>SDGW01000090.1_pt1 | contig 37157 bp, 36 predicted proteins | sample 2873831 | NCBI WGS metagenome assembly SDGW01 (sample SAMN08132700, study PRJNA421101) | hypersaline lake metagenome | isolation source: celular fraction 0.22 microns magnesium sulfate-rich crust from ephemeral... | place: Spain: Penahueca Lagoon, Toledo | collected 2011-07 | reverse complement strand
CGGACGAACTCGAGGGTTCGCATACTGCTCCGGAACAGGTCCCCGGAGCCGCGGTAGTTGGTCGGTACGATCAGACAGCCGAACTCGATTTGCCGTCTGCTCGCCCGCCGTGTCTTCCCGCCCTTGATGAACTTGAGGAGGTCGTCGCTCACGCGTTTCCGTTCGCTCTTTTCGATCTCGATCGTGGCGTCGAACCGTTTCAGTTCGGTCCCCTTCGTGCTCGATCGAAAGACCGCCTCCGGATCTCTCGAAGGGGCTCGTCCGGAAACGGCCTGGACGTTCGCTGCTCCCGGATCTCGCTCAGCAATCCCGTCCGTTCGATCCGAACCATCGGTCGGGTCGAACTACTGTCCGCCCGACGGATACCTCTGTGGCCGTGGCCTCCTGCAAACCGCGACGGCGGGAGCGCCGAACCCGTCTCGCGGTCACCGAATCGCGTGCCGGACCGCGTCCCCCAGCGCGTTGACGCGGGCGACGTGTTCGTAGGAGCCGTCCCGAACCCCGTTGGTCACGTAGGCGAAGCCGACGTTCTCCTCGGGGTCGGCCCAGCCGACGCTGCTGCCCAGCCCCGCGTGGCCGAAGACGCGTTTCGGCGAGAGCGAGCCGTACGGCGCGACCGTCGTCCCGCCCTTCCAGAAGCCGAGCGCGAATCGCCCCTCGCGGCCGATCGTGCCGTCGGCCTCGGTCTCGGCCTGCACCTGCGTCATCCGCTTTACCGTCTCGGACTCGAGCAGCCGCGTCCCCTCGAGTTCGCCGCCGTTGGCGAGACAGGCGTAGAACCGGGCCATGTCCCCCGCGGTCCCGATCCCGTTGGCGGCCGGGATCACGGCGCGGTGGACCTCCTCGGAATTGAACGGTGCGGCTACATCGGTGTGGTCGCCCAGTCCCTCGCCGGGGTCGCGACAGCGGTCGAACTCCTCGAAGCCGACCAGCGTCGCCACGTCGTCGTCCTCGTCCTCCCGGAGGCCGATGCCGGTGTCGTCCAGTCCCAGCGGATCGAAGACGCGCTCCTCGGCGGCCTGCTCGATCGGCGTTCCCGACACGCGGCGGACGAGTTCGCCGACCAGCCAGCCGAAGGTCAGCGCGTGGTAGGCCGGCTGTTCGCCCGGCGCGAAGTTCGGCTCCATCTCCTCGAGTTTCCCGACGACGGCGTCCCAGTCGCCCCAGAGGTCGGGCCGGTCGTCGATCTCGCCGCGGTTCAGTCCCGACGTGTGGCTGAGCACCTGCCGGACGGTGATCTCGGCTTTCTCCGTGCCCTCGTCGGCGAACTCGGGCCAGTGTTCGACCACCCGGTCGTCGTAGTCGAGTTCCCCCTCCTCGACCAGCGAGTGCAGCGTGACCCCGGCGTAGGGTTTCGTACACGAGAAGAGGACGTGGCGCGTCTCGCGCGTTTCCTCGGGACCGTCGGGGGCTTCGACGCCGCCCGCGAGGTCGATGACGGGTTCGCCGTCGACGTAGACGGCCAGTTGCGCTCCGTGGTGGAGCCCGGCCTCGAGGTGGCGGTCGAAGAGATCGGCGATGCGCTCGCGGTCCCGCTCGGAGATTCGTGACATGGATCGCATTGCTTCGGGCGGACGCTTAATTATTGTCGTACGGGAACATGTCACAGATAGCGCCGAGCGAGAGCCGCGGTCCGAGTCGACCGACGTTTTTAGCCGCGGCGGCCGAAGGGCCGGTATGAACCGCAAGGAGTTCCGCGATCTCGCGTCCCCCGACGAAGCCCGGGCGGCGATCGACTCGCTGTCCCTCGAGGGCGGCGTCGAACGCGTCCCGCTCGAAGACGCCCGTGGCCGGGTCCTCGTGGCGCGACTCGACGCCGAACTCGACGTGCCTGGCTTCGACCGGGCGAGTCTGGACGGCTACGCGCTCCGGGCCCGGGACACGTTCGGCGCGGACGAGGCCGACCCCGCCCGCCTCGAGCTCGTCGGCGAGGTCCACGCCGGCGAGGAACCCGACGTGGCGCTCGAGGAAGGACAGGCGGCGGAGATCTCGACGGGCGCGGTGATGCCCGACGGGGCCGACGCGATGGTCCCGGTCGAGCGAACCGATACGGAGGGGGACGGGAACGAGGTTCTGGTCCGCACCTCCGTCGCACCCGGCGACAACGTCATGTTCGCCGGCGCGGACGTCGCCGCCGGCGAGCGCGCGCTCGGTCCCGGCACGACGATCACGCCCCGCGATATCGGCCTGCTGTCGGCGCTGGGGATCGACGAGGTGCCGGTCCGGGCGAAGCCGCGCGTCGGCATCGTCTCGACCGGCGACGAACTCGTGCGACCGGGCGAGCCCCTCGAGAGCGAGCGCGGAGAGATCTACGACGTCAACAGCTACACGATCGCCGCGGGCGTCGAAGACGCGGGCGGCGAGGCCGTACTCTACCCCCACGCCGGCGACGAGCAATCGGAGATGGAGGAGATCCTGCGGACCGCGGCCGACGAGTGCGACCTCGTGCTCTCCTCGGGGTCGACCAGCGCGAGCGCAGTCGACGTCATTTACCGGGTCATCGAGGAGCGGGGGGAGTTGCTGTGCCACGGCGTGAGCGTCAAGCCAGGAAAGCCGATGTTGATCGGTCGACTGGACGACTCCGCGTACGTCGGGCTGCCGGGCTATCCCGTCTCCGCGATGATGGTCTTTCGGACGTTCGTCGCGCCGGCGATCCGCGAAGCCGCCGGGAAGCCGGAGTCCGCGTCGGCGACCGTTTCGGGACGGCTGGCCCGACAGGAACGCTACGAAGAGGGTCGCCATCGACTCATGCCGGTCGGCCTGGTCGAGGACGGCGACGGCGAGACGCTCGTCTACCCAGTCGACAAGGGCAGCGGCGCGACCACCAGCCTCGCCGACGCCGACGGCGTCGTCGAGGTCGGCCCCGAGACCGACTACCTCGAGGAAGGCGAGCCCGTCACGGTCACCCTCTTTTCGCCGGACGTGCGGCCGCCGACGCTCTTTGCCGTCGGCGAGGACGATCCGACGTTCTCGCGGCTGCTCGACGGCCTCGAGAACCCGCGGTATCTCTCGGTCGGGAGCCGCCCCGGGCTGCGACGGCTCCGCGATGGCGTCCCCGACGCGACCGTCGTCGCGGGCCCCGTCGAACCCGAGTTCGCGGCGACCGAACTCGGCCGCTGGGAGCGCGAGTGGGGGCTCGTCGTCCCCGCCGGCAACCCCGCCGAACTCGAGGGACTGGCCGACCTGGTCGATCGTGACCTGCGATTCGTCAACCGGACGACCGACTCGGGACTGCGCTCGAGTCTCGGCGCGGCGGTGGCCGACCTCGCCGAGCAGCGGGGGACGGACCGTCACGACATCGTCGACGCCATCGACGGCTTCGACCTCGGGCTGCGCGCCCACGAGAGCCCCGCCCGGAAGGTCATCGACGGCGATGCCGACGCTGGACTGGGGCTGTGCGAGACGGCCGACCGGCTAGATCTCGGCTTCGTCTCCCTCGGCGAACAGCCGGTGCGCGTGCTCGCGAATCCGGATCGGACGGCGAAGGAGGGGGTTCGGGAACTCGAGGCGGCGCTCGCGGACGTGTCGTCGGCGCGGCGATAGCGGAAAGCGGTGTTCGAATCGGTTCTAAACCGTTCGGGATCGATCGGCGTAGCCGTCGTAGTCGAAAACTGCTCGCTCCGAACCGGTCACCCGGCGCGCGGTGGCGCGCGCTATCGGGCGTCCGAGTGACAACGAGGACGGCCGGTGAGATCGTGCGAGGGATGAGTGAAGGAACGGAGTGACTGAACGAATCGGCTGGGGAGGGCGTGGCCGCTCCGTTCCGTCACGATAGCAGAAAGACAGTTTCCGTCCACTCGAACTGGCTATACCACTCGACTCCTCGTTTCTCGAGCCCGCCGCTTTTGCCCACTCGCTCCCTACGGACGACCATGCGAACCGTCACGACGCTCCCCTCGGCCACCGAGATCGTCGCCGCGCTCGGCCGCGAGCCCGTCGGTATCTCCCACGAGTGCGACTACCCCCCGGCGGCTGCGAACGCGCCCGCCGTCACTCGCTCGAGAATCGACGCCGACGAGTCGGCCTCGAGCGCCGAGATCGACCAGCAAGTCCTCGAAACTGCGGACACCGAGAGCGGCGTCTACGACGTCGACGTCGAGACGCTCGAGGCCCTCGAGCCGGACGTGATCGTCACCCAGGGGATGTGCGACGTCTGTGCGGTCGACGCGGCGGTGATCGAGGACGCCGTCGACCGAATCGATTCGGACCCCGAGATCGTCACGACCGATCCCCACAGCGTCGTCGACGTGTTCGACGATATCGAGCGCATCGGCGCGGCGATCGAGCGCCAGCAGCGTGCCCGCGAGCTGCGGTCCGATCTCGAGGCTCGGCTCGAGACGATCCGGGAGCGAACCGCCAACATTGCCCCAGATGACCGCCCGCGCGTGGCAATCTTCGACTGGACCGACCCCGTGATGGTCGCGGGCCACTGGACCGCGGAACTCGTCGAGTGGGCGGGCGGCGAGTACGGGCTGGCCGACGCCGGCGAGCGCTCGCGCCCCCGGGAGTGGGCCGAACTCCGCGCGTACGATCCCGAGGTCGTGATCGTCGCACCCTGTGGGTTCGGCCTCGAGCAGACCGCGCGGAACGCGACGGATCTCACCGAGCGCGAGGGCTGGGACGAGCTGACGGCAGTGCGGGAGGGCCGCGTCTGGGCGATGGACGGCGACCACTACCTCAACCGGCCCGGGCCGCGGCTGGTCGACACCCTCGAGGCGCTCGCACCGATCGTCCACCCCGAGCGGTTCGACGGCCCCGATCCCGACATCGCGGTCCCGTTCGACGACCTCGGGGAGGTCGCGCCGGCGGGCGAGCGCGAGGTCGCCGACCCCGAGTCCCGAGCCGGGATCGACTCGCGACCGTGATCGCCTTTCCGGCAGCCGTTCGGGAGGCGATCCTCGAGCGCGCTCGCGAGGGCGCACCCGCGGAAATCTGTGGCGTCCTCGGAGGCGAGTACGCCCCCGACGGGCCGAGCCGCGTGGCGTCGCAGTACCCGGCGGAAAACGTCGCCGAAGAACCGCGGACACGCTACGGGATCGATCCCGAGGAACAGCTTCGGATCTTCGACCGGCTCGAGGACCGCGGCGAGGAGATCGTCGGCTTCTACCACTCCCATCCCCGCGGCCCGGCGCGGCCGAGCGCGACCGACGAAGCGCGGGCGACCTGGCCCGATCGCTCGTACGTGATCGCCTCGCTCGAGCCCCTCGAGGTGGGGTCGTGGCGGTGGCGGACCGGCGGGGATGGAGTCGACGCCCCCGGCGATCGGTTCGAACGGGAGGAACTCGTCGTCGAGTGAGAGCCGGCGTTCACGACCAGCGGCGAGATTCCGTCGTCCGATTTCGGACGGTCCACGAAAAGGCGTGCCGAGCCTGCCCCCGGCGGCCCGGCACGTCGACGGTTCCCGGGAACCGTCACTCGAGGGCTGGCGCTAGTCGAATGTCATTCTTGCGCAGGTCGCGAGTGACAGTCGCGACGGAGTGATGGTATCGGCGGAGCGCGATCGTCGTCGTTCGAACGCCGTACGCGAGCAGTACGCTGCGGTCGATATTACTCGTCGCCGGCGTCCTCGAGTTCGTCGGCCCGCTCGCGCGCCTCGGCCGCCCGCTCGCGGAACTCCTCGATGCGCTGGCTCAGCTTCTTGCCCGCGACGTAGGCGAACTCGTCGGGCATCATCCCGTACTCGATCTCGAGTGTGATCATCGTGTCACAGCCCTCGACGATCTCGGGGGCCCAGCTACCCTGGGCCAGCTTCGACTCGTCGGTGACGACGGCCTCGCCGTCCTCGACGTCGATGAACGCCGAGACGATGTTCCAGATGTTCGGGTTGCTCGAGCTGACCTCGTCAAACAGGCCCTCGAGACGCGAGCCCTTGATGTCCTCTTCGCGCAGTTCCGCGAGGAGGCCCTCGAGGGCGTCGGCGATCTCCTCGTCGCGGGCGGCTCGCTCGCGGAGGTCGGCGGGCGAGTCGTCGGCGTCGTCGAGCGTCATCGCTGTCCCCCCGTCTCGTCGGTGGCGGCGATCATGAGCGACGGTACCGGCTTCGACACCGTAAACGTACGCTTCCGTTTCGACATCGTGTTTCGGAATCGACTGCGAGTTCGGAATCGTCGCTTGCACGGGACATCGCCGAGCGCTCTGCTATCGTGGCAACACGGAGTGGCCACGACCTCCCCAGCCGATTCACTCGCTGCTCACGGCACCCGTTGGTCCCGTTCGCTTTCGAGGCCTCACTGCGTTCGGCCTCGCGGCGCTCGACCGGCAGACAGCGCGCGCCACCGCGCCCAAAGCGACTGAAAGCTACGACGCGTTTTCCAGCACGCCGCTGACCCACACTCGGTTCGGATCCGCCGTCTCCTCCATCCACTCGATCAGCCGCTCGCGCATCGCTCGGCGGGTGTCCTCGTATTCGGGGTGGTCGATCAGGTTCTGCAGTTCGTCGGGATCGGCCTCGAGGTCGTACAGCTCGTCGATATCCGGGCCGTTGTAGACGTACTTGTACCGGTCCGTGCGGACCATCCGCTGGCTGTAGAGGCCGAACTCGTCGCCGTGGTACTGGGCGAACGTCGAGTCCCGCCAGTCGACGTCCGCGGGCAACTCGCCGCCGTTCTCGAGCAGCGGCACCAGACTCCGGGAATCGAAGCTATCGGGGGCGGGAACGTCGGCCAGTTCGAGGAAGGTCGCCGCGAGGTCGTGGAGGTGGACCGGCGCCTCGGAAGTCGCACCGTCGGTCACGCCCGGCCAGCGGATCTGCAGCGGGATGCGGTAGGTGTCGTCGTACATCAGTGGTCCCTTGTTGAACTGGCGGTGGCTCCCGGCGAAGTCGCCGTGGTCCGAGGCGTGGACGACGACCGTCTCGTCGGCCAGCCCGCGCTCGTCGAGGGCCGCGAGGATCCGCTCGAGCTGGTGGTCGATCAGGGTGATGAAGCCCCAGTACTTCGCGAGCGCCTCGGCCCACAGCTCCCAGTCGAACTCCGCGACGCCGCGGTAGGCGAGGTAGTTCTCGTGGACGCGGGGTTTCCCGTCGTAGGTCTCGGCGTAGCTGTCGGGCGGATCGATCTCGTCGGGGTCGTACATGGAGGCGTAGGGCTCGGGGACGACGTAGGGGTGGTGGGGACCGTAGAAGTCCGTCCGGTGGAAGAAGGGGACGTCTCGGTCGCCGTCGGCGTGGGTCTCGATGGCGTCGATGGTCCGTTCCGCGAGGAAGTACGCCCGCGTTTCCTCGACGTCGACGGACGTCTTCGCGGCGACGAACGTCCCCTCCGAACTGTCCCTGGGATCGTCGCCGGTGTAGATCACCTCTTCGAGGTCGGCCTCGTCGACGGGGACGCCCCGTTCCTCGCGGTGCTCGCGGAACGCCTCGTCGATGTCGTCGTGGTGTCTGTCGCTCCCGCCGAGATAGGAGAACCCGAAGTCGGCGGGGGTCTGATCGCGGCCGGCGTGCCACTTGCCCGTGTAGGTGAGATCGTAGCCGGCCGCGACCAGTTCCTCCGAGAACGTCGGCAGGTCCGCCGACAGATTCGCCCGGATCGCGTCCGGCTCGTGGCAGTTGTTCAGCATGCCGTGCCCGTGGGGAAACTGCCCCGTCAGCAGCGATGCCCGGGCGCTCGAGCAGATGCTGATCGGCGTGAACGCGCGCTCGAAGCGGACGCCCTCGCGCGAAAGCGAGTCGATCGCCTCGGTCTCGACGGGCGGCCCGCCGGGTGCGCTGGCGTCGTATCGCTCCTGATCGGTGAGGACGAACAGGACGTTCGGGCGGGAGTCGAAGTCGGCCATCGGCCGTCGTACGCCGCGGCCGCAGTTAATGGTGGGACCTGCGTCGGGCTCTCGGTCGCACGAGCGGTGGCGGTCGGGGATAAGGCGCGGTCGCGTGAACCCCACCGTTCATTGGTCCGCCCTTCGAGGGCCCGCACGTGCCGAGCGCGTACTGCGACGAGTGCGGGTGGGAGTATCGAGCCGACGGGGACGACGGAGAACTCAGTCGGGCGATGATCGATCACTTCGTCGAGACCGGCCACTCGCCGGTCGAGCGCCGCGACGCGGCCGATCGCCTCGAGAACGACGGCGACGATCGGGACGCCGAACCGCGGTCAACACGGCGACCGGAGCGAGAAACGGGAGAGCCGCGGCCGAACCGCGAGTGAGTCAGGCCAGCTCGTCGTAGGTCGGGCGCTCGCGGTCGCCGGGGAACTCGTCGACGGGGACCTGGGTCTGGTCGCCCGACGCCATGTCCTTGATCGTCACCTCGTCGTTCGCGAGGTCCTGCTCGCCGACGATGACGACCGTCTCGGCGTTGATCGAGTCGGCGTAATCGAGCTGCGCGCCGAACGACCGGCCCGCGACGTCCGTCTCGACGACGTGGCCCCGATCGCGTAACTCGCCGACGATACGGGCCGCCTCGGCGCGCGTGTCCCCGATCTGCAGGACGTAGTAGTCCGTCGTCACTTCCTCCTCGGGCCAGACGCCGGCCCGCTGGCAGAGCAGCGCCAGCGTCGCGTGGCCCGGTGCGACGCCGACCGCCGGCGTCGGCTGACCGCCGAAGCTCTCGATGAGGTCGTCGTAGCGTCCGCCTCCGAAGATCGAGCGCGACACCTCGCCCGCCGAGTCGAAGCACTCGAAGACGACGCCAGTGTAGTAGTCCAGCCCGCGAGCCGTCTCGAGAGAGATCGTACAGTACTCCCGGGCGCCGAAGTCCTCGGCGGCCTCGAGGACGTTCTGTAAGTTCTCGACCGCCGCCGTCACGCGCTCGGTCCCCGCGAATTCCTCGACCGCCTCGAGGTCGCCGTCCGCGATGAGATCGCCGAATTCGGCGGCCTGATCGGCCGAGAGGCCGGCCTCGATCAGCAGGTCGTGGTACTCGGCCCGCGAGAGCTTGTCCGACTTGTCGACCGCGCGGATCGCCGCCTCGGTGTCGACCGCGGTGTCGTAGCTCTCGAGGACGCCGCCGAGGATGTCCCGGTGGGAGATCCGGAACTCGAAGTGGTCGCCGGTGAGGCCGAGTCCCGTGAGGGCGTCGGCGGCCCACGCGAGGATCTCGGCGTCGGCTTCGGGTTCAGACGAGCCGAAGATATCGACGTTGGTCTGGTAGAACTCGCGGTAACGACCCTGCTGGACCTGCTCGTAGCGCCAGAACGGACGCGTGGAGACCCACTTGATCGGCTTCGAGAGCTCCTGTTGCTTGGCGACGACCATCCGGGCGACGGTCGGCGTCAGTTCCGGCGTCAGCGTGACGTGGCGACCGCTCTGGTCCTCGAAGGCGTAGAGTTCGTCGACGATGTCATCGCCGCTCTTGTCGGTCCACATCTCGGCGCGTTCCAGCGCCGGCGTCCCGATCTCGCGGAAGCCGTACTCGCGGGCGGTGTCCTCCAGCACGTCGATCGCCGCCCGCCTGGCGGCCATCTCGCCGGGATAGAAGTCACGAAAGCCCTTGATTCGGTCGTACATGGACACCCGTTCGGGGACGCCGAACTTCTATCCTTCCGTTCCGCTTCCGCGGCGCTCGCGGTCGCCAACCGTTTGCTTCAGCGCTCATTACCGTTAGTTCTACCGTCCCCGTTCCGAGACTGTCCCGTAGATTGATACCGACCTCTCCCCGACTCCGACTGTGCAACGCGTCGCCGAGGACGACTGGGTCAGCGAGGTCGGCGAGCAGTTGCCGATCTCCCCGCTGTCGGCGCTCGGCCTGTTTCTCGCCGCGCTCATCGGCGTTCGCCTCGCCGGCGAAGCGTTCTCGACGCGCGCCCTGCTCGAGAGCGTCTTCCCGCTGCTGGCCGCGACCGCGGTGGTCTTCGCCGACCGGTGGCTCGTCGCTCGCGACGTGCCGACCCGGGACCGGCTCACCGTCTTCGGCTACGGCCTCGGGGGCTTCCTCGCGGCCTTCCTCGTGACGGCGCTGCATCTCTACGTGCTCTACCTCGAGGGAACCGGCGCGCGGGCGCCGCTCTACCTGCTCCTGATGGGCGGTACGGTCGGCGTGGGAGCGGGCACCGTCGCCGGCGTCTACGAGATCCGACAGCGGGCCGCCGCCCGGGAGGCGAAACGACAGAGCGAGCGGTTGGAGGAGTTCGCGAGCGTCGTCAGCCACGACCTCCGGAACCCGCTCAGCGTCGCGCAGGGCCGGCTTCGGGCGGCGTTTACCAGCGGCGATCCGGAACACCTCGGGGAGGTCGACGCGGCGCTGACCCGGATGGACGAACTGATCGAGGAGAGCCTGTCGGTGGCCCGCAGCGGCACGCAAGTCGAGGACACCTACGAGGTGCCGCTGGTCGAACTCGCGAGCGAGGCGTGGGCGGTCGTCGAGACCGACGCGGCGACCTACGAGGTCGTCGGCGACCGCACCCTGCACGTCGATCCCAAGCGAGCGAAACAGCTCTTCGAGAACTGCTATCGCAACGCTGTCGAACACGGCCGCGAGGACGTCCACGTCCGCGTCGGTCCCTGCGACGGCGGATTTTTCATCGCCGACGACGGCCCCGGCATCCCCGAAGACGAACGCGAGGCGGTCCTCGAGCAGGGGTACTCCACGTCGGAGGACGGGTCGGGACTCGGCCTCGCGATCGTCCGGGCCGTCGCCGACGCCCACGGCTGGCAGGTGACGATCACGGAAAGCGAGGCCGGCGGGGCCCGATTCGAGTTCACGCGGTGAGGGGCCGCCGTCAGTGGACGTTCGTCACGTACGTCTGATCGTGGTCCGGGAAGTACTCCGCGATCGCCGCCCGCCCCTCTTCATCGGCGATGAGCGCCCGGAGCTCCGCCTCGTAGTCGGCCCGGTCGATCTCCTCGCTCGGGCCGACCGTCACGTCCAGTCGGTCCTCGACGAGTCGGTCGACGGCCGACCGGCCGAAGCCCGACAGCGGCGCGATGTAATCGACGTCGTGGCGGTCCTCGAGGCTCTGGGCCTGCGCCCGCGAGACCGTCGGCACGCGGTCGTCCCGGCGGGTGCCGTCGGCGATGGCGTCGAACTCCTTGGCCGCCAACCGTTCGAGGGCGTGCTGGTGGACGTGCTGGATGCCGTTTCGCGGGAAGCCGTCCTCGCGGATCCGATCGGCGGCCTCGCGGGCGGCGTCGGGGTCGCACTCGAGGCGTTCGAAGGCGAAGTCCGCGGCCTCGGCCGTCTCGCGGGCGTGTTGCCAGTCGTCGCTGATCCCGAAGTGGGCCGTCAGCAGCGTCACGTCGTAGAACTCCTCGAGCAAGAGCGCGGCGAGCGTCGAGTCCTTGCCGCCGCTGTAGAGCAGTCCGAGCTCCATCACCGGCGCTGGATGTCGAAGCTCTGGGAGTCGGGTTTCAGCTCCTTGAGGAGCTGTTTCATCTTGTCGTCGTCGATCTTCCCCTGAATGCGGCCGCTACGTGCGAGGCTGATGACCTGACGCTCGACCTGCTCGCCGAACTGGGGCTTGCTCATCTTGACGGTGTTGAGCCGCTTGCGGGCGTCGTCGGTCAGGTGCTGGCGCAACACGGCTTTCTTCTGGGCTTCGGCCTGCTGCTGGGCCGCCTCCTGGCCGCCCTCGCCCTGCTGGGCCTCGGCCCGATCCTGTAGCTGCTCCATTTTCTTCTGTCGGAGCTCCTCGAGTTTCTCCTCGTCTGGTGAGCCACTCATGGTTATATCGTACTTGTCCGGCGGGCGGGAAAATGATTACGGGAAGCCAAGGAGAAAGCCCCGCCTTTCAGGGCGGGGATGAATCCGACAATATCCTACACAAACCACCGTTCGACGGCACGGTAGGATATTCCACGCCGCGTAATCCATACTTTCAAGTAGATTTATCAACATAAGTTACGTATGGCGAAACAGGTCGTCACCCGCACCTACACTGCTTTCATCAGGAACCAGTCCCGGGTGTCCGACGACCTCGATTCGCTCGGGTTCGCCGCGTCCAAGCTCTGGAATGTCGGGCGGTGGACAATCAGTCGTGTCTGGGATGAACTCGACTACATTCCAGAACACGACGAACTCACCGCGTACCTCAAGTCGCACGAACGCTATGATGACCTACATTCTCAGTCAAGTCAGCGCGTTCTTCAAGAACTCGCTGAGGCGTTCAACGGCTGGTACAGCAAACGACGCAACGGAGACACGAGAGCGAACCCGCCCGGATACCGCAAACACGGCGACGAACACCCACGAAGCACGGTCACATTCAAGAACAAAGGCTTCAAACTCGACACCCAGTACAACCGCGTCCGACTCAGCAAAGGCTCAAACCTCAAGGAATACTGGTCAGATCTTATCCTCTGCGAGTACCAGACCCGCCCCGATATTGACCTCTCCACGGTGGAGAGCGTTCAACAAGTCAGGGCCGTTTGGACAGGGGATGAATGGGAACTGCACTTCGTGTGCAAAGTCGAAGTTGAAGTGGCCGAGTCACCCGGTGAGAAGACCGTAGGGGTTGACCTCGGAATCAACAACTTCGCCGCACTAGCCTACGAGGACGGTCACAGCGAACTGTATCCGCTGAACTGTCTGAAGCAGGACAACTACTACTTCAGTAAGCGCATCGCTCGTTGTGACGACTCGAATTCCGAGCAGGCCACGCGGCTAAACCAGAAGAAGTCTCGGCGGCGCACCCACTACTTCCACGCCCTCTCGAAACACATCGTGCAGCGATGTGTTGAGGAGGGTGTTGGAACGATTGTGGTAGGCGACCTCTCCGGCATCCGCGAGGACGAAGAGAACGGCGAGTCGAAAAACTGGGGGAAACACGGCAACCTCGACTTGCACTCGTGGGCGTTCGACCGGTTCACCGACCTCCTCGAATACAAGGCCGAGATGGAAGGAATCTCAGTTGAGGATGTATCCGAGCGGGGTATGTCGAAGTCGTGTTCGTGCTGTAGTCGGGAACGCAAGGCTAACCGTGTTGAACGTGGGTTGTACGTGTGCGATGAGTGCGGTTTGGTGGCGAACGCTGATGTGAACGGTGCTGAGAACATTCGGCAGAAAGTATCTCCGAGTCCCGTCACGGATGGCGGTGATAGGAGTAACGGCTGGTTGGCACAGCCATCGACGTTCCTGTTTGACAAGGAAACTGGTGCGTTCGCACCTCAAGAACGGGTCACGTCGTAGACCGTAATATCCCAACGTGGGAATCCTCGCCCTTCAGAGCGGGGAGGATGTCAAGGACGACGGAAGCGTCGCTCTGGGCGGCGGAATCGATGCGAGAACGGTGCGACGTGAACGGCGTTACGCGTAGCGCTCGAGTTCCGGGCGGTCGAGTTCCTCGAGGACCTCGTCGGCGGTCTCGTCGAGCAGGCTCCGACCGTCGGCGGTGATGCGGCGACCCTCGCCCTCGGCGGTCTCGACGAGGTCTTCCTCCTCGAGCTGCTGGAGGATGGTCCGGATGAGGTTCTTCGAGCCGTCGGTTCGCTTCGCGGGCGCGACCTGATAGCGGTTGGAGCCGCCCTTCGCGCCGCCGTACTCGGTCGAGAGTCGCTCGACGCCGATCGGGCCGCGGTCGGCGACCTTGCGCAGGAGACTCGCGGCGCGGGTGGCCCAGAAGTCCTCCTGTTCGGGCGGCAGTTCGTTGGCGACGCCGCTCTTGGCGAACGTGCCCCACTCCGGTTCCTCGAGTCGGTCCGCGAGATCGTCGGCGAGCGCCTCGATGAGGTCGTCCGCCGGAACGTCGTACATCGTAGCCATTGGCGTCTGGTTCCCGTCGGCGGCATTTAAGACCATCGTATCGCGCCGATCCGGCGGGCCCGACCGCTTTTCGCCCTCGAGTCGAAACGGAGGGTATGGACGAACGCGCCGCCCTCCGACTGCTCGAGGGGGAACTCGCGGCGGCCGGCGACGACGCGGCCGTCGTCGACGGGCTGGTCGTGACGACGGACATGCTCCACGATCGCACCGACTTCCCGGACGGGACGACCCGGTACACCGCCGGCTGGCGCGCCGTCGGCGCGTCGCTGTCGGACGTGGCCGCGATGGGGGCCGAGGCGACGGCCGCGGTCGCCGCCTACGCCGCGCCGACCTTCGACGGGGAGGAGCTGCTGGACTTCGTTCGCGGCGCGAGCGACGTCTGTGACCGCGTCGACGGCGAGTACGTCGGCGGCGACCTCGACGGTCACGACGAGTTCACCGTCGCGACGACCGCGATCGGCCGCGCCGACGATCCCGTCCGCCGGGCGGGCGCTCGGCCCGGCGACCGCGTCTGCGTGACCGGTACCCTCGGCCGCAGCGCGGCCGCGCTCGAGCTGTTCGACCAGGGACACATCGAGCGAGCGAACGAACTGTTCCGGTTCGAGCCGCGGATCGCCGCCGGTCGCGCCCTCGCCCCGCACGCGAGCGCGATGATGGACTCGAGCGACGGGCTGGCCCGCTCGCTACATCAACTGGCCGAGGCCAGCGACTGCGGGTTCGCAATCGAATCGGATCGAGTTCCGATCGACGACGCCGTCCGCGAGGTCGCCGACGGTGACGAGGACGCGCTCGAGCGCGCGACGACCTTCGGCGAGGACTTCGAACTCGTCGCGACCGTCCCCGAGGACGCGCTGTCGGCGATCCGGTCGGCGACCGACGTCCCGGTATCCGTACTCGGGACGGTCCGGGAGCCCGACCACGGCATCAGCGTGGACGGCGAGCCGCTGGCGGATCGAGGATATACGCACGGATAGTCGCCGGTCGCCACGGCGTTGCCCGGCCGACGAGCCGGCGGGACCGCCTCAGCCGACGACCATCACCGGAACCGGCATGAAACAGAGTAAGCCGAGCCCGAACGTGACGACGCCGAGGACGGTCCGGCCGGTGCCGAGCCGATCGTCCCGGATCGGCGTCGCCGACCCGGCCGAGGCGAACACCGTCGTCAGCAGCCCCCAGAGGATCCAGACGGAGACCGCGTTCACCGTGTACTCCCGGACGTAGTAGAGATAGCCCGCGAGGACGAACAGCGCGCCGGGGACCAGCGCCGACACGGTGTCGTGGAACTCGCCGGTCATCGCCCGGAGGATGTGGCCGCCGTCGAGCTGGCCGACCGGGATCAGGTTCAGAAACGTCACGAACATCCCGACCCACGCGCCGATGACGACCGGGTTCACGCCCGTCGTCGGGTCGTCGCGGTACAGCGGCTGATCGAACGCCGTCGCGAGCAACTCGAGCAGCGGCGGATAGCCGAGTTCGATCCGGACCGCGTCGGGGTTCTGGAGCAGCGACGGGTCGACGGTCACGGGCGGCAGGTGGAGTCCGATCACGGTCACGACGACCGTCGCGACGAGCCCCGCGAGCGGCCCGGCGACGCCGATGTCGAACAGCGCCTTCCGATCGGGCATGCGACCTTTCATCCTGATGACCGCGCCCATCGTCCCGATGAGCGTCGGCACCGGGATGAAGTAGGGGAGCGAGGCGTCGACCCGGTGGTACCGACTCATGACGTAGTGGCCCATCTCGTGGACCATGAGGACGCCGAGGATCGCCAGCGAGAACGGCCACGCGTGGAGGAGGTCGACCGGGTTCGCGAACGGGTCGAGCGACGGATACCACCACCACGAGCCGACGAACAGCGTCGACGCGATCGTCGCTAGCAACAGGATCACGTTCGTCCAGGGGATCCCGTCGATCCCGCGGGTCGCCCGCTCGGCGACGAGGACGTACTCGCCGTGGCGGCGCTCGAACTCGAGGTCGTATCCCCGGTCGTCGAACGCCGGCCAGAGTTCGCGCACGACCCGCTCGGGGTGGGTCAGGGGATCGCCGTAGTATACTATCTGGTCGTCCTCGCGGCGAACTTCGTAGACCGCGAACACCGACTCGATCCGATCGATCGGCGGTCCGTTCGCGGCGGAACGGCCGTCGCGTTCCGGTCCGTCGAAACCGGACCGATCGCCGTCGTCCATCGTCCGTGGTTCGGCTCGGGGCCGTATAAAACGACTGTCGTCGGCAGCCGAGTCCGTTTCTTGCGGGCACGGCTACGGTGGGGGCAGCAACACGGCTGCCGACGGGAGAAAACGGTACGAACCGCGATCGAGCGGCGAACGCGTCAGCGCGTTCAGGGCGTCGTGCCGGACGGCGCCGACGACGCGTCGGCACGCGGGAGCGGGCTGCGGGGACGGGCGGATCGATCGGGGGATGCGTGGGACGTTACGCGGGGGCGACGCGCCACGTCGTCGCGCTCGTGTACGACCACTTCTCGATCTCGAGGTCGCTGACCGAGTCCGAGAGCTTGACCATCAGCGCGCCGATCTCCTTGGGGGACATGCCGACGTCGTCCGCAATGAACTTGCCTTTGAAGTACAGCTCGCCGTCTTCGGCGCGTTCGCGCAGGTAGCGTTTCAGGCGGCGTTCCTTGCTTTCCGTGGAGGGTTGGGCTGTCGTGCTCATCGACATCCACCCCTTGTGGCGAGAACCCGTTATAAAGACGGGTTGGTTAGCGCCGTTTCGATTGTGTTCAGGTATTTGGGGGGTAATAGACGTTTTATGCCTGGTAATAGATCTATTATCGAACGGCTCAGAAGCGTTTAGACGTTTTAGAACCGCCCCTAACCCATTATCTCCGAATCGTCGTTCACGACCGATTCAATCTCCGTTTTCCCGACCGTTTCGCGCGTTTGACCGGATCGGTGAACGGCCGAAACCGTCAGGACCGCTCGTGGACCCAGAACTCGTCCTCGACCGTGACCTCCTTCTTGAAGAGCGGGACCTCGTCCTTCAGCCGGTCGATGCCGTCCTCGACGGTCCGGAACGCCTCCCCGCGGTGGCCGGCCAGCACGACGACGAAGACGATGTCCTCGCCGTCCTCGACGATCCCGGTCCGGTGGTAGAGTTCGACCGCGAAGACGCCCTCTCGAGACTCGAGGTCGGCCTCGAGGGCGGCCAGCCGCTCGTCGGCGACGCCCTCGTACTTCTCGAACTCGAGGTACTGCGTGCGCGCATCGTCGGCGCTGTCTTTGGCCCGGACGCGGCCGGTGAACGTCGCGATCGCGCCCGCGCGGTCGGCCGACGGCGACGCCTTGACCCGGGCCACCAGCGACTCGAGCGTCCGATGGGGCTCGGTCGCCTCGAGGTCGTCGATCAGCGCCGCCAGATCGAGATCGGCGGATCCCTCGACGGTCGCCAACACCTCGCCCGCGGCCTCGCGGTCGGACCCGTCGCCGCCGACGAGGACCGACGGATACTGCAGCGAGGGGACCCCGACCACGACCGCGTACTCGCAGTCGATCGCCAGCCGGTCGAGGGCGTCGCCGACGCCCATTCCCGTCCCCGAGGCGGTCCAGTCGCCGTCGACGCCGAGGTCGTAGGTGACGTCGCCGCCGAGCGTCGCCGACTCGCGCGCGTGCGTCCCGTCGGCGATCGTCGCGTCGTACCTGACGACCCCGACCCGTCCCCGTTCGGAGAGCCGATCGACGATCCGATCGACGACCGCCTCGAGCGCGTCGCCGTCGGCCCCCGCGTCGCGAACACCGAGTACGTGCATGGGTGAAAGATGAGCGCGTCGGGGTTTGTAGCTGTCGCCGGGAACGCCTCGCGGCCGGGCGACCGGGGGCCCGGGATTTTGGGCGTGGCTCGCGAACGGATCGTATGGCGCTCCGAATCGGCTTCACCGGCGACGTCATGCTCGGACGGCTCGTCGACGACCGCCAGCAAAGCCGCCCGGTCGACGCCGTCTGGGGAACCACCCTCGAGCGGCTCCGGGGGCTGGACGGGCTGGTGTGCAACCTCGAGTGCGTCCTCTCGACGCGGGGCCGAGAGTGGCGGCGAACTCACCGTCCGTTTCACTTCCGCGCCGACCCCGACCGGGCGGTTCCGGCCCTCGAGCGCGCGGGCGTCGACGTCTGCGCGCTGGCGAACAACCACGTCCTCGACTACGAGGAGATCGGGTTACGGGACACCCTCGCCGCGCTCGACGACGCCGGGATCGCCCGTGCCGGCGCGGGAGAGACGCTCGAGGAGGCGCTCGAGCCGGCGGTCAGAACGATCCCCGCGTCCGAGTCGAGCGGCGAGGAGGACGGCGGGCTCGACCTCGCGGTCGTCTCGATGACCGACAACACGCCGGAGTACGCCGCCGACGGGGACTCACCGGGGACGGCCCGCCTCGAGGTCGACGTCGACGATCCGGAGACGAGACGCCTCGCGGGGGACGCGCTCGATCGCGCACGCGAAACGGATCCCGATCTGCTCGTGGCCTCGATACACTGGGGACCGAACATGGTGACGGAGCCGCCGGACGCCGTCCGCGAGTTCGGCCGCTGGCTGGTCGAGGCGGGCGTCGACCTCGTCCACGGCCACAGCGCCCACGTCTTTCAGGGGGTCGAGGTCCACGGGGGCAAGCCGATCTGCTACGATACGGGTGATTTCGTGGACGACTACGAGGTCGACGGGGAGTTGCGTAACGACCGCAGTTTCCTCTTCGTGCTGCGGGTGACGCCCGAGGGCCGACTCCGCGAACTCCGACTGTTTCCCACCGAGATCGACGGCTGTGCGGTCCACGAGGCTGGACCCGGAGCCGCCGCGTGGGCCCGGGACCGAATGCGCGAGCTGTCCGACCCGTTCGGTACCGAGTTCGACCGCGAGGGCGACGCGCTCGTCCTGTCGCTCGAGGAATGAACGCGGCGTCCGTCGGCGTCGAACGCCCGCTCGAGCGGTGTGTCACCACGCCGTCCGGGGAGTTGACAACCCTTAAGATAGCAACTCCGCTACTCCGGGGTAGTATGAAAGTGGTCGTCTCCATCGGCGGGAGCGTGCTGGTCCCCGAGCCGGGCGCGGATCGGGTGGCCGAGCACGCGGCCGTCATCGAGGACCTCATCGCCGAAGGCTGTCGGATCGGGGCCGTCGTCGGGGGCGGCGGCGTCGCCCGCGACTACATCGGGGCCGCCCGCGACCTCGGTGCCAACGAGATCGAACTCGACCAGCTGGGCATCGACGTCACCCGGCTCAACGCCCGCCTGCTCATCGCCGCGTTGAGCGAGGAGTCGGTGACCGCGCCCGCGCTGGACTACGAGGAGGCCAGCGAGGCGCTGCGCCGGGACGACATCTGCATCATGGGCGGGGTCGCGCCGGCCCAGACGACCGACGCGGTCGGGGCCGCCCTCGCGGAGTACATCGACGCCGACCTGCTGGTCTACGCCACGAGCGTGCCCGGCGTCTACAGCGCCGACCCCAACGAGGACGACGACGCGACCAAGCACGACCGCCTCTCCGCGACGGAGCTGGTCGACGCCATCGCCGGCCTCGAGATGAACGCCGGCGCCTCCGCGCCCGTCGACCTGCTGGCGGCGAAGATCATCGAGCGCTCGGGGATGCGAACGATCGTCCTCGACGGCACCGACCCGGACCGGATCGCCCGCGCCGTTCGGTACGGCGATCACGAGGGGACCGACATCGTCCCCGAGGGCGCCGGGGCGGAACCGACCTACTGGGCGGCCGACGAGCAATGAGTTCCGACGGCGACACCGACGGGGACGGAGCCTCGACCGAGGCACCGGAGTCGGCCGCGATCAGCCCGTACACGCTGCAAAGCGAGGACGCCAGCGAGACGCGACACGCCTTCTGGGCCGATACGGTCGCCGACCGGATCGAGGAGCGAGATCCCGAAGAGCCGATCGTCGTCAAGGGCGGCATCTCGCCCTCGGGTGTGCCGCATCTGGGTAACGTCAACGAAATCATGCGCGGCTACTTCGTCGCCGAAGTCCTGCGCGACCGCGGCCACGAGGTTCGACAGGTCTTCACCGCCGACGACCGCGACCCGCTCCGGGGACTCCCACGGACCCTCTGTGACCTCGAGGGGAACCTCGTCGACCTGGGGGAGGTCGACGCCGGCGCGCTCGGCCGGAACCTCGGCGTGCCCTACACCGACGTTCCGGACCCCTTCGGCTGCTGTGACTCCTACGGCGACCACTTCGCGACGATCATCCAGGACAGCGCCGACGCGCTGGACGTGCCGATCGAACTGGTCTCGAACACCGACCGCTACGAGTCCGGCGCGTTCGAGGACGTGACCCGATTCGTCCTCGAACGCCGCGACCGGGCCCGGGAGGTGCTCTCGAAGTACCAGGACTCGGTCGCCGCGGACGGCGACTACGTGCCCTTCAACCCGATCTGCGAGGACTGTGGCAAGCTCACCGAGACCGTCACGAGCGTCGATCTGGACGCCGGCGAGGCCGGCACCGTCGACTACCGCTGTACCGACATGGAGGCCGGCGACCAGACCATCGAGGGCTGCGGCCACGAGGGCACCGCCACGCTGCGGGAGGGGAAACTCCCCTGGCGCTTCGAGTGGCCCGCCCAGTGGCAGGTGCTGGGCGTCGACTTCGAGCCCTTCGGGAAGGACCACGCCGAGGGCTCGTGGCCGAGCGGCCAGGACGTCGCTCGCAACGTCCTCGAGATCGAGCCCCCGGTGCCGATGGTCTACGAGTGGTTCACCCTCGACGGCGAGCCGTTCTCCTCCTCGGCGGGCAACGTGATCCTGGTCTCGGACGTCCTCGAGTTGCTCGAGCCCGAGGTGCTGCGCTATTTCTTCGCGAAAGACCCCGTGAAGGCGCGGGACTTCAGCATCGAACGCCTCGACCAGCTGGTCGACGAGTTCGACCGGCTCGAGGCGATCTACTTCGACGAGATAGAGGCCGACGAGGACGAGCGGGCGTTCGCCGAGCGGGTCTATCCCTTCCTGGTCGAAGCACCCCGCGAGGAGCGGATCCGGCTGCCATACACCTTCGCCGCGGTACTCGGGATGTTCGACGATCCCGACCTGCGCGAGGAAGTCGCCCGTCGCGAGGGCCATATCCCCGACGACGCGCCCGACTGGGCCGTCGAGGAGGCCCTGGAGCGGGTCGAGCAGGCCCGAAACTGGGCGCGACGCACCGGCAACGAGTTCGACTACGAACTCAAGCGCAGCGAGGTTCCGGACCACGACTTCGACGCAGCGACCGAGGACGCGCTGGCGGAACTGGCCGATTTCATCGAAGCGGGCCACGACCCCGACGAGATCCAGGGCGAGATCTACGAGACGGCAAAGCGCCACGACGTCGACGTCGGCGACTTCTTCGCGGCGGGCTACCGGCTGTTCTTCGACGAGGACCAGGGGCCGAAGCTCGGCCCGTTCCTCGCGAAGGTCGATCGGGAGTTCGTCGTCGCGCGGCTCCGGCGGGAGCGCTGAAGCGGTCGGGTCCGTAGACAAAAGCCATTTGAGAACGCCCACCCGAGGTAGTACCGATGGATCACGGTTCCCCGGCTTTCGTCTCACCGCCCGAAATATACGGCTCCGAGCTCGTCACGTGGGTCCTGCTCGGTCTTCTCCTCTACTGGGTCGCGATCGTCGGCCTGCGGAACGCGGGCCGGCTACCGGACTACGTCGGCACGCAGGGGCCGATCCTCACTTTCCACACCAAACGCGGCCGCGTCCTCCTCGATCGGCTCGCTCGTCCGAAGCGGTTCTGGCGGGCGTGGTCGAATCTCGGCGTCGGCATCGCGCTCGTCGTGATGATCGGGATGTTCGCGTTCCTCGTGCAGGCGGCGATCACCGCGCTCTCGACGCCGCAGATGGCGACGTCCGCGGTCCGACAGCCGCGTAACGTCCTCGTGATCCCCGGCGTCAACGACTTCCTCCCGCTGTCGGCCACGCCCGGGATCGTCTTCGGGCTACTCGTCGGCCTCGTCGTCCACGAGGGCGGCCACGGGCTGCTCTGTCGCGTCGAGGATATCGACATCGACTCGATGGGGATCGCGATGCTGGCCGTCCTCCCGGTCGGCGCGTTCGTCGAACCCGACCAGGAGAGCAGCAAGTCGGCCTCCCGCGGCGGCCAGACCCGGATGTTCGCCGCCGGCGTCACCAACAACTTCGCGATCACGCTGCTCGCGTTCGCCCTGCTTTTCGGCCCCGTCGTCGGCTCGATCGGGGTCGCCTCCGGGGCCGCCGTCGGCGGCGTCGCGCCCGACTCCCCCGCCGCCGACGCCGGGATCGAACCCAACGACCGGATCACGGCGATCAACGGCACCGCCGTCGAGGGCAACGCCGACCTCGCCGATCGGCTCGAGGCTACGGGCGGCGAGCAGGTGACCGTCGAACTCGACGGCGAGGAGACGGTGACCGTCGACCGCTCGCTACTCGTGACCGCGGCGATCGACGACGGGCCGACCGGCCTGTCGACCGGCGACGAGATCCGCGCCGTCGACGGGCGGACGGTCGCGACCGAACGCGGCTTCTTCGACGCCGTCGGTGAGAACGAGCGCGTGAACCTGACGGTCGACCCCGGCGACGGCGGCGACCGCGTCGAGCGCGAGGTGGCCGTCGGGGCCGCCGTCTCGGTCGTCGAGGACGAGCCGCTCGAGGCCGAGACCGGGCCGACCGAGGAGACGATGGTCATCACCCGGTTCGGCGGCGAACGGGTCCACAGCTACTCGGAGCTGGCCGACCTGCTCGAGGACACCGAACCCGGACAGACGGTTTCGGTCGCGGGCTACATCGGCGACGAACGCGGGAGCTACGAGGTGACGCTGGACGAGCACCCGCGATCGGACAGCGGCTTCCTCGGCATTCAGCCGTATCAGGGGACCTCCGGCGTCGCGGTCAGCGACATCGGGGTACAGCTCTATCCCGCCGAGGAGTATCTGGGGCTGCTCGGCGGCGACGGCGACACGCGGTTCGGGCCGATCGCCGACACCTTCCTCGGGAAGATGGGGATCGCGCTCCTGTTGCCGGTGATGGGCGTCAGCGGCGCGCTTCCGTTCAACTTCGCCGGTTTCACGGGCGGGATTCAGAACTTCTACGAGGCGCAGGGGCTCCTCGGGGCGTTCGGCGACGGCACCGTCTTCCTGATAGCGAACCTGCTGTTCTGGACCGGCTGGATCAACGTCCAGCTGGGCTTTTTCAACTGCATTCCGGCGTTCCCGCTGGACGGCGGCCACATCCTCCGGACGAGTACCGAGGCGATCGTCTCGCGGCTGCCGATCGAGGCGACCCGCGGGATGGTCCGGGTCGTGACGACCACGATCGGCGTGACGATGCTCGTGAGCTTCCTCCTGTTGCTGTTCGGGCCGCAACTGGTCTCGGGATAGATCGGGTCGTCCGAGCCGCCCTCACTCCTCCGGCTCGACGCCGTGGCGCTCGTAGAACTCCTCGGGGGTCGCGTCGAGGCGCTCGAACTCGGTGTCGAAGTAGTGTTCGTAGTGGCGGACGACCCGTTCGACGACCCAGCGGCTGAACGCTTCGTCGAAGTGCCACTCGCCCTCCATCGCGGGGATCTCGAACCGGTCGTCCGTCGAGAAGGCCGCGTAGACGTGGAAGAAGCCGAGGATGACGTCCGCGAAGTCGCGGGCCTTCTCCGCGCCCGTTTCGCGCCGTTCCTCGAGTTCCGCCTGCCCCTCGGCGGTCAGTTCGAAGTACTTCCGGTCGGGTTCGTCCTCGCGGTCGATGCGCTCGGCCCACCCCTTCTCCTCGAACTTGTAGAGGATGGGGTAGACCGAGCCGTACGAGGGCTCCCAGTGACCGCCGCTGATCTCGCGGATCTCCTTGAGAATCTCGTAGCCGTACCGTGGTTTCTCCGCGAGGAGCTCGAGGACGAGATAGGCGATGAGTCCTTTCGGCGGGCCACTTTTCCGCATGTGTCTCGGGGATAAAACGGGCGGCGCTAAAGGGTTTCGGTCACGTCGAGAACCGACGGTGCAGGTTCGGTACCGGTGGATCTGATGGCGACGGGCGCGCCGCGGAACCGTCGAGCGAAAATCCGGTCCTTCTTGAGCGCCCGGTACCAACCCGCAACTATGGAACGACGGCGACCACCGCAGACCGAAGAAGGCTGGTACGTCCTCCACGATTTCCGGTCGATCGACTGGGACGCCTGGCGTTCGGCGCCGGAGCGCCGGCGCGAGCGGGCCATCGAGGAGGGTATCGACTACCTCGCGGCCAGCGAGGCCGTCGACGACGCCGACGAGGGCGATTCGGCGACGTTCGCCGTGCTCGGCCACAAGGCCGACCTGCTCGTCCTCCACCTCCGCCCCACCCTCGGCGACATCGACGCGCTCGAGCGACGGTTCGAACACACCGCCCTCGCGGAGTTCACCGAGCGGGCCGACTCCTACGTGTCCGTCACGGAGGTCTCGGGCTACATGTCCGAGGACTACTTCGACGAGGACAGCGAGGTCGAGGACGCCGGCCTCGAGCGCTACATCGAGTCGCGGCTCAAACCCGAGATTCCAGACGGGGAGTTCCTGAGCTTCTACCCGATGAGCAAGCGCCGCGGCCCCGATCACAACTGGTACGAACTGCCCTTCGACGAGCGGGCGGATTACCTCGCGAACCACGGCGAGATCGGCAAGGACTACGCCGGCCGCGTCACCCAGATCATTACCGGCAGCGTCGGGCTCGACGACTTCGAGTGGGGCGTGACCCTGTTCGGCGACGACCCGACGGACGTCAAGGAACTCCTCTACGAGATGCGCTTCGATCCCTCGAGTTCCCGCTTCGCCGAGTTCGGCCGGTTCCTCTCGGCGCGGCGGTTCCCGCCGGCGGACCTCGGGGCCTTCCTCGCCGGCGAGCGCGTGCCGGCCGAGGGCGATGAGGCACACCCCCACGCCGGCGGTGACGCCGAGGGCCACCATGGCGGGAACCACCACGGCGACGACTCGGGGTCTGGCCACGGCGACGAGGACGGCGACATCCGCGACGAACTCGAGGACGAGGGCATCTACGCGGGCCAGCCCCACGGCGAGGACGTCCACGCGGTCGTCCTCTACTCCGAAGCGGACCCCGACGAGCTGTTCGCGGAGGTCGACGGCTACCGGGAGAATTTCGACCACTACGATACGCACGTGAAGACGGCGGTCTACGAACCGCACGGCGGCGACGCCGAGACGGCGGTCGTCAGCCTCTGGGACACCGCACGCGCCGCGGACACGGCCGCCGGGTTCCTCGCCGAACTGCCCGGGATCGTCCGACAGGCCGGTGACGACGAGTCCGATTCGTGGGGGACGATGGGGATGTTCTACACCGTCAAGCCCGACCACCGCGGGGACTTCGTGGGAACGTTCGACGACGTCGGCGAAATCCTCGCCGACATGGACGGCCACCGCAAGACCGACCTGCTGGTCAACCGCGAGGACGAGAACGACATGTTCATCGCCAGTCGCTGGGACGCCCGCGAGGACGCCATGGCGTTCTTCCGGAGCGACGCCTTCTCGGAGACCGTCGAGTTCGGGCGGGACGTCCTCGCGGACCGACCGCGACACGTCTTCCTGGCCTGATCGCGGGCTCGAGTCCCGTTTTCGGCCGCTCAGACTCCCTCGGAGTCGGCCGTCTCGTCGTAGAAGAAGTAGGCGGCGATGCCGGCCAGCCCGAACGCGAGCGTCACGAACGGCCACTTGCCGGGATCGCGGCCGGTCAGGTGGCCGTGGGCGGTCACGAAGATAGCGAAGCCGAGGTGAGCGACAAGCGTCGCCGCGAGAAACGCCTGTGGTTCCATTACCCGGGTATTCGACGCGGCGATCAAAGCCGTTACGAAGCCGACGGTGGACCCACGGCAGGGGGCAGTCTCAACGAGAACGGTGCCGTGGCCGGGAAGGCGGCTCACCGCACTCGCGGTGAGTCGTCCGACTCGGGGGAGGGCAGGCAGCCACCCGATTCCGACCGCGAGCGAAGCCGCAGGCTGAGCGAGCGGACCGACGACCGATGTGGAGGGGCGCAACGCGCCCCGGAACGGAGGGAGGAGTGTTTTTGATCGAAATTTTGCCGAGTGACGAGCGGACGGTTGCGCAATTTGCGCAACCGTCCGCTCAGAACGCAGCGCAAAATTTCGTTAGTCGATATCGTGGTCCGGGTCGTCCTCGACCTTGCGCTTCATCGAGTCGCGTCGGGCCTTCGCGTCCCGGCCGGTCGCCTCGAGCAGGAAGTCGTTCTTGATGTCGACGGCATCGGCCGCGGCCTCGAGCTCGTCGGGGCCGAGTTCGGTGGGGTCGCGCTCGTTGAACTCGACGCCGAGTTTGTCCTTCTTGCCGGAGTACTCGACGGCACCGACGACGATCTTCTCGAAGACGGGGTTGTCCGGCTCCTCGATGAGGTAGAGGTCGCTGCCCTTGTACTCCTCGGTGCCCGTGATCGTGCCGAAGTACTCCTCGACCGTCGACTCCATGTCCGGAATGCGCTCCTCGAGATATTCGCCGCGACGCATCTTGTACTCCTTCATGGATTGGGAGAAACACGGCGGAGCGTTTACCTCTTTTCATAGCCAACGATTCGATCCGCTGACCAGTCGGGGATGCCCGGAGCGGCGGTAACGGGCGCGTACGCCGACCCCGTTCGACCGTCGCGGGTCGGTGCGGCGGCGGCCGAAGGCCGGACGGTCACGTCGGTGCGGGAACGTGGCCGAACGTTCGGCGTCGCGTAGGCGCGGGGTCAGCGCCGCTCGCGTTCGCTGAGGTAGCCCTTCCGGCAGTCGGGACAGATGTCGCCGGCCCGCAGCGAGCCCCGATCGCCGGCGGCGACGTACTCGCACCGGGGGCAGTAGAACTCGGTCGGGACGTTCTCGCCGGGGCCGCTCTCGCCCTCGACGGGCGTCGGGACCGACTCGGCGCGCTCGATGCCGGTTCCCGATTCCGACGCGGCCTCGGCGGCGGGCTCGGCCGCGTCCTGCGTCGGCGGCTCGGCCGTCACCGAGCGGGCGTCCGTGGCGGCCCCGTCGGCGCCGCCGACGGGGTCGGCCGGCTCGTCGTCGAGGAGAACGGCGTCGTCGTCGATCGCGTCCGGATCGACCGCGGCCCCGGTCTCGGCCGCGTCGTCGGCACCCGCGGGACCGTCGTCGGGCCAGTCGGCCGGTTCGCTCGTCTCGTCCGTCGGCGGCCCGACGTCGTCGGAGTCGGGCCACTCGCCGCGTTCGCGGTCGCGGTCGGAATCGGCGGCCGGCTCGTCGTCGTCCTCGAGGATCTCGCCGTCGTCGGTGACCGGCTCGCCGTTCTCGTCGGTCGGGAGGTCGATCCCGTCGTCGGCCGCGCTCGAGTCGGGCTCGACGTCCGCGCGGTCGGAAACGGCCGGCTCGGCCGCGGTCGGCTCGCCGGCGTCCGCGTCGACGGGATCGTCGGCTGTGGGATCGGTAGCCGTGGCGGATTCGTCGGCGTCGATGAACTCGGCGTCCTCGGAGCCGTCGGCCGGGTCGGAGTCGGACTCGAGTGGTGGTTCGGGCGGTTCGGCGTCATCTGCGGGGGGCGAGTCGGCGTCCGTCCCGGCGGAGAGGCTCGTCACTTCGGTGTTCTCGCTGATGACGTTGCGCTCGCCACAGCGGGCACACTCCTCGTACTCCTGGACGGTTACGACGACCTCGCTGCCCCGTTCTTCGCGCTCGCGTTCGACCTCGGCCTCGCCGAAATCGTGTCCGAGCAGCGAACATCGCAGGACCATTGTCCAACCGTACCGACCGGTCCCATAAAAAACGTGCTGCTGAGCGGATTTTGCGGTCGTGACAGCGTGTTGAAGGCCGACCGACTGGCAGGCGGAACTGGACCGCAGGCTCGAGAGAGCGGGATCGGCGGCGGCGTTCGTCGCTGTCGGAACGACAAACGTCAAATCCCGGGTCGTCGAATGGGCACACGGATGAGAGCAAAGCGGGAGTACCGGAACCGGGAGGGAACGGAGGTGGCGGTACTCGACGCCCTGGTCGACCGCGCCGACGACGGGATGACCGTCTTCGAACTCCGGGCGGCCGTCGAGGTCGACATCGACGAACTCGAGAACGCCCTGGCGACGCTCAAGGACGACGACCTGATTGTCGTCGAGTCGGGCTCGGAGACGGTTATCAAGCCCGCCGACCGCGTCGTCCCCGACGAGCCGACCGACGAGGACGACGACCAGTCGTTCGGCGAGTGGTTGCGCGATCGGCTGCCTTTTTGAATCGAAACGCCTGATACGGTCTGGCCCCAGGGAGTAGGCATGAGCGTCATCGAGTCCATCCACGAGGATCACGGGGCCGCGTTCGGCGAGCGCGCCGACCGGACGATCGTCGACCACTTCGGGCGGCCCGAACGGACCCATCGGGCGGTCCGTAACGGCGTCGGCCTGTTCGAACCGGCCTACGGCGTGATCGTCGTGGAGGGCGACGATCGGCTCGAGTACGTCGACAACGTGGTGTCGAACCGGGTCCCCGCCGAGGACGGCGAGGGCTGTTACGCGCTCGTCCTCGATCCGCAGGGCGGGATCGAGGTCGAACTCTACGTCTACAACGCGGGCGAGCGCCTCCTCCTCTTCACCCAGCCCGAGACCGCCGAGCCGCTTGCCGAGGAGTGGTCGGAGAAGGTGTTCATTCAGGACGTCGAGATCCGGACGGCAAACGACGAGTACGGAATCTTCGGCGTCCACGGCCCGCAAGCGACGGAGAAGATCGCCAGCGTCCTCAACGGGGCCGCCTCGCCCGACCGCCCGCTGTCGTTCGTCCGCGGGACGATGGGCGACGAGGGCGTCACGGTCGTCCGGACCGACGCGCTGACCGGCGAGGAGAGCTTCGACGTGATCTGTGCGGCCGACGACGCCGAAGCGGTCTACGACACGCTGCTCAACCACGGACTCAACGCCGCCCCATTCGGCTACCGGACCTTCGAGAGCCTCGCGCTCGAGGCCGGCACCGCTCTGTTCCACACCGAACTCGAGGGGGAGTTGCCGAACGTCCTCGGGCTCCGTAACGCGCTGGACTTCGAGAAGGGCTGTTACGTCGGCCAGGAGGTCGTCTCCCGCGTCGAGAACCGCGGCCAGCCGAGCCGGCGGCTCGTCGGCCTCGCGCTCGAGGGCGAGGCCGTCCCCGAGGGCGGCGCGGCCGTCTTCGACGGCGACGCCTCGGTCGGCGAGGTGACCCGCGCGGGCGAGAGCCCGATGCTCGAGGAGGTCATCGCGCTCGCCGTCGTCGACTACGGCCTCGGGAGCGACGACCTGACGGTTCGCGTCGACGGCGAGGAGGTCGCCGCGACCCGGACCGAACTGCCCTTCGTCGAGGGTTCGAATCGGTCGGCTCGGCTCCCGACCTATCAGTAAGGCCGCGCGGCCGCACGCCTCTCCCGGAGTGAACCTTATGTATCCCGGCAGCAACGGTCGAGCCATGTCCGGAGACGCCCTCGAGCGGGACCTCCTCGACCGGGAACCGAACGATCGGATCCGCGTCCTCGACCCGGACGGGACCGTCGTCGCGCCCGAGCTCGAGCCGGCCCTCGAGGCCGAGACGCTGCGGTCGATGTACCGAGACATGCGGTTTTCCCGCCGGTTCGACGAGCGGATGATCAGCCTCCAGCGCCAGGGCCGGTTGGGTACCTACTCCTCGCTGGCGGGCCAGGAGGGGTCCCAGATCGGGTCGACGTACGCGCTGGCCGACGACGACGTGCTCTCCTATCAGTACCGGGAACACGGGGCCGTGGTCGCGCGGGGCCTGCCCTGGGAGTACCTGCTGTACTGGATGGGCCACGAGGACGGCAACGCCGCGCTGGCCGAGATCGACGTCTTCCCGCTGAACATCTCGATCGCCGCCCACCTCCCGCATATCGTGGGCTGGTCGTGGGCCGCGAAGCTGAACGGCGACGATCGGGTCGGCGTCGCCCACTTCGGCGACGGCTCGACGTCCGAGGGGGACTTCCACGAGGCGCTGAACGTCGCCGGCGTCTTCGACACGCCGACCGTCTTCGTCTGTAACAACAACCAGTGGGCGATCTCGGTGCCCCGGGAGCGCCAGACCGCCAGCGCCACCATCGCCCAGAAGGCCACCGCCTACGGCTTCGCGGGCGTTCAGGTCGACGGGATGGACCCGCTCGCGACCTACGTCGTCACGAAGGCGGCCCGGGAGAAAGCACTCGAGTCCGACGGCGAGCGGTTGCGACCGACGCTGATCGAGGCGGTCCAGTACCGCTACGGCGCGCACACGACGGCCGACGATCCCGACGTCTACCGCGACGAGGAGGAGGTCGAGGCGTGGCGTGAGAAGGACCCGATCGACCGGTTCGAGGCCTACCTGCGAAACGAGGGGGTCCTCGACGACGACCGGATCGAGGCGATCGAGGACGAGATCGAGGAGACGCTCGCGACGCTGGTCGATCGCGCCGAAAACGTGGCGGGCGATCCCGGCGAGATGTTCGAGTACGCCTACGCGGAACCGACGCCGCGACTCGAGGACCAGCGCGATTACCTCGCCGACCTGCGGGACCGCCACGGCGACGGCGCGTTACTCGAGGACGAGTGAACATCGATGCGTGCGTTTAAAGACCGCAGTGGGACAGCCCAACGGCTACCCGAGCGCCGTCGCAACCCCCGGTCGATATGCAACTCGAGCAGCCGTCCCGGGACGCGTCGCCGACCTGGAACGGCACGGTGCCGAACGCGGTCGACGCGCGCGTGCTCGGCCTGGTCGTCGTGACGGCCGGCCTCGCGGCGTCGATCAACGTCCCCTACGGCGGGCTCCCGACGGCGGCCGCCGCGTTCACGCTGCTGACCGGCGTCGGCCTCGGCTGTCACCTGCTCGGCGAACGGAAACTCCGCCGGATCACCGACGACCTGGTCGAGCGGTGGGTCGCGGCCGGCGGGGAGATCGAGGACGTCAGTCGGTCGTCGAACGGGACGCGAACGGAGTGGCGGGTTCACACCCCCGACGGCGAGATCGTCATCGGCGGGGTCGCGCTGGTCCCGATCGCCCGACTCTCCGTGGAGTGGCGGGGTATCGGCGACACGATGGCCGCCAGCGAGGCCGAGGAAAACATCGACCGGCTCGCGGAAACGCTCTACCGCGAGATCTTCGAGATCGGGTCGGCGACCCGGCGGACGTAACAGGTACTCGGCGTCGGCTCGAGCGGTTCGCCACCCCGGTCGCTCATCCGAACAACTCCTCGTGGCGCTGGGCCAGGTTCGTGTACTCGCCCGACGAGTACGCCTCGAGGATCTCGTCACCGTCGATCCCCGTCTCCTCGAGCGGCGTGATCTCGGCGGGGACGCCACGGACGAACGACTCGGCCGGAATCGAGTAGCCGTCGGGAACGACGGTTCCCGCGGCGACGATGCTCCCGGCACCGATCGTCACGTCGGTATTGATCGTCGCGTTGAACCCGATCAGCGCTCGTTCCTCGACTGCCGTCTCGTTGAGCACCGCGCCGTGTCCGACCATGACCTCGTCGGCGAGCCGCGAGGCGTGAATCGTCGCGTTGTCCCCGACGTGGGTTTCCCGGCCGATACGGACGGGGCCGATGTCACCGCGGAGCACGACCCCGGGCCAGACGCTCGCATCCGCCCCGATCTCGACGTCGCCGACGAGAGTCGCCTCGCTGCTCACGCGGGCCGCGTCGTCGATCGCCGGGCGGTCGTCCTCGAACGCGTAGGTTCTGCTATCGATCATGCCCCACTGTACCACTATTACGGCCATAATACCGGATCACGGTCGTCGTGACAGTCACACAGCGACGACGATCGAGCGGTCGTCACGAGCAGTTGTCGTACTACCCTTCCCCCGCCACCCCAATATAATCCATTAAATACCATTCAGTGGTCTGCAAGGCCATCACTTATCGGATGTCGAGCCGGACGACTAGTCGAACGCATGAGCCAGTCAGACTCCCCCATTCGAGCGATGTTCGACGCACAGCGAGCCGCGGTCGAGCAGAGCCAGCAGCTGTTCAAACAGGGGCTCGTGACCCAGCGAACCGCCGATACGATGGCGCTCACCGCACTCAAAGGCCAGGAGTCGATGCAACGCCAGCAGCTCGAGTTCACTCAGGCGGCGACCCACGGCTACGTCAGTGCGACGACGGCGCTGCTGCCCGGCGGCGACGCGCCGGAGGCCCGCCGGACCATCGACGAGACGTTCGACCGGCTGAAGACCACCCACGCGGAGTTCTACGACGCCGTCGAGCGCGAACTCGAGCGTGACGTCGATTCCGCAAGCGAGCTCTCCGACGAGTTCGTCGACGCCCTCGACGAACAGACCGAGCAACTCCTCGAGATCACCGAGTCGATCGAGGACCGGACGGTCGAGAACGTCGACGAGCTCTCCGGCCAGCTCCGCGAGCAACTCGAGCGGACCCAGGAGCTTCGGGATCGGCTCGAAGACCAGCTCGAGGAACAGACCGGGGACGTCGAGGAGTTGCTCGAACGCCAGGCCCAGCAGATCGAGCGGTTCCAGCGGCAACTCGAGGAACAGGCCGCGGAAGCGACCCAGCGGATCCCGATCCAGGGGAGCGACGAGCCACACACGAAGATCGAGACCGATCCCGAGCACACGCTCGAGTCCGTCGCGGGGATCGACGCGGACGTTCGCGAGCGGCTCGTCGACGCCGGTATCGCGACGGTCGACGACCTCACGCGCGCCGACCCCGAAGCCGTCGCCGAGGCCGCCGACGTGTCGGCGGACCGCGCCGAGGAGTGGATCGAGCAGGCCGAATCGTAGACGGACCGTGCGGCGAGCGGCGTCAGGACTCTATCTTCTCGACGATCTCGCGGGCCTGCTCTTTCGCTTTGTCCTCGCCGACGTGTTTGTCGATCAGCACGCTCGTGACCTCCCAGTCGTCCTCGCCCTCGACCTTCCCGGTCCGAACTTCGCTGCCCTCGGAGACCGACTCCGCCGGCTGCTCGGCCCAGTCGGGCGTCCTGATCTCGTCGTACCGGTCGGGATCGCGAAAGCGAACGTGGGTGTAGTCGTCCTCCGTTTCGACTTTGTTGACGTCCGGCGTGTCGGTCATACTCGAGCCTCCGTCCCCGCCGCGTCTAAGTCCCGTCCCTGAATGTGCGCCGTGGGCCCCGCGGACGGGTCCACACCGGCCGCCCGGCAGCCTTCGGCACCGGCGCTATCCGGCTCGCGCCCGTCCGGTTCGCCATGCTCGTCCTCGGCGACGCTCACGCCTCTGATCCCGACCGGTACGAGACGCTGCGCGAGTGCTACCGGGCCCTCGAGCCCGATCACGTCCTCCAGCTGGGCGACCTCGAGCGGTACGACCTGCCGGCGCCGACGTGGTTCGTCGCGGGCAACAACGAGGACTTCGACGTGATCGAGGCGCTTCGCGCCGGCGACGATCCTCCGGCCGCGACCAACGTCCACCTGCTCGCGAGTACGGCCGCCACGGTCGCCGGCCTGCGCGTCGCCGGCCTCTCGGGGAACTTCGCGCCGACGAGGTACGACCGCTCCCGGGACGAACTCGCGGGCGAGCGCCGCCGCCACTTCACCCGCGAGGACGTCGAGCGGGCCGCCGCCCTCGAGGACGTCGACGTCTTGCTCACGCACGAGGCCCCGACCGGCCTGCTGTCATACGGCTACGACCCCGGCTGCGAGTACGTCGACGAGTTGCTCGCGTCGCTCTCGCCCGAGCTCTGTCTGGTCGGGCACCACCACCGCCACCGCGAAGCCGAGATCGCGGGCACGCGAGTCGTCAGTCTCGCGCCCGCCTGGGAGCGCTACTACACCCTCGATCCCGACGCGCTCGAACTCGAGGGTCACGACCACGAGCTAGGGGCTAGTGACTGAAGACGGCAGAAAAGAACGGATGTCGGTCGGCGGCGGTTAGAAGGTCTCGAGGTAGCGGTCGAGCTCCCACTCGGAGACGTCGACGAGGTAGTCCTCGAACTCCTGTTCTTTGGCTTCGACGAACTTGGGCGCGACGTGTTCGCCGAGCGCGTCGTAGATGACCTCGTCGTCCTCGAGCGCCTCGACGGCCTCGCCGAGGTTGGTCGGGAGCGTGTCGATGCCGTACTCCTCGCGTTTTGCCTCGTCGAACTCGTAGATGTTCTCCCGGACCGGATCGGGACAGTCGAGATCGTTCTCGATGCCGTCGAGGCCGGCGTGGATCATGACGGCGAGCGCGAGGTAAGGGTTACAGGACGGGTCGGGCGAGCGCAGTTCGACCCGCGAGGCCGCGGGCGTCCGGGCCGCGGGCTTGCGGATCAGCGCCGAGCGGTTGCGGTCGGACCAGGCGACGTAGACGGGTGCCTCGTAGCCCGGGACCAGGCGCTTGTAGCTGTTGACGGTCGGGTTCGCGATCGCCGTGATCGCCGGCGCGTGCTCTAAGATACCGGCGGTGAAGGCGTGGGCCTCGTCGCTCAGGTTGAACTCGTCGTCCTCGTCGTGGAAGGCGTTCTCGCCGTCCTCGGTGAACAGCGAGAGGTGCGTGTGCATCCCCGAGCCGTTGATGCGCGGGATCGGCTTGGGCATGAAGGTGGCGTGCAGGTCGTGCTGAGCGGCGATCGCGCGGACGACCGTACGGAAGGTACCGACGTTGTCGGCCGTCGTCAGGGCGTCGTCGTACTCGAAGTTGATCTCGTGTTGCCCCTCGGCGACCTCGTGGTGACTGGCCTCGACCTCGAAGCCCATCTCCTCGAGGCCGTAGATGATGTCCCGGCGAACGTCGCTGGCGAGGTCTTTCGGCGCGAGATCGAAGTAGCCGCCGGCGTCGTTCGTCTTGGTCGTCGCGCGGCCGTCCTCGTCCTCCTCGAAGAGGAAGAACTCCGGCTCGGGCGCGGCGTTGACCATGTAGCCCATCTCCTCGGCGCGATCCAGCGCGTTCTTGAGGACGCGACGCGGGTCGCCCTCGAAGGGCTCGCCCGTGGTCGTGTCGTAGACGTCACAGATCATTCGGGCGGCGGCGCTTTCCTCCTTCTGGCGCCACGGGAGGACGGCGAACGTCTCGGGGTCGGGCTTGAGCCGCATGTCCGACTCCTGGATGCGAACGAAGCCTTCGATAGAAGAACCGTCGAAGTAGATTCCCTCGGTGAATGCCTTCTCCGCCTGCCGGGCCGGCACGGAGACGTTCTTGACCGTCCCCAGGATGTCGGTAAACTGTAGTCGGAGGAAGTCGACGTCTTGCTCCTCGATCTCGTCCAATACCGCCTGTTCGGTTTCAGAGAGGTTTCCGCTTGTCATCTTTCTCGTCGTATCCTCGTAACCAGTATACTAAAGCACTACTGTTCCGTGCAAATCTTCGCTCTCCCTCTCGAAACTGCATATTCGTAAACTTCTAAAGGGCGCGGTGAGTGGGTGAACCTGATGACGTACGAAAATCTCGATGCAAAACTAGTGAATGCACTTCTCGGCGACGGCCGGGCGAGTCTACGAAGCCTCGCCGAGGAACTCGACGTCTCCGTGACCACCGTCTCGAACCACCTCTCCGATCTCGAGGAGCAGGGCGTGATCGAGGGCTACACCCCGCGGGTCGATTACGACGCGGCCGGCTACGACGTGACCGCGGTCATCCAGCTTCAGGTCGAGGGGAACGCCCTCCCGGACGTCACCGACACGCTACGCGATCACCGCCAGATGGTCAGCGTCTACGAGGTCACGGGCGACTACGACGTGATCGCCATCGGCAAGTTCGAGGACACCGACGGGATGAACGACCAGATCAAGCAACTGCTGACCGACCCCGACATCAAGGCCTCGAACACGAGCGTCGTTCTCAACGCCGTCAGCGAGAACGAACAGTTCGAACTCGAGGTCGACGACGAGGAGTAATCGGACGACCGTTTTCTGACGGGACACCGCCTCGAGTAGTGACGACTCTGGATTGTCTGTTGAAAGCGCCAACGGACCACTCGAGCAAATGTCGGCGAGTGAGCAGTGCGCGGTTCGAAACGAGCGGAGCGAGTGAGAACCGCGAGAATGCGAACGGGGAGCGGAGCGACCCGTGAGCGGTTCGAAGAACCCGAACGACACCTCGCGGGTCGCTCGCGCTCCCCGCTCGTTTTTACGAGGTTCTCACTCGCGCTGCTCGTTCCGAACCTCGCTTACATCATGCCGCCCATGCCGCCGCCCATGCCGCCCATGCCGCCGCCGGGCGCGCCGCCCTCTTCGTCGTCGCCCTTGTCGGTGGAGAGGTCGCCGGCGGAAATGATGTCGTCGATCTTGAGCACGAGGTTCGCGGCCTCCGCGGCGGAGGTGACGGCCTGTTCCTTGGCGTGGGCCGGTTCGACGACGCCGGCCTCGAAGGTGTCCTCGACGTCGCCCGTGAAGACGTTCAGGCCGGCCGTGATCTGGCCGTCGTCGTGGGCCGCACGCAGGTCGACCAGCGTGTCGATCGAGTCGAGACCCGCGTTGCCGGCGAGGACGCGCGGGACGAGTTCGAGCGAGTCGGCGAAGGCCTCGACGGCGAGCTGTTCGCGGCCGGAGACGGAGTCGGCGTAGTCGCGCAGACGCGAGGCGAGTTCGACCTCGATAGCGCCGCCGCCGGCCAGCACGCGGCCGTCGGAGACGGTCTGTGCGACGACGTCGAGCGCGTCGTTGACGCCGCGCTCGAGTTCGTCGACGACGTGGTCGGTCGAGCCGCGCAGCAGGAGGGTGACGCCGTGGGCGTCCTCGCCCTCGACGTAGAACAGTTCGTCTTCCTCGTCGCGGGTGACGTCGCCGAAGCCGAGGTCCTCGGCGGTCGCGCTCTCTAAGTCGGAGACGATCGAGGCGCCGACGACCTCCTGGAGGAACTCGAGGTCGGACTTCTTGGCGCGGCGCACCGCGAGGATGCCCTCCTTGGCGAGGTAGTGCTGGGCGAGGTCGTCGATGCCCTTCTGGCAGAAGACGACGTCGGCGCCGAGGTCGGCGATTTTGTCGACCTTCTCGCGGAGCTGTTTCTCCTCGCGGTCGAGGAACTTCTGGAGCTGGTCGGGATCCGTCACGGAGACCTCGGTGTCGACATCGGTCTCCTCGACCTCGATGGCCTCGTCGAGCAGCAGGATGTCGGCGTCCTCGACCGAGCGGGGCATGTTGTCGTGGACGGGGTCCTTGTCCACGATGCCGCCCTCGAGGAGGTCGGACTCGCCGGCGCTGCGGCCGGTCTGGGTCTCGATGTTGAGGAACTCGAGGTCGACGACGTTCTCGCCGTCCTCGTCCTCGACGGTGACCTGCCGGATGGCCTCGACGATGAGTTCGGCGAGGTACTCCTTGTTGACCTCGGTGCCCTTGCCGGTCATCGAGGTCTCGGCGGTCTTTCGCAGCAGTTCTTCGTCCTCGGTGTCGACCTCCCGAGCGATGTCGTCGATCTCCTCGCGGGCCTGCTCGCTGGCGAGGTGGAAGCCCTTGATGATCGCCGTCGGGTGGATGTCCTGCTCTAAGAGGTCCTCGGCGTTCTTGAGGAGTTCACCGGCGATCGCGACGGCGGTCGTGGTGCCGTCGCCGGCCTCGTCCTCCTGGGTCTCGGCGACTTCGATGATCATCTCGGCCGTCGGGTTGTCGATGTCCATCTCCTTGAGGATGGTGACGCCGTCGTTGGTGATCGTCACCGATCCCATGGAGTCGACGAGCATCTTGTCCATCCCTTTCGGGCCGAG
>SDGW01000077.1_pt1 | contig 37357 bp, 35 predicted proteins | sample 2873831 | NCBI WGS metagenome assembly SDGW01 (sample SAMN08132700, study PRJNA421101) | hypersaline lake metagenome | isolation source: celular fraction 0.22 microns magnesium sulfate-rich crust from ephemeral... | place: Spain: Penahueca Lagoon, Toledo | collected 2011-07 | reverse complement strand
GCCACCGACTAACGAGAAGATGATAGACGACGTCGACCACAATCGGAATCTTCTCGCGATCGCCTTCGCGGGGGCGATGCGACTGAGCGGAGAGTTCGAAATGGCAGCCAGAGGGGGGGGTGGACTCGCCGGGACTGAGCAAACGCGAAGCGTTTGCGATGTACGGCGAGTCCATTGACTGAAGCGAACGAAGTGAGCGGAAGGAAATGGACTCGCCGGGATTTGAACCCGGGGCCTCTTCCTTGCGAAGGAAGCGATCTGCCACTGATCTACGAGCCCTCGCACGTTCCTATCAGCGGTTTCTATTTGAGGCTTGTGTTTCGGGGCCGACTCGAGACAGCGAACCATGGTGGGCACTCGAGGTGGGGACACACCGCAGTGAGTCGCGACTGGTCACGAACCGACGGCAAGCACGCGAGCACGGCCGGCGAGTGCGCCGACCAGAAAGCCGGCGAAGTGAGCGAGGAGGGCGACGCCGGGCGCGGCGGTCGCGAGCGTCACCCCGATCGCGAGCCCGACGAACACGAGCGCCGACAGCCACCCCGGGACGTCGACGAGCGAGGCGAGGCCGCTCGAGAGCCGGTTCGACGCGACGAGATAGCCCAAGAGTGCGAAGACGGCACCGCTGGCACCGAGGACGCCGGCTGTCGGCGCGACGGGGGCGAACGGCAGCGCCGCAAGCGCACCCGTGAGGACGAGCTGGGAAACGCCCGCGATCGCGCCGGCGACCGCGAAGAAGACGTGAAAGCGAAGTCGGGTGGTCGCCCGGGCGACCGGCCAGCCGAAGACGATCAGGGCGAGGCTGTTCGAGAGCAGGTGTCCGAGGCCACTGTGGGCGTAGACGCTCGTGACGATCGTCCACGGGTTGGCCAACAGCGGCGGCGCGAGGACGAACAGCGTTCCCATCACGCCCGCGAACGCCGTGACTCCCTGGACGACGAAAACGAGCGCGAAGACGACGAGGAGTTCGAGGATCGGACTCTCCGAGCCGGGGTCTGGATCGCCGGCGGCGGAATCGGATTGCGCGTAGATCGTCGATTGTGACCGCGACCGCGGGCGTCGCGCCATACCGATACGTGTACGCCGATCGCCAAAAGCCTCCGTCCTCCAGGAGACGACCATCATCGCTTAGTACAACCACAGAATACGAGTTCGTATGCGAACACCAGCACCCGAGAGCCGGCCGGTCGCGCTGACGATCGCCGGCAGCGACTCCGGCGGCGGCGCGGGCATCCAGGCTGACCTGGCGACGATGGCCGCCCACGGCGTCTTCGGGACGTCGGCGGTCACCGCCGTCACGGCCCAGAACACCCGTGGCGTCGAGTCCTCGCACGTCCTGCCGGTCGCAGAGGTCGAGGCACAACTCGCAGCCGTCACCGACGACTTCGCGGTCGGCGCGGCGAAGACGGGGATGCTCGCGACGACCGAGGTCATCGAGACCGTCGCCAACCACGCACAGGACTTCGACTTCCCGCTGGTGGTCGACCCGGTAATGGTCGCGACCTCCGGCGACCGGTTGCTCGAGCCCGAAGCCGAGCGCGCCTACGAGGACTTGCTCGGCGAGGCGACCGTCGCGACGCCCAACACCGACGAAGCTGAGGTCCTGACCGACGTCGCCGTCACCGACAAGGCGAGCGCCCGCGAAGCCGGCGAAGCGATCCTCGAGACCGGCGTCGACGCGGTCCTGATCAAGGGCGGGCACGTCCCCGGCGAGCGGGTACGGGACACGCTCGTCACCGACGAGGGCGTCCGGACGTTCGAACACCCACGCGTCGCCACCGACGCGACGCATGGCTCCGGCTGTACGCTCGCCGCGGCGATCGCGGCCCGGCTCGCGAAGGGAGAGGCCCTCGAGCCCGCCGTGGGCGGTGCGACCGACGTCCTCGCGCGTGCGGTGCGTCACTACTACGACGTCGGTGAAGGTCACGGCGCGGTCAACCACATGGCACCGTTGCGAAACGAGGCGGCGCGGGAACCCACCGCCGAGATGGTCCAGACGGTCGTCGACCGGTTCGTCGACGCCGACGTGTCGGCGCTGGTTCCCGAAGTCGGGATGAACGTCGTCGGCGCGACGCCGTATGCCGACTCCGTCGCCGAGACGGCGGCGGTCGAGGGTCGGATCACTCGAACGCTCTCGGGAGTCCACCCCAACCGCGGCGTTCGATTTGGGGCCTCGAGTCACGTCGCTCGCTTCCTGCTGTCGGCGCGGGAGTTCTTCCCAGACCTGCGCTTTGCGGTCAACTGCCGGTTCGACGCGGACGTCGAGGCGGCCCTCGAGGCCCTCGCGTGGCCGGTCGCCGAGTACGACCGCAGCCGACAGCCCGAAGCGGTCGCGGAGATCGAGGACAGCACGATGGGCTGGGGGGCCCGACAGGCCTTCGAGGACCGTGACGAACCGCCCGCTGCCATCATCGACCGCGGCGAAGTCGGGAAAGAGGAGATCGTGAAACTCGTCGCCGCAGACCCCGAGACGCTCGCCGAGCGGGCGCTGGCGCTCGACGAGGAGGTCACCGAATGAGCGAGACCGACCTCGATGTCGGCGCCATCCTCCCGCAGTACGGGACCGACGCCCACACGGTTCGAGACACGGCACTCGAGGCCGAGCGGCTGGACTACGACGCGGTCTGGCTCGAGGACCACTTCCAGTCGTGGATCGGCGACCCGCGGCGGGCGACCCAGGAGTGCTGGACGACCCTGAGCGCCGTCGCCGAGGCGACCGACCGGATCCGGCTGGGAACCCTCGTGACGAGCCAGTCGTATCGCCATCCGGCCCTGCTCGCGAAGATGGCGGCGACAGTCGATCACATCAGTGACGGTCGGCTCGAGCTCGGCCTCGGCGGGGGCTGGTACGAGGCCGAGTACGACCGCTTTGGCTACGAGTTCCGCGAGCCGCCAGCCGAGCGCCTGCGCCGGCTCGCCGAAACCGTCGAGATCCTCCAGGGGCTGTGGACGAACGACACCTACAGCCACGAAGGCACGCATCTCGAGGTCGATCTCGAGGATGCCTTCTGTGAACCCCAGCCCGTCCAGGACCCTCACCCGCCGATCTGGATCGGTGGCGGCGGCGAGCAGTTCACGCTACGCTACACTGCCGAGCTGGCCGACGGCTGGAACTACGGCACCCTCGAGCCCGAGGGCTTCGCCGGGAAGCTCGACGTGCTCCGGGACCACTGCGAAAGCGAGACCCGGTACGATGAGATCCGTAAATCCGCCGAGTTGTTCGTCTTCGTCGGCGAGACGACCGACGCGGCCGAGGAAAAACGCGAGCAGTTCCAACAGGAATTCCTCGCTGGCGAGCCAAGCGAGCCCCGCGAATTCTTCCTCGCGGGCTATCTCGAGACGGCCCCCACGGGGACGCCCGCGGAGGTCCGCGACCGGCTCGCGGACTACGCAGACGTCGGTATCGAGGAAGTCATGCTCGCGATTCCGGACGCGGCCGACGATGACGACCAGAGTCTCCGGCTTCTGGCCGACGAACTCACTGGGTAGGCACCTGGTCCGTTTCGATGCCTGGCCTGGTGTGAGGTCAGACGGTCCGCTGTCACGGGTTATAGTAGCCACTGAAAGTCACTGCACACTCGATCGCACGACGGCTGTGCGATCGGTGTGGAATCGTTTCAGTCGCTACTATACCGGTGCATCCGCAAGGCGGTCGCGGGCCCACCGGCACTGACTGACAGGGGTCCGTATCACTCACCTGCATTCGACAGCAGAGCTATACGGCAGGCGTGTGATATCTCCAATATGAGCGATCCCTCGTCGGTCGGTGGAACCAACATCGAGGGAGAGTCACCGCAGCTCGAGCCGACGGTCGAAACCGACGAGGCGACGATCACCGACGACGCCGAACTCGAGCGGACGCTCGGGCTCACTGGTGGCCTCGCAATCGGGATCGGGACGATGATCGGGGCCGGGATCTTCGTGTTCCCGGGGCTGGCGGCCGGCCGGGCCGGGCCCGCCGCGGCGGGGTCGTTCGCGATCGGCGCGCTCGTCGCCCTGCTGGTCGCACTGCCGGCCTCCGAACTCGCGACGGCGATGCCGAAAAGCGGGGGCGGCTACTACTATATTTCCCGCGGCCTGGGTACGCTCGCCGGGACCGTCGTCGGGCTGTCGCTGTGGTTCGGGCTGGTGTTCGCGACGGCGTTTTACCTCGTCGGCTTCGGTTACTACGCCGTCGACACGCTCGCGGAACTCGGCGTCGCGGTCGGCGACGGACTCGTCATCCCGCTGGCGTTGCTGTTCGGAGCGGCCTTTACCGTGTTGAACATCACCGGGACGGAAAACGCGGCGAAGCTCCAGAACGGGATCGTCGCGTTGTTGCTCTCGATACTGGTCGTCTTCCTCGGGTACGGCGGCCTCAATGCGGTGGGACTCATCGGTGAGCCGACCGCCCCCGAACAGTTCGCGCCGTTCGGCGCGATGCCGGTGTTGACGACCGCGGCGCTCGTGTTCACCTCGTATCTGGGCTTCGCGCAGGTGGCGACCGTCGCCGGGGAGATGAAAGACCCCGGCCGGAACCTGCCGCTGGCGATGGTCGGCTCCGTCCTCATCGTCGGCGTCCTCTACGTGGCGACGATCTTCGTCGCGACGAGCGCGTTCGGCAGCGACCGGCTCGCGGGGCTCGGCGAGACGGCCATGGTCGAGGTCGGCCGCCACTACCTCGGCGCGGCCGGCGCGGTCGCGATCGTGTTCGGCGGACTGCTCGCGACCATGTCGAGTGCGAACGCGTCAGTCCTCAGCACGTCTCGAGCCATCTACGCGGTCTCGAAAGACGCCCTGTTGCCGCGGCGAGCGAGCCACATCAATCTCCGATACGGCACGCCACACGTCGCGCTGGGGATGGCCGGCGGGCCGATCCTCGCGCTGGTCGCGACCGGTCGCGTGGAACTGCTCGCGGAGGTCGCCTCGTTCCTGCACCTGGTCATGTACGGGCTGATCTGCGTGGCCCTGCTCGCACTGCGCCGTGACGAACCGGAGTGGTACGATCCCGACTTCCGGACCCCCGGCTATCCCGTCGTCCCGATACTCGGTGCGCTCGCCAGTTTCGCCCTGATCGGCTTCATGCAACGCACGTCACAGCTCATCGGCATCGCGATCATGATCGCGACCGCCGGGTGGTACGCCTACTACGCCCGCGACGTAACCCTCAAGGGGGCTCTGCAATGACCCGCGTCCTCGTTCCGCTGGCGATCCTCGAGGGCGAATCGGTCTCGACCGGCCTCCCGACGCTGCTCGCGACGATGGACGTGACCGTGCTTGGCTATCACGTCCTGCCCGAGCAGACGCCACCCGATCAAGCGCGACTGCAGTACGAGGACAGAGCGACCGAAGCACTCGTCGATCTCGAAGCGGCGTTCGAAGCGGCCGGCGGCAGCGCCGACCACCACCTCGTGTTCACCCACGACCGGGAGCAAACGATCGACCGGATCGCCGACGAAACGGCCGCCGACGCCTACGCCATCACCGGTACGACCGGACCGGTCGATCGTCTCCTCGTGGCGCTGACCGGCGACGTTGCCGTCGACCGAATCTGCTCGTTCGTCGCCGAACTGGTCGGTGATCGCGAGATCGACGTCACGCTCTTTCTCGCGACCGACGACGAATCCAGTGGCAGGGAATCACTCGCGTCCGCCGCCACAACCCTCTCCGAGCACGGCATCGAGGTGGAGACCGAACTCGCGGTCGACGAGCCGCCGTTCGAGGCGCTCGTCGACACTGCAGCCGGCCACGACGCTATCGTCATGGGCGAACGGGCTCCGTCGCTCCGGTCGTTTCTCTTCGGCGAGGAGGCCGAACGCGTCGCTGCCGAGTCGGTCGGTCCGGTGCTCGTCGTTCGGGCTCTCGAGGACTCGTGAGCGGCCCGCTCAGAGCCGACTCCATCCGAAACAACTCTCGAGCCGTTATCCGTCGTCCTCACCTCTCCTCGTCGTCCGCTGGCTCGAGATACTCGCCACGAATCACGAGCACCGGATCGACCGTCCGTCGCGCCAGCCGTTTGGCCCGGTCCCGGAAGACGGCCCGGCGGATCGACGGCCGACTCTCGCCGGCCACGAGGAGGTCGTGGTCGGCCGCCTTCTCGACGACCGCCGCCGTCGGCGAGTCGTCGACGATGACCGTGCTGTCGATCCGGTCTGCGTCGACGCCCGCAGCGACCAGTTCCGACCGGGCCGTCTCGAGCAGTTCCGTCCCCGCCGCTCGACTCGCGTCGTCCGGCGCGACGTGAAAGAGGGTGAGCTCGAGGGTCGTGCCGGCGAGGACCGTCGCGAGCAGTCGGGCGATGTACTCGACGTTGACGTCGCCTCGGAGCGCGACGAGTACCGTCTCGAGGACTGGTGCCGGATTGAGCACCAGGACGGCGTCACAGGCGTCCTCGACGGCGACGCGTTCGAACGTTTCCAGCCGGTCGTGGGTAAACGCCAGTCGCGACGTGACGTCACAGCCGGCGTCTTCGAACACCGTCCGCAGCTCCTCGAGTTCGGCCCGCGCACGATTGCCGTACTGTTGGCGTGCCTGATCCGGGACGGTCTGGTCGGGTATCTCGCGATAGCCCAGCAGGACGACCGGGATCGACGCGAACGCGTCGACGATCGTCGACGGGACGGTCTGGCCCTCGAGGACGTCGACTGGAATCAACACGCGATGATCACGAGGTGCTGACATGAGACGAGTTTCGGTTATCTACCACGGTGAGCGCCATATACCCCTCCCGAACCTGTCAACTTGTGAACCGACAGCTAGTTTTCGGTGGTCCCGATACTGCGGCACATGGTCGAGAGCCCGTTCGACGCAGAGATCGAAGTCGGCGAAGTGGTCGACGCCGAACCGTTCCCTGAAGCAGAGAAGCCGAAGATGACGAAACTCTGGATCGATCTCGGCGATGACGAGATCCAGTCCGCCGCTCAACTGGACCACCACTACGATGCCACGGAACTCGTCGGTCGGCAGGTGCTGTGTGCGACGAACCTCGGATCGGTACGGATCGCGGGCTTCAAATCCGAGGCACTGACCGTCGGCGTCCCCAGCGAGGAGGGGTATCCTGTATTGGTCTCACCGGACGAAGACGTGCCGCTGGGCGGACCGTTGTACTGTTTTCCATCCGCATGGTGGCTGTTGCAGTGGCTTAAGTTCCCAATAAGTATACTGAGACGGCTCGAACGAACGACGTGGCGAGGCGGACCGGATTCGGTCGTTCCCCCCACCGAACCTGTCCGATCATCCGAGACATCGCCGAACCCTCGCCACCGATCGGGGCACGTCCCGACGTCTAGCGACACCCTCTCGCTCCGATCGTCCATCCACCGTACACGGACCCGGCAGGGGGTGTTCGGGTCCGTGTCGGTTTCGGCCGCTGGTTTCAGAACGAATTGTGACTCGAAGCGGACTCCCTGAGAACGACATCGCGATCGATTCGATCCAGCGTCGCCGCGACCACTTTCACCGTGGATCCCGCAGGGTTTTTGAGTTGGAACGATACTCACCCAGTATGACTGAGGCGACGGGGATCGTCGGAGAGTTTTTCTCCCTCAAAGAGGGAACCGACGCGGATCTACTGGCGATGCAGTGTGGCGACTTCTACGAATTCTTCGGCGAGGACGCCGAACGCGTCAGCGAGGAACTCGATCTCAAGGTCTCCCAGAAGTCCTCGCATGGCTCGTCGTATCCGATGGCCGGCGTCCCGATCGACGACCTCACGCCCTACCTCAAGGCCCTCGTCGAACGCGGCTACCGGGTCGCCGTCGCCGACCAGTACGAGACCGACTCCGGCCACGCTCGCGAAATCGTCCGCGTCGTGACGCCTGGGACCTTGCTCGAGACGAGCGACGCCGACGCCCAGTATCTCGCGGCGGTCGTCGACGGCAGCGGGAGTGCGGGCGGCTCGAGCAGGAGCGAAAACGCCTACGGCCTTGCCTTTGCGGACGTGACCACCGGCCGCTTTCTCGTCGCCGAAGCGATGGACGCCGACGACGCGCTGACGGAACTCTACCGGTTCGATCCAGTCGAAATACTGCCGGGGCCCGACGTGCGAACTGACGACGACCTCTTGGGTCAGGTTCGCGAACGCAGCGACGCGACGCTTACGCTCCACGAGACGGAGGCGTTCGCGCCAAAAGGCGCGGCCCATCGGGTACGCGAGCAGTTCGGCGCCGAGACCGTCGAACGGCTAGCCGTCGATGAGCCAGCCATCGCCGCCGCGGGGGCGATTCTCTCGTACGTCGCAGAGACCGGCGTGGGCGTACTCGCCTCGATGACCCGCATTCAGGCCCACCACGGCGACGATCACGTCACGCTGGATGCGACCACTCAGCGCAACCTAGAGCTCACCGAGACGATGCAGGGCGAGCGCGACGGGTCGCTGTTCGCGACGATCGACCACACCGAGACCAGCGCCGGCGGCCGCCTACTCAAGGAGTGGCTCCAGCGGCCCCGCCGGTCGCTCGAGACGCTCGAGCAGCGCCAGGAGTCCGTCGCCGCACTCTCGACGGCGGCGCTGGCCCGCGACGAACTGCAAGAGACGCTCGGTGAGGCCTACGATCTGGCACGACTCGCCTCGAAGGCGACCCACGGAAGCGCCGACGCGCGGGATCTAGTCGCTGTCCGCGAAACGCTATCGGTGCTGCCCGCAGTCGCCGAACTCGTCGCGTCGAATCCGGATCTGGCCGACTCTCCGCTTTCTGCGATCATCGAGCGGCCGGACCGCGAGGCCGCCGCCGAGCTCCGGGAGACGCTCGAGGAGGCCATCGTCGACGACCCGCCGTCGACGGTCAGGCAGGGCGAACTCCTCCAGCGGGGATACGACGACGACCTCGACGAGGTCATCGAGCGCCACGAGGCGGTCAAGGAGTGGCTCGACACCCTCGCCGACCGCGAGAAGCGCCAGCACGGTCTCTCGCACGTCACCGTCGACCGGAACAAGACCGACGGCTACTACATCCAGGTCGGTAAGTCCGCCGCCGACGGCGTCCCCGAGGGCTACGAGCAGATCAAGACGCTGAAGAACTCGAAACGGTTTACGACCGACGAACTCGAGACAAAAGAACGGGAAATCCTCCGGCTCGAGGAACAGCGTGGCGACCTCGAGTACGAACTGTTCTGTGAACTCCGCGAGGCGGTGGCCGATCGGGCCGAACTACTGCAGGACGTCGGCCGAGCGCTGGCGACCGTCGACGCACTCGCGAGTCTGGCGACCCACGCGGCCGAGAACCGCTGGGTTCAGCCCGACCTGCAGCAGGGCGATCGCTTAGCGATCGATCAGGGTCGCCATCCGGTCGTCGAGCAGACGACGGAGTTCGTCCCCAACGACGTTCGTCTGGACGAGGATCGCGGCTTCCTAGTCGTCACCGGCCCCAACATGTCTGGGAAGTCGACGTACATGCGCCAAGTCGCGTGCATCGTTCTGCTGGCCCAGATCGGCAGTTTCGTCCCGGCGAGAGACGCCACGGTCGGGCTGGTCGACGGCATCTTCACCCGCGTCGGTGCGCTGGACGAACTCGCACAGGGTCGCTCGACGTTCATGGTCGAGATGAGCGAACTCTCGAACATCCTCCACACCGCGACCGAGGAGTCGCTGGTCATCCTCGATGAGGTCGGACGCGGGACCGCGACCTACGACGGGATCTCGATCGCGTGGGCCGCGACGGAGTATCTCCACAACGAGGTCAAGGCCAAGACCCTCTTTGCGACCCACTACCACGAGCTGACGGGACTCGCGGAGAACCTTCCCCGCGTCGCCAATGTCCACATCGCGGCCGACGAACGCGACGGCGACGTGACGTTCCTCCGGACGGTACGAGACGGCCCCACAGACCGCAGCTACGGGATCCACGTCGCCGACCTCGCGGGAGTGCCAGACCCCGTCGTCGACCGCGCCCGGAACGTCTTAGAGCGCCTGCGCGATGAGAAGGCGATCGAGGCGAAGGGCGGGGCCTCGAGCGAACCCGTTCAGGCGGTCTTCGATCTCGGCAGCGGGACGATGCAGACGGGGGAACAGAGACAAACCCCCGCTCAGTCGGCGTCGACCGACGGCGGTCCATCGGAGACCGACGCCGACGACCAGCCGATTGATCCCGAAACGGAAGCCGTTCTCGAGGACCTCGCCGAGATCGACGTCAATACGACGCCGCCGATCGAGCTCGTCTCGAAGGTGCAGGAGTTACAGGAGCGACTCGAGGAGTGACCTGGTTCAGCAGTCAGCAGTCAGGAGCGCGATTCACGCGCTCGTTTTGAACGCGTCGAGCCATCCCACGTACGCTCGAATATACGAGACTCGACACTAGATCCGCCGACTCGGTGAGACGAGCCGTCAGCATCGCCGAGAGCATCGCATTCGCTCGAGGCGGCCGATATCGGACCAGATGGCCTCTGTCAGCACATTTCGCCCAGATCCCGCCACTCGGAGAGGTCGTGGAGGTCGACTTCGATCTCGAGGCCACAGCCCTCGCAGTGAAACGCGACTTTTCGATACCCCGGTTGGAACTCCGCGGACTCGCCGTGGTCGTCGCACTCGATTCGAATGCCGCGTTCCTCCCCATCGGGTACTTCGACGGTGTAGTTGCTCATGGTTTTGAAACACTCCGCGCCGAATTCGACGTCAGTATTGAACACAGGACGGCCCTTAGCTCTTTCACCGGTTTGCGGTGCCGGGTTCGACCCGGCGAGGGAGCGCGCCTTGGCTACCCGTGAACGGAACCGGCCGACTCCGGCCCGTCGTCGCGGATCGGACTTTGGAGTTGGCAGTCACTGGACGCCGAGCGGCGACGATGGGCCGTCAGCGACCGCCGTCGAGCACAGTCAGGAGGGCGAGTGCCGGGCACTCGCCGTAGTATCGACCGTCTACCACGCGTTTCGCGTGGGGTCGAATCGCCGCCACTGCGTCCGGACAGTCTCTCGCGAGCCGCAAACAGACGCGGAACGCTACCTCGAGCGCCTTGTCGTCGTCCTCGATCTCGACGCATCCCGTCCGATCGACCCGCGCTCGGTCGTCGATCACCGACGGACCAGCGAGGGCCGCAACCAGCGATTCCAGCGAGTCGGCGTGCGTCGCGACCGCCGCCGGACGAACCTGCGCGAGAGACTCGAGGAATCGAAGCGCCGCGATCCGCGGTTCCCGATCCGCGAGCGCGTCGACGGCGGCCGAAACGTGCGGCCTCGTTGCGTCGGGCATCGACTCGGCCAGCGACCGAAGTACCGAGAGCGCTCCCTCACGACCGGTTGCCGGATCCGACAGTCGAGCGGCGACCGTTTCGACGTGGGGACGGACGAGTGCCGGATAGACATCCGCCGCGGACGCCAGTAACGTAGTGGCCGCCGATCGAACGCGCGAAACGTCGTGATCCGTGAGCGCGAGCAGCGCCGGGGTCCACTCCTCGGGATAGGCCCGAACGACGAAACCGAGTATCTGCAGCAGATGCGTTCGCGTGCAGTCGTCGGGTTCGGCCAGAAGGGCGAGAAACGTCGGTGCGCGGCCGTGGATCCGGTCGACGTACCCGTCCACGCCGCACTCGAGCCCCCACGCCGCGGTGTCCCGGACGTCATCGTCTTCGCAATGCAGGAGGGCCACGACGGTATCGAAGTCGAGTTCGCCGAGGATGGCTCGCTGGTCGATTCTCGACAGGACATCGTCGTCACCGTCCCGTTTGGGCCGATCGTAGCCCGCCATCTGCGACGGCAGTGATACCGGCTCGGGATGTTCGATCTCGACCCCGAGTTCGGTCAGGAGGTTTCGGGCAGCGACGCGAACGCGCCGCCGGTCGGACGCCGCGTACCGTTCGAGGGTGGGGCGAACGCCGTCTGCCGTCGCCGGATCGTGGCGGGCAACCCGTGTGAGCGTCCGGAGGAGCGACGGAAGTCCAACGCGTGCTCCCTCGGGTGGTGATCGAACAAGTTCACGGAGGCGGGGAAGAACGGGCTCGAGCGCCGCTGGATGCGTGAGCGCGAGCGTCTCGAGGAGCGATCTCGTCTCCTCGTACGGTCTGGGGACCCGGTTCGTGAGTCGTACGTTGTCGGGTTCGCCGCCGCCGTCCTCTGGTTCGTGGTCGTCACGAGTGTAAATCAACCGGAGCCCGTCATCGTCGGTCGGGAGCCACTCCTCGTCGAGGAACCGTCGCACTCGCGGGATGGCCGACGTGACGGCCGCCGGAAACCAGTCGGTGAGGCTCGCGAGTCCTTTCACCGCGAGCGCGGCCACGCGGTCGTCGTCCTCGAGCGCGTCGACGAGCGCCAGAACGTACGGCAGCACGGCTCCGTCTTTGGTTCGGCCGAGGACGTCCGCTGCGGCGGCGCGACGCCGAACGTCCGGTGACTCGAGTTCGGTGGCGGCGACCGACGCGACCTGTCGGGGCCAGACGCGACTGAACCGTGCGAGCGTCTCGACAGCTGCGAGACGAGCGTCCGAATCGGGGTCGCCGAGACAGTTCCGGAGGGCATCGATCGCCGGTGACGGGTCCGTGGTGTTCTCGAGGAGACCGTCTCGAATCTCGTGAGCCCGGTTTCGCGTTTCGGCGTCGTCCGACCCCAGAACCGTACAGAGCGCCCGAACGTCGATCGCTTCGGGCTCATCCGCGACCGTCGACTCGAGCTGTGAAAGGGTTCGTTCTTCGTCCATTATTTGTTACATTAATGCGATGGTTCGAAAACGTTCCGCAGAGGCGGTCACACAAGGCATGGAAACGGCGCCCCCCTAATACGGACCGACATACCGATGTCCCGGCACGACCCAGCGGTCGGGATTGTGCCCGAAATGACGGACAGGGGATCGTCTGAGCGAGCGACGCTGCGAGTTCGATCATCGACGGCCGATCGAACGCGAGGAGCGCGAATTCGACTGCAGAAGTGGACAGACTGATACGACGACGGACCGTACGCGACGAGCAACTGAGAGCGGACCCGCGAAACGAGATCGACCACGATGACAGAAAACACCGACATTCACCAGCTAGACGAGGACACCGTCGCTCGGATCGCCGCCGGCGAAGTCGTCGAACGACCTGCCAGCGCCGTCAAGGAACTGGTCGAGAACAGCCTCGACGCCGACGCCTCGAGCGTCGACGTCACCGTCGAGGACGGCGGCACCGAACTGATACGGGTCGCCGACGACGGCCACGGGATGACCGAGGCGGACCTCCGAGCGGCCGTCCGCGAGCACACGACGAGCAAGATCGACGGGCTCGAGGACTTAGAATCGGGCGTCGCCACCCTCGGGTTTCGTGGTGAGGCGCTGCACACGATCGGGTCGGTGTCGCGGTTGACGATCCGCTCGCGGCCCCGCGACGCCGACGGCGCAGGGACGGAACTGGTCTACGAGGGCGGCGACGTGACGAGCGTCGAGCCGACGGGCTGTCCCGCAGGGACGATCGTCGAGGTCGACGACCTCTTTTACAACACGCCCGCCCGCCGGAAGTTTCTGAAGACGACGGCGACGGAGTTCGCCCACGTCAACCGCGTCGTCACGCGCTACGCGCTTGCGAACCCCGACGTCGCGGTCTCGCTGACCCACGACGGCCGCGAAGTGTTCTCGACGACTGGCCAGGGCGACCTCCAGGCCGCAGTGCTGGCGGTCTACGGCCGCGAGGTCGCCGCCGCCATGATCCCCGTCGAGGCCGACGGCGACGAACTCCCGCCGGGGCCGCTCGAGTCGGTCTCGGGGCTCGTCTCCCATCCCGAAACGAACCGCTCGAGCCGGGACTACCTCGCAACCTACGTCAACGGCCGAGCTGTGACCGCCGATGCCGTCCGCGAAGGGATCATGGGCGCGTACGGCACCCAACTGGGTGGTGACCGCTATCCCTTCGTGACGCTCTTCCTCGAGGCTCCCGGCGACGCGGTCGACGTGAACGTCCACCCGCGCAAGCGAGAGGTGCGCTTCGACGACGACGACGCGGTCCGCCGGCAGGTCGACGCCGCCGTGGAGTCGGCGCTGCTCGAGCACGGCCTGCTCCGATCGCGAGCGCCCCGCGGCCAATCGGCACCGGGCGAGGCGCGGATCGAGCCCGGCGGTGGCCGTCGCACTCGGACCGAAACGGACGACTCCAAGTCGACGACGCTCGATGGGAGCACCGACACGGCGACGGAATCTGATAGAACAGACGGCGACACAAGCGACCAAGCAACGACGGCATCCGACGCCAGAAGCGACGAGACGCAGTCGGCCGACGCTCCCGCGAGCACGAACGCCGAGGCAGGGACCGATGCCGACACCGACCGCGTCTTACGTCCGGGATCACACTCGCGCGAGACGGACGATGCGTCGACGGCCACAGCGGAACCGAGTACTGATCCGATCTCCGAGACGAACAGCGAGTCTGCAGTCGATGCGACGACGACGGAGGCCGACACGAATCGGTCCGCATCGGCTCGAGACGACGAACCACCCGGGGATCGCGATGAGACACCCCACGCAGAACGCACGTTCAGGACCGCCACCGAACAGCGAACGCTGACCGGCGAGGCCGCGACGGGCGACGAAACCGAGTTCGACTCGCTGCCGTCGCTGCGAGTGCTGGGTCAGCTTCACGATACCTATCTGGTCTGTGAGACGCCCGACGGACTCGTCTTGATCGACCAGCACGCCGCCGACGAGCGGGTCAACTACGAACGCCTGCAGGATGCATTCGCCGACGATCCGACCGCGCAGGCGCTCGCCGAGCCTGTCGAACTCGAGTTGACCGCCGCGGAGGCCGAAGCCTTCGCCCACTACCGCGAGGCGCTCTCGCGGCTTGGCTTCTACGCCAACCGTGTCGACGATCGAACGGTCGCCGTGACGACCGTCCCTGCGGTACTCGAGGAGACGCTCGAGCCGGATCGACTACGGGACGTGCTCACCTCGTTCGTCGCGGGCGACCGCGAGGCGGGGGCCGAAACGGTCGACGCGCTGGCCGACGAGTTCCTCGGCGATCTGGCCTGTTATCCCTCGATCACGGGGAACACGTCGCTGACCGAGGGGACGGTAGTCGACTTACTCGAGGCATTAGACGACTGTGAGAACCCCTACTCCTGTCCACACGGGCGGCCGGTGCTCGTCCAGTTCGACGAGGCCGAGCTCGAAGCGCGATTCGAGCGGGACTATCCTGGTCATGGTGGCTAGGCCACTCGAGTGAGACGAGTCGGAACTGAGAATCGTCACTCTCTGCCGAGACTCTCGGTGCTTGCGTCTCTGGCACCGGCTTCCCGGCGGGTCGCACGCTTGTGCCGGTAGAGCCAGATCGAACAGCCGAAGGCGACCGCGCCGGCAGCGGTGGCGATGGCGAACGCGATCCGATAGCCAAGCGGCGTGTAGACGCGGACGCCACCGACGAGATCGCCGGTCCAGTAGGTATCGAGCGCCCAGCCCATCACGGTCGGCAAGACCGCAGCCCCGACGAACGCGCCGAAGTTGACCGTCCCGATCGAGATCCCGCTCGCATTACTCGGGTGGCGCTCCTTGACGACGGCGTAGCTGAGCAGGAACGCGCCCTGCAGGAAGCCGGTCAGGAAAAAGACCACACCCACGACGGCCAGCGGCGGCCGCCCAACGGCCGCGATCAGGGCGAGACAGGCCGTGAAACAGCCGCCGCCGACCGCGATCAACCCCATCCGGCGCTCGAGGCGGTCCGAGAGCCACCCGATCGCCGGGGACCCAGTCATGATGCCGAGGCTCCCGAGCAGGGTGATCGTCGACGCCGTGGTGACGGAGACGTCGTACACCTGCACCACGTACGGAACGCCCCAGAGCCCGAACAGGGTGAGGTTCACGCCGGTCATACAGAGGAGCATGATCGAGACGACCCAGACCAGCGGGTCGCAGAGTACGGCTGCGAGCGACGAGCGAAGCTGCGCACCGGTGAGGGGCTCGGGTTCGGGAACGCCCTCGAGCGGCTCGAACCCTGCCCGGGCGGGCGTGTCCCGGACGAGTGCGAACACGGCCACGGCGGCGACGAAGCCGGCCACACCCAGCGATCCGATCGACACTCGCCAGCCGACAGCACCGACGGCGATCGCCAGCGGGGTCGTCGCGAGGACGCCGCCGAACCCGGAGAGCGTGAACGTCAGGCCGCTCATCGTCGCGAACTCGTCGGCCCGAAACCAGGTCGCACAGAGCCGGAGGATACAGACGAAGATGACGCTGCCGCCGAGGCCGACGAGCCCGCGACCGAGCATCGCCACGAGATACGAGTTCGCCGCGGCGAACCCGATCGTGCCGACGCTCATCACCACCGCGCCGATCGTCGCAGTGCGTCGCGGGCCGACACGGTCGGCCAGCAGGCCGGTCGGAATCTGCATCGCGGCGTACACCCAGAAGAAGACGGCGTGAAGCGTCCCCAGCTGTGCGCCCGTCGTTCCGAACGCGGCCATGAGATCCTCCGCAAGCACCGCGGTCGAGAGTCGATTCGCGTTCAGGAGTAGAAAGGCGATGCCCATCGTCGCCCAGAGAATCCACCGTCGTCGAAGCGGATCGCGCCAGAGTCGCATCTCTCCATACCTCCATTCCGAAGTGCCGAAAAGATTCACCAACCGGATATTTCCCGACGAGAGCATCGGCGGCCGCGAGACAAACGAGTTGGGTCGTGTCCACAGGAGATGCAACCGACCGCGCCGTACTGATCGGCCGGTTGTCGGCCATCAGAGAGACCAAACCCAGGAGTCCTCGCCAGCGGGAGCATATTATCAGCTAGTTTTGATAATATGTATCTTATTCCTTAGATATTTTTCGAGCGGCCAGCGAGACGCGAACTGGCGAATTCATCACTATTGTTTTATCAAGTTCGCGCCGAAGATGGATTCAGTGACTACGGCTCCCGCATGCGAATTTTGTCGTGATATTTACTACCACGACAGAGAATCTCTGTGTTGTTTGTTACAGTCAGACATGTTCGGTAGCGGCCCGTGAGTCTAGCTAGCGCATCATACTACTGAAGTCTGTCACCATTTTTGTCCAAACATCATGCTTTATAACCCGGTATTCGCTATGGTGTTTTGATGCCAGCAAATACCAACACCGGCAACCCAGGTCCCCTTGGCCTGGCTGCGTTCAGCCTCACGACGATCGTGCTGAGCCTCGTCAATGCCGGACTCTTCGGTCTCGAACTCGAAATGGCACTGATTCCGATGGCCCTCGGCTTTGGCGGCTTCGTCCAGTTGCTCGTCGGGATGCTGGAGTACAACGAAGGCAACACCTTCGGACTGACCGCCTTCACCAGCTACGGCGCGTTCTGGATCTGGTTTGGGCTCCTCATCACGATGACCCACAACGGACTCCTCCCGTCGGTCGGCGCGGAGGCGATCGGTGTGATCCTCCTCGTCTGGGGGCTGTTCACCGTTGGAATGTGGATCAGCACGTTCAAGCTCAACTGGGCGCTCTGGAGCGTCTTCCTCGTGCTCTCGATCACGTTCTTCCTGCTCGCTTTCGGCGACATCCTCGGGATCGCATCGCTGGTCACCTTCGGTGGCTACCTCGGACTCGTCACCGGCGCAGGTGCGCTCTACATCAGCATCGCGGAAGTGACCAACTGGAGCTTCGACGCTGAAGTCCTCCCGCTGGGTGGACAACCCCTCAAGTCGAAGCCGACCAGCCACGACTCGATGAACGTCGCCGACGACTGATCGGCACCCACACAGGTAGCTGACTGTCGCATCCAGCGCGCCCTCCACTGTGAGACCGACGCGCTGGTGACGATTCTTCTCCGTTGTCGAGACACCGTCCAGTACTCGAGTGGCCATTGGTCGGTGTCCAACAGTATAGGATTCTCGAGGCCGTACCACGGCCTATGACGAGCCCTCGCGTCCTCGATGGCTCGAGCGCCGGCGGCCAGTTTCTCCGAACCGCGCTCGCGCTGTCGATCCTCGAGAACGAACCCGTCCGCCTCGAGCACGTTCGCGGCGATCGGTCGACACCTGGCTTGCGCCACCAGCATCTAACGGTCCTCGAGACGATGGCCGACCTCTGTGATGCCGACGTCTCGGGCGACGAACTCGGCGCAGAGACGGTCGAGTTCGAACCGGAGCTCGCCGAGACAGACCCGCATCGCGGGCGACTGCCAGGCGGTTCGTACGCTGTCGACATCGGTACTGCCGGGAGCGTAACGCTGCTGTTCGATGCTCTCTTGCCGCTTGCGACGGTGCTCGAGTCACCGCTGTCGGTGACCGTGACCGGCGGGACGGACGTGGCGTGGTCACCGCCGCTGGATTACTTCCGATACGTGAAACTGCCGATGGTCCGCCAGTTCGGCCTCGTGGCTGCCTGCGAGGTCGACCGTCGCGGGTTCTACCCTGCCGGCGGCGGTCGAGCGACCCTTCGGCTCGCACCCTCGAACCTGGAACGGGTCGACCTCGTCAAACGTGGCTCGTTCGAAGGGGCGCGGCTCTACGCAACCGAATCGGCGTCGCTGGCCGAACGCGACGTGGCCCACCGACAGGTCGAGGGCACGCTCGAGCGGCTAACAGACACGGCCGAGGTACTCGAGCGCTGCGAGACGACCGCGGTGAGTCGCTCGCCCGGCTCTGCGATGGTAATCCGACTCGATCACGGGACCGGCATCGCCGGTGCTTCCGCGCTCGGCGAGCGCGGCACCCCGGCCGAGCGCGTCGGCGACGATGCCGCCGACGCCGCAAACCGGTTTCTCGAGGGGAGTGCTCCCGTCGACCGCCATATGGCCGATCAGTTGCTGGTCATCCTCGCACTCGCTGGCGGGCGCGTTCGGGTGCCGGCCGTAACCGACCACGTCGAGACGAGGTGTGCGTTACTCGAGGACGTTGGAGTCGACGTCCGACTCGAGCCAGACGGTGAGACGACGGTCGTGTCGGTCCCGTCGCCGTTGGACGAGACGCAGTAGCTCGAACACCGCTGCGACCGGGATTTCAGATGTCGGTTTAAACAAGGAGGTGATACGACGACACGCCCGACCGTCGACGATCACCAGCAGCCGAACCGGTGGTTCGACGGTTGAACGACCGCCACAACTTATATTGCTGCCGTCCGTTGGTGGAAATATGACTGGGGGACACACCACTGTTTACGGCCTCGCGAGCCGAGTGGTCGATCCGTGAGCGATATCGTCACTTTCGGCGAGACCATGCTTCGGCTATCGCCACCGGGTGCCGAACGCCTCGAGAACGCCGACGAACTCGAGGTCCGTGCCGGCGGTGCAGAGAGCAACGTGGCAATCGCGGCGAGTCGGCTGGGTGCGTCGGCAACCTGGCTGTCGAAAGTCCCCGAGACGCCGCTTGGCCGCCGCGTCGTCGGCGAACTCCAGAGCCACGGCATCGAGACGGACGTCGTCTGGAGCCACCGCGGGCGGCAGGGAACGTACTATCTCGAGCACGCGGGCGAGCCCCGCGGGACGAACGTGATCTACGACCGGGAAAACACCGCCATCTCGACTGCGAAAGTACGGGAGTTCGACATCGACCTGATTCAGAACGCGAAGGTCTTCTTTACCACTGGGATCACGCCCGCACTCTCGACGACGCTGCGGGATACGACGCTGAACCTGCTCAAAGCGGCCCGCAAGGGCGGCACATCGACCGCGTTCGATTTCAACTACCGGAACAAGCTCTGGTCGCCCGACGAGGCCAGAGAGACGCTGACGAAACTGTTTCCGGGTATCGACATCCTCGTGATCGCCGCCCGCGACGCCCGCACCGTCCTCGGTTTCGAAGGCGACCCGCGCCAGCTCGCCCACAAACTCGGCTCCCAGTACGACTTCACGACTGTCGTCGTCACCCGCGGCGAGGAGGGCGCGGTCGGCTGGCACGACAGCGTCGTCCACGATCATGCGGCCTACGAGACCGACACCGTCGATCCGATCGGCACCGGCGATGCCTTCACCGGCGCGTTCATCGCCCGCCGACTCGACGGTGACGACGTCCCGACCGCCCTCGAGTACGCTGCCGCGACAGCCGCGCTCAAGCGGACGATCCCCGGTGACGCCGCACTCGTTACCGCCGACGAGGTCGAGGCCGTCGTCAAAGACAGCAGCGAGGGCATTTCTCGGTAATTCGGTTGCCCGAACGACCGATCCCGTTTGCATCTGTCGGCTCCGGCCTGATCGATTTCTCGCACACTGCGACGGTAAAGGATCGGTGGCAGTTGCCCGCCGCTTTTTACCGGCTGCCGTGATAGCCATCCCCGTGACTCGAGTCGTCCGACAGGCGACGGTCGACGATGTCTGGGCCGTCCACGAGATCGCACGCGAGAGCTGGCACGCCGCCTACGACGACGTCCTCGGCCCCGAAACGGTCGACTCCGTCGTCAATGAGTGGTATGCGATCAGCGACCTCGAGGCTGCGATCACCAACACCGGGAGTCGCGACGATGCCGCGTTTCTCGTCGCCGAGACGGAAGGCGACGCCGACGCCGCCGCTGCCGACGGGGCCGGCTGCTGGTCAGCCCCCGACCTCGATGGCTTCGCCCACGTCGTTCCGTGGCCCGAGGACACCGCAGTCGCGTTTCTCGCGTGTCTGTACGTCCGGCCCGCCGTCTGGAGCGGGGGAATCGGTACGGCGTTGCTCGAGACCCTCGAGACGAGTCTTTCTACTGGATTCGATCGCGTTCGGCTGCCCGTCCTCACTGACAACGAGGTCGGCATCTCGTTTTCCGAATCGCGGGGCTTCGATCGCGTCGAAACGCGGTCATCCAGGCTGGCAGCCAGGCTCGAGGAGCACGTCTACGAGAAAGGGTTGTGAACGAGAGACGTGAGACGCGCGTCGTTACAGCGTTTTGTCCGCTTCCGCCTCGCGGCTCCGCCGCTCGGTCTTTCGAGGCCTCGCTTACAACGTGCGCTCGGCTTCGCTCTCGTCGACGACCTCGATCCCGCGGTTGTTGACCGCCATCGGATCGAGGCCGACCTCCTGAAGGAAGGTCTTGTACTCACGTTCGCACTGCTCGGCGTCTTTTTGCTTGTCGCTGGCCCGATCACAGAGTTGCACGAGGTTCTCCGGCACGTCGTTTTTGTAGACGATCCAGTGGTTGATCAGGTCGCTGAGTCGGCGGATGGGGCTCGTGAAGTGGCCGTAGATCTCGAAGTTCAGCGCGTGGTGACCGCCAAAGGGATCGTTCATGTAGCGGGCCCGGGGCATCACCTTCATCACGGCCCACTGGATCTTGTCGAGTTGGCGGTCGGGGGCCTCCTCGAGCGTGGCGTTGACGGCCTTTCGCGGGTCGTCCCAGGTGCTGCCGGGGATCGAGACGCCATCTAAGTCCTGGATCTCCTGGAGGGCTTCGGACCACTCGTCGGGGCTTGGCTGTGGGTGGACCCGGTACATGGCCGAGACGCCGCGGTTCCACATCAGTTCGTGCGTGACGGCCTTGTTGGCCTTTAGCATGCACTCCTCGATGATGGTGTGGGCGCGGTCGCGGCTCGGATTGAGGACGAGCGAGCCGTCTTCCTTGCGCTGTTCGTGCATCCGGTCGGCGAGTTCGTAGACCAGTTTGTTCTCCTCGTGGAGCGGCGCGTCGGGGTCGTCGAGGCGCTTTTCGGCTTGCGCGTAGGTGAGGCGTTCGTCGGACTCGATGACCGACTTGTAGATCTCGATGGTCTCGTAGGTCAGGTTCTCCTTGTCGAGGTGCATCTCGACGGTGTGGGCGAGTCGCTCCTCGTTTGGCACCAGCGAACAGACCGTCTCGGCGAGTACCGGCGGCAGCATGTGGACCGTGTAGCCGGGCAGATAGACCGTGTTACTGCGCTCGACGGCTTCGTCCCACATCGCCGTCTCGGGATTGACGTAGTGGGTTACGTCAGCGATGTGAACCCAGAGGACGTACTCGTCGTCGCGTTCCTCGATCGAGAGCGCGTCGTCGAAGTCCTGTGCGTCGATCGGGTCGGTCGTCCACGTCGTCAGATCCCGTAGATCCTTCCGCTCGTCGATTTCGTCGCTGATCTCCTGTGTTACGCCTTCCGTCCGGGCTTCGGCCTCCTCTAAGACTTCCGGCGGGAACTCGTAGGGGATCTCGAACTTCTCGAACAGCTCCTCGCGCTTGTTCTCGAGATGGCGCGCGAGGTCTTCCGAGACCTCCACTGGGCCCTGGCCTTCGACCGTGCCGGCCTCGGCCTGTGCGTCGTCACTCATACCGACGGCTACGGACGTAAGAGTGAAAGTCGTGTCGGGACGAGGGCACCGCTCTCGCTGTCCCGGACGATGGGACGGCCGCGGCGCTACCGCTCGCGTTCCTCGAGCGTGCCGTATCGCTCTTCGACTGCCGCGAGGTAGCGCGCGAGAAACGTCTCTTGGCTCTGCGTGTCGGCGTCGAGGTCGATCAACAGCGCCTCGAGTTCGTTACGGGGATGGTGACACAGATCGCGGTGACAGGACTTACAGAGGTATTCGAAGGTCTTGTTCTCGCGATCCCAGCGATCGCCGTGCTTGTCGTACTCGCGGGCCTCGTCGCGCGGCCGCTCGGTACCACAGGCGACGCACGTGACCGTTTCCACCCGATTGCGGGAGGGCCACATACGCAGGGCTAACGGCATGAGAGTACTTAGCGATTGGCACACATCGCGAGCAGCGTGAGAGACAGGCGCTCGAAGGCCAGCGCGCACAGTCGCGGGCCCACGCGAGAGCGTCCAATCGGTGCCGGTGTGTGGGTTGTCCCGTCACCAGCACATGACGCCGAATCTTATCTATTAAATGCATACGGGCGGTAGCACGGGTATGCAGGTCAAATCACGACACCACCTCCGCAGCGACGCCGTCTCGGAACTCGAGACCGCACTCGAGGAGCACCTCGGCGTCTCGCCCGAGGGTGACACCTACGAACGCGTCGAGTTCGAGGACACCGACTGGGAGGTCGTTCTGATCGATGGCGAACCGCAGGTCGCATACTTCGACGAGGAGCCGTTCCCAACGGTTCGCGGGGCCAACGCCTACGAGCCCGACAAGCGGCTGGTCACCGTCGATGCGGGTGCCGTCTCGTTCGTCAGCGACGGGGCGGACGTAATGCGTCCCGGGATCACGGAGGCCACTGACGATATCTCTCCGGACGATCTGGTCGTCATCGCCGAGGAGTCCCACGGGAAAGTACTCGCGGTCGGTCGCGCTCGCGTCGACGGGGCGGACATGGTCGGCGATGAGGGAAAAGTCGTCGACTCGCTCCACCACGTCGGCGACGAACTCTACGAGTTCACTGGGTAACCGGACGAACGCCATCGATTGACTATCGGTCCCGTGCAAGGACTGGTGCTCCGTTCTCGCACGTCGCGGCTGCGGCGCTGTGCAGGACAAATATGAAAACTCCTTACCTATAGTTGTAAATGGAGCTAGTAATACTAGTGCCTAGGAGACATATGTCCACCGAGGTTAAATATTGTCACGTGGTAGCATAGGCCACTATGATCGAACTGACTGTCGACGTCGTTCGCCTCCACTCCCCGCAGACGATCACCACCGGCACACCCGTGTCCGAGGCAGCCCAGTATCTCGGACGGACCGATGTACCCGCACTGCCCGTTCTCGTTGATGGGACAGTCGTCGGCATCGTCACCCGATCGGATATCGTCGCGCTGGTCGCAGAAACCGACGACAGACCGGCCGTGCGGATGATCATGTCGTCGCCAGTGACCACGGTTTCGTCGACCGCGACGCTATCCGACGCCGCCGAAACGATGCGAACGGCCGGCGTCAAACATCTCCCTGTCGTCGACGATGGCCGCTACCGTGGCCTGCTTTCGGTCCGGACGCTGGCTCCGTACCTCTCACGACATCACCTCGAGATCGAACCGCACGACGAATCGCTGCGCATCGACACGGTTGACAGTCACGAACTCACGGCGAGTCATTGATACGGTCTGCTGTCCCGAGTGAGCGGCGCACCTGCAGTGTAGGTCGCGGGTTCACTGGAACTGACTGACAGGAGTCCGTATGAGCGTCGTCGAGCAGTCGGCATCTACCAGCGGTTCGTTCACGACGCCCGAACAGTCACGTCTGACGTAAGAACTATGCACACGGCGACGGACTCTCTCGCCTATGGGATTGATGAGCAAAATTCTCGGCGGGAACCAGTCACGAACTGTCGAGGACTACGCCGAACTGGATCTTGAAGATGTCTCTGCGAGCTCGGCCGAGGCGACGATGCAGGTACGCATCGCAGAAGTCGCCGGGCAGGCAGACGCGATCGACATCAAAGACGCCGTTTACGACGGCGACATCGTCATCGCGGATATCACCCGCTTGCGGACCGAAGACAGCACCGTCGAACACATCGTCGACGAACTCCGACAGGTCGCCCAGGAGGTCGACGGCGACATCGTCCGAAAGGGTGATGACCAGATGATTATCACGCCGACGGGCATCCGGATCAGCCGCGAAAAACTGTAGTCACCACGTTGTTGGGGTGCAGGTGACAGCCTCCTCGCCGTAACGCGAAAACGGCTGTGGCGCTCGTGTGGTGTTGGGTGCTGAATTTTCACCCGACGGGAATTGCCTGTGCTGATTATGCTATGTGCACCCGTTCGAACCGATATGACGGGCTTTCGTGCAACGGTCGTGGTCAACGAGCCAGTGAGCTGTCCGCTCGCCGACGTCTCGGCGTGTGCCGGTGAACAGGTCGATGGTGTCTCCCGATCGTCACAACCAACGGCCAATGGGATGATCGTCGAGGAGTTCGGCGTCGCGGCGGACGCATCGATCGCCGGCGACCATGGCGTCGAAGTGACGCCAGTCCAAGCCAACGATCGCGAAGCGATCTATCGATTCGAGCGTGACAGCAATACGAACTGTGCGTGTGAAATAATCGAGCAGACGGGAACGCCAGTTTCGTCCGTCCGTGCTCAGAACGGCTCGCTGTACCTGTCCTTTCGGACGCTCGAGCTCGACACGATCACCGAAATCGTCGAGGAGTTGCGCGCGTCCTTCGATGGGATCATCGTCGAAGAACTCTCGCAGGATCACGAGGATGTCACCGCCGATCCAATCGTCGTCGATCGGAATCAACTCACGACTCGTCAGCGGGAAATCGTCGAGACGGCCCACGAGATGGGGTATTTCGAGTACCCCAAAGGTGCGAACGCGACCGACGTGGCCGAGGCGCTCGGCGTTGCACGCTCGACGTTTACCGAACACCTGGCAGCGGCTCAGACGAAGCTCATGGACGCCCTTCTCGAGGCAGAGCGGCCCCAGCAGTAACGGCGATACGCCAGTAACGCTTTGACCGTCGACCGTTTGCTCACGATATGGACGTTATTCACACTGCGCTGTGGGTCTCGGACATCGAACGGACGCGTGAGTTCTACGTCGATGCGCTCGGGCTGACCGAGAACTGGTCGTTCACCGGCGACGACGGCGTCGAAAACGTCTACATCGGCGGTGACAACGCGGAGTTTCAGTTCAAGTACGACCCAGAGGGTGGCCCCGACATCGATTCAGGAACGATGGCACACGTCGCCGTCGGCGTCGACAGCACCGACGAGACCGTCGAACGACTGGTCGAGCGCGTCGATCCCCCGATCCAGCGGGCACCGACGACGATGGACGACCTTGGCCTCCGCGTCGCGTTCGTCGAAGATCCCGACGGCTACGTCGTCGAACTCGTCGAAGAACTCGAGTAAGGCGGGTCTGCTGGCGGTCGGCGACACTCGAGGGCGGCTACTCAGACGTGTCGACCGCAGCAGGAGTCGCGACTGGCGGCGGCGTCCGGACGACATAGACGAGGATCACGGCTGCGATCGTCACGACGGCGGCCAGGAACAGCCAGCCAGTTCGATACCCGACTGTGTCGGCGAGTGAGCCGAACGCGGGCGGCGCGACGAGCGCACCACTCGTGAGCGCGAGCTGGCCGCCCGCGGTCGCACCGCCCATCTCGTCGGCCCGCACGAGCGTCGCCATGACGGAGTAGTAGACGCCGGTGTACCCGAGGACGAAAAAGCCGAGGACGGAAAACGCGATCGCAGCACCGCGTTCGGCCGTCGTCGCCGCGACCACGACGAACATGGCCGCACTGCCAAGCGACTGGGCGATGAGCACCAGTCCGATCCTGACGCGCGGGTCTCCTGGCAGCACGTCGCTCAGCCAGCCGGTCAGGACGCGGCCGACGCTGCCGAACACCTGGACGAGCGCGAGGACGACGCCGCCGAACGCGACGGACGCCCCGATCGATTCCTCGACGTACAGGACCGTGTACCCGGTGGTGGTAAACAGTGCTGCGCCGAGAAAGAAGCCGGCAGCCGTCAACGCGACGTACGACCGGTTCGAAAGCAGCGCCCGAAAGTCGGGATAGCCGTTTGCACTGCCCTTGCTATCGCTCGAGTAGGCCAGATAGAAGCCAACGGCGACGACAGAACCGACACCAGCGGCGACGAGAAACCCGGCCTGCCAGAACAGGACACCAGCGAGACCGGTGATCAAGAGCGCACTGATGCCGCTGCCGCCGGTGACGCCGACCTGTTTGATGCCCATCGCGAAGTTCTGGCGGCCCGGATCGATGTTGTCGAAGATCGCCTTGTTCGTGCCGGGGATCGCGGTCCCGTACATCGATCCCAGGACGAACACTGCCGCGAGCAACAGCGCGTACGTCGGCGCGCCCGCAACCAATACGGCTCCCGCTGTGAGCCCGACGAGTCCAAGCGTCAGCGTCAGCCGTTCGCCGAAGCGGTCGGTCAGTGCCCCCAGTGGCAACAGGAAGACGGCATAGCCCAGCGTGAGCGTGGTGACCACGAGCCCGACCGCAAACCGGGAGAGGCCGAACGCGTCGCGGAAAAACGGCGTCGCAGCGAACACCGTGTAATAGCAGATACTCGCGGCAACCTGCCACGCCGTGACGAGCAACACTGTCCGCCAGTACGACCGATCCATTGGCCGGTGGTCATTGGCAAACGGGTTTCAAAAGCGTGCTGTTCTCGAGGAGCTCGTCGGCGACAGCGCTCGAGCGTCGATATCGGGCCGAATCGCTTACTCGAAGTCCGCGAGCGTCGGTCGCTCGAGCTCACCCGGGGAACTCGTCGACGGGGACCTGCGTCTGGTCGCCGGATTTCATGTCCTTGATCGTCACCTCGTCGTTCTCGAGGTCCTGTTCGCCGGCGATAACGACGGTCTCGGCGTTGATCGAGTCGGCGTAGTTCAGTTGCGCGCCGAAGGAGCGACCGGCGATGTCGGTCTCGACGACGTGGCCCCGTTCGCGCAGGTCGCGAACGATCCGGGCCGCTTCTGATCGGGTATCGCCGATCTGGAGGACGTAGTAGTCGGTCGTCACTTCCTCCTCCGGCCAGACGCCGGCCCGCTGGAGCAATAGCGACAGCGTCGCGTGGCCGGGTGCGACGCCGACCGCGGGCGTCGGCTGGCCGCCGAAACTCTCGATCAAGTCGTCGTAGCGACCGCCGCCGAAGATCGACCGGGAGACCTCGCCCGCGGAGTCGAAACACTCGAAGACGACGCCCGTGTAGTAGTCCAGTCCGCGAGCTGTCTCGAGCGAGATCGTACAGTACTCGCGCGCGCCGAAGTCCTCGGCGGCGTCGAGGACGTTCTGGAGGTTCTCGACGGCCGCGGTCACGCGCTCGGTGTCGGCGAAGGCCTCGACTGCCTCGAGGTCGCCCTCGGCGATGAGATCGGCGAACTCGGCGGCCTGGTCGGCCGAGAGGCCAGCATCGATCAGCAGGTCGTGGTACTCGACCTGCGAGATCTTGTCGGACTTGTCGACCGCGCGGATCGCCGCCTCGGTGTCGACGTCGGCGTCGTAGCTCTCGAGGACGCCCCCGAGGATGTCGCGGTGGGAGACCCGGAACTCGAAGTCCTCGCCGGTGAGTCCGAGGCCGGTCATCGCGTCGGCGGCCCACGCGAGGATCTCGGCATCGGCTTCGGGTTCCGAGGAGCCGAAGATGTCGACGTTGGTCTGGTAGAACTCCCGGTAGCGGCCCTGCTGGACCTGCTCGTAGCGCCAGAACGGTCGCGTCGAGAACCATTTGATCGGCTTCGACAGTTCCTGTTGTTTCGCGACGACCATCCGGGCGACCGTCGGCGTCAGTTCCGGCGTCAGTGTGACGTGGCGGCCGCTCTGATCCTCGAAGGAGTAGAGTTCGTCGACGATCTCGTCGCCGCTCTTGTCGGTCCACATCTCGGCGCGCTCAAGTGCAGGCGTGCCGATCTCGCGAAAGCCGTATTCGCGGGCCGTCTCCTCTAACACGTCGGTCGTCGCCCGCCGTGAAGACATCTCGCCGGGGTAGAAATCACGAAAGCCCTTGATCCGGTCGTACATGACCATCGTTTGGGCGACAGCGAACTTCTATTCTTTCGTTCGGCGGCGACGGACAGAGCGGCGATCACCGAACGTTCGTCACGAACGTCTGCTGGTGATCGGGGAAGTACTCCGCGATCGCACCCTCCCCCTCTTCGTCGGCGATGAGTGCCCGCAGTTCAGCCTCGTAGTCGGCTCTGTCGATCTCCTCGCTCGGTCCGGCAATCACGTCCAGTCGCGCCTCGACCAGCCGGTCGACGGCCGATCGGCCAAATCCCGACAGCGGCGCGATGTAATCGATGTCGTGGCGATCCTCGAGGCTCTGGGCCTGCGCCCGTGAAATCGTTGGAACGCGGTCGTCGCGGCGGGTGCCGTCCGCGATCGCGTCGAACTCCCGGGCCGCAAGTTGCTCCAGGGCGTGTGTGTGGACCAGTTGAATGCCGTTTCGAGGAAAGCCATCCTCGCGGATCAGATCGACGGCCTCGTGGGCGACGTCGGGATCGCACTCGAGTCGGTCGAACGCGAAGCCGACCGTCTCGGCCGTCTCGCGGGCGTGTTGCCAGTCGTCGCTGATGCCGAAATGTGCGGTCACCAGTGTGACATCGTAAAACTCCTCGAGCAAGAGCGCCGCGAGCGTCGAGTCCTTGCCACCGCTGTAGAGCAGTCCGAGCTCCATCACCGGCGCTGGATATCGAAGCTCTGGGAGTCGGGCTTGAGCTCTTTGAGGAGCTGTTTCATCTTGTCGTCGTCGATTTTGCCCTGAATGCGGCCGCTCCGGGCGAGGCTGACGACTTGGCGCTCGACCTGCTCGCCGAACTGGGGTTTGCTCATCTTGACCGTGTTGAGTCGCTTGCGGGCGTCGTCGGTCAGATACTGGCGCAACAGCGCGTTCTTTTGGGCTTCAGCCTGTTGCTGGGCGGCCTCCTGACTGGCCTCGTCCTGAGACTCGGCGCGGTCCTGTAGCTGCTCCATTTTTTTCTGTCGGAGCTCCTCGAGTCGTTCGTCGTCGGGTGAGCCACTCATAGCTGTGATTCAATTGTTTCGCAGGCGGGAAAATGATTACGGACGAGGGGAGCGGTGGCTCTCAGCGGTGAAACCAGCACGAAAACGATCCCGGGAATTACGCGTAGCGCTCGAGTTCCGGACGGTCGAGCTCTTCGAGGACTTCGCCGGCGGTGTCGTCGAGCAGGCTCTGTCCCTCGGCGGTGATGCGGCGACCCTCACCCTCGGCGGTCTCGACGAGGTCTTCCTCTTCGAGTTGCTGGAGGATGGTCCGAATCAGGTTCTTCGAGCCGTCAGCGCGTTTGTCGGGCGCGACCTGATAGCGGTTGGAGCCGCCTTTCGCGCCGCCGTACTCCGTCGAGAGTCGTTCGACGCCGATTGGGCCGCGGTCGGCGACCTTGCGCAGGAGGCTTGCGGCACGGGTTGCCCAGAAGTCCTCCTGTTCCGGTGGGAGTTCATTGTCGACGCCGGTCTTGGCGAAGGTGGCCCAGTCCGGTTCCTCGAGTCGATCCGCGAGATCGTCGGCGAGCGCCTCGATGAGGTCGTCCGCCGGAACGTCGTACATCGTAGCCATTGGCGTGTGGTTCCCGTCGGCGGCATTTAAGAGCATCGTATCTCGGCAGCGCCGGGTTGGCCCGGACCGTTTTTCGCGCTCGAGTCGAAACGGGAGGTATGGACGAACGAGCCGCCCTGGCACTGCTCGATGGGGAACTCGAGGCCGCCGGGGACGACGCCGCCGTCGTCGACGGGCTGGTCGTCACGACGGACATGCTCCACGAGCGGACGGACTTTCCGAACGGAACGACACGCTACACGGCCGGCTGGCGCGCCGTCGGCGCGTCCCTGTCGGATATCGCCGCGATGGGTGCAAAGCCGACTGCTGCGGTCGCTGCCTACGCCGCCCCCGAGTTCGATCGCGACCAACTGCTCGCGTTCGTTCGCGGCGCGAGCGACGTCTGCGAACTGGTCGGAACCGAGTACGTCGGCGGCGACTTGGACGGCCACGACGAGTTCACCGTCTCGACGACCGTGATCGGCCGAACCGACGACCCCGTTCGGAGACGCGGCGCACAGCCCGGTGACATCGTCTGCGTGACCGGCACGCTCGGACGGAGCGCGGCCGCACTCGAGTACTTCAAGCGCGCGGCCGATGACGACGATGATCGCCTCGAGCGGGCGAACGATCTGTTTCGGTTTCCCCCTCGGATTACCGCTGGCCGAGCGCTCGCCCCGCATGCAACCGCGATGATGGACTCGAGCGATGGACTCGCCCGCTCGCTCCACCAGCTCGCCGAAGCCAGCAACTGTGGATTCGCGATCGAATCCGATCGGATTCCGATCGACGACGCCGTCCGTGATGTCGCCGAGGGTGACGACGAGGCACTCGAGCTCGCGACGACCTTCGGCGAGGACTTCGAACTCGTCGCGACGCTCCCTGAGGACGCACTCACAGCGGCTCGAGCGGCGGCCGACGTGCCGCTGTCAGTCATCGGCTCGGTCCGCGAAGCCGACGACGGCCTCACGATCGACGACGAACCGCTCGCGGATCGCGGTTACACGCACGGCTAACTTATACTGCCGGACAAAACGGTTCATCCCTCGATCGCACTCGAGACGCGATCGAGTATTCACCGACTTTTGTCCGATAGTATTAGCCGATGATCATGACCGGCACCGGCATGAAACAGAGCAATCCGAGGCCGAACGTGACGGTCCCGAGGATGAATCGACCCCGTCCAAGTTGCTCGTCTCGAACCGGCGTGGCCGGCCCTTTCGAAGCGAGAAACGTCGTCAACAGCCCCCAGAGGATCCAGACGAACACCGTGTTCACGCTGTAGCCGTCGACGTAGTAGAGGTACGCGGCGAGTGCGAACAACACACCCGGCACCAGCGCCGCGATCGTCTCCTGTAACTCGCCGGCCATCGCCCGGAGGATATGGCCACCGTCGAGCTGGCCGACCGGGATCAGGTTGAGGAAGGTGACGAACATCCCGACCCACGCGCCGATAACGACCGGGTTCACCCCGGTCGCCGGATCGTTCTGGTACAGCGGCTGGTCGAACCCCGCCGCGAGCAGCTCGAGCAAGGGCGGATAGCCGAGTTCGATCCGGATCGAATTGGGATCCTGAACGACTGCCTCTGGAACGGTTACCGGTGGGAGGTGTAATCCGATCACCGTCACGATGATCGTCGCGATGAGTCCGGCCAGCGGCCCGGCAACGCCGATGTCGAACAGCGCCTCCCGGTCGGGCATCCGGCCTTTCAGCGTGATGACTGCCCCCATCGTCCCGATGAGCGTCGGCACCGGGATGAAGTACGGCAGCGAGGCGTCGACCTGGTGGTAGCGACTCATAACGTAGTGTCCCATCTCGTGGATGCCGAGCACGCCCAGAATGGCTGCAGTAAACGGCCAGGCCTGCCAGATCACGGTCGGATCGGCGAACGGATCGAGCTGATACCAGAACGAGCCCGCAAACAGCGTCGAACACACCGTCAACAGGAGCAACACGATGTTCGTCCACGGAACCCCGTCAACCCCGACGGTTGTCGGCTCGGCGACCAGCGCGTACTCGCCGTGGCGTCGCTCGAGCGTGGCGTCATAGCCGCGGTCGCGAAAGACCGGCCAGAGCTCTCGCATCACTCGTTCGGGGTGGGCCAGTGGATCACCGTAGTAGACGACCTGTCCATCCTCGCGGCGAACCTCGTAGACCGCAAACACCGACTCGATTCGGTCGATCGGCGGCCCGTCCTCGAACGAGCCAGCGGCCCGTCCCGCCGTGTTGAATCTGGACCGGTCGACGTCGTCCATCAGGCGTGATTCACTCTCACCGGGTATAAATCGACTGCCGTCGGCAGGGCCATCCGTTTCCGTGAAGCGGGCCCAAACGTGCGATCAACCAGGAACCGACGAGGTCCCAGCGATCACAGCACGCGACCACTACGAGTACGGCCGCGATACGCACGGATCGTATGGTTCACATGGAGAGAAATGGAGAACGAGCGGGGACGGTTATACGGTCTGCTGTACCGATTTCCCGGTGTATCCGCAGGACGGGTCGCGGATACGCCGGGAATGACTGACAGTAGTCCAGTCAACGATTCGAACTCGACGATCAGAGCGTGTTAGGCGGGCGCAACGCGCCACGTCGTCGCGCTCGTGTACGACCACTTCTCGATCTCGAGGTCGGAGACGGAGCCGGAGAGCTTGGCCATCAGCGCGCCGATCTCTTTGGGCGACATTCCAACATCGTCTGCGATGAACTTGCCTTTGAAGTACAGCTCGCCGTCGTCTTCGGCACGTTCGCGCAGATAGCGTTTCAGGCGGCTTTCCTTGCTTTCCGTGGAGGGGTGGGCAGTCGTACTCATCGACGTTCACTACTTGTGGCCGATAGCTGTTATAAAGGAATGATAATTCGAGACGTTTCGATTGTGTTCAGTTATCTGGGGGGTAAGCAGTTCTTCACCCTTCGATAAATAACTATTAATAAACGATCGAGAGCACTCGAGACGTTTTAAAACAGCCGCTAACATATTATCTCATAAGTAACTGTAACGGATTGAATACTGTTCTATTTCGATACCGTTTCGATATTTCAGTGGCCTCCTCGAGAGAATGTAACGATTAGGATCGTTCGTGGACCCAGAACTCGTCCTCGACGGTGACCTCCTTTTTGAATAGCGGCACTTCGTCTTTCAGACGATTAATTCCGTCTTCGACGGTCCGGAACGCCTCCTCGCGGTGGCCGGCGAGGACGACGACGAAGACGATGTCTTCGCCATCCTCGACGATCCCAGTCCGGTGATAGAGTTCGACGTCGAAGACGCCGTCCCGCGCCTCGAGATCGGTTTCGAGGGCCGCCATCCGCTCGTCGGCGACGCCCTCGTATTTCTCGAACTCGAGATACTGTGTGCGCGCGTCGTCGGCGCTGTCTTTCGCGCGGACTCGTCCGGTAAACGTCGCGATTGCACCGGCTCGGTCGGCCCGCGGCGATCGTTTGAGACGCGTCACTAGCGACTCGAGAGTCTCGTAGGGTTCGGCCGACTCGAGGGCCGTCACGAGGTTCTCGAACTCGAGATCGCCGGGCCCGTCGACGGTCGCGATCGTCTTGTCGTCGGCTTCGTCGGCGGCGCTGGAGGATCCGACGACAACCGAGGGGTACCGCAGCGTCGACACACCGACGACGACAGCGTAGTCACAGTCAGTCGCGAGGCTATCGAGTGCGTCACCGACGGACATCCCCGTTCCCGAGGCGGCCCAGTCGCCGTCGACGCCGAGGTCGTAGGTTACGTCGCCACCGACCGTGGTGATGTCCTCGTCGAACGTGAGCGATTCTCGTGCGTGGGTTCCGTCAGCGATCGTCGCGTCGTACCTGACGACGCCGACCCGCCCGCGCTCGGAGAGCCGATCGACGATCCGGTCGACGACTACCTCGAGCGTATCGTGGCCGACCCCCACGTCCCGGACACCGAGTATGTGCATGTCCAAGACATGGTCGGCGCTGGGTTTGTAGCTATCGCCGGCTGGAAGCGACACCAACCAGAGCCGGGTGTGAAACCTTTGCGCGCTGCGACCGAAGACACGGCTATGGGCCTTCAAATCGGCTTCACGGGCGATGTCATGCTCGGGCGAGTCGTCAACGACCGCCAGCGCCGCCGCTCCGTCGACGCAGTGTGGGGATCGGTCCTCGAGCGCCTACGCAGCCTCGATGGACTAGTGATCAACCTCGAGTGTTGTCTCTCGACGCGCGGCCAGCAGTGGCAACGCACCTACCGACCGTTTCACTTCCGGGCCGACCCCGACTGGGCGATTCCCGCACTCGAGCGCGCCGGGGTCGACGTCTGTACGCTGGCGAACAACCACATCCTCGACTACGAGGAGGTAGCACTACGGGATACCCTCGCGGAACTCGACGACGCTGGCATTGCGCGTACCGGTGCCGGTGAGACGATCGACGAGGCGCTCGAGCCGGCGGTTCGGACGATCGGCGATACTGACACGAGCGACGGCGACCTCGAGATCGCAGTGATCGGACTGACCGACAACACGCCGGAGTACGCCGCCGACGAGGATTCGCCGGGAACGGCCTGGATCGAGATTGAGGTCAGCGACACGGAGACGCGCCGACGCGTTCGGGAGACCCTCGAGCGTGCACGCGAGACGAGTCCAGACTTGCTCGTCGCCTCACTGCACTGGGGGCCGAACATGGTCACGGAGCCACCCGAGTCGTTCCGCGAGTTCGGCCGCTGGCTGGTCGAAGAAGGCGTCGACGTCGTGCACGGCCACAGCGCCCACGTCTTCCAGGCGATCGAGATCCGCGAGGGACAGCCGATCATCTACGACGCCGGGGATTTCGTCGACGATTACCGGGTCGACCCCGAGTTGCGAAACGACCGGAGCTTCCTGTTCGTCCTCTCGGTGACCGCCGACGGCGACCTGACCGACCTTCGACTGTATCCAACCGAGATCGACGACTGTGCGGTCCACGAAGCGAGTCCAGGTGGAGCCGAGTGGTCCCGGAAACGGATGCGGAACCTCTCGGAACCGTTCGGGACCACGTTCGACCGGGACGGTGATGCGCTCGTCTTATCGCTCGAGGCGTAGCCGGCTCGGATCGACGGGAAGGGGTCGATACCGATTCGCGGCTCGAGGGGTGTGTCACCATGCCGTCCGGGCAGTTGGCAACCCTTAAGATAGCAACTCCGCTACACCGGGGTAGTATGAAAGTGGTCGTCTCCATCGGCGGAAGCGTCCTCGTGCCCGAACCCGGCGCAGACCGGGTGGCCGAGCACGCGGCCGTCATCGAAGACCTCATCGACGAGGGCTGTCGGATCGGTGCCGTCGTCGGAGGTGGCGGTGTCGCTCGCGAGTATATCTCTGCTGCACGGAACCTCGGGGCCAACGAGATCGAACTCGACCAGCTCGGGATCGACGTCACGCGACTCAACGCCCGGCTGCTCATCGCCGCACTGAGCGAGGAGTCCGTGACCGCGCCCGCGCTCGATTACGAGGAAGCCAGCGAGGCGCTTCGCCGGGACGACATCTGCATCATGGGCGGGGTCGCACCGGCCCAGACCACCGACGCCGTCGGGGCCGCACTGGCGGAGTACATCGACGCCGACCTGCTCGTCTACGCGACGAGCGTCCCTGGCGTCTACAGCGCCGACCCGAACGAAGACGACGACGCGACCAAGTACGACGAACTCTCCGCGACCGAGCTGGTCGACGTCATCGCCGGCCTCGAGATGAACGCCGGAGCCTCCGCCCCGGTCGACCTGCTGGCGGCGAAGATCATCGAGCGCTCGGGAATGCGGACGATCGTCCTCGACGGCACCGACCCTGACCGAATCGCACGCGCCGTTCGCCACGGCGAACACGGCGGCACCGATATCCTTCCCGACGGCGCCGGCGCGGAACCGACCTACTGGGCGAGCGACGAGCAATGAGCGACGGCGACGCGGACGACACGAGCGACGCGCCGGAGTCGGAGGCGATCAGCCCCTACACGCTCCAGCGTGAGGAAGCCAGCGAGACGCGGCATGCCTTCTGGGCCGACACCGTTGCTGATCGTGTCGAGGAGCGAAATCCAGAGGAGCCGATCGTGATCAAGGGAGGAATCTCGCCCTCGGGCGTTCCCCACCTTGGCAACGTCAACGAGATCATGCGCGGCTACTACGTCGCCGAGGTGCTGCGCGACCGCGGCTACGAGGTGCGACAGGTCTTCACCGCCGACGACCGCGATCCCCTCCGGGGGCTGCCCCGGACCCTCTGTGACTTAGAGGGCAACCTCGTCGATCTCGGCGAGGTCGACGCCGGCGCACTCGGCCGAAATCTCGGCGCACCCTACACCGACATTCCGGACCCATTCGGCTGCTGTGACTCCTATGGCGACCACTTCGCGACCATTATCCAGAACAGCGCCGACGCCGTCGACGTGCCGATCGAGCTGGTCTCGAACACCGAACTCTACGAATCCGGCGACTTAGAGGACGTGACGCGGTTCGTCCTCGAGCATCAGGATCGTGCCCGCGAGGTCCTCTCGCAGTACCAGGACAAAGTCGACGCGGACTACGTTCCGTTCAACCCGATCTGTGAGGAGTGTGGCAAGATCACCGAGACGGTGACGAGCGTCGACCTCGAGAGCGAGCCACCGACGGTCGACTACGAGTGTACCGACATGGACGCCGGCGATCAGACGATCGACGGCTGCGGCCACGAGGGCACCGCTACGCTGCGCGAGGGCAAACTCCCCTGGCGCTTCGAGTGGCCCGCCCAGTGGCAACTGCTCGGCGTCGACTTCGAACCCTTCGGCAAAGACCACGCCGAGGGCTCCTGGCCCAGCGGCCAGGACGTCGCCCGGAACGTCTTAGCGATCGAGCCGCCGGTGCCGATGGTCTACGAGTGGTTCACTCTCGAGGGCGAGCCCTTCTCCTCCTCTGCGGGGAACGTCATCCTCGTCTCGGACGTGCTCGAACTCCTAGAGCCCGAAGTCCTGCGCTATTTCTTCGCGAAGGATCCCTCGAAGGCCCGGGACTTTAGTATCGAACGCCTCGATCAGCTCGTCGACGAGTTCGACCGGCTCGAGGCGATCTACTTCGGCGAGATCGAGGCCGACGAGGACGAGCAGGCCTTCGCCGAGCGCGTCTATCCGTTCGTGGTCGAGGAGCCACGCGAAGAACGCATTCGACTGCCTTACACCTTCGCCGCAGTGCTCGGGATGACCGACGATCCCGACCTGCGCGAGGAGATCGCCCGCCGCGAGGGCCACATCCCCGACGACGCGCCCGAGTGGGCCGTCGAAGGTGCCCTAAAGCGGGTCGAGCGGGCCCGCAACTGGGCGCGCCGCACCGGCAACGAGTTCGATTACGAACTCAAGCGCAGCGAGATCCCGGCCCACGACTTCGATGCGGATACCGAAGCCGCACTCGCAGAACTGGCCGACTTCATCGAGGAGGGCCACGAGCCCGAGGAGATTCAAGGCGAGATCTACGAGGCCGCGAAACGCAACGACGTCGACGTCGGCGACTTCTTCGGGGCTGGCTATCGGTTGTTCTTCGACGAAGACCAGGGACCGAAACTCGGTCCCTTCCTCGCGAAGGTCGACCAGGAGTTCGTCGTCGACCGGCTCCGGCGCGAACGCTGAGCCGGTCCCCGGAGCGACAGTACGGTAATTGATAGAGCAGCAACGACAGCACGGTCATTTTGTAGCGTCTGGACGCAACAGCCAG
>SDGW01000076.1_pt1 | contig 37490 bp, 39 predicted proteins | sample 2873831 | NCBI WGS metagenome assembly SDGW01 (sample SAMN08132700, study PRJNA421101) | hypersaline lake metagenome | isolation source: celular fraction 0.22 microns magnesium sulfate-rich crust from ephemeral... | place: Spain: Penahueca Lagoon, Toledo | collected 2011-07 | reverse complement strand
GTGTAGGACTGCTGGTAGATGGCGCGTTCGGTGAAGCTGAGCATCGAGTCGTACATCGCGGTGTCGACGTACTGGCCCTCGCCGGTCTGTTCGCGGTGGTTGACCGCCGCCAGAATCCCGATGCAGTTCAGCGTGGCGGTGAAGAGGTCGCCGACGCCGGGGCCGGTCTTGGTCGGCGGGCCGTCGGGCTGGCCGGTGGTTTCCATGACGCCGCCCAGCGCCTGCGCGATGAGGTCGAAGGAGGGCTGGCCCTGCCGGTGGGTCTCGCCGGTCCGCGGGTCACCGAAGCCCCGGATCGAGGAGTAGATGATGTCCTCGTTGTACTCTTTCAGCGTCTCGTAGCCCAGGTCGTACTTCTCCATCGTCCCCGAGCGGTAGTTCTCGACGACGATGTCGGCCTCCTCGACCAGCGAGAGGAAGTCCGCGCGGTCCTCGTCGTCGCCGAGGTTCAGCTCGATGCTCTTCTTGCCGCGGTTGACGCTCTGGAAGTAGCCCCCGTAGGCCTCCTCGTCGGGACCGTCGACGAACGGCGGGTTCGACCGGATCATGTCGCCGCCCGGTCGCTCAATCTTGACCACGTCCGCGCCCATGTCCGCGAGCAACATCGTACAGTACGGCCCGGCGAGCACCTGGGTTAGATCCAGCACGCGAAGGTTCGAGAGTGCGCCCATGTCTGTACGCCCCCCTTTCCAAACCAGTACCAAAACCCTTACCATCGATTATGTAGTTGGTGCCGGCTACCGAGGGCTACGTGACCGTTACCCATTGGGACGCTCTTAGGATCATTAAAGAGTATTATCATGGAAGATCATTAGGTTTATACCCCGGTCGCTCATGATTCCGAGTACGATGTCCCAAACGGTCGTCCTCGGCGTGATCGGCTCCGATGCCCACGTCGTTGGCATCACAATCCTAGAGCAAGCCTTCAGTGCAGCCGGCTTCGATGTCGTGAACCTCGGCGTCCAGACCTCCCAGGAGGACTTCGCCGAGGCCGCTAAATCCCACGACGCCAGCGCTGTACTCGTCTCCTCGCTCTACGGCCACGCCGAGCAGGACTGTCAGGGATTCCAGAGCGTCCTCGAGGACGCGGGCGTCGACGCGGTCACCTACATCGGCGGCAACCTCGCCGTCGGACAGGACGAGTTCGAGCAGACCCGCCGCACCTTCCGGGAACTCGGCTTCGACCGCGTCTTCGATTCCGAAACCGATCCCGAGGACGCGATTGCCGCGCTGCGCGAAGACCTCCAGATCACACCGACGGAGTCGGAACGCGCTACTATCAGTTCCTAGATGATACGAGACGAACGTATTCCGTCCGACGAGCTACGGCGTATCGACGAGGAAATTCGATCTAACTGGCCGACGGGCGAAGACGTCGACTTCGAGGAGGCCATCGAGTACCACGAATCGCTGCCCGACCACAAGCGGTTCGCCGACGTCCTCGAGTCGGCCGACAAGCCCCTTCTGCAGCCCCGAGCCGGCGTCCCCCGGCTCGACGATCAGATCGAGCTCCTGAAATACCTCCACGAGGAGGGACAGGCGGATCTCCTGCCGACCACGATCGACTCGTACACGCGCGACAACGAGTACGAGAAAGCCCAGCAGGGGCTCGAGAAGGCCCTCGAGACGGGCGACGACACGCTCAACGGCTTCCCCGCCGTCAATCACGGCGTCGACGGCTGTCGACAGCTGATCGACGCGATCGACGCGCCCATCGAGGTGCGCCACGGGACCCCCGACGCCCGGCTGCTGGCGGCGATCACCTTCGCCGGCGGCTTCCAGAGCTTCGAGGGCGGCCCGATCTCCTACAACATTCCGTACACGAAGCGCCACGGGCTCGAGGAGACCATCGAGAAGTGGCAGTTCGTCGATCGACTCGCGGGGGCCTACACCGAACGCGGCGTGCGGATCAACCGCGAGCCGTTCGGTCCCCTCACGGGGACCCTCGTGCCGCCGTCGATCGCGATCGCGATCATGCTCGTCGAGGGCAAACTCGCCGCCACGCAGGGCGTGCGCTCGATCACCCTCGGCTACGGCCAGGTCGGCAACGTCGTGCAGGACGTGGCCGCCCTGAACGCCCTCAAGAAGCTCGGCAACGAGTACCTGCCCGACGAGGTCGTCGTCACGACGGTCTTCCACGAGTGGATGGGCGGGTTCCCGCCGGACGAGGCCCGCGCCAACGGCGTCATCAGCCTCGGCGGCATGACCGCCGCGATCGCCAAGCCGGACAAGGTCATCACCAAGTCCCCACAGGAGTTCCAGGGGGTCCCGACCAAGGAGGCCAACGCCTCGGGCCTGCGCACCACGCGTCAGGTCATCGACATGGCGATCGAGCAGCAGATCGACATCGATGGCATCGAGGAGGAACAGGACCTCATCGAGCGCGAGACCCGCTGTCTGATGGACACGATCTTCGACCACGGCGACGGCGACGTCGTCCAGGGAACGCTCAAGGCCTTCGACTCCGGGGCGCTCGACGTTCCCTTCGCGCCCAGCGACAGCGCGCGGGGGGCGGTCCTCCCGGCCCGCGACGACGACGGTCGCGTCCGCATCTTCGAGTGGGCCGACCTCGAGATGGACGAGGACATCAAGGAGATTCACAAGGCCCGGCTCTCCCAGCGCGCCGCCACCGAAGGGCGCGATCAGTCGTTCCGCATGGTCGCGGACGACGTCGACGCGATCAGCGACGGGAAGCTCATCGGCCGACCGCAGTCACAGCCACAGGGTGACGTCTAAATGGAGATTACAGGAATTCACGCCACGCCCGGCTACTCCGGGTTCTTCTTCGACGACCAGCGCGCGATCAAGCAGGGAGCAGAGCAGGACGGGTTCACCTACGAGGGCGAACCCGTCACCGACGGCTTCGACGAGATTCGTCAGGCCGGCGAGTCGATCATCGTCGATATCGAACTCGCCGACGGGACCGTGGTGCGGGGCGACTGCGCCGCGGTCCAGTACTCCGGCGCCGGCGGGCGCGACCCGCTCTTTCGGGCCGAGGAGTACGCCCCCGTCATCGAGGGCCCCGTCGCCGACGAACTCGAGGGCCGGGACGCCACCGCGTTCCTCGACAACGCCGAACTGCTCGAGGAGATGCAGGTCGAGGGCGACCGCCTGCACACCGCGATCCGCTACGGCGTCTCCCAGGCCTTGCTCGCCGCGGCCGCCGAAGCCGAGAACACGACCCAGACGGACGTCGTCGCCGACGCGCTCGGCACGGAGCCGGCGACCGAGCCGGTCCCCGTCTTCGGGCAGTCCGGCGACGACCGCTACAACAACACCGAGAAGATGTTCGTCAAGGGCGTCCCCGTGCTCCCTCACGCGCTCATCAACAGCGTCGAGAAGATCGGCGAGAACGGCGAGGTCCTCCTCGAGTACGTGGAGTGGCTCGTCGAGCGCTCACAGGAGCTCGGCCCCGAGGGGTACGACCCCCGCTTCCACATCGACGTCTACGGCATGATCGGCGAGATCTTCGGCGCGCCGTACGACCGCGACGAAGTGGTCGACTACTTCGCCGCGCTCGAGGAGGCCGCGGCCCCCTACCCGATTCAGATCGAGGGGCCGATGGACGTCGGCAACCGCGCCGACCAGATCGACGCGATGGTCGAACTCCGCGAGGGGCTGGCCGACGCCGGCGTCGGCGTCGACATCGTGGCCGACGAGTGGTGTAACACCTTCGAGGACGTGCGGGCGTTCGTCGATTCGGGGGCCGCCGACCTCGTGCAGGTCAAGACCCCCGACCTCGGCGGGATCCACCGCAGCGGACAGGCGGTCCGCTACTGCGAGGGGACCGACACCCGCGCCTACCTCGGTGGAACCTGCAACGAGACCGAGACCTCCGCGCGGGCCTGCGCCCACGTCGCGCTCGCGACGAACGCCGCGCAGGTGCTCGCCAAGCCCGGCATGGGCTTCGACGAGGGGTACATGATCGTCGAGAACGAGATGCGACGCACGATAGCACGACGACGACGCGAACAGCAGCAAGAAACTGACGAGGTGACCGCAGATGACTGACTGGACCGATCCCGACACGTTCGCACAGGCGCTCGAAGAAGTCGAGACCAAGGAGAAGGGCAACTGCTTCGAGGACTTCGAAGAGGGGGACGTCATCGAACACGACCCCGGCCTCACGCTCACCCGGTTCGGCAACGAGCAGTGGATGAGCCAGACCTTGAACCACGACCCCGCCTACTGGCGGGCCGACGCCGCCGAGGCCCGGGGCTTCGACGAGCCGCCGGTCCACCCCGACTACCTGACCGCCGCGACGCTCGGCATCACCGTCGAGGACCTCAGTGAGAAGGGCGGCTACTTCCTCGGCCGGACCGACGTCCGCTTCCCCGACGCGCCGGTCTACACCGGCACCGAACTCCACGTCGAGAGCGAGGTGGTCAACACGGCGACCTCGAGCTCCCGACCCGAATACGGCATCGTCTCCTGGCGCACCCGCGGTACGGACGCCGAGACCGGCGACGTCCTCTGTTCCTACGAGCGGACGAACATGATCCCGCGCCGCGAACCCGTCGCGACCGACGGGAGCGGGGCTGCAGCGGCAGAAGAGGACGGCGACAACGGGCCCGACCTCCCCGAGACGTTCGTCGCACCCGAGGGCGGCTACTTCGAGGACTTCGTCGACGCCCTCGAGGCGGCCGACGACGAGAACGCCGCCGTCGCCTACCGCCACGAGCGCGGTCGCACGCAGGACGACGTGACCGTCGCCTCGCTGCCGCTGTCGACGCTCAACACCGCCAAACAGCACCACAACGTCGACGTCATGAGCGACTCGCCGTCGGGGGACATCGTCACCTACGGCGACGTGACCCGCTCGACCGCGCTGGGCCACGCTCGCTCCGACGAGCAGACCTGGCGCGAGGTCGGCTTCGACGACGAGTCGTTCCACACGTTCGTCGCCGTGGGCGACACCGTCTACGCGTTCACGCGCGTCCTCTCCGCCGAGGACGACGCCTCGAGCGACGGGGCGGGCACCGTCCGGTTCCAGCACATCGCGTTCAACCAGGACGACGAGCCCGTCTACTCGGGGACGCGGACGGCCGAGATTCGAAAGCGTTCTAACTAACACGATCGATTATCACAAACGACCGCAGACGATTACGAACACATGACTGACGACATCCGACTCTGCCGCACGTTCCAGACCGCACCGGCCGCCGTCCCGAAAGACGACTCGGCGAAGTACCTCGTCTCCGCGCTCACCGCGGAGGGCTTCCAGGCCCCCGACTGGCTCGTGCCCGACATGGAGGACGGCACCGCGCCCAACATGAAGGCCGAGGGCCTCGAGAACACGATCGAGCACGTCCCCCAGCACGACTTCCCCGGCGAGATCTGGCCCCGCGTCGAGTGGAGCTACGAGGACGCCGAGTACCGCGAGAAGGGCCGCGACCAGATCGACCGGCTCGTCGCCGAGATCGGCGACGAGATCGACGGCGTCGTCGTCCCCAAGGTCGGCCGCCTCGAAGACGTCGAACGCGCCGCCGAAGTCGTCGCCGAGGCCGAGGCCGAACACGGCTACGAGGACGGCTCGATCGGCCTCTCGATCATCATCGAGACCGGCCGCGCCCGCTCCGACCTCCGCGAGATCGCGCTGTTCGGCGAGGGTTCGCGCCTGACCGGGCTCGTCTTCGGTCCCGTCGACTACGCCGCCGAACTCGGCGGCCGCGACCTCGGCGACGGGATGCCCCGCTGGGACGGCCTCCTCGAGGCCCTCTCCAACGAGGCCAGCGCCGCGGACCTCGTCTCGATCGGCGGCCCCTTCGACGACCTGTTCAAGGAACGCGCCGGCCTGACCTTCTACAACGCCGACGACTACGCCGACCAGGTCGAACACGAGGCCCGCCTCGGACTCGACGGCTCCTGGTCGCTGCATCCCAAACAGACCCTGCAGGCCAACACCGTCCACATGCCCACGCCCGACGAACTCGAGCGCGACGTGAGCAAGATCGAGCGCTTCAACGCTGCCAAGCGCGAGGGCACCGGCGCGGTCACGCTCGACGGCCAGATGGTCGACGAGGCCACGTTCAAGAACTTCCGCAACACGGTCCAGCAGGTCCGCGCGATCCACGAGATGCGACCCGGCCAGACCGAGGAGTACTACGACGACGAACTGCTCGAGCGCGCGCTCGAACTCGAACTCTCCTACGAGTAGGCCTCGAGTCCGCGGCACTCTCGATACCTGGCTCTCACGTTTTCTTCGGTTGTGGTAGGCTGTTCGAGCGACTGGACTGTACTCCGAATCGGTTTCCACCCGCGGTGGCGCGCGCTGGCGATCGCTCGAGCGGTGCGAGGTCGAACGTAGTGAGACCTCGAAACCGCGAACGGTGACCGGAGGGAACCGTGAGCCCGGCGAGAGCGATCGATGACACTGCGCGAGGGATGAACGAGCGACGGTAGGCGCGAGTGTTAGCGCGGGACCGGAGGTCCCGCGAACCATGCGAACGGGCGCTGCGCGCCCGTGAGCAGAAATCGGCTGGGGAGGGCGTGGCTGCTCCGTGTTGCCACGGTAGCAGGACGGCCGGGTTCGATTACGAGGACTCTTCGCCTCCGCTCGTCGTATTCTCTCGCGGAAAACGGTGTAGATGGGGTTTGAACGACGCCGAGACGGTCCGGGTCGCTCACGTCGTTCGCTTCCGGGCTGCGACCCGTCTCGTTCAAATCCATCTTGGCGCTTTGTTCCTCCCGTCCATTCATCGTGAGAACTCCGTTCTCACGGGCGTTCGCTCGCATCACTCGCGAACGCGTCGCAGAAGCGATGGGATTGGGATTCGAACCACGCCCGAGAACCTGCTCGCTTCGCTCGCAGAACCTCGGTCTGATTCAAGTCCCAACGCGTCGTCTTCTCACTCGCGATACTCCTCGCGGTGCTCGTCGTATAGTGCTCGTGAGAAGACGGTGGGGATGGGATTTGAACCCATGAGGCTTGACAGCCACCTGCTCTCAAGGCAGGCGCGTTGGGCCGCTCTGCCACCCCACCGCACCTATCGCTTCCGCACACGCTCAAAAAGGGTTGTCGGTCTATGCGCGCTCGAGCGTCCCGTCCGCGCCGACCCGAAGCCCCAGTTCGCCCACGAACGCTGCCGTCGCCTCCGCGCCCGGCCGGTCCGCCGCCCGGCGCGCCTCGAGGCCGGCGATCGTCTCCCGGAGTCCGGCCGGCGTCCGGATCGACGGCAGCATCGGCGCGAACCCGACGCCGAGGCCGGCGTCGGCACCCCGCCGCGCCAGCGACGACAGTTCGGGCGCGGCGTAGGCGTCGGCGAAGTCGATCGGCTCGGAAAAGCCCGCGAGGTAGACGCTCCCGCCGGTCGAGGGGCCCAACACGACGTCGTCCCGGCGCAGCGACATCGCCGCGCCGTCGATCTCGGTCCGGGCCACCAGCGGGGCCGTCGGCTCGAGGACGCCGACGCTCCGGGCCTCTTCCCGCTCGAGCAGGTGCGTGACGGTGTTGCCGACGCGGGCCGAGCGGCTCGAGCCGACCTGTCGCTCGAACCGGACCGCGGCGTCCTCGCCGAGGGCGTCGAGCACCAGCGTTCGGACCGCGGCCTCGGGGTCGCCGTCGGCGTGGGCCTCGGGCAGGGTCTCGGCGTCGCGGTAGTTGACCAGGAGGTCGCCGCCGCTCTGTGCGACGGCCCGGCAGACATCGGCGACGGCGGCTTCGTAGAGGGCCGCGGCCTCGGACTCGGTCAGCGGCGACTGGTCGGCGAGCGCGGGGAGGACGAGCCCCTCTCGCGGCGGGTCGACCGGAACGACGACGATCATGGCCGGTACTCCGCGGGCGCGATCCTTGAACGCGGCGCTTCCCGGGACCGGGTGCCGACACCGAAAGACCACGAATTATAGTGGGGGAGTCCGTCCGAGCCGGTATGGACGAACGTTCGATCGCTGGACTGGTCGCGACGGCCGTCGTCGCCGCGCTGGCGATCCTCGGCCTGTACGGATTCACGACCGGCTATCTGCTCGACTCGCCCGGCGAGTACCTCGCGCCGTCGATGGGCGTCCTCGCCGTCGCCGCCGTCGCCGTCGCCGCGCTGATCGCCTCGGGCGTCGGCTCGGGCCGCTGGCGGGAGAATCCCTACTGGTAGCCGCGTTCGATCACCGACCGTTCACCGTTCCCGCCGCCCCTTCGTCTGCCGGTAGTCCGACGCCATCAGCTCGACGAACGCCTCGAGCCACGCCTGGGTTTGCTCGGCGGTCCCCTCGCGGGGGTCGATCATCGGCACGAGTTCGAAGCCCCGGCCGCGGATCCGTCGCGCGTGATCGTCGGGGAGCGCGAGCTCGTCGGCCGGCGTCGTCGTGTACTCGAGGCCGAGTTCGGTCAGCGCGCGCTCGCCGACCGGGATCAGGATCTCGGGGTTTATCATCCGAATCTCGGCGCTGAGATACGGCTCGCAGTTGCCGACCTCCTCGTCGGTCGGTCCGCGGTCGGGATCGCGACAGCGCGTGAGAGTCGTCAGGTAGGCGTTCTCGAGGGCGGGCGCGTCTGCCGGCGAGTCGACGGCACAGAGGCCGAGTCGCTCGAGGGTGCGTCGCAGGCCACCGTCGCCGTCGCTTCCGCCCGCGCCGGCGAAGGGGACGCCCGTTTCGTCGGCGCGGGCGGTCGGGCGCTCGCCGACGAACAGGAAGTCCGCGTCCACGTCGCCGTAGCCGTGGACGACCCGCTCGCGCGTCTCGCAGAGCGCCGGGCAGTTCCGGCAGTCCTCGTCCATGCCGTAGGGGTTCGCTCGAGATCGTCGGTTCGCGTCCACAGTCGTCTCTGGAGACGGATACCCAAAAGCGCCGCGCCGAGCGTCGGTTCCGATCGCCGACGCCCCGATCAGCGTCCGAGGCCGCCGCGCTCGTTGACCTCGAGGATGAACTTGACGTTGCGGACGATCTCCTCGGGCGTCGTCTCCTCGTCCGGGTCGTAGAGGTCGCTGGTCCGGTAGAGGACGTTCGCGAGCTGTTTGCTCTCGCTGGTCTCGCCCCGGACGTCGTCGGCGACCGCCCGGAGCAGTTCGACGCGCTCGGGATCGGGCTCGAACCCGTCCGTTTCGGCGGGATCCGCCGCCCCGTCGCCGTCCACCTCACCGCCGTTTCCGCCGTCGGTCATCGGTCGGGTGAGGCGGCCTCGTTACGCCGCCCCTGGGAGATGGCCTGCCGGTGGACGATCCCGGTGTTGTTGGCGACGTTCTCGGTGATCGTCCGGAGGGCGTCGCTGGTCGCGTCGCCGTCTTTCAGCACCGTCGGCTTGCCGCCGTCGCCGCCCTCGCGGACGGCCGGATCGAGCGGGATCGAGCCGAGGAAGGGGAGTTCGTGGTCCTCGGCGAAGCGTTCGCCGCCGCCGGAGCCGAAGATGTCGTGGGTCCCCCCGCAGTCCGGACAGACGAACGTCGACATGTTCTCGGCGATCCCCAGCACGACCGTGTCGTGTTTGGCGAACATCTCGAGGCCCTTCCGGGCGTCGTCGAGCGCCACGTCCTGGGGCGTCGTGACGATGACCGCACCGGTGACGGGCATGGTCTGGAGCATCGTCAGCTGGGTGTCGCCCGTTCCGGGGGGCAGGTCGACGACGAGGTAGTCGAGGTGGCCCCACTCGACGTCCTCGGTCAGTTGGGTGATGACCTTGTGGACCATCGGACCGCGCCAGATGACGGGGTCGTCCTCGCCAGTCAGGAAGCCCATGCTCATCAGCTTCACGCCGTGTTTCTCGGGGGGAACCAGCGTCTCGTCTTCGGTCGCCATCGGCGGCTCGTCGGCGTCGACCATCCGCGGGACGTTCGGCCCGTAGACGTCGGCGTCGAAGAGCCCGACCTGCGCCCCGAGTTGCGAGAGCCCGGCCGCGAGGTTGACCGCGACGGTCGACTTGCCGACGCCGCCCTTCCCGGAGGCGACGGCGATGACGTTCTTGACGTTGGGCAGCACCTGTTCCTCGCTCGAGAGATCGTCGCGGTCCGGGACGCTGGCGGTCAGATCGACCGCGAGGTCCTCGGCTGCCAGGGCCTCCCGAACGTCGGCGGCGATGTCGCTCTCGCTGGGGGAGTAGGGGGCGCCCAGCGCGAGGTCGATCGCGACCTCGTCGCCGTCGACCGCGATGTCGTTGACCAGTCCGAGCGACACGATGTCGTCGCCGAGTTCCGGATCCTCGACCGTCCGGAGGCGGTCGCGAACGGCGGCTTCGTCCATGTCAGTACCTACTGCCGGTCGTCGAAAAGGGTTGTGTTCCCACCTTTTTATCGGGGTCCTCGGGCGGCGTTGCCGCCCTCGAACCCCGACAAAAATCTGTCTGGCGAGAGCGAAGCTCTCGCTGACCGTTGCTCACTTCGTCTGCTCACGGCACTTCGTGCCGTTCGCACGGTCTGCGGGACCGCTGGTCCCGCACGATTCGCAAAGAGACCAAAAAGCCGTTCGCTCCCTTCGGTCGCTCACGGGTGCAACGCTTGCGATACGCACCGCGGGAAACCGCACTTACGCGTTGAAATCGAACCGCGGCCCGCCGTAGGTCGGCGGCTCCGGCTCGAGCTCCACGCCCTGCTCGTAGCGGACGAAGTTCAGATAGAACGGACGGCCACAGCCCTCGACCGGTTCGCCCTCGAGGTCGGTGACGGGGCCGTCCTCGCCGCAGACGAACTCGATCCCGTCGGCCGACTCGCGGTCGGGATCGTCCGGGCTCGCGTACTCCCAGCCCGGCTGGCGGACTTTGGTGACCGACCGATCGGCCAGGTCCGGCGGTCGCTCGAGGCTGACCATGGCGTTGCAGTGCGGACAGGTGTAGCGGACGGTGACGGTCATCGGCGGCTCTAGGGGACTCGTGGACGTAAGCCTGCGGGCAGCGGTGATGGTTCGAATACCCGCTCGATGGACCGGCTCGGTATCGAGTCCCGAACCGTTTACCCAGTCGCGTCCGCACGGACGGCTATGACCGAATTCGACCCCGAGAAGTTCGAGGAGAAGTACGTCCACTATTTCGAGGAACTGGAGGCGGCCTACTCCACGGCCTACCAGCAGCTACACGGCCAATACGACTCTCGAGTTCTCAAAGCAATCGACCGGCAGGTGTTGAGCGAGAGCGAACCGTTCTACGAGGGGAGCGGTGAGTTCCGCGTCGAACTCCCCGAGAACCCGCGGGAGCGAGTCGGTTCCGTCGCCGACCACGAACAGTTCGACGCCGTCCTCGAGACGCTCGTCGATCGGATCGAAGCCGAGTTACGGAGCCAGTTCTCGTTCGACGAGACCGAGTGACGGCGAGGTGGGAACCGACGCAGGAGTCCGCCCGAAACTACCCGGAACACATTTCCCGCTGACGGGAAACCGTGTAGGTATGATCGACGAGACGGCCGAGGAAATCCGGGAGATGCAGACGCACAGTTCCTCGGTGGTTGCGGTCCGCGCCGCCCAGGCCCTCGAAGAGTTGACCGAGCGCGAGTTCGCGACCGTCGAGGAGTACGTCCGCGCCCTCGAGCGCAACGGCTCCGTGCTGCGGGGGGCCAACCCCTCCCACGCCTCGCTGCAGAACGCGGTCCGGGAGATCGTCGACGACGTGACCGACGCCGACCTCGACAGCGTCGCGGAAGCGCAGCGGCTCACGAGCGAGAAGATCGACGCGGTCGTCTCGCGGATCGAGTCCGGCAAGCAACTGGCCGCCGAAAACGCCGTCGACGTCCTCGCGGACGGCGCGACGCTGCTGGTCCACGACTACTCCTCGACGGTCCAGGCGGCCCTCGAGCGAGCGACCGACGCGGGCAAGACCTTCGAGGTGTACGTCACCGAGGCCCGGCCCCGGTATCTCGGCCGCAAGACCGCGCGGGAACTGGCCGCCACCGACGGCGTCGACGCGACGCTGATCACCGACGGCGCGCACGGAATCTTCCTCGAGGAGTGCGATCGGGTCGTCGTCGGCATGGACTGTATCGTCGAGGACACGCTGTACAACCGGGTCGGCACGTTCCCGATCGCGTCGACGGCCGACCGGCTCGACGTGCCGGTGACCGTCCTCGGGGCGGCCTCGAAGATCGTCTCCGAGGGGTTCGTCTTCGAGAACGAACACCGGCCCGGCAGCGAGGTGATGGCCGAGCCCGCGGACGGGTTCGCCGTCGAGAACCCCGCCTACGACGCGACCCCGGTCGACCTCCTCGAGAGCGTCGTCACCGACGAAGGGCGCCGGGAGTTGTGAGCTGCCTCGGCCTGCTCCGCCCGTAGCTCGGATCGAACCGTCAACAGGGTCGATAGTCGTCGCCGCGTGACGACAGCCTATACCGCTCTCTGACGTACCGTCCGTATGCGACTCGTACAGGTATTCGTCCCTCAGGGCGAGCTGGAACTCGTCCTCGAGACGGCGGACGAAGCCGGCGTCGATTACAGCGTCTCCCGGGATACGGACCGCGGCGAGTTCGAGGCCGTCGTCTCGATCCCGCTTTCGCCGTCGGGCGTCGAACCGCTGCTGTCCGATCTCCGAGACGCGGGTCTCGACGAACGATCGTACACGGTCGTCACGGCAGCGGAGGTGATCGTCTCGAGTCGAACCGACGCCGTCGCCGGGTCGGCTTCCGGGACGCGGATCTCGCGAGACGAACTCCGGGCGCGAGCGGCCGACCTCGCGCCCGCGGCGTCGACGTACTTCAGCCTGCTCGTCGTGAGTACGGCGATCGCGACGGCGGGACTGTTGCTGGACTCGGCGGCGACGATCATCGGCGCGATGGTCGTCGCCCCGCTGATGGGGCCCGCACTCGCGTCGAGCGTCGGCGTGATCGTCGACGACGAGTCGCTCGCGACACGCGGTGTCGTCCTGCAGGGAGCCGGGCTGGTCGTCGCCATCGCGACGGCGGCGCTGATCGGGTGGGCGCTCAGGGGGACGGTGTTGCTTCCGCCGGGGCTCGACATCACGACGGTGCCCCAGATCCACGAGCGGATCACGCCGGACGTTCTCGCGTTGTTTCTCGCGCTGGGCTCGGGCGTGGCCGCCGTCGTCAGCCTCACTCGGAACGTCGGCTCGGTCCTCGTCGGCGTTGCGATCGCCGTCGCGCTCGTTCCCCCCGCCGCCACCGCAGGGCTCGGAATCGCCTGGGGGAACCCGGAAGTCGTCGTCACCGCCGGGACGCTCGTTCTCGTGAACATGCTCTCGATCAACCTCACGGCGCTGTTGCTGCTGTGGGCGTCCGGCTACCGACCGCACCGGGCCGCGGACATCGATCGCGTCTACGGTCGCCTTCGTTCGCGAATCGTCGTACTCCTCGTGGCGATCGTCGTTCTCTCCGTCGTCCTCGGCGGCGTCACGTACGGAACGTACCGCACTGCCGCCGTCGAACACGATGCAAAGACCGAACTCGAGGCGATGACCGACGAGGGGCGGACGGACGGGACCGGTCTGTCCTTCCGTGAGAGCGACATCGACTACGAGCTCGTCGACGTCTACACCGGCGATCGGCCCGCCATCACCGTTCTCGTCGAACGGCCGCCGGGCGAGCGGGTCCCGGGCGACTTCGCCGACGACGTCCGCGACCGGCTGGAGTCGGCGGTCGGCGTCGATCTCGAGGTCGTCGTCGAACTGGTCGAGACGCAGCGAAGCGGCTGACGGGACTACTCGCGCTCCCCGAACGTCCGCGGCGACCCCTCGGTCGGGGCCGCCCACGCGACCGCGTTGTGCAGGACGCGCCGAACCGCCTCGTTCTCGTAGATCGGATACGTCTCGTGGCCCGGTCGGAAGTAGAAGATCCGGCCGCTTCCGCGCCGGTAACAGCAGCCGCTGCGGAACACCTCTCCGCCATCGAACCAGCTGGCAAACACCAGTCGGTCGGGTTCGGGCACGTCGAACGGCTCGCCGTACATCTCCGTCTCGGGGAGGTCGATCGACTCCGGGAGGCCGTCGGCGATCGGGTGGCCGGGGTCGACGACCCAGAGCCGCTCCGTCTCGCCGTTCTCGCGGTACTGCAAGCTACAGGAGGTCCCCATCAGGCGCTTGAACGGCTTCGAGTAGTGGGCCGAGTGCAGCGGGACGAACCCCATCCCCTCGAGGACCCGTTCCTGCACCCGGTCGACGACCGGGTCGGCGACCTCGTCGTGGGCCTCGTGGCCCCACCACAGGAGGACGTCCGTCGTCTCGAGGACCGCTTCGGCGAGCCCGTGGTCGGGTTCGTCGAGCGTCGCGGTGCGGACCTCGTGGTCGTCGGCGAGTGCGTCGGCGATCGCTTCGTGGATGCCGTCGGGGTAGACCGCCGCGACGTCGTCGTCTTCCCGTTCGTGTCGGAACTCGTTCCAGACGGTGACTGCGACCATAGGCGCCCTCCACACCCTCCGGCGGCTTATACGGAACGCAGGAAAAACCCACGGCTGCAGCCGTGGGTAGCTCAAACAGTCGGCCGTCTCGAGAACGAGGAAGGTCACATATTCGATATATTTGTGACCACCTCGTGGTAACAGTATAGTAATACACGAATATCCGGAAAACCGTACAGATTAATCGGTCACAACGCTTATTTCGATAGCCGACCGCTTCCGACTATGGAACGGGATCGATCACAGGCAACATCGAAACGACATTTTTCTCACTGCGAGTCGTTCGTCGATGCGACGCAATCGGGGGTTACACGATGATCGGCGACGGGATCGGGGTCGGCATCGTCGGCCTCGGCGGGATGGGGGCCCTCCACGCGCGGAGCGTCCGCGATCTCGGCGCTACCGTCGTCGCGGGCGCTGACCTCGTCCCGGAGCAGCGCGACCGCTTCGCCGAGGAGTTCGGCGCGCGGACCTACGAGACCCACGACGACCTCCTCGAGGACGCGGCGGTCGACGCGGTCATCGTGACGACGCCCAACCGGTTCCACGAACCCATCGCCGTCGCGGCCCTCGAGGCCGGGCGGGACGTCCTCGTCGAGAAACCGCTCGCTCACACCTTAGAGAGCGCGGAACGGATCGCCGAGGCGGCCGTCCGCGCGGACGGAATCTGTATGGTCGGCTTTCACAACCGCCACGCCGCGTCGATGGCCATGTTCGACGAACAACACGCCCGCGGCCGGTTCGGCGATCTGACCCACGTCGAGGCAGACTACGTCCGCCGGCGCGGCGTCCCCGGCCCCGGCTCGTGGTTTACCGATACCGAACTCGCCGGCGGCGGCGCCCTCCTCGACATCGGCGTCCACGCGCTCGATCTGGCCCTCTACGTGCTCGACTTCCCCGAGATCGCCGAGGTCAGCGGCGTCGCTCGGACCACGTTCGGGACCAGCGAGGAGTACGCCGACCCCGAGGGCTTCGGCGACAACTGGGACGCCGAGGCCGAGACCTACGAGGTCGACGACTCCGTCAGCGCCTTCATCCGAACCGCCGACGGGCGGACGATCTCGCTCGAGGCCGCGTGGGCGACCAACCGCGAGGAGAGCATGGACTTCAAGGTCCGCGGCACGGAGGCGGGCGCCCAGTTCGACATCGGCGACACGAACCTGCGGATCCTCGAGTCCGGCACCGCCGGCGTCGACCACTACACCGACGTGGAGATGACCGGCGATTCCGCGATGACCGGCTACGCCGAACAGGACGAGCAGTTCCTCGAGGCCGTCGCCACCGGCGCGACGCCGGAGTCGAACACGATCGAGGAGGCCCTGACCGTCCAGCGGGTCATCGACGCGATCTACCGCTCGAGCGAGAGCGGCCGGGCGACGCAACTGGCGGAACCGGAACTCGAAGTCGGACAGCGGACGCAACTCAACTGACGCGTCCACTCGCCGCCATCCACTTTCTTGCTGAGATCCCTGATGTCCAGTACGCCGGGACCCGCGACGCCGTCGCCGTCGAATGCGAGGACCAGTGGGTCGTTTACGACCTGTTGCGAACCGCTCGAGTGAAACGGGCCGGTGACGCTCGCGGACCGCTCGGCCGCGATGTCGACCGCACTGCCGGTTCCTGTTCACGCTCGATCGAACCGGTCTCTCATCGCAATCACTAGTTGAAATTTTATATTCGAACGCAATATTATGTAGCGTCATGAATCGCCGAAAGGCGCTCACGGCGACCGGTGCATCGCTGCTTGCAGGAACCGCGCTGACGACGTCCGCGGCCGCCAGCGACGACGGACCGACCGTCGAGATTCGGTCCGAAACGGATACCGGCGATACGGACGACGACGAGTACACCGTCGAATACCTGGGTAACGGTGCCGTCGAAGTCACCGGGTACACCGTCGCACCGACCCCGTGTCACGAAACGGTCGTCGAGGACATCTACCGGAGCAAATACGGCGACGTGATCGATCTCTCGCTCGAGTCCGGATCGGGGATGTGTACTACCGCCATCGCGGGACTGGATTACACCATCAGACTCCAGTACGACGGGGACGCGCCGGACGTGTTCGTCAGCGTTCCGGACGGCGCCTAATCACGCTTCGACCCGGGGCGGAAACGGGCCGCGACTTCCGACCCCGTGATGGAGACGGGGTTCGGCCAGCGGGTTTCTATAGTCGCCGCTGGAGGTCACGCGCCACGATAACCAGAGTCGAAAACCGACTCCTCGAGGGAACGACCCGGGTGCGGCAGGGAGGGCGCTTACAGGACGTCGTCGAAGTCGTGGTGGCCGTGGATGTCGACGCCCTCGTCGGTGATCTCACAGAGGAAGACGCCGTTGCCCGAGCCGGTGTCGCGCTCGACGGCGGACTTGATGCCGCGGGCGGCGACCTGTTTGGCTTCCTCGTTGGACATATCCGGTTCGTAGGCCTGTTCTAAGTGCCCGTAGGCCAGTTGCATCCCGCTCCCGGTGACGGTGTAGTCGTCTTCCATGACGCCGCCGGCGGGGTCGATGCTGTAGACGTGGCTGCCCTCGTCGTCGACGCCGCCCAGGATCGGGTGGATGGCGAAGAACGGGCCGCCGCGGGCGAAGTTGCCCGCCAGCGTCGCCAGGGCGTCGATGCTCATGTTCTCGCCGCGGCGAGCCTCGTAGAGGTTGACCTCGGCTCGGAGCGTCGAGATGAACGACTGGGCGCCGCCGACGGAGCCGACCAGGGTCAGCGCACCGGTGGGGTGGATCTGCTCGACCTTCTGGACGTTCTTGTTCGAGACGAACCGGCCGCCGAGGCTGGCGCGCATGTCCGTCGCGATGACGACGCCGTCGGCGGTCGAGATGCCGATCGTCGTCGTCCCCGTCTTGTTGACGTTCTCGAGGTCGGCCTGCGTGAGATCGTTCTCGGGGAGGGAGCCGACCTCGGGCTCGTAGGGGTTCGGATCGTCGGCCAACTGGTCGACCGTCCGGGAGAAATCGGAGTCGTTCGTGGGCGTATGCATTGACCGATGTCTACGGCGGGGACGATATAAAACACCGGCGGTCACAACCGTCGTTTCCGGTTCCGACGACGGGTCGCACCGACGCGCGAGCGGCTAGTCGGGGACCGATACCGGCTGCTCTGCGACGGAACGTCCGCGAAAACGAGTCGTTCGAGTCGGGTCGTTAGCGCTGCGCGGACTCGTAGGCCCCTTCGACGGTCTCGATGAGGCGGTGGATCGGGAGGGTGAGGCCGGCCTGGCGGGCGGCGATCGCGAGCGGCATCGCGACGATGCCGATCACGATACAGAGCTGGTACAGTGCGAACAGCGTCGCGTGGTACGCGCGGGATATCATCAGCGTTCGTCCGTCCTCAGACGGAGCCCATATATAACTCTTCCTGAAAATGGGAAACCATAATGATAGTAAATCCGCTACCGAGTCGACGCCCGCTTGCGATTCAACTACAGTTTCTGCGGACGCAACTCGAGGCGTACTCGGAGCGATCTACGGGTATGTCGGGGGGAATCGATCGGGGGATTTCCCGTAACTTATGAGAATAATGCGATTCGCGTACGCACGAACGGACCGGGCGGACGGCCGCGGCTGGCGACGCCGACGAACCGCAAGACAGGAAACCCCCCGGACCGACCACGGTGTATGGGCAATTATCTCGTCGCGATGGAAGCGGCATGGCTCGTTCGTGACGTCGAGCAGATCGACGACGCGATCGGCGTCGCCGTCAGCGAAGCCGGGAAGCGACTCAACAGCGAAGACATGGACTACGTGGAGGTCGAGGTCGGCGCGACGGGCTGTCCCGCCTGCGGCGAACCCTTCGACTCGGCCTTTATCGCGGCCGACACCGCCCTGGTCGGGCTCGCGCTCGAGATGGAAGTGTTCAACGCCGACGGCGAGGAACACGCTTCCCGAATCGCGAAGAGCGAGGTCGGCGGCGCGCTGCGGGACGTGCCGCTGTCGGTCGTTGAGGTCGCCGAAGTCCCCGACGACGACGAGTAGCGACCCGCGGGGCGGGCGCGAGCGACCCAAAGCTCTTTCTATAACCCGCAGTTATTGTTCCGTATGGAGCTTCCGACGCCCGCCGACCTGCGCCAGCGCCGTACCGACCTGGGACTCACCCAGAGCGAACTCGCCGAGACGGCCGACGTCTCCCAGCCGCTGATCGCCCGCATCGAGGGCGGCGACGTCGACCCGCGGCTGTCGACGCTCCGGCGGATCGTCAACGCCCTGGAGACGGCCGAAAGCGACGTCATCCGCGCCGACGACCTGATGAACGAGGCGGTCGTCAGCGTCGCGCCCGACGACCCGGTCAGCGAGGCCGCCCAGTTGATGGAGGAGGAGGCCTACTCCCAGCTGGCGGTCATTCAGGACGGGATTCCGGTCGGCTCGATCAGCCAGGGCGACCTCGTGCATCTCGACTCCGAGGACCGCGACGAGCCCGTCGAGGAACACATGAGCGAGAGCTTCCCGACCGTCTCGAAAGACGCCACGCTGGACGAGATCAGCAACCTGCTCGAGCATTACAAGGCCGTCATGATCACCGAGGCCGGCGAGACCGTCGGGATCATCACCGAGGCAGACGTCGCGGCTCGCCTCTCCTGACGGCGTTTCTCGCGCCGATATCGGTCCGTCTCGGGCCGCCGTCCGGCCGCAACGACCACCGATCTCCGGGACCTTCAGTCCCCGTCACGACTCCGGACGGGTCGGAACCGACGTGCGATACTTCCAGTCGGATCCGCTATATCCGAGTGGGAAGATGGATCACTACGACCGACTGCTCGTCGGTATGTTCGCGTCCCTGCTCCTCGGGGCCGTCCTCGGACTGTCTCTGCCCGTCGACGTTCGGTACGGCCTCCTCGCGGGCGCGCTGCTGTCGACCGGGTTCCTCTGGGACGCGATCGTTCGCCGGCCGCCGGTGCCGACGACCGAGCCCCGATACGCGGCGGCGATCGCCGTCTGGCACGTCGGCCTGCTCGTCTCGCTCGCGGTCGGGCTGTGAGTCCCGACGACCGGGAGCGAGCGGGTCGATTTAAGCGTCGCGACCGCGTTTCGGTTCCCATGTACGATTCCGTTCTCGTCCCGACCGACGGCAGCGATCACGCGGCTCGAGCCGCCCGTCACGCACTGGGACTCGCGCGGTGGTTCGACGCGACGGTCCACGTCGTCGGCGTCGTCGACGTGAGCGCCGCGGGCGGCGTCAGCCCGGCGTTCGTCGAACGACTCGAGGACCGAGCGGCGGACGCGATCGAACGGATCGAGGCGATGGCCGACGACGATCGGATTCGGTCGACGGTCCTGGAGGGCACTCCCGCATCGACGATCCTCGAGTACGCCGGGGAACGCGACGTCGATCTGATCGCCATGGGGACCCACGGCCGAACGGGCGTGAACCGCTACGTCACCGGCAGCGTCACCGAACGCGTCATCCGGCAGTCGGACGTGCCGGTGTTGACTACCCGGGTGACCGACCGAAGCGAGTGGGCCGGGGACTACGACGACGTGCTGGTACCGACCGACGGCAGCGAGGCGGCCGCGGCCGCGATCGACCACGCGCTCGCGATCGCAACGCAGGCGGACGCCCGCGTCCACGTCGTCGGCGTCGTCGACGTCACGGCCGCCGCGGGCAGGCCGAGCGTCATGGCCCCCAGCGATCTCCTCGCCCAGTTCGAGTCCGAGGCGGAAACGGCGGTCGAAACGGTCGCCGCGGAAGTGCGGGACGCGGGGCTCGACGTCGAGACCCACGTCCGAAAGGGAATCCCGTCGCAGGGGCTCCTCGAGTACGCCGGGGAACGCGACGTCGATCTGATCGCCATGGGGACCCACGGTCGGTCCGGTCTCGATCGGGTCCTCTTGGGGAGTACGACCGAACGGCTCGTCAGACGCGCCCCCGTCCCGGTCCTCGCGGTCCGGCCCGCCGCCGGTTCGGAACCGAACTGACCGCGCTGCCGGCACCCCGGTCGAACGGCCGGTACTCGGTCGCGGCGTGCTCGCGATCGGATATACGTGACGCTCCTAAGAGCGGATTACCGGACTCAGTACGATACTTCGAACTCTCAATACGAGGCTGCACGAGCCGAAAGGGTGTCGTCGTCCTGGTGGTCGCCGAAACGATCCCCGTCCTTATTGCACGACCGAGGCGTTGGACGGAAACGGAGATTACGATGGATCGAGAGTCACTTCCACCGACGGACGACGAGGAGTCGACGCGACGAAAGTTCATGAAACAGAGCGCTGCAGCGACGGCCGGGATGGCGATCGTCGGCGCGGGGTCGGGCACGGCGACCGCACAGGACGACGGTATCCTCGACAGCCCCGACGAATCGTGGGGCGGGCTCATCTTCGCCAACAACTTCCACCCCGAGGCGCGGTTCGCCATCGTCTCCGGCGTCGTCGAGTGGACCCCTAACTACGGAGACGTACAGGACAGCTGGTTCACGGATTACAACACCTACCAGATCCGGTGGCTCAACACCGGCGAAATCGTGCCGCTGTTCATTTCAGAGGACACCAACCTCGGCCAGCACAACGAGGAGCTCGGGTACATCCCGGAACCGGAGGAAGGACAGAACTGGCCGCAGGTGTTCGAGATGAACCAGGAGTGGACGCCGTTCAGCGACAACCAGCAGCTCATCACGGTCAACGCGAACCCCATCAGCGACGAGGTCGCGGAGTCGATCCTCGCGAGCGACGACTGGTGGCGATCCGACGCCACGAACGGCGGCAATTAACGGATCGCGACCGGTGGTCGCTCGGCGCGTCGATCAACCGTCCCCGGCGATCGGCCGCTCTTTTTCGTCCGGATGCCACGACGATAGGGACCCTGACTCGAACCCAATCGCCGACGTGAGGACTCAGCCTCCCGGCTCGAGCAGGGACGCCATCACCGTCGACTCGGCCTTCTGGAGGTGTTCCGCCGCGGTCGCGGTCGCACACCCCAGCTCGCGGGCGATGTCCTCGCTCGTCGCCGTCCGCGGCACGTCGTAATAGCCCAGCTCGAGGGCCGTTTCGACCGCTTCGCGCTGCCGGGGCGACAGTCGGCCGACGACGCTGTCGGCGGCGACGCGCTTCCCGCCGACCTGCTCGAGGGTCGTTCCGACGCCCTCGGGGACGCCGTCGACCGCGGTCTGGATGTCGGTCTCCGTCCCGACGACGGTGAACGTGTTCGTCCCGTCGTCGTTGCACTCGATCGGCGGCACCGTCATGAGGCTCCCGCGAGTGAAGTTCTCGAACAGCGACCGCGCGGCGGCCGAGACCTCCCCCTCGAGAAAACAGTAGCACACCCGGTCCGTGACCGGCAGCACCTCGTAGTCCGAGACCATCGAACTGTCGGCGAGTTCGCCCTCGAAGCGCCGGTACTCGCCCTCGAGCCGGAACAGAAACCCCGTCGGCGGGGTCGAGACGTTCCAGTTGACGATCAGGGCTCGCTCGAGGTAGCTCGCACCGCCCGCGAGGCGTTCGTAGATCGGCGGCGCGTACGCGCCCCGCGGACGGAGCGTGATGCGAACGCGTTTCATGCGTCACCGTTCGAACAAGCGTGTGAAAACGATTGCTCCGGCGGCGGGCCGCGGACGGGCTCGGCGTCGGTGGCAGGGATAAACGAGGCCGATATTTTCGGCCGAAGCGATTCCTCGGCGCGGCTCCTTCGCTCGCGTATGCAGCGAAACGTCGGCGGACTCGATCGGATCGTCAGGGCCGTCCTGGGTAGTTGGGTGCTCGCGGTCGCCGTCGCCGCCTTGATCGACGGTCGACGCGCGACCGCAGCGGTGCTTGCCGTCGGAGCGTCGGGCCTGCTGGTCAACGCGACGACCCGCTTCTGTGGCGGCAACTACCTGTTGGGAATCGATACGACTGCCGAAGACGCCTGCTCACGGGAGTGACGCGACCCGAACCCCCCCGCGATCGGCGCACCACGTCGTCCCGCCGATCCGCTTACTGGTGGCCCGACACCGGCACCGGCTCGTAGGGCTCCTCGAGGTACTCCATCTCCGACTCGGAGAGGTCGATCTCGAGGGCCTCGACGGCCTGCTCTAGGTGTTCGACGCTGGTGGTGCCGACGATGGGCGCGTCGACCCAGTCCTTGTGGAGCAGCCACGCGAGCGCGATCTGGGCCATCGTCGCGCCCTCGTCGTCGGCGACCTCGGCGACCCGCTCGTTGATCTCGCGGCCGCCGCCCTCGCGGTAGGGGTGTTCGTACAGGTACTCCTCGTTCGCGCCGCGGGCCGTGGCGTCGATCTCCTCGTGGGGCCGGGTGAGATAGCCCCGCGCCATGGGCGACCACGGGATCACCCCGACGTCTTCTTTCTCACAGAGGGGCAGCATCTCGCGTTCCTCCTCGCGGTAGACGAGGTTGTAGTGGTTCTGCATCGTCCGAAACCGCTCGAGGCCGAGCCGGTCGCTGGTGTGCAGGGACTCGGCGAACTGGTGGGCCCACATCGAGGACGCGCCGATGTGGCGGACGTGACCCCGCCGGACGGCGTCGTCGAGCGCCCGCAGCGTCGTCTCGATCGGCGTGTTCGGATCCAGACGGTGGATCTGGTAGAGGTCGATGGTGTCCATCCCGAGGCGCTCGCGGCTGGCCGCGAGTTCCTGTTCGATCGCCTTCCGGGAGAGCCCGCCCGAGTTCGGGTCGTCCTCGCGCATCCGGAAGAACCCCTTCGTGGCGACGACCGCCTCGTCGCGACGGCCCTCGAGGGCCTCGCCGAGGATTCGCTCGGACTCACCCCGCGAGTACATGTTGGCGGTGTCGAAGAAGTTGATCCCCAGATCGATCGCGCGGTCGATGATCTCTTTGCTCGCCTCGTCTTCCAGGACCCACTCGCGCCAGTCGCTCGAGCCGAAGCTCATACAGCCCAGGCAGATGCGACTGACCTGCACGCCGGTCGATCCGAGGGTGGTGTACTCCATACCGCCCGTACGGGAACCGATCGGAAAACGGTACGTGGAGCGGCAACCGGTACCACGTCGCATTTCGTCGTTGGGTTTTAGTATCAGAAACCGGAACTGTCGACCGCGTATGGCGGACGAACGCTCCGATCGAGAGGCGGATCGCGACGACAGTGGTATCGTCTCCCGAATCAAGAGCGTCTTCGACCGCGGGTAACCGCCTCGCCGGGCGGTTCGATCAGTGCGGCCGCGTTTTTTCGAACCCGACGCACAGGACGGGCGGCGTCGCCTACCAGTGACCGAACAGCCGCTGGACGACGGTGCGGTCGCTCGGGCGTTCGGCCAGCAGGACCGAGCTGTCGACCTCGTTGACGACGTCCATGTGCAGCGAGTCGCTCATCAGCCGCGAGATCACACCCTCCTCGGTCGCGCCGATGAGGACGAGCGTGTGATCCCGGGATCGGCGGCAGATCGCGTCCTCGACGTTGCCGGAGTCGTCGACGACGAGTTCGGCGTCCTCGAGGTCGCGTTCGGCCGCCCACTCGGCGATGAACTCCTCGCCCCGTTGGCGGTCGTCCGGACCGGCGACGACGTGCTGGACGGTGATCGCCGCCCCCTCGCGGTCCCGAAGCGTGCGCGCGACCTCGGCGCTCAGATCCGAGTCCGGGCCGCCCGCGGTCGGGAGCAGGACGCGCGAGGTGTCCAGTTCCCGGTCCTTGAGGATGAGGAAGTCACAGGGGAGGTCGCTGGTCAGCTCGTTGATTCGGCCCTCGGCGCGGCCCGTACCCCACGGCCGATCGTCGCCCCAGCCGAGCACCACGAGGTCCGCTCGCTCCCGCTGTGCGGTGTCGAAGACGTCCTCGAACGAGCGGTGGGAGACGACGGTCGACGTCTCGTAGTCGACGTCGTAGGACGCGGCGCGCTGGCGAACCCCCTCCATTCGCTGTTCCGACTCGGAGACGATGCGCTCGGTTTGACCCGCACCGTACCGCATGGACGCCCGTCCCGGCATCTGGACGATGTGGACGGCGTGGACCGTCGCGTTCTCGTGGTCGCTCGCGAGCGTACAGGCCAGGTCGACGATCGTCGACTCGGTTCGGGGGTTGGAGATCGGAACGAGCACCCGATAGTCGCCGTTCTCGCTCGCGTGGGCCTCCGCGGTGTCGATCAGCGGGACGTAGGACCGACCGGCGTAGCTCCCGAACAGCCACTCCGGAATCGAGAGCTGGCGATCGGCCCCCTCGAACCGGGCCGACTCGAGGCGGTGTTCGCTGGTCTGGAAGTAGTTGACGACCGTCACGAGGACGATCCCGCCGATGGTGTTGCCCAGCAGGACCGGCAGGACGAACCCGTAGAGTCCGGTCAGGACGGCGAGTTCGCCGGCGAGTACCATGTACAGCATCTCCGTGAAGGAGACGACGACGTGGAACAGGTCCCCGAGCGGGATCGCGAGGAAGGCCATGTAGACGACGACCAGCCGCGAGATGGTGTCGCGCGAGGCGTAGACGATCCAGACGACGCCGGCGACGATCAGGCCCGCGAAGGCCGCCTTCGAGAACAGCGTCCACCACGGCGTTTCGACGCCGTGTCGCGCGAGGTCCATCGCCGCGGCCGCCGAGTCGTCGTCGAAGACGCCGCCGTAGGAGAGCGCGATCGCCCCGAGTGCGCCGCCGGCGAAGTTGCCCGCGAGGACGATCGACCAGTGCCGAAGCAACGCGGGAACGCTGGCCAGCCGCTCCAGGGTCAGCGCGACCGGCGGTAGCGTGTTTTCGGTGTAGAGCTGGTAGCCGCCGATGATGATGTAGATGAACCCGAGCGGGTACAGCAGTTTGCTCAGAATCGGGTGGCCGTCGGTCGAAGCCGTCAGCGTGGCGTACAGCAGGAAGGTGATCGTGATGGCGAAGCCGGCCGCGAGTCCGCTGAAGAACAGTTCCCGACCCCCCGAGGTGACCTCCTCGTCGGCGGCCGCGACGATCCGCTGGAAGATCTCGTCGGAGGAGAACCGGTCGCGGACGACCGCACCGACGGCCGGGGCCCCGCTCCTGGACCGTTCGACCGCCTCGCGCACCTGTTCTTGCTCCGGCGAGTCGCCGGTCCCGCGGCCCCCGCCGGGCGGCTCTCGGTTCGCCCGCTCTCGATCGGGAGGATTCGAATCGCTCATTACCGCATACGCATTCGGGAAGCGACTAATCGTTTCGGATCCGCGACCGGACGTTCGGGGGCTCGGCCCGTCGACGGCGCTTTCAGAGCGACTCCGGCTCGAGGCGGTCGACCCCCCACTGGAGCGAGACGACCGCGGCGACCGCGAGCAGGCAGTAGCCGGCGAGCAGTCCCCACGTGGTCGTCGTCGGGTTGCCGATCGCGAACTTCGCGACGGTGTTCGCGGGGTGTTCCGGCAGGACCGTCGCGACGACCAGCGCGCCGACGACGGCCACGGAGTAGAGCAACTGCGCCTGCCGCCTGTCGGGGGCCCACAGCGCGACCGCGACGCCGCCGGTCACCACGAGCAGGGACAGCGCGGCGACCAGCACGACGAGCGCGGCCGGCCCCGCGATCGCCGTCCCGTTGACGGCGAGCAACGCCAGCCAGGCGATCGCCTGTACCGGTGCCAGCGCCGCGATCGCGAGCAGCTTCGCGTCGATCACCTCGGCGAGCGACAGCGGCGCGACCCGGAGCAACTCGAGGGTGCCCCGCTGGCGCTCCTCGATCAGCGAGTCGACGGCGATCGAGCCGCTGATGAACACCGGCAGGAAGCAAAGCAGCGGCAGCAGGATCGTGTAGGTGAACCCGACGTACGGGCTGGCCTCGATCTCGTTCGGCACGGGGACCGGCGAGCGCTCGAGGCGGCCGGCGTCGGCGTTTCGCTGGCGCTCGACGCGTTCGACCTGCTGGAGGGTGTCCCGCAGCTGGACCACGAGCAGGGTCGTCCGGATCCCCTCCTCCGGCGCGGTCACTCTGACGCTGAGCCGGCCGTCGTCGTTCCGGTTGGCGTCGAGGACGGCCGAAACGGCACCGGCGTCGAACGCCTCGTAGGCCGCCCCGCGGTCGGCGTATCGCTCTGCGGTGACCCCGTCGCGTTCGTTCGCGACCGCCAGCAGCGTCTCGGTGTCGTCGCCGGTGACCGCGACCTCGGTCTCGTAGCCGTCGACGGCCCCGGGGTCGTACAGCGAGACGAGTCCGACGACCAGGAACGACGAGAAGGCCGCGATGAACAGTTGGATCGCCAACGCCAGGACGATCGTCTTCTCGGAGCGCAGCGACCCCAGTTCGCGGCGGGCGACCGCCCAGCGGGCCCGCCGGCTCGAGCCGGCGTCTCCCCCACCGTCGGCCCGCGTCGGCGGGTTCGGGCCGCGGAGTTCCTCGTCCCGGCTCCGGCCGGGATCGTCGTCACGCGACAAGGATCAACACCCCCAGGTTGTACGCGACGTGAACGAGCGTCGCCGCGAGGAAGCCGACGGCGTAGCCGGTCCGCCCGCGGCTGGCGCCGACGGCCGAGCAGATCGCCGTCGCGACGTGCAGGGCCAGCGGCGCGAGGAGGACGACCGCGAGCAACAGCGGGTCGCTCGAGACGGCCGGGCCGAAGGCGGCGGTCCCGACCGGCAGCTCCGGGAGGCCGACGAACTGGACGACGTGCGTGACCTTCTCGCCGAGGAAGAAGCCGGCCCCCGAGAACGCGCCGAGGACGAGGGCGGTTCGCAGCGTGGGGTCGAACCGCGAGCGGGCGAAGCCGGCGTAGACGCCGACGCTCTTGGCGAACTCCTCGATCGCGGCGGCGGCGACGACCATGGCCGGTATCGCGACGGCCTCCGGGACGGCAAACAGCAGCGCGACCGAGAGGAGCTGGCCGACGAAGACGAACGGGATGAAGAGGACCGACAGCAGGGCGACGCTCCGGCGACCGCGGAGCCGGTTCGCGACCGCGTCGAGGACCTTCGCCGGGATCGGCTTCTGGGCGAACATGTCCTCCTCGCGGTAGACGCCAACCCCGAGCAGGAACAGCACCGCCGCGCTCAGGTAGAACGGCGCCGTCGAGAACAGGTACTCGCCGAGCCGCACCGACTCGTCCTGTAAGTCCATCACGATCAGCGTCAGCGGCGAGATCAGCGCGATCGGGTTCACGTCGGTGAAGATCGCCGGAACGAACGTGTACGTCGTCAGGAAGACGCTGATCGTGACCGTCACGAACGTCAGTTCCTTGAACGACCGGGCGAACATCGCGCCGGTGAACGACGCCGCCAGGAAGAGCAGGGCGATCGGGACGGCGGCGGCGACCGCGAGCGGGCTCCCGCCGATACCGACCGCGATCGCGACGACGATCCCGACGAGTCCGACCAGATAGGGCAGCGTCTTCCCCGCGACGATCTCGCGGCCCGAGGCCGGCGAGACCAGCAGGAGTTCGCCGCGGCGGTTGACCCGCTCGTCCATGATCGTGCTCCCGTAGGCCTGAATCACGAAGTTCATCGGCACGACGAACAGGAACGCCAGCACGAGCGAGTCGAAGGGAAACGGCGGCGCGATCGAACCGGGCGTCCCCGGCGCGCTCGAGGCCCCCGAGCCGCCGCCGACGTTCGGCACCTGCAGGCGATCGTCGCTGTCGCCGTCCCCGCCCTGGCCGTCGCCGGTCGCGGGCTCGTCGCCCTCCCCGTCGTTCTCGTCGCCGGCGGTTCCGCCCCCGTCGCCGCTCGTCCCGTCGCCGGTCCCGCCGGCGCTCGATCCGCCGTCGGTCGTTTCACCGAGGTCGCGGTCCTGATACTCGAGCGAGACGAGGACCGGATACGCGGCCGCCCGATCCGATTCGTCGTCCATCAGCTTCGCGTTGTAGCTCTCCACTGCGCTCCGGAACTCGTCGTAGGCGGCCGCACCGTTCGGCCCGTCGTGGGCGATCCGCCCGTCGCGGGTCACCACCACGTCGACGTTCGCGCCCTCCCGGAGCGTGACGGTGTCGGCGTTCTCGTCGCCGGATTCGGCCAGCACGTCCTCGAGCGCTACGGGCCGAAACTGCTCGCTCTCGACCGCCACGTCGTGGTACCGACTCTCCTCGGCGACGCCGACGACGTAGATCTCGCGCTCGAGGCCCAGCCCCTCGTCGGCGGCCGAGAAGCCGGCGGTCCCGGCCGCGAGGACCAGGACGACGAGCGCGACCGCCGTCTTCCGGTCGACGGTACCCGCGCTCGAGGTAACTTCCCAGCGGGCGATCCGGCCCGTGCGCGCGATGAATTCCAAGAGTCGACGGCGGGCCCGTCCGAGTCGACCGACGAGCGCACGGCGACGGCCGTCGCTCACGCCTCCGTCTCCTCCGGTTCGCCGGCGACCTCGAGGAAGATCTCCTCGAGGGTCGGGGTCTTCGTCTGGATGTCGGTCACGCGGCCGCCGGCGGCCTCGACGGCCTCCCGGACGGCCTCGACGGCGTCCATGTCGGGGACGACGTGGCGGAGCTGCCCGTTCTCCTCGGCGACCTCGATCGGCGAGTCGGCCGGGCCGTCGCTGCCGTCGGCCGTCGCGTAGACGTGGTACTCGGTGCCGCCGTGGGCCTCGCGGATCGCCTCGAGCGTGCCGCGGGCGACGATTCGGCCGTCGTTCATGATGACGAGCCGGTCGCAGATGCTCTCGACGTGAAAGAGGTTGTGCGCGCTGAAGACGATCGTCTTCCCCTCGTCGCTCAGCTCGCGGGTGAACTCGATGATGTAGTTGGTCGTCAGCGGGTCCAGCCCCGAGGCGGGCTCGTCGAAGATCAGCACGTCGGGGTCGTTGACCAGCGCCCGTGCGATCGCGACCTTCCGTCGCATCCCCTTGGACATGTTGCCGATCCGGCGCTCGCGGTGCTCTAAGTCGAGCCGGTCCAGCGAGTCGTGGATCCGCTCGGTGGCCACGTCCGCGGGCACGTCGTAGAGGTCCGCGAAGAACTCGAGGTAGCCGATCGCGGTCATCTCCTCGTAGAGCGGGGACTCCTCGGGGAGGAAGCCGAGTCGGCGTTGCATCTCGCGCTCGCCGGGGGTGTGGCCGGCGACGACGGCGGTGCCGTCGGTGGGTTCGATCAGGCCGGCCAGCATCTTCAGCGTCGTCGTCTTGCCCGCGCCGTTGGGACCGACGACGCCGAAGACCTCGCCGCGTTCGATGTCGAAGGAGCTGCCCTCGACGGCGACGAAGCCGCCGTACTCCTTCCGGAGGTCGTCCACTTCGAGTGTCGCCATTCGTTACGCCGACGGAGGGAGCCACCCCAGTAAAGTCTAGTGGCTATTGACAGTCAGGACGGAGAGACGGCGATTCGCCGCGGTCAGGCGTAGGCGTCGTCGAACTCGCGTTCGCGGCGCATCAGCTCGTCGACGCCGTGCTCGAGGATGCCCCGTCCCATCGCCGTCGGCCGATAGTACGTGTAGAACCCGCTGCTGTCGGGCGTTCGCCGCTGTCGTTTGTCGACCAGTCCGACGTCGACCAGTTCGTCCAGGTGATAGTGGAAGTTGTGCGACGCCACATCGACGGCGTCGTTGAACGCCGACGCGCTCAGTTCGTCGTTCGCGACCAGTGTTCGCAGCAACCGGTACCGGACCGGGTGGCCGATCGCCCGCTGCATATCGAGGTACTCCTCGAGCGTCAGTCCGCTGTTCTCCGGGAGCGGCGGCTCCGGCCGCCGGACGTCCCCCGCGTCTCGGTTAGTTGCGTCTGCCATACCGTCTCGTGTGAATCGCTTGTCGCCCGATCGACTTAGGCGTTGTCTACTAGAGAACTCTCTATATCGGCCGGTTTTATATATTGCCGCTCGGTAGCCGACCCAATGCGACAGCGTATCATCGAGAATCTCTCGCGGGGCTGCGGCGGTTCCGACGCGCTCTCGCCCGTCGAACGGGAGCAGTTTCTGGTGTACGTGATGGGGCCGTACCGAACGTTCGACGCCGAGGCCCTGCTCCCGGACGACGCTGACTCGACCGACGACGCCCTTCCGTCGTTCGCGACCTGGAACGAGCGCTCCGGGTCCTACGCGGAGGACGACGTTCTCCGGCTGCTACAGGAGACCCGAGACTGTCTGCGCGAGCGCGGCTTCAACGCCTTTCTGGCGATCGATGTCGGGATCGATCTCGAGGAGATGGACGCGGCGACCCAAAGCATCGAGTTCGCCAGAGCCAGCAACGCGACGGTGTTCGTCGCACCTGCCGTCGGTGACAACCTCGGTGTCGGAATCGAGATCGGGAGCGTCCTCGAGGACATGCTCGGATCGGACGGCGACGGGGACCCGGCCGACGCGAGCCCGCCGCGGCGCGCCGAGCGGTTCATGGTGGCAACCGAACCGGACGTCCGAAGCGCGATGCTCGGTGCCGTGCATACGCGCTGGGACGGGAGCGTCCGAACGTTCGACGACGCGACCGCGCTCTGTCGATTGTGCGCGCAGTTCTGTACGCACGTCCAGAACGAAGAGCTGTACGGCGACCTCCGGCGGCTGGACTGACCTGCACCGCCCGTCGGCGTGAAACCCTCATATCCGAGGAGCGGCTAGGGAACCCATGACTCGAGTCCGGACCGCGACGACGCCGGACGGCCGCCGCCTCGAGGTGTCGCACGTCCTGTCGGTTCCCGCGGCCGAAGCCTGGGACGCGCTGGTCGACACGACCCGCTGGCCGGAGTGGCGGCCGCTGGTCACCGGTGTCGAGGCGACCGACCGACGGCTCCGGCCCGACACGACGGGACGGATCCGCGTGCCGGGCGCGTGGCTGCCGTTCCGGATCACGTCGCGCACCGAACGGCGCTGGACCTGGCGCGTGACCGGTGTTCCCGCCGCTGGCCACCGCGTCGACGACCTCGGCGAGCGGCGGTGTCGGATCGTCCTCGAACTCCCGCTCCACGCCGCGGGTTCGGTTCCCGTCTGCCTGCGGGCGCTCGAGAACCTCGAGGCGCTGCTCGAACCGACGGATGCACCGGTTCGCTAGTCGCCGCCGAAACGACGCGGGTCGTTTTCGGTAGTCGCCGCCGTCGGCGCTCTCCTCACCGCCGCGGACGTTCCGCGGGTCGAACCGAGTGTCGATCGGCCTCGTCGGTCGTCGATTCGACCCTCCTTAGCCGGGCAACGAACTCCCGCCGCGTCGGTAGCTGTTGGTCAGATACGCGACGGACGTCAGACAGAGGGCGATCACGAAGCCGTATAGGGCGTACCCCGGCGGATACGTCGCCGATCGGAGCGTCGCCACCAGCCAGACGACCGCGTACGTTCCGATCGGGGCGCCCACGTACAGCCACACGTTCGGGACCCAGTCCGCAGTCGCGTCTCGAGGATCGGTCGCGTCGATGAACAGCGCGACGACTGCAACGAGCGAGAGCGGCACCAGAAGCAGCGCTCCGAGGAACGACAGAACGAAGCCGACGTCGGCCTCGAGATCCGCGAGGAAGACGACAACGAGCAGCGTCGGCCCGGCGACGGCGTACGCGACGACGAGTCGGCGCCACTTCGATCCGGTGGCGTCCCGGTCGGCGTCGTCCCACGACTCCGGTCGTCGTCCGGCGCGATCCAGACGCTCCGTTACCCAACCGGCGATCATCGCGGGAATCATCGTGCCCAGAACGGTGAGTCCGACGCCGATAGCGACGAGAATCGGGGCCAGGACGAGGGCGGCGATGGCCATCGTCGACGACAGGTTGCCGACCGTGGCGACCGTGTTGGCGACGTAGACGATCACCGTCCCGATCGACCCGACGAGGCCGGTCCACTTCCCCGCGCGGCCGCTGTCCACCGGGCGTCCGCTGTAGCGATAGCCGACGATCAGTCCGGCCACCAGCAGAGGCCCACCCGAGATGGAGCCCCCGAGGACGATACCACCGTCCGATGTCGGTTCCCACGAGCGGACCACGGTAAACGGAATCGTCACGAGGCCGGTGAGGATCGCGAACCGCAACGAGTCGTCGGTCAGTTCGTCGCGGAGGTTCCGAACTCGGGCCATCGGACCCATACAATTATGTTTCCCAGAGCACTTAATATATGGTTCGGTGGTGTCGATCACTCCTTCTGCATGCTCCGCCTTCGCGGCAGGCGGCAGCCTTCGTAGCCGCCACGAAAGGCAGGACCGTCAGTATCCGACCGGAAACGAGACAGAGGCCGATTGTCGCCGTTCGCTAGCCTCCTCTCGCTCGTTCGGACGTGTCGAATCCCGGTGCGATCGAACAGAGAGCAGTTTGCGACGGAGCGGAACGCTCCCTGCCAGTTCGAGCGTCGTCGGCCGGAGTTACGGTGGCCGCTCGAGCGAGAACCGATCCCCGGTCCGGGCGTACCGGCTCCCCGCGAGCCGGCCGAGGGCGTCGATCTCGTCGACGTCGATCTGCCCGTCGGTCGTCACCGACTCCTCGAGGTGGACGTGGCGGACCTCGCCCAGCACGAGCGTCGAGCCGCCGACGTCGACGAGGTCGTGGAGGGTACACTCGAAGGCCACCTTCGCGTCCGCCACGCGCGGCGGATCGACCGCCCTCGAGGCGGCGCGCTCTATGCCGGCGCGGTCGAACTCGCTCTCGTCGGCTGGCAGCGTCGCGCTGGTCTCGTTCATCGACTCGGCGAGGTCCGCGGTGACGAGGTTGACGACGAACTCGCCGGTATCGCGGGCGTTCCGGGGCGTGTCCTTGAGCCCGTCGGCCCCGTCGACCGGCGCGAACAGCAGCACCGGCGGCTCGACCGACGCTACCGTGAAGAAACTGTACGGCGCGAGGTTGTCGACGCCGCCCTCGCTCGTGGTACTCACCCACGCGATCGGCCGGGGAACCACCGCACTCGAGAGGATCCGATAGAGCGAGCCGTCGTGGTCGGCGGCGTCGATCTCGAGGGCGTCGGACTCGTCCGCGGCCGTTCCGTCGTCGGTCATCGGCGTCCCTCCCGCCGGATCGGTACCGGCACTACCGATAGCCGCGCGCAATCTACTAACACGATGATACCCGGTTCGGATGCGAACTACTAAAACGGTTCGTGACGTAGGCGTCGGTACTCAATGGCATCCCAACGGCCCGAACCCCGCGAAGAGGACGACAGCGCCTGTCCCGTGATCGCCTCCCTCGAGCAGATCGGCTCCAAGTGGCGGCTGGCGGTGTTACACGAGCTACTGGACGGCGAACAGCGCTTCAACGAACTCAAGCGCTCGACGGGCGCGAACGCCCGGACCCTCTCGCGGGTCCTCGACGACCTCGGCGAGATGGGCTTTGTCGAGCGCCGTATCGAAGAGGACGCTCCCGTCGCTACCTACTACAGCCTCACCGACAAGGGCGAGTCCCTCGAGCCGGTCTTCAGCGAGATCGAGTGCTGGGCGGGCAGCTGGCTCGAGGAGAGCGCGCTCGAGGCGTAGTCACGCCGGTCCGTCGCCCCGATTTTCCGCGGCCGCCGGTTTCCGTACGTATCGGGACCGTCTCACCAAGCGTTATGTACCGGGACGGGCCAGTAGTAGCGGATGCCCTTCGGTAACGGTCCGGATCGGTCCCGACCGACCGCCCGCACGGACGGGGGAACGGAGTCGGTGGCCGACCGGGGAGTCTACCGCGGCTGGTACGTCGTCGCCGGTAGCTTCGTCGGCGCGTTCGTCGTCTTCGGGCTCTCCTACGCCTTCGGCGTCTTCCTCGAGCCGATCCAGCGGGACCTCGGCGTCTCCCGGTCGGCGGTCTCGCTGGTCTTCTCGCTGCAGACGACCGGCATCTACCTCGCCGCGGCGGTCCTCGGGGTCTTCGCCGATCGGTTCGGCGTTCGACGGCTGCTGGCGTTCGGTACGGCGGCGCTCGCGCTCGGCGGCGTCTGGACGAGCCGGACGACGACGTACGCCGGTCTCCTGCTCGCTTACGGCGTCGTCACGGCGGTCGGACTGGGCGCGATCTACGTCGTCTCCTACGCCACGGTACCCCGATGGTTCCATCGTCGCCGCGGCCTCGCGACCGGAATCGCGACCGCCGGCCTCGGAGTCGGCATGGTCGCGACGTCGCCCGCCGCGAGCGCGCTCCTCGGCGTTCTCGAGTGGCGAGTCGCCCTGCTCGCGCTCGTCGTCGCCGCGGCGGTCGCCGTCGCCGCCGTGACGCCGCTGTTCGCCGACGAGCCGATCGCGACCGGCGTCGAGCCGGGCGCGGAATTTCCGGACGGCGTTCCGGACCGGGAGCCGCCGGGCTGGGACGCGTACCGCCGGGAGCTGGCCGCCGTCGCGACCTCGCGGCGGTTCCTCCTCGTGTTTTGGGGATGGGTTCTCGTCTACGCGACGCTGTACGCCGTCCTCGTTCACGTCGTCCCCTACGCTGGCGACGCGGGTTTCGGGGCCGGAACGGGGGCGTTCGCGCTCGCAGCGATCGGGGCGACGACGGCGATCGCCCGGATCGGGATCGGCGGCCTCGCGGACCGGTTCGGTCGCGTTCGAACGTTCGTCGCGTGTTCGGCTCTCATGGGCGCGTCGACGCTGTGCCTTCCGCTGATCGGGTCCGCGACCGGCCTCTACGGGTTCGCCGTCGTCTTCGGGATCGCGTACGGCGGGAACGGCGCCCTGCTCTCGACGCTCACCGTCGATCTGTTCGGCGCGGCCAACCCGAACGCCATCTTCGGACTGGTCTCGGTTTCCTTCGCCGTCTCCGGGCTGTTCGCCCCGTGGGCCGCCGGTCTCGGGTACGATCTCACCGGGTCGTACGCGCCGGCGTTCGTCGTCGCGGGCACGGCGGGGATCGTCGGGGCCGGGCTAGTGGTACTCGCCGCCGAGTCGTAGTCGCGTGCCGCAACTACGGGCTCAACCCTCGGTCTCGAGTTCGACCAGCTCGAGCGACCGGTCGAGGTGACAGACCTCGTGTGGCGGCTCGCCGACGATCTCGGCGATGCGGTACTCCTCGTCGAACGCGACGCCGTCGGGCTCGCAGTACTCGTGGCTCGGACACTCGACGTAGGGGCAGGGGCCAGGGAGGCTGGTCTTGCTGCCGGCGAAGGCACCCTTCGTCGTGATGTTCGCGCGCACGGAGACGGGCTCGACCTCGACGGCCCGGACCCCGCCGTCGTGCATGGCGCACTCGAGCGTCTGGGCGTTCTCGCGGATCGAGGTGACCCGGTACTTCGTGCCGGGCGAGAGATTGAGACACTGGCTTCGGTAGGGGCAGCCGGCACAGGCGTCGGCTTCGCCCTCGTAGACGAACTCGGTTCCCGGTTCGGCCAGCCGGGAGCCGAGGAGCGTAACGGTCGACATGGGAACCGATAGTCGCCACTGGCGGTTAAGCGTCACGTCACGGCGGTCGCGACGGCCGGGCCGGACGCCGCCTCGAGGTCAGTCCTCGCTCCCGTCGCCGGTGAGCTCGTCGAGTCGCTCGAAGTAGGATTCTCGGGGAACCTGGTACAGCTCCCGGTAATCGATCTCGCCGGCGTCGAACCGCCGGGCGAGGGCGACCGTCTCCTCGAGGGCCGCGTCGCGGGTCGGGTAGCGCAGCGTCTCGTCCAGCGAGACGTCCGGCTCGAGATAGAGCGTAACGAACCAGTCTGCGCTGTCGGCGGTGTCGCCGGGGTGGACGCCGGGCCGGCGGGTTCGCTTCCCGTGGGTGAGATACAGCGTCGGCAGGCACGGGGCGGGAAACGCCGCGGCGTCGAAGACGTCCGGCCGGTACGCGAGAACGAGCCGGCCGTCCTCGCCCCGGCTCCAGACCTGCCACGCCTCGGGGAGTCGCGCGTCGATTCCCCCGTCGTCAGCGGCCGAGTCGGACATGGCTCCCGGTTGGGGCCCCGTCCCTAAATCCCCGTCGTCGCGGCGGCCGGGCACACTCGAGGAGGCCCCGGCGAATCGACGCGGCCGCGAGCCGCCGCGCGCGAGCGCACGCTGCTCGTGCAGGCTGGCAACTTATGTCGCAACCGCCCGAATGTGGGGTGTGATACCGAAGGCCAATATAGTATTCTGGCGTAACTCGCACGGAATAAGCTCCTGATAAATACCTTTTGGGGCTAAGGCTAAGTAGCTGGATTACTCACTCATTAAATACTATCGGTATCCGATCGACGGACCGATCCACTCCGCGCCCGTCCCCGGCGCACCGTTGCCAGACCCCCGACACGGTGTCGCGCAACGGAGAGTGGTGAAAGGTGACAGATGACACGCTACCACGCCGCCCACGAACGGGTCACGCTCCCCGAGAGTCCCTCGAGGAGCCCGACGAGTTCGACGCTCGCGTCGGGCGCAGCGAGGCGACGGATTCCGACGGTTCGGCCGCGAGACGACTCGGCTGGTCGAAGACGTCCGCTTTCGCTCCGTGCGATCACGGACGACCGCGAATCGGGGGAACCAACTCAACGATACCATGACCGGTGACATCGAGACACTCGAGCAGCTCAGTACCGATTACAAAGAGTCGATGCCCGCGGACCTGCGGGAGACCAAGTCTTTCGACTGGTACCTCGAAGAGGTGTACGAGGATCCGAAGGTGGCCCGCAACGCCCACCAGCGCGTCGCGGACATGTTCGACTACTACGGCACCACCTACGACGAGACCGAAGGGATGGTCGAGTACCAACTCGCCAGCGAGGACCCGCTGGGCGACGGCGAGAACACCTTCTACGGGAAGGTGATCCACCAGTCGATCCACGAGTTCGTCAACAAGGTCAAGTCCGGCGCTCGCCGGCTCGGGCCGGAACGGCGGATCAAGCTCCTGCTCGGCCCGGTCGGCTCCGGCAAGTCCCACTTCGACAAGCAGGTCCGGAAGTACTTCGAGGACTACACCCTCCGCGAGGACGGCCGGATGTACACCTTCCGGTGGACCAACCTCTGTGACGTCATCCAGGACCAGGACCCGGCCGACGACACCGTCCGGTCCCCGATGAACCAGGACCCGCTCGTCCTCCTGCCGCTCGAGCAGCGCCAGCGGGTCATCGACGACCTCAACGAGAACCTCGATGCGCCCTACACCATCCAGAACGAGCAGGCGCTCGATCCCGAGAGCGAGTTCTACATGGACAGGCTGCTGGCCTACTACGACGACGACCTCCAGCAGGTCCTCGAGAACCACGTCGAGATCGTCCGGTTCGTCGCCGACGAGAACAAGCGTCAGGGCCTCGAGACGTTCGAGCCCAAGGACAAGAAAAACCAGGACGAGACCGAACTCACCGGCGACGTCAACTACTCGAAGATCGCTATCTACGGCGAGAGCGACCCGCGCGCGTTCGACTACTCGGGTGCCTTCTGTAACGCGAACCGCGGTATCTTCAGCGGCGAGGAACTACTCAAACTCCAGCGGGAGTTCCTCTACGACTTCCTCCACGCGACCCAGGAGCAGACGATCAAGCCCAAGAACAACCCCCGGATCGACATCGACCAGGTGATCGTCGGGCGGACGAACATGCCCGAGTACAAGGACAAGAAGGGCGACGAGAAGATGGAGGCGTTCAACGACCGCACCAAGCGGATCGACTTCCC
>SDGW01000078.1_pt1 | contig 37614 bp, 30 predicted proteins | sample 2873831 | NCBI WGS metagenome assembly SDGW01 (sample SAMN08132700, study PRJNA421101) | hypersaline lake metagenome | isolation source: celular fraction 0.22 microns magnesium sulfate-rich crust from ephemeral... | place: Spain: Penahueca Lagoon, Toledo | collected 2011-07 | reverse complement strand
CCCCACCTCATCGAGGAGGAACTCGCCGAGGGCGCGACCTTCGAGGCGGCCTTCCGCGCGGCGGTCGCCCGACTGGAGGGGAGTTACGCGCTGGCGGCCGTCTCGGCCGACTCGGATGCGATTCTGGCCACCCGCCGGGACTCCCCGCTGGTCGTCGGCGTCGGCGAGGACGCGGCGTACCTCGCCAGCGACGTGCCCGCGTTCCTCGACTACACCGACCGCGTGGTGTATCTGGAGGACGGCGAGTTCGCCCGTCTCGAATCCGGGTCGTGGACCGTCTCGGATAGCGAGGGCAAACTGCTGGAGAAGTCGGTCTCGCGCGTCGAGTGGGACGCCGAGGAGACCGCCAAGAGCGGCTACGACCACTACATGCTCAAGCACGCACAGGCATTCCTCGCCAGCGAGTACGCCACGTCGCCCGCGCCCGTGGACGACGACACCCTCGTCGTCGGCATCACTCAGAGCGGCGAGACCGCGGATACGCTGTCGGCGTTGCGAGAGGCCCACCGCCGAGGAGTCGAGACGCTGGCGATGACCAACGTCGTCGGCTCGACCGCGGCCCGCGAGTGCGACCGCGCGCTGATGATTCGGGCCGGGCCGGAAATCGGCGTCGCCGCGAGCAAGACGTTCTCCTCGCAGGTCGTGGCGGCCAACCTGTTGGCCACGGCGCTCGGCGAACGCGGTGAGGCCCGCGAGGTCGTGGAGGCGTTGCGCGACTTACCTGGACAGGTTCAGGAGTTGTTGGACTCCTCGCAGGCCGAGCAGGTCGCCGAGCGGTTCCTCGACGCGGAGGGCTACTTCTTCATCGGTCGGGATTACAATCACCCCGTCTCGATGGAGGCTGCGCTCAAGTTGAAGGAAATCACCTACAAGCACGCCGAGGGGTTCGCCGCGGGCGAGTTGAAGCACGGCCCGCTGGCGCTGGTGACCGAGGAGACGCCAGTGTTTGCGATTGTGACGGGTGACGGGGAGACCGCGACCAAAACCGTCGGCAACGTCAAGGAGGTCGAAGCGCGAGACGCTCCCGTGGTCGCTGTTACGGATGGGGCCTCAGAGGTTGAGCGCTACGCCGACGAGGTCTTGGAGATTCCCGAGACGCATCCGCGGGTTGCTCCCGTGTTGGCTAACGTGCAGTTGCAGTTAGTGGCGTATCACGCCGCGAATAAGCTGGGGCGGAGCATCGACAAGCCGCGGAATCTGGCCAAGAGCGTGACGGTGGAGTAGGTTACCGGCGTTCGTCGGGCGACACCGGCGGACGTAACGCCGCTCGGAGGAGTCGAATCGTTTTCGATTCCGTCAGCCACGCTGCGGCCGTGGCCGTCCGGAGCCGTGCCGTCGCCCGGCGGACGTGCGACGCCTGCCACGTGCGAGCGACGGTCGGCGCGAGCTGGTCGAGAAGTATAACGAATGGCCCAACGGTGTGGGTTTCCCGAAGGTCGATGACGACGACTTCCGGGTCGGGTTCCGCAGTAAGCCATCGGTAGAGAAACGAGTGGCTGGTCCAAAATGCGAGTGTGCGCCCGACTCCGGCCAGCGCGGACGTAGTGGCGATAGTAGCGAGTCGGTTCACGACTGCCGTTCCCGTGCGGATGAGCCACGAGGCGGCTATCCACGTCTGGAGCCGAGCGACGATGTTCCGGACGAGGCTGACGAACGTGGAGTTGGCGGCGTAGGCCCCGCGCTGGATGTCGGTCGGCATGGATTAGGAAATCTTCGTGACGGCCCCCTCTACGGTGACGGGGCCGAAGTCGAGCGTAAGTCGTCGCCCGACTTCGAGGGGCTCTTGGTCGAACTGGGGCTCGCCGCTCGCAATCGAGGTGTTGAGTGAGACGCGGAGCGTGACTGTCTTGTTGCGCGGGTGTTGTCGCTCGTGGAGCGTCCCGTTCTGGTCCGTGACGACCACTTCGGTCGGACGGACCGACTTGTTCTCGACAGCGGCGATGCGATCCGAGTCGATTGGGCCCTCGGGGATCGCGTCGGCGACGTACGGCTGGACGCCGGTGACTTGGAATGTCACGGTCGTAGTTTGTTGGTCAGTCGGTGCTGTTTCTCCCTTGTCGTCAGCGCCGAGGACGAAGGCAGTTCCTGCGGCGACGGCTGCGAGGACGAACAGGAGGGCGAGTGCGTCGATGATGTTGACCGTGCCGAAGAGGCGGCCTTTGTCGTCGATAAGAGCCATGTGTTCCTGGTAACAGGACCGTGTTCGTCCCGCCCGTTAAGCTATTGTGTTTCGGATTGGTCCGACGATTGCAAGAGACGCCGTGAGACCGCTCGCTTGGTGCCAATCGAACAGATGTACGACATGGGAGCGACTCCGAGAGAATACCGACCGTGACAATTTTGCACAGAAGAACTCTACTAGCGAAATAGCCGCTCGTATCTATTGTGCTATTCTTGACGATACCTGTCAAGAGCCATATCTAACGTAGTCACGACCCGTTCTTGTTCTGCTTCTGTCATCGAGTGCGCAACTGGGAGTGTAAGGAGATTCTGCTCGAGAGCCGCCGCCGCCGCTAAGTCCCCGACTTGTTTGGCATCAGTAAACGCCTCGGTGTTGTGGAGGGCGTGAGTACCGATTTGTGTTTCGATACCTTCTTCGGCTAGCTCGTCGATTAGTTGGTCTCGCGTCTGGCCGTTACCGCTATCCACGAACACACAATAACTCTGATACGTGTGATATGTGTTCTCTGGCTCGGTTGGCGAGGTAACGCCTTCTATGTCGGCAAGTAACTCCGTGTAATTGTGAGCGAGTTCACGTCGCCGCTCGATAATTTCGTCCGCCTTGTCTAATTGAGCCACTCCAATTGCCGCCAGCACGTCCGACAACCGGAAGTTGGTCGCGGATGCACGCTCAAACCCGACGTCCGACTGACGGGGATTCGTTCCGAAGTTCTTTATTTTCCTGATAGAATCCGCGAGTTCTTGGTCGTTGACGGTTATCATACCGCCTTCGCCGGTCGTCAGTACCTTCCGGGGATGGAAACTGAAAATACTGGCGGTGAACTGCGACCCGACTGGTTCGTCGTTGTACGCCGCGCCTGCCGAACACGCTGCGTCTTCTACGATTGGCACGTCGTACTCGTCGGCAACCTCTACGAGTGGGGCCGGGTCAAGCGGCTGACCTCCCCAAGAGACCGGCATTATGGCCCCGGTTTTATCCGTCACCGCCTCGCGGACCGCTTCCGGATCGATATTGTACGTCTGCTTGTCAACGTCGACGAGTACGGGCTCGGCATCGACATGGACGACAGCGTTGGCCGATGCAGGGTGCGTGAAGTCCGGGACAATTACTTCGTCTCCCTGTCCGATATCTAGTGCCTCTAGAACCAGCTCGAGACCGGTCGTACACGAAGTTGCCGTGATGGCGTGGTCTGCGCCAGTCAGCTCGGCAAACTTCTCCTCAAACTGCTCCGCGTAGGGACCTTGGGTCATGTACCCCGAATCGAGAACGTCTTTGACGTTCTCGAGTTCCTCATCGCCGACGACAGGTTCAATCAGGGGAATGGAATCAGCCATCAAATCTGCCCATACAGCGTACCATATTATATACTTCGATTTAAGAGAGTCCAGAAAGGTTACCACGCAGGTTTACTTCTTGTCCAGTAATGCCGTTTCGTAACGCCGATTTCCAGGGCAATGCAAACTTGTCGAACGCAACGATTGCAGTCTACGGTCTTGGCAAAATGGGGCTGCCACTAGCTGCGGTGCTTGCTGACTACGGAGCTACGGTCATTGGTGTAGACATCGACGATACACGAGTTGAGGCCGTTAACGAGGGTAACTGTCCCGTTTTGAACGAGCCAGACCTCCCCGCTCTCATTGCCGATCACGGTGGTGACTCTCTCCGAGCAACGACTGATGGAATGAACGCCGCGAAGCGGGCCGACGTGATGATTGTGCTGGTTCCGACGGTTATCGACGAGGACCACCGAACCGAACTTGGCCCTGTATTAGAAGCGGCCTCAGATATCCAGCAAGGGGTTGGTGCAGGTGATCTGATCGTACTCGAAAGTACTGTTCCGCCTGGGACGACCGAAGGCCCGTTCGTGAACGCGCTCGAACCGGAGCACTTGACTGCGGGTGAAGACTTCGGTGTCGTACACGGACCTGAACGAACATCCTCTGGACGTGTTGTGAGAGACCTCACCGAGTCGTACCCTAAGATTCTCGGCGGCCTCAGTCAGAACGGTGTCGAATCTGCTGCGTCTCTGTATCGAATTTTCAACGACCCGGGTGTTATTAAACTTAATTCTACTACGGCTGCGGAGGCTGTCAAGGTGTTCGAAGGCGTCTATCGAGACGTAAATATCGCTCTTGCGAACGAACTCGGCAAGGCCTGTGAGGAGTGGGGGTTAGATGCCTTCGAGGTCTTCGAGGCGGCAAACAGCCAACCGTACTGCGACATCCACACTCCTGGAATCGGCGTCGGTGGTCATTGTATTCCGGTATATCCTCATTTCGTAATCAACCGGGCGACGAAAACGCCGTTGCTCGAAACGGCACGCCAAGTCAACGATGGGATGCCCGCCCACGCCGTCACGGTTCTCGAATCGCTACTCCATGGGGAAGACCGAACGCTCGAAGAATCTCGCGTACTCGTTCTGGGAATTACCTACCGAGCAGGCGTTCGGGAAATACGCTATGCACCTGCCCTTGACGTCATCGACAACCTCACCGAAGGTGGCGCGGAGGTTCTTATACACGACCCGTTAGTCGATACGGACGAGTTTGTTTCGAAGTCCGTCTCTTCGATAGAGGGCCCATTGGGTACAAACAACGTTGATGCGGTCGTACTGGCTACGGGCCACGAAGAGTACGGAGAACTGAACTTGGAAGCATTGCGCGAAAGGATGCGGACGCCAATCTTGGTAGACGGCCGTAATTTCTTCGACTCCGAGGACGTAGATGGCTTCACTCACGCGGTTCTCGGCGATGGAACGACCGAAGGGTCGCACTCGGAAGTTCAGAATTCGGTCAGCAAACCCTAGGTGTAGTAAGATTCTATTCGTTCCGGACCTGTGAGGTCGCCGACGATGTACATCTGACACCAGATTTCGAGTGCTACCAGTTTCCAGAGGAGTTTGTAGTGGTGAACTAGGTCTTTGGAGGGGGTTCGAGCGAGCAGATTCCGAAGATACGATTCCGAGACGAGACCGCGGTCTACGATATATGGACTGTCCAAAATTGCACGGGCGTGGTCAAGGAGTTCGTTGCGGACGAACGGTAACGTCGGCATCGTAAACCCTTGCTTGTCCTTCTCGAATACCGGATCCGGGAGAACCGGTCGCATAGCCTCCTGTAAGACCACTTTCCCGACAGATGGGTCCTCCTTTCCGGAGAACTTTTTCGAGGCGGAAAGTCGGAATGCGAGGTTTATCAGTTCGTTATCTAGGAATGGGACACGCGATTCGAGAGAGTGTGCCATGCTCATCCGGTCCTCAACGAGGAGGAAGTCGTCGGGCAACTTGACTCTGAAGTCCCAGTAGAGTGCTTTTTCGCGTAACGACTTACCTTCTCCTGGATCGTCGTTCTGTATCTTCTTACTTGGCGGCATTTCGTCTTGCAGGTTTTCACCGAAAACGCGGTCCTCATAGAATTGGTGGTCCCCGATGACGTCAGTACTATTCAAGAGCACGTAGAGAGTCTCGGGGTCGTCGATATGTTTGAGGACGTTGATCTCTTCGAGTAAACGGTCGTCCTCCAACGAACCCTCTTCGCGCTGGAGTTCGGCGAGCTGCGTGGCCCTGTTCATTAGCAATTCTTTCGCTGACGGTGACTCGACAGCGCGGCGTTGTTCAAGTTCGTGAAGCCGGTTATAGCGATAGACGTATCCGCCGAAGAGTTCGTCTGCTCCGAGCCCTCCGAGCGCCACCGTAACGTGTTCACTCATCTTCTCGGCGACATAGTACGGATAGAGATTTCGCTTTGGTTCGTCGGCGTACCATATCATCTCCGGGAAATCGTTCATGAAGTCACCGTCGATCGAAAGCTCGTGGTGAACTGTCCCAAAGTGGTCTGCGACGGCCCTAGCGTCGGCCCGCTCGTCCCACTCCTCGTCGTCAAACCCCATACAAAAGGTGTGGATCGGCTCGTCGGTGAGTTCGCTCGCCATCGCAACTACACTGCTCGTGTCAAGTCCGCCAGAGAGGTAGAATCCGACCGGAACTTCGCTCATCAGTTGCCGGTCTACAGCGCGCTTGAGAGTTTCTCGGACCGCTTTCGCCGGATTGCCCGGTGGGTCCGACGTTGGTGACGGACGCCAGTATTGGGAGGTCGAATGGACCCATTTCCCGTTTTCTCTCCTGACGTCTAGGTACGTTCCTGGTCGGAGCGTTTCAATTCCCTTGAACAGCGATGTACTCGGAGGTGAATACCGAAGCTGGAGGAAGTACTGTAAGGCGGATTCGTCGATAGCTGGCTTTATCTGACCACTTTTGAGAATACTCTTCGGCTCACTACCGAATACTACCGCATCACCGACGGACGCATAGTATAGTGGCTTGACGCCAGCGCGGTCCCGAGCGAGGAGGAGTCGGTCGGCAGTCATGTCCCACACCGCTACCGCAAACATCCCATTCAAACGCTCGAATATTCCTGTGCCGTACTCCTCGTATCCGTGAACGAGCACCTCGGTATCGGTTTCCGTGCTGAATGTGTGACCTGCGGTTTCCAACTCGGCTCGGAGCGAGGGATAGTTATAGATTTCCCCGTTGTAGACAACGACAACGTCACCGTCCTCGTTGTAGATTGGCTGGTCACCGCCGTCGATGTCTATGATGCTTAGCCGCTGGTTGGCTAGCATCACCGATTCGTCACGGTGTGTCCCTAGACTGTTGGGACCTCGATGTGAGAGACACTCCGCCATTGCGTCGAGTGTCGACAAATCGGTGAGACCCACCGCACCACAGATTCCGCACATTATAGGTCGAGTTCTCGTTGCATCCAGTCGAACGTCTCTTCCAGTCCCTTGCGGAAGTCCGTCTCTGGAGTGCGACCGAAGAGTCGCTCGCATTTTGTCATGTCAGCGTAGAAGTCGTCGATTTCGTCGGGGCGCTCGGGTTTCCGCTCGATGTCGGGATCGGCTTCCACAACGTCGGCCATCAGGTTAATTGCGTCCAGAATGGCCGTTTCGGTTCCTCGACCCATATTCACGACTTCGTTCGCCACATCTCCTTCCAGACCCTCTACGATGAAGTCTGTAATATCCCGTACGTAGATGAAATCACGAGTTTGTTGTCCATCGCCCGTGACGAACACGCCTTTGTTCTGTGCGAGACGGGAAAGGACGACGGGCACTAGCGCACCCGAGTCAGGATGCTGGTATGGGCCGTAGACGTTGAAGAAACGGAACACGAGATAATCTAGATCGTAAAGCTCCTGATAGACCTCAAGGTACTCTTCGACGCTGTGCTTCGCTACCCCGTAGGGAGATTGCGGGGAGGCGGGATGGTCCTCCGGGACAGGAACTTCCGAAACTTCGCCGACCAGAGACGATGCCGAGGAGAAGAATACCTTCTCGACATCGTGTTCTCGGGCCGCCTCTAGAATGTTAAGGGTTCCGACAATATTTATTTCCGCGTTTAGCTTCGGATCTTCCGTACTCGCGGGTAGAGGATGAGCGGCAAGATGAGCGATGGTATCGACTTCGCTAATGACTTCGTATACTGCTCCCTGGTCGGTGATATCAACGTCACGATACTCAACGTTCGGGGCCGTTTCTTCTACTTCCTCAATATCACAGGCCAATACTTGGTGGTTAGTCGTAGAAAGTTCGTCAATGAGATTACGTCCCACGAATCCACTTGCGCCGAAAACTGCGACTTTCATTTGTAGTAGACCAACACGCCAACTAGATTATAGTCCCTTCGGTTGGAGTTAGAACTGAAACTTGTTCTCACGGAGTCGGCTAGTAGTCTCGTGTTAACACATTTTCGACACGAGCGACTGGTTTATCATGAAGGCGCGTAGGGAGGGTCCAGTAAAGTGATCTCTTATCTTAAGTCCATCAAAGTTCCAATAGACTAAAGTGCTACAAGGGTAGCTTTCTGACCATGAAAAATGGGCCTTCCAAGAATATCACCGTATCCTCCGACGCCACTTTTGGGGTCTCATATTCTGATAGCTCGACATCACCACAGATAGGCGACGGGAGTGTTGTCCGAGCAGGAACGATAATCTACGACGATGTGGTAGCCGGTTCTTCGTTCCAAACCGGTCACCACGCTCTCGTTCGTGAGAAGACGGTACTTGGCGACGACGTTTTGGTCGGTACGCAAACCGTAATTGATGGTGCTACTGACATCGGAGACAATGTCAATATGCAGACCGGCGTCTACGTTCCGCGTGAGACGACCATCGGAGACTGCGTCTTTCTAGGGCCGAACGCGACTCTCTTGAACGATCCGTATCCTCTCCGTACAGAACACAAACTTGTCGGACCGACGTTAGAAAACGACGTGAGTCTCGGGGGTAACGCCACCGTGCTTCCGGGCGTGACGATAGGCGAGAAGTCCTTCGTCGCGGCAGGTGCAGTAGTCGTGGACGACGTACCTCCAGAAACGTTGGCTGTCGGCGCCCCCGCGGAGCAACGTGAACTCACGGCGGAACTGAAAGGGAGGAACCAATCGTGAGCGTTCCGATTGCAAATCCAATCGTCTCAGAAGCCGCCAAAGAGGCAGTCTGTGACGTTCTGGACTCTGGTATGTTAGCAGATGGGGATGTGGTTCGATCACTCGAATCGGAGTTCGCCGAGTACGTGGAGGTGGACCATGCTATCGCTACGTCGTCTGGGACCACGGCTCTCCATGCGATGCTTGAGGCGGCCGGAATTGGCGAGGACGATGTCGTTCTCACGTCGCCGTTCTCGTTCATCGCGAGTGCAAACGCTATCGTACATGCAGGGGCAACGCCGGTGTTTGCCGATATAGACCCCGTTACGTACAACTTGGACCCGGATTCGGTTCGTGAGAAGCTATCCCAGCGGAACGACGTTACTGCCCTCATGCCGGTCCACCTCTACGGACTTCCTGCAGCGATGGATGAGTTCCGCGATATCGCTGATGAGTATGATCTGCAACTTTTCGAAGATGCTGCGCAGGCCCATGGAGCAGAATTCGATGGGACCATGGTTGGTGGACTTGGAGACGCAGCAGCATTTTCGTTCTATCCGACAAAAAACATGACTACGGGTGAAGGCGGCATGGTCACGACGGACGACGACGAACTGGCCGCCCGCCTCCGACAGGTCATCAACCACGGACGAACGGACACGTACGAACACGAGTTTGTAGGCTACAACTTCCGAATGACGAACTTGCAAGCTGCGATTGGCCGCGAGCAGTTAGACCAGTTGCCAGAGTGGGTGAACCGACGCGTCGAAAACGCGTCGAAACTAACAGCAGAGCTTTCAGACGTCTCCGGTATTTCGACCCCGACGGTACCGGATTCGCACCGACACGCGTTCCATCAGTACACCATCCGGTGTGAGAACCGTGAGGGTATTGTGGCAGAACTCGACAACCGCGACATCGGCTACGGAGTGTACTATCCGATGACGATTCCATCTCAGCCAGCGTACGAACGCGAAGCGGCGTATCCAGTTGCGGAACAGGCTAGCCACGAGGTTCTGTCCTTACCAGTTCACCCCCAAGTTTCGGGGAGCGATATTACGGCCATCGGAAAGGCGGCTCGTAACGCAATGAGAGGTGAAAACTGATGAGCCGAGACCGGATTCCGGTGGCCGTCGTCGGTGGCGGCAACATGGGTAGTAATCACCTCCGCGTTTACGACGAACTGCCGACCGCAGACCTTGTTGAAGTCGTTGAACCGGATCCGGAGAGAGCGACCGAAATCCGCGAAAACTACGACGCTCGCGTCGTCAAGAGTGTTAAAGATATCACTACCGCGAAAGCGGCGTCCATTACGGTTCCAAATCACCTTCACCGCGCAGTCGCTGAGGACTGTCTGGAACTCGGTCTCGATATCCTCGTCGAAAAGCCGCTCGCTATGACTGTCGAAGATGCACGAGCGATTGCCGACGCCGCCGAGGAACACGGGAGTATCCTCCAAGTCGGTCACATCGAGCGATTTAACCCCGCAGTTATAGCATTAAAAGAGATTTTGAGCAACGAGGAATTGATTTCGCTGGAGGCTCGTCGCTTGGGACCGTTCAATGAACACCTCACTCAAGAGAGCGTTGTCTTCGACTTGATGATTCACGATTTGGATGTCGTCTCTAGCCTTACTATGTCGGATATCCAATCTCTAAATGCGGTCGGCACTACTTCGAGATCAGACGAACTTGACCACGCGATCGCCACCTTAACTTTCGAGAACGGGATTGTGGCATCGACTACTTCCAGCCATGTCACGAATGGGAAAATTCGCACGCTACGAGCCACAACGAAAGATGCGTACATCAAACTCAACTATCAAGAACAAGAACTAATAATCCAGCGTCGAGGAATCGAAGGTACTACCTCGTTAAACAACAGAGTAGGCTATCGAACCGAAACTGTTACTGAAACCCCCTACATCCAACGAAAGGAACCTCTCAAGAATGAGCTTGAACACTTCATAAACTGCGTGTTGGAAGAAAAAGCTCCCATGGTTGATGGGGCAGACGGGATCAAAGCTGTTGAACTTGCATCTAATGTCGTCAACTGTATCGACCATAAGGAGGAATTGAACCCTCCTCAGCCTAACAAACTATAGCGATTCGAAAACAATATATACGCAGTTTGGTTGAATACAATCCAATGATAGAACTTGGCTTTGTCCTCCTAATTCTGGTTCTCTTTTTATCACGAACAGCGTACCGCATTTCCCATCCTGACGATATAACGCGGGATGCGTATGCACACCTCAAGTTTATCCGGGACATTCGGAACCACAATCATACGATGCCAGAGGAGCCGAGTGGGCTTACGACGGGAGGACGCTACTCCTATCCGTTCTTCATGCATTGGTTGTTGTCGTTCACACCGCGATCAACTTGGCCGTTTATCGAGCGATATTTTAGCGGAATTATGGATGTAATATTCACTGGATATTTCCTAATCCTAGGAATCCTTGGTTACCTCACGGATTTCCAAATACTTCTCTGCCTTCTTATATTCATAACCACTCCCGAGTTTGCTCGGGCCGACCAATCGCACGGAAAAGGACTTACGGCTCGGAAGCCAGGTATGGTTTTGGTCACCGGTTCATTCCTTTGGTTTCTCTTGTGGTTCAACGGCGGAGGGATAGTTTTTCTTTTCTTAAGCTTCTTATTCGGCGCACTTGTCGCTCTAACGAGCAAATTCGGGCTTCAGGCCCTTATGTTCATCTCTATCGGAATTGGTATTCTAGTATCTCCTATCGCCTTATTCCTTCCAATCCTGTCTGTTGCGATTGCTTTCGCCCTGTCCTTTGGAGAGTATAAACATGTTTTCCGAACCCATATTAGACATTCATACAGGTACGCGATCAATTACGACACGTACCATCCGGGCAGTACTGTCCCTTCAATTCAGGGCACTGATATTGTGGAACGTTTGCGAAACATCCTTCAACGTGACATCTCAAAAGAAGATCTCTGGCACGTTCGGGAACAGACAGCCGTTCGAATACTGGTCAACAACCCTTTTATTCTCGTATATCTACTTGCTATTGGCCAGTATTTCACCTCCTCTGTTACGTTTTCCACTTCCTTGGTAGGGCTAAACGAATGGGTATATGGTGGTCTCGCGGCTTTCATTTTCACTGCCTTACCACCGTTCCGGTTTCTCGGTGAAGCCGAGCGGTATCTGGAGTATGCATTTTTACCCATGGTACTCATCATCGCCGAGAGTTGGCAAGTGTTCGGTTCACTATTTAAAACATCCACGCTTATCATCTCGGCAGGAGGTATGACTGTACTATTCCTCTACATGTATCTTTACGAGGAGTACATCTCGACCTCTGACTCGGCGAAACAGTCGTGGAATGAGATGATTGATTTCTTGAACAAGCAAAACCCAGGGACCCTGATTGTTCAGCCGAGAAATAAGTCCCGTGGCATCGTGTGGGAAACAGACCACGATGTGGTCGATGTAGGACTCAACACCTCCTCAACTGAAGAAGTAGTTAAACAACGTGAACGGATATTTTCGCTCGGTTCACCCCATATCACGGATGACATCGATTGGCTCGATGAAAGATACAGTCCCGACTTCGTCGTCTTTGACAAAGAGTACGAACCTTTTACAGGATTACAACCCCTCGAGCACCAGCCGAGGTTCGAGAACTCTTATTACAAGGTATACGAGTTCGATTCCTACTGAACGCTTAGTCAATACATTCACACGTCTCGTTTCACCACTATCTAATTGAAACCGAGGAACACCCTTACCCTGGCCGAAAAGGGAATTATTTAATTATATTGTACGGGGCTTTTATCCACAAATTCAATTATTTCTAAACGGGGTGCCGTCTATCGGTGTCAAAGTTTGTCGTACGGAACGACGTAGAACCAAGGATATTCTTGATCAATCTGTTCCTTAGAAAGGGACAGGAGATTTTCAGCCTCCTCATGTTGATTGATGTAATAATGGTATTCTTGTTCCCGAGGCTGAAAGCTTTTCTTGAACTTATACACGCCGTCCTGCGTCGTCCACGTCCCGCCAAAGTTCCATCGTTGATACCCCTCGTCGATTCCGTCACACATTGCTTCGTAAATGAGGTAATTCATCGGATATATATCACGGTACTCTGGAATCGTGACTGGGGTAAAGTATTCGATGGTGTCTTGGAAGTAGAACAGGAGGAGAAGTCCTGCTATCTCCCCTTCGTATTCGGCGGCGTATATTTTGAACTCCTCTCTTGGTTCGTAGAAGTGTTCTAAGTTACGGAAGAATTCTTCCGGTTTTGCTTTTCCGCCGATGCTTTCCATGTGATTCTGATGTTCCGAAATCAATCGCTCACGCACTTGGTCGTCGCTTGTCGCATCGAAAACTGTTACGCCTTCTTTTTCTGCTTTTCGGATGGCTGTTCGGCAACGCTTCTCGACATCGTATAACAGTGTTTCTTCTTCGTTCGATTCTGGCAAGTATTTTATCTGGCCGATGCGAACGTCTGTGTAGTCGTAATTTAGTGCTCGCTGGTAAACGCTTTCTTCTTCGTAGGGGGTATTGATGATGGTTGAAAAGGTACAGTTCTCTTTCTCTGCAACATCTTCAGCCTTTGATAGCAACTCTCCCTTTAGACGGTGGGATTCCAAGTCGTTGACACTATCCTGGATTATCGCTCCGCCATGGCTACCGTAGAAAGGGAGCGAATTAAGAATGTTCCCGTGTTCGTCATTCTGGGTTACGAAAAGAGGTAGAATGCCAGTTGGTTCATGGTCAGTATACCCTATGTAGTATTTTGACGTAGCTCCTGTTAGGGACTCGATTTGGTCTCGATACGCTAACGAATGGAAGAATGTACTGTTTGACGAACTGTCCAAAACGGATTTGTAATCAGTCTCGTTCTTAGTGGTAACAGCTTGTATATTCATAATATTTTGGTGATTATTGTATTTGTCAGCTTAAATTATAACTGGTCTGTTATCAAAGATAGCCTAGGTCTTCTAGACGTTCTCTGACGTTTTCTGATTCATCATCGTGATCTAAGCTACCGACATTCTCCATTTCCTCTTCTAGTAGGGTCTGGAGTTCCCGCACCGTCTCGGGGTGCGATTCAGATATATCGTTTTGCTCTTCGGGGTCCTGATCAAGGTCATAGAGTTCGATATCGTCGACGTTAGGGTCCCAAATAAGTTTCCAGTCATCTCTAACCACCGAAAACTTACTGATGACAGACAGGTCACGTTCGTCGGGGTTCTCGTAGTCTGTTGTTGCACTGTAGGCAACTTCTGGAAACTCTACCTGATCCGCGTTTCCATTGAGGACTGGTGCCAAGGATGTACCGTCAAGAGTCGTAACGTTCACGCTGTCTAGATCAAGTGCTTCAAAGAGCGTAGGAAGAATCTCTGTTGATCGTATTGTTTGGGATACTTGCTTGCCACTCACATCCCCAAGATTGTACATTATTAGCGGGACCTTTAAGACCTCATTGTACAGCGACGGCCCGTGTAAATCGAAGGCGTCCATGTCTGATCTATCATCGCGTCGCTCACACCACGTCTCACCGTGGTCCGCGGTGATTATAATCGCCGTGTTTTCCAGTAAGTCCTCCTTCTTGAGTCGGTCGATGATGGCACGTAGATACCATTCACTGAAGTGCTCGATTGCATTTTCGTACCGGTGCTTCATCTCTTCGAGGTCTTCCTCCTCTCCCGATCTCAGTTTGTCTAGACCCTCTTCTTGAGCCCGATACCATGCTTCCTTCGAATACTTCAGAACGTATGGTAAGTGAGTTCCTCTGTAGAGATTATAAATGAAGAAGGGTTCGTCACTATTGTCACTAATGAAGGAGAGTAAATCTAGGATGTCGAGAGACTTTGAGTAATGGTCGACATCCTTGTCCCATTGTTTGTACAGATTTTCGCTATCGATGTATGCTGCGGTCTCATAACCCGCTTTCTTGAAACTCTCGAAAACCGTCTCGACGGGCTCCTCGTTGAGATCAAAATCGGAGGAGAAAATGTTCATCCGATGTGCATAGCGTCCCGTTAGATGGCTGGCAACAGACGGTACTGTCCAAGGTGCTGTCGAAATCACATTTTCGAAGAGAATACCGTCTTCTGCGAGCCGGTCAATTTCGGTCGTCAGCACGGAGTCGTTTCCATAGCATCCGAGAAAGTCCGGCCGTAAAGCATCTACGGTCAGATAGATAACATTTTTTCGGTTCTCCATTGGTTTCTATTTCTGTAATAGCTAATGGGCCTTTTAACAATTTTGCTATGACTGAAGCACTTGTACTGGCTACCTATAATTAGATTCGTAGACTTCTACTGCTTGGTTTACGGCCTCTGCACAGTTTCTGACGTACTCCTCGTTTACCGTCGAATCTACCCACAGGTTAATTGTCTCTTTGGAGAGACGGGTTGCCGTCGTAATATCACTTTCCACGGGGAATTGATTACCAATCGGGTAATACAATGTACTCACGTGGAACTCGCGCTCTCGAAGATACGAAACGACGAAGTCTCGACACTCCTCTGATGGCAGTCGAACGCTATACCTGTAGTACGATGTTTGGCCACTCGGGTCTGGATGAGTTACTGATGGGTGTGTTATGTTCGAATCGTATATTGTTGCATGTCGTCTGCGAACTTGAATTTCTTCCTCAAGATTGTCCAGTGCGTTATTAATATCGTCAATCCAGTTTTCGTTGAAGCCTTGGATATAGAGGTCGCGAAATAGGGTTGGCAGCTGTTCAAATAGCTGCTTTCCGTTAGAGAACTCCCTTTGATAATCACGAATAGAGTAGAATATGTTTTTGTAATGTTCGTATATATTCTCAATTACTTCGTTATCATGGGTGGGGAGCTGTTTCTCACTTTCCCTCAGCGTATTTGCTAGTTGTCCATCGTCTGTTAGTATAGCGCCGCCATGCCCCGCATCAATTGGCTTGCTTTCATTGAAACTCACAATACTAACTTTCCCCTCTGAGCCGGGTTTGTTTCCGTTGTATCTGCTTCCAACAGCGTGACACGCATCTTCTACCATCGTCGCTCCGTATTCCTCGCAAATATCAGATATCCTGTCAGTGTCGATCGGGTGTCCGAATAAGTGAATCGGGACGACCGCTTCCGTGTTACGGTCGATAGACCTATTTAGCGTGTCTATGTTCATGTTGTAGTCTGAGAGACGAACATCTGCAAACACAGGATTATTTTTAGAGAACACTGCGCCGTAAACCGCTGATTGACAGGTATATGATGGAAAGATCACGTCACCGCCTTCTGTTAGATGATCTAAAACGAGGGTAAGTCCGGTTGTTCCACGCCCAACGAGAACACAGTAGTCTCTATCAAACCGCGATGCAACTCGTCTGGCAAGTTGTCTCCGTTTCGAGGTGGTCATGATGAAATCACTATTACCGTTCTATTTCTTCTATCTTCTGTTCAAGTTTCCGTATTTCCCCCTGAACGTCCATCCCGAGTCGGTCACGGTTACTCTTGAGAACTTCTGTCGCTCGCCTACGGCCTTCTCCTTCGAGTTCGACTTCTTCCAGCACCAGAAATCCATCACCCGTGATTACTGCAACCTGGCCCTCCTGTGGTCGGCGTTCCGCAACTTGACCGGGTGCTCCTAAGTGTGGCGTGGGTGGAGATTCTACGTGTGTTCGCCAGATTCGAAGCTTCTTGGTTCCTAAATATGTGTATGCTCCAAAAAGGGGCTCGGAGGAAGCTTTGACTATTCTATCGAGGTATTCGGCTGATTTTGACCAAATAATCTTGCTGTCCCTCGGACAGCGAGGGTAGCACCGAAGTATTTCGTCTCGGTCGTCTGACTGTGGATTTATCTCGATCTCCCCGTTTTCTATCTTATCGATGGCCTCCCCGAACATCTGCGGAACATTTTCTTCACCGAACTCATAAACATCTGCAATTCTGGTTTCAGGTGTTACATTCATTGACCGTTTCAGTAAGACTGGCCCTGCATCAAGTTCTTCTGCCATGTAGTGTAACGAATATACGATCTCTTCTTCCCCTTCAATTAGTGCCCAATTTGTCGCAGCGTTGCCGCGGTACTTGGGAAGATCGCCTGCATGACAGTTGATGATTCCGTGATTGAACGTATCGAGAACTTCCCTTCGGATTATTGTTTTCCAATTTATACTCGCCGCCACCTCACAATTGCTTTCTTGAAGGGCGGACACTACCGATGGTTTGTTTATATTTGATGTCTTGATGAATTCAGCCCCAAGGCTTTCTGACAACTGCCTAAAGTCATCAACATTGGCTTGATAGTGGGGTTCTGCTTCGCAAGTGACTACGATCGGGACCTCGTGTCCCCTTTCGGCGATTCGTTCGGCACTACGTAGGAGGGGTTCTGTTCGGCCAATTATTGCAACCTTCATTGTTTACAGGACTCGTACCTTTCCTTATAAAGTTCCCTAAGAGTGGCTGTTTGAATATTTTCTCGGCTGATGTAGTCAAGTAAACCTACAAACAAATCGCGGACCCCGACGCCTTGGTAGCGGATTTCATCGATATCGGGAGATTCTTCCCAGTAATCCTCCCGATTTTCTTTGTAAAATCTTTCATCGGGAGTATTAAATACTATATGGGGTGGATGGAAATCAAATACCTTGAGTCCGTCGCCACCGAGTAACTCGGAAAAGTCGGGGAGACCATCACTTCTCCCCCGGTTGGTAAACCAGTCGTCGTCCATAAAATAAATTGGAAATTGAACAGTTCCGGAAGGCATTCGAAATGGCTGAATCCCGTCTACTTTATGCATCATGTAATTGCTCTCGTATTCGATTCCAAAATTACCATATAGATTGCGCAGCTTACTGTGAACGTACAGGCTGTGGGAGCGAATTCCTCGAGCATTCGGGTGAATATTATCTAATTCGGAGAGTATATCCTCCTCCGAACGGTCTTTTAAGAAGTTAGGATGGAGGGATCTGTCGTGGTGAGGGAGATCAAATCCGTCATCGTGAGTTGAAAAAAGCGTGGCAGAGATATCGTAATCGGCGAGAAGCGAGAAGACATCCTCCAGTACAGGATCTGGTGACCATTCGAGATCCAGGGTGACCACAATCATGATACAGAAATTTTGGCAAACGAAGAAGTTAGTAATTTCGCTTCCCTATTTCCACTTTGATTCCATCGCGAGTAAGGTTTCTCTGACTCCTTGTACACCTACACATCTGGAGACGGCTTACCATGCAGAAGTTGGGATACCAAACTTGTAATGAGCGGGAATCGAAACCCTAATTTTGAAACCCTAACTCGAATACACCAATGAGGATCTCAACGACGGCAATCCTACAGTTTTCTCTTCGGGGACTCTCTGCCGTTCTGGGGATTTTGGCACTCATGTACTTCGGGAACGTTCTCGGTTCCGAGAAGATTGGAACCTACTCGCTCGCGATGACCTTATCCGTCTGGCTTTTGCTCGTAGCTAATCCCGGTATTACTTCTGCTCTCGTAAAACGCATTAGCGAAGGAAAAGATCAGGATGAGTTGTTTGCTGCTTCGTTGCTCATCTGTTTTACGATCATCGCAGTTGTAACCGGGATTGTATTATTATTTGAACCTTACATAAATTCGTACGTTGGAATGGATGTGACGATGTACATCGTCGCACTGTTGGTTTTGAAAGCGCTATTTCTCCTAATTATATCTACCATTAAAGGTCAAAACCGTGTAGCTACAGCCTCTATAATTCGGTTTGCAGAACGTGCGTTACGACCGCTAATACAAGTGGGCGCCATACTGGTAGGAATGGGAGTCGTAGGGTTGTTGTTCGGCTATGTCGCGTCACTTGCAATAGGGAGCGCTATCGGTGTAATTTTCGTTTCTACTGTCCCGTCTCGACCTTCGAGAGAACACTTTAATCGGCTACTCTCATTCGGACTGTTCTCGGTGATGGGGAATATCCGCTCTAGAGCGGCTAGGTGGACTGATACTGCAGTACTTGGTTTTTTTGTTGCGAATGATCTAATCGGCGTGTACGAAATCGCCTGGTCGGTCGCTCTACTCCTAATTTTGGCAACTGATTCTCTAACATCTTCTATTTTTCCTAAAGCTAGTGAACTATCCCAGGAGGGCGATCAGAGTAATATAATAAGATTAACCGAATCGGGTATCCTTTATACCGGTATTGTCGCAATCCCTGGAGTTATTGGTAGTATGATAATTGGGCGAGACCTTTTGAGATTGTTCGGTCCAGAGTTCGACAAGGGAATCATTGTTCTCCCGATACTAGTCTTGTGGTCCCTAATAGTCTCCTACGACCGAATGCTACAGACGACAATTAATGCGTTGGACCGACCTGATCTGACTTTCAACGTGAATCTTCTCTACGCCCTCACAAACGTCGCAGGGAACGTATTACTGGTGTACTTCTTCGGATGGGTGGGAGCGGCAATCGCGACGACTGGGGCCGCTTTTCTAGCGTTCTTCCTTACAGTAGCATATATTAACGAACTGATTAATATCACGTATCCAATTAACGAGATTGCCAAGCAGTTCTTTGCTACAGGGGTGATGGCGTTTACTGTCTATCCGGTACACCTTGCAACGACAGACCTCCCTCGAGAGTACGTCTTTATTCCAATTACTGTTGGAGCGATTACGTACTTCGTTGTCCTTTTCGCAGTCTCGTCCCCCGTCCGCAGTCGCGTATATAACATAAAATCTGCGATTTGAGATAACTATGGTTCAGCACGATTATATAAACCATTGTAGAAAAATAGGGGCTAGAATCGGAGCTATGTATTGATATGTATGCAATTATAAATTAGAGTACAAAACAGAATCCAAGCCGTTAAAACGGGGGCTAGACCATACTCGGATAACCGTATGAGTATTCGAGCAACGCACTGGAGAAGGTGGTCCGCTCAAGCGTTCCTTTTACTCCTTTCTTATTTCACCCTTTTAAGCTCACCAGACAGAGTAGCGCCTATTATTTTCGTCGCACTACTAATATCTACAGGTATAGTCGCATTCTATCAAAATAGCCATCTTATATCAATTACAGCTATGGCTCTCCTTTTCAGGGTCGGGATTATACTCGCTGATACCGTACATCCAATTCTTCCATCCCCGCCCATATCAGGAGACCACAACCGGTATGCTATCGAGGTAGCATCTGCTTGGTCTAGTGCCCAGTTTGTCGGACTCCAGCTCGAGACTGGCCTCATGCGGGTCTTCGTGGCACACGCTCTTGCGCCATTCTACTTACCTTTTGGACCGTCGGAGTTCTCAGGGCGAATTGGAATCGCAGTAATAAGCACCATTATAGGACTTTTCACCTATAAAATAGCGAATGAGGCCGTTGATCGTCGGATATCCTTGTTAGCAACGTCACTTGTCCTCTTCTGGCCCACTGTCGTCTACAGGTCCGTCGTAATTCAGCGAGAGGTCATCATCGTCGTCGCGCTCCTAGCGTTTCTGTGGGCGACTGTCCAGTGGTTGGACGCCGTTACCCTTCTGTCGGTCGCCGTCGCGTTCTGTGCTACTGCTACCATCTTCGTATTGCGAGAGGAGAATTTCTTTCTGCTCGCTGTAATGGTCGGCTTCGTCACCTTAGTAAAGAGTTATAATAGACCGTACTACTTCGCCGGTTTTGCGCTTCTCGCCACTCCGTTCGTAGCTTATTTCGTCTTCAATTTCGCGAAATTCACGGGCTACGGAACCACTCTCTCGCCAGCCGCACTCAACTCGTTTGCATACGGGCGTGCTCACGGTGACGCAGCGTATCTGCTGGGCCTCCACTACGACAGCTGGCTGGACGTTGTTCTCTATATGCCAATGAAGGTCCTGTACTTCCTGTACACGCCTTTCCCGTGGCACATCCGGGGGATGACGGAAGCGCTCGTCGGCGCAAGTGCCCTCGTTCTTCTCGCTGTCACCATGGGGGTGCGACGCGGTATCGGCATGCTCCGTGACGAACCCCACTATCTCGGGCTACTCCTCACGTATCTGGTGACGGGTGTAGTCGCATATTCGATAATAGAGATGAATTACGGTGCTGCGGTACGTCGTCGAATACAATTTATACCGATACTCATCCTACTCGCCGTAATCGGGATTTCGAACGTACGGGTGAAAATACAGGAGGGTAGAGCTGACAGAAGATAGTCCGAGAGGAGGGATCTTCCGAGTAGATTTGTTTTCGATTGCTAACAGCGAACTGAAGATGGAAAGATTATCAACCCCCGAGGAAAACAACCAACACAAATGAATTCACCGTCTAACGTACTCCTTCTCGTAGTCGACTCGCTGCGTTACGACGCCGTGTTCGGTGACGATTCATATGACACTCCGACCATGGAACGCCTCGCCGAGCAGGGAGTGCACTTTTCTAACTGTTACTCGCAGGGAATCAGTACCGCACCGGCCATGACTGCGATGCTTACTGGCCGGTATCCGCTGGAATACGGCGGTCACTGGTATCTTGAAGAGAACCAACCGACGTTCGCAGAGGAGTTCAAGGAGAACGGATATACGACCGGTGCGATTCACTCGAACCCGAACGTTTCGCGCCTCCGAAACTTTGACAAGGGGTTCGACACGTTTGAGGAGAACATCCTGCCGATAGAGGCCGAGGGACTCCTAGAGAGGGCACCCGACGACTTACTCCGATACGCCAATAAATTCGTTCGGATTCTCAAGCGGACTCCCTACATGCCTTCTCCGCGCGTAAACCGGAGGCTCACCGATTGGATTACAGCGACTTCGAAGCCGTGGTTCCTCTGGACTCAATACATGGACGTTCACGGTCCCTATCTCCCGGGCGGGGACTTCAGCTATCGAAACAAGTTCCGCGCCGAGCGCCTGTGGCGAAAGGCCGCTGTCAATTCGCCGGAAGCTATCACTGAAGAAGAACACAAGGAACTCCTCGAAAACTACCGAAAGGAAGTCGAATACTTCGATGCGGAACTCGGAGCGTTCCTCTCGGGACTTCGGGAGCGCAGTGAACTGGAGGACACAGTCGTCATTGTCGTCGGTGACCACGGTGACGAATTCTACGAACACGACCAGTACGGTCACAGTAACCTCCCGTACGACGAACTCACGCACGTTCCACTTGTCATTTCGTTCCCCGAGGAAGCCGATTTCGACCAACCACAAGAGATTGACGACTTAGTCCGCTGTGTGGACATTCTGCCGACTGTACTTGACTACGTAGACGCCACACTAACTGACGAAATGGACGAACGGCTCGTCGGAGAATCTCTGCTCCCGACGATCCGAGACGGCGAGGACCCTACCTTCGACACCATCGTCACCGAAAAGGAGATGCGGGGTGAAACCAATCTCCGATTCGGATTCCGGACGGACCAGTGGAAATTCCTCTACGATGGAAAAAAGGACGACGAACTTCTGTACAATCTTCGAGCAGATTCGGACGAGAAGAACGACGTATCGTCGGAGAACCCTGAGGTAGTTGCCGACTTCAGAACCCTCCTCGAAGAACGATTGGCATCCATCGAGGAAACGTCCGCATGCATAAGTATTCCCGATGTTGACGAGAAGGTCGGCGTGGAGCAACAATTGAAAGCGCTTGGCTATCACGAATGACGAGTCCAAACATCGTATTGGTTGTGATGGACACTGCTCGTGCAGAAGACGTTCCCTTGATGGACGGGAACTCAGGGGCAGTTCCGCAACTCCAGAACATCGCCGACGGTGGCACGACGTTTACGAATGCGTTCGCATCCGCGCCGTGGACACTCCCGTCTCACGCCTCGTTGTTTACTGGCACCTATGCATCGAAGCACGGTGCCCACGCAGCCAACAAGCGATTGGATAGAAACAGTGCAACGCTGGCCGAAACGTTCGCCGCATCCGGGTACGACACGGTAGGCATCTCGAACAATACGTGGATTAGTGAAGAGTTCGGGTTCATGCGAGGCTTCGAGACCTTTCACCGGACGTGGCAGTACGTCCAGTCGGAAACAGACCTCGGAAAAGTAGCGCGGACAACGGAAGGCGTCGAGATGGTTCGGGAACTTTTGACACAGCTTACCAACGGTAATCCCCTTATCAACGTCGCCAACGCTGTGTATGGGAAGTTTCTGCGAAAGCAGGAAGACGACGGTGCAAAGCAGACCAACAAGCGGATTAGCGAGTGGCTTGACTCCCGAGAAGACGACCGACCGTTCTTCCTCTTCGCGAACTACCTCGAACCCCACCTCGAATACCGTCCCCCGAAAGACCAGGCCGAACAGTTCCTCCCCGACGACTGCTCGTTCGAAGAGGCGATGGATGTGCCACAAGATGCGTGGGGATACATCACGGGCAAAGTGGACCTCGCCGACCGAGACTTCGAGATACTCCGCGCGCTCTACCGGGCCGAGATATCGTATCTCGACGAGCGAATCGGGGAACTGAGACGGCTACTTGAGCAGGCAGGTGAGTGGGAGAACACGGTATTTGTCGTTACAGGCGATCACGGCGAGAATATCGGCGACCACAGGTTGATGGACCATCAGTACTGTCTATACGACACGCTCCTTCACGTCCCGCTTCTAATTCACGGTGGCCCATTCACCGGCGGGAAGTCGAACCACGACCTCGTTCAGTTAGTAGACCTCGCTCCGACTCTCCTCGACATTGCGGGTATAGATGCCCCACAACTGCGCAAGCAACTTCAGGGTCGTTCGTTCCATCCAGACTCGTCGTCCCCACCGAGGGAGTACGCTATCGCGGAGTATATGGCTCCCCAACCATCGATGGAGGCACTCGAAAAGCGCGTCGGGAGTCTCCCAAGCGAGGTTCAAGAGTACGACCGGTCGCTCAGAGCAATTCGTACGACGGACTACAAACTAATCCGCGGTTCCGACGGTCATGAGGAATTTTACCGAGTCGATTCGGACCCCGGTGAAACGACTAACCTTGCGGCTGAGTCCCCCGAATCTATGCGAGAACTTGAGGCTGAGCTTGACTCGTGGCTGGAGTCGTTCGAGCACGCCGAAATCGAGGGGTCGGTGTCGATGGACCGAGACACGAAAGACCGTCTCGAAGATCTCGGCTATCTTCAGTAGTCAGTCGAGATACCGCTCTATGTGGGCAGTCGTCTCCGCGACGGTGTCCTCCCAGCGGAAGCGTTCATTCACGACATCGCGACCCTTCTGACCGAGTCGCTGCCGTCGTTCGGAATCCGCGAACAGTCGCTCGACGGCACGCTTGAACGCCGCCACGTCGCCGACCGGAACGGTCTCGCCCGCCTGCTCAACTATCGGCTTGACGTGTTCAAGGTCGCTGGTCACTGCCGGAGTCTTCGACGCGAACGCCTCTAGAACGGTCCGGGGCAGACCCTCGGCTCGACTGGGCAGAACCAGTACGTCCGCCGACCGATACACCTTCGGCATCTCGTCGTACGCGACGTGGCCGAGGAACGTCACTGCATCGCCGACGCCGAGTTCCGTCGCCTGCGCTCGCAGGTTTTCCCGGAGCGACCCATCGCCACAGAGATACAGCTCTGCGTCCGGATACTCATCTCGCACGCCAGCGAACGCCTCGACGGCGTCACCCGGTCGCTTCCCTTCGACCAGTCGCCCGACGAACAGCACGACCGGCCCCTCAGCGTCTATCAGGTCGCTCTCCGGACCTTCCGGAGTGAACCGCGTCTGGTCGATGCCGTTCGCCACGACTTCGATGTCGGTACTCACCCCGAACTCTTGGACGCGCTCTCTGTCCTCTTTGGTGTAGCAGAACACCACGTCGGCGCTGTCGAACGTCCAGCGACCCAGCGTCCGGAGGTAGGCGTCGAACACCCACTCGGGGGCGTTCTGCGAGTAGAGACCGTGGTTCGTAATCGCGAGCGACGTATCCCCGAGCCGCCGACGCATCGCCGCGAGGTTGGTCGAGAAGTACAGATGCGAGTGAGCGTGAACCACGTCGTAGTCGTCGGCCCGAGCCAAGAACTTTGCCACGCCGCCGGAAATCTCGTTCCCGAGGAGTTCCACCGACGGCGACCGACGAACGACCGTGTAGCCGTCGCGCTCCTCGCGTCTCGGCTTTGAGTCGTCGTCCGAAACCGTCAGCAGGGTCACGTCGTGACCCATCTCGGCTTGGTCGCGACTCATCGCGTGAACGTGGTACGTCCCGCCGCCGGGAACTTCCGGATACAGGTTTTGTGCGACCCGGAGTATCTTCATTCGTCTCGCCCTCCCAGCTTCTTTAGGTCCGCGAATACGGACCATATCTGCCGAACGATTATCTTCAGGTCGAACCAGAACGACTGCTTGCGGACGTGCTCAACGTCGGACCGCAACTTCTCTTCGGGTTCTCGCCCGGTTACCCTGTCTATCTGCGTCAGTCCGAGCTTTATCAACCACCGCTTTCGCCACTCCACGACGTCCGTTCGAATGTCGGCGTCCAGTTCCGGGCGCTCCGGACGGGGGCCGACGACGCTTACGACGCGATGCCGATGTCCGGAGACCATCAGATTATCCCCCTCGGACGGTTCGCTTAAAGGCTGTGGAGTAACTCGTCGATGTCAATATTTGACAGCTCACGAGTTTCTCACCAGCGGCTCGTACCACTCGCGGTTCTCCAGATACCACTCGGTGAACTGCTGGACGCCGTCACGAATCGTCGTCGTCGGCTCGTAGCCGATGAGTTCACTGGCCTTCGAAATGTCTGCATGGGTGTGTTTAGCGTCGGCCTCGCGGGCCTCGCCGTACTCGATGTCGAGGTCGGGCGCGAGTTGGTCGCGGATTTCCTCGGCGAGCGTTTGGATGTCGATGTTGTCCGTGCTCCCGACATTCATGATTTCGCCGTCCGCGGCGTCCGTCTCCAACAGCGTCCGGTTGGCCTGTACCACGTCCTCAATGTACGTGAAGTCCCGCGTCTGTGTGCCGTCGCCGTAGATAACCGGTGGTTCGTCGTTCAGACACCGGGAGACGAAGTTGGTGATCGCCATGTTCGGGCGCATCCGCGGCCCGTAGACGGTGAAGTACCTGAGCGACACGGTCGGCAGGCTGTAGATTTCATTGTAGACGCGAGCGTACTGCTCCTGTGCGAGCTTCGACGCCCCATACGGACTGACAGGAGTGTTCGGGTGGTCCTCGTCGTAGGGAAGATACTCAGGCTTGCCGTACACCGACGAGGAACTCGCCACCACCACGCGCTTGGTGTCGGAGTCGCGGGCCGCCTCCAGCACGTTGAGGGTGCCCGAGACGTTGATGTCGGTGACTTCCTGGGGTTCTTCGACGCTGGTTCGGACACCGGCTTGAGCTGCCTGATGGAAGATAAATTCAGCCCCTCTGACGTGTTCACCGACGAGGTCTTCGTTGCGAATGTCGCCCCGCACGAGTTCGTAACTCCCGTCGCTGGTTTCGGCGGCGGTTCGGGCCGCCTCAATGTTATGTTCCTTGATGCCGAGGTCGTAGAACGGTTCGAAGTTGTCGAGTGCGACCACATCATGACCGTCGTGGACGAACTGCTCGGCAAGGTGACCGCCGATGAAGCCCGCACCTCCAGTAACGAGTATTTTCATTACGTACGAGTGCAGACCGGAGATAGCAAAAATCCACCGAGTCTATGTCGTTAGTTCGCCGATACCTTGGCGGTCTCCGAGTCGTCCGCTTCAGCCCGAAGCAGTCGCTCGGCCTTTTCGCGGTCCTCGGGATATCCGACGTCAACGCGCCAACCATCCATCCGGATGGCGTCGATGGTCCGACCACTCTGGATGAGGAGGTCGATGGCCTCGCTAATCTCGTACTCGCCGCGGTTCGACGGCTGGACCAGATGACAGGCGTGAAAGATGGCGGGCGTGAAGGTGTAGAAGCCGGTCATCACGAGATTCGACGGCGGATCCTCAGGCTTCTCGACCACGTCGGTAATCTCGCCGTAGTCGTTGGTGTCGCAGACTCCGTACCGACTCGCCTCGTCGTACGGTACTTCCTCGGTGAGGAAAGCAGCGTCAGCCCGGTCTTCCTTCTGACGTTTGACCACGTCGCCCAGATTCGCGTCGAAGATGTTGTCGCCCAGAATGAGCATAAAGTCGTCGTCGATATACTGCTCGACGGTGAGCAGTGCGTGTGCGAGCCCCTTCTGCTCGCGCTGATGAGCATACGTGATAGGGATGCTGTCGTACTCATCGCCGTAGTAGTCGATGATGTCTTGTTTGCGGTATCCTACAACGACTACGAACTCGTCGGCCCCCAACTCGGCCAATTGGTCGAAGCAGTGGGTTAGAATCGGCTTCCCGTCCACTTTGACCATTCCCTTCGGCTTGTCTTCAGTCAGCGGACGCAGACGAGTTCCTTCTCCGGCGGCGAGGACGACTGCTTTCATGTATAATTGGGCCTTTGCCAGAGTGTTAAATAGTTTTAGACTCGGTCGCGGCAACACCTTCCGCACTCGAATTCATTTTAGAAGCCATACCTGTGTTTAACAGAAATAATAGCTGAGGATTGGTTAAAAGATGTGTCCGCTCCATGCACGCCAGTACCAAGCTGGCTCAAACGAACTGATGGTGAGCTATCCGAACGATCGAGGGGGACGTAGCTGAAACCTACACTGTAATGAACGTCAGTATCATCGGAAGCGGCTACGTCGGAACGACGGTAGCGGCGTGCCTTGCGGACGCCGGTCACGAGGTGACGAACGTAGACATTGATGAAGAAATCGTCCAGTTGATTAACGAGGGCACCGCACCTATCCACGAATCTGGACTTGACGATCTCGTAGCTGAGTACGGGGGAGACCGCCTTTGGGCGACTACCGACTACGCCGCGGTCTGCGAAACCGACGCACCCTTCCTTGCGCTCCCTACACCCTCGCGTGAGGACGGGAGCATCAAGCTCGATATTCTTCGAGCAGGCGTAGAGTCCCTAGGCGAAGCGCTAGTCTCGAAGGCCGATCTACACTTAGTGGTCGTCAAATCCACGGTGGTTCCAGGTACAACCGAAGAGACTGTTGCGCCGCTCCTCGCCGAAACATCGGACAAGACGCTGGACGAGAATCTCCACGTGGGGGTGAATCCCGAGTTCCTTCAAGAGGGAAGCGCGGTCGCCGATTTCCAGAATCCCGACAAAGTGATGTTCGGCACGCGCACCGAGTTGGCCCGCCAGCGTCTCCATGATGTGTTCGACCCGTTATTGGCCAATTCCGACGCGGCACTGGTCGGGACCGGCATCTGCGAGGCCGAGATGATAAAGTACGCCAACAACGCCTTCCTCGCTACCAAGGTCAGTCTGGTCAACGAGTTAGGCAATATCTGCAAAGAGTACGGGGTAGATGCCTACGAGGTTGCTGAGGCAATCGGCCTTGATGACCGCATCGGCGAGCGATTCCTCCGAAGCGGCGTCGGCTGGGGTGGAAGTTGCTTCCCAAAGGATGTGGCGGCGCTCATCGCGGCGGCCCGCGATGCAGACGACGATCCTAACCTGTTAGAGGCCGCAGTCGCGGTCAACGACAGACAACCCGAGCGTATGCTCGACCTGCTCGAACGACACATCGACCCCGCCGGGAAGCAAGTTGCAGTTCTCGGCCTCGCGTTCAAATCCGGTATCGACGACATCCGCAACTCTAGGGCCATCCCCATCATCGAGGGACTCCAAGAGCGCAACGCCGAAGTCGTTGCCTACGACCCCGTTGCGACTGAGAATATACACAAGCGTTTCCCTGCGGTAGAGTACACCGACTCGGCCGCGACTGCACTCGAAGACGGACAGGGTGCGCTGGTCGTTACTGATTGGGACGAGTTTGCGGCGCTCGACAAAGAATTCGACGCGATGGCCGAACCCGTCGTCGTGGACGGGCGCCGCATAGTTGAGCGCCGCGAGGGAATCACCTACGAAGGGTTAACCTGGTAGCTACGCGCCGACGCTGACGTTGCCGCTGTTCTCGACCGCGCTTTCGGGAACCCGAACGGTTCGACTACCGACCGAGTACGTGCCTGAGTAAGGCACCGTCACCGAGTAGCGCCCGTCGGCTCCGACATCAACTATCCGCCGGTATTCGAAGCTCGCTCCCTCAATTTCGACGGACTTCGAGACAGTCAGCGTCTGATTAGCCGCGGCGGTCCCGGTCAGATTCGCCCCGGGCACCAGCGTGAACACCTTCACCGAACCGTCTTCGCTGGCGTATACCGCTTGATAATGGCCCGCACCGCTGGCACCATTTGCTCCGGCGCTACCGAAGCGCTTGTGAAGCCGAGCGTAGTTCAACTGCTTCGGCGCTTTCCGGCGAAGGTTGAGGTCCTTCGTGACGATAAAGCCGACACTGTCCCCAAACTCACGGTATTGCGCTTCGGGATTCTTCGAGCTAAGGAACTTCTCGTAGCGTTGTCTGGCGAATCCATACCCCTCGGATTCCCCGTTCACGAAGGAGTTGTACATCCGGTTACGCCCCCACTTACTCAGTACGTAGTTCTGTGGATATTCCCATTCCTGCGTTTCAGCGTAGTTGTCCATCCATACTGCCGCCTCGAACTTATCGTCAGCTATCTTCACCTGCTCGTGGCGGACCGCGGTCTGGACCGCTCCAGCACTACTCACGAACAGAAAGAGGACGGCGACAGCAGTGACTGTGCTTCGGTCTGGGAGGCCGAGTCGGCCTCCGTCAGTAGCTCGGGCAGTCCGACTTTCGCCGAACACGGGCGCATGGATTACATCGAGTTTTGCCGCGAGCACGACGAAAGTGTAGCCTGCGAGCACCGCGACAAACGGCGCGAGTTCGCCGACGAACCGCCGCTGGAGCGCCGCCAGTACGAGGAAGTACCAGCCGTAGGTGCAAACAACAAGCCATCTCAGGCGATCGCGCTGATAGGCACGCCAACTAACCAGCACGAGCATCGGCAGGCCGAGGACCCATGCAAAACCCATTTCCAAGATTGGGCCAAGGAAGAAGCCTGTGGTTCCGCCGGCGAAAATCGAGTTTGTCTCAGCAGCACGGGAGTGAAAGAGAAGAGAACTCGTTTGACTACTCAACTTCTCCCAGTAGTTCGGGAGTAGTATTTGAAGCAAGACAAGACTTGATAGTGCCCCTGCTACTTCGCTCGCCCCGAGGACAAACGCGGGCATCCCTGTCTTACGAACGCCCTCGCCGACGAGCGATACGACCGCTACTCCGACAAGTAACAGTGCGGGAGCATAGGTCACGATGTCAGTATGCCAGCCGAAACCGGTGTGCGCGAGGTGTGCCAGCACCGTCGCGAGTGCCAGTCCGACGAGGATCGGTGCGTTACTCACGAGCGACGACCGGTCGGTCCGCACGTCCGTAGCAACACGGACTGCGACGAACACAGCGAGCACTCCGATGAGAAGCGGTCCGGCCTCCCACGCCATCACTTGGCCAGCCACGCCGACACCTAATGCGCCAGTTGCGAGCCACGTCCCGGCCTCGCCGAGACTTTCGCGGTCCACGTCGGCCAGCCAGACGAGTGAGAGCGCGGTCAGCGCCAACCACGGGTAGTCGAAGGCGTGGTGGTCGGCGAACCCGAGTCCCGTCCGATATGCGAATGCCGGAATAATCCCGAGGAAAGCCACTGAAGCGAGACCGACGCGACGGTCGTCAGTCACGCGGACTGCGATGGTGTACACGAAGACGCTGACGACGAGCGCCGAGACGACGGGATACCAGGCTAACACCCACCCCGCGGCGTCTGCGCCGCCGAGGAGATTCGTGAACCACCACAGCGTAGCCACCATCAGCGGTTCCCCCTTCGCTACGGCACCGGGAAGCCCGGAAAGTACACTCAGGTCGAAGACACCGGTCGCGTTCGCGGCAAGTTGCTCGACCCAGTAGCGGTAGTAGTAGGGGTCGTTCGAGGGGAGCACGACGTACTCACCGCGGAATACGCTTGGATAGATGTAGGTCCGCATCAGGAGGACGAACGCCAGTGCGGCCCCGAGCGCGCCAGCCTCCTGCCGCGAGACAGAGGGGAGTGAGAGGGAGGGAAGTTCGAAGCCTTCGGCCGCTCGGTCGTCCCCGGTTGGCTCCTCACCATCGAGGCTCGCCCTGACCGCAGGAGGGTCGGCGATCTCGTATCCGTCGTCGTCCTTGATAACGATGTCGCGGGAAACGAGTTCGCCGAACGTCCCCGAATCGAACGGAGCTTCGTCGAAGGTCCAACCGTCTTGGCGTTCGTCTACTGCGAGGAGTTCACGGAGGCCCGACTCCACGTCGGGTTTCTCCACAAGGAGGTCGTCAGTCGCCTCGCGCACGTCAGTCATGGTGGTCGAATAACGTGACATTCGCTTAAAGCCTACGACACTCGATAGCGGAATTCGCTTTACAGAATAGGACAAATTACTCGATAAACTCCGCCAGTACCTTCCACACTTGGCGAATTACGATCTTCAGATCGACCCAGAACGACTGTTTCTGGATATACTCCATGTCGTACTGGAGCTTTTTGCCCGGTTGGTGGCCCGTCACGTCGTTGATTTGCGCCAGTCCCGTCAGCCCCGGCTTGATGAACCACCGCTTGCGCCACTCCACGACGCCCGTCCGGATGTCGGCGTCTAACTCAGGGCGCTCGGGGCGCGGGCCGACGACGCTCATGTCGCCGACCAGAATCGACCACAATTGTGGGATTTCGTCGAGGTGCGTCTGACGCAGTACGCGGCCGACACGCGTCACGCGGGGGTCGACGCCGCCGTTGTCCTCCGCGCTGATCGTCGCGCCGGTCTCGACTTCGGCGTCGGTCACCATGCTCCGGAACTTGTGCACCTCGAACGTCTCGCCGAACTCGGCGGTTCGTTGCTGGGTATAGAAGACCGGCCCCGGACTATCGACCTTAATTGCGGCGGCGATGACGGCGATGAATGGCGCGAACGCTAGCAACCCGACCGCGGCGAACACTACGTCGAAGATGCGCTTGAAGACGTAATCCTGCCAGTCCCACGGCTCGAGTTCGATATCCACGAAGACGTCGTCCGGGTTGGCCGTCGTCGTCAGCACGTCGTCGGTGTGCTCTCGATGCACCTTCGCGTCGACGCCGTGGTCGTAACAGGTGTCAAGCGCTCCGAAGAACTCCGCGCGGTCGGGCTGGGCGAACGCCAGCACCACCGTATTGACGTTGTAGTCAACGAGTACCTCATCGAGTCGTGAGAGGCCACTGAGGCAGTCCAAGTCCGCCAGCAGTTTCTCGCCGCTCCCGTCGGCGACTGCAGGCTCGCTCGAAATGGCCTCGCTGCCGGTGTAGTACGGACTCGGCGGCGAGACGTAGCCGACCACCGGCACGTCGATTTCGTCCAGCACGTCGGCGATCTCCTCTGGATCGTCACCCACGATGACTGCCCGCTCTTTTTCGGCCGGTCGTCGGCGGATTGCGACGAACCACGCGGGGAGGCCGATGAGAAGGCCGACTGCCGCCAGTACGAGCGTAGAGCGAGGAAGTCGATAGGTGTAGTCGAAGTACCCGATAGTGGCGAGCGCAAGGCAGGCGGTGACCGTGCGCCGCTGGGAGAGGAGAATCGTATCGAGTATCCGCCGCGGGCGGGGTTTGAACAGCGGCACCAGGCTACCGACGACGATGATAGTCGTCGTCACGACGACCAAAGCGAGTTTGTTACCAGTTAACACAGTAGCTGGCAATCGCCGGAATACTGGGACCGCAGTCGTAAACAGTGTCTGTAAGGAGGAGGCGTTCGCCACCAGAGCGGCGAGAACGGCGATAAACGCCGTGCCGACGACGCTTAAGACTCGATACTTGAACCCGGAGACCATCACCCGATTTGGGATGGTGCTATAGCTTAAAACCTGTTATCTCTGTACGGTTTTCCGTCGATACTCCCTTCTCTTTTGAGAGTACGCTGAGTTCTTTTCGGACTATTGAGCCTCTCCAACATACTTACAACGAGTATCCTGCTAGGCGGTGAGAAATGAGTCTACGAGTATACTGCGTACTGAGCGAACGCTACTTTTCTTCTTCAGTTAGGCTTGCGTAGCAATTTGTAGATCCACGAGAAATCAATGCTTCAGGTAGCTTCCTTCACCTGGTCCACCACCAGTATAGTTACTATCGATGATTCCGATAAAGGACTATTCTTTGAGGAGTCGGAAATTCGATATTCGAGGGGGACGTTCGTGCCTTTCTAAGGAGTTCGCTCCTCACAAGAAGTTCTATTCCAGAATTACACTCGTTGCGGGGTGTCTCTCTCTTCTATAAACTATCGCATACGATTACCGTCTCTATCAATGACGTCTGTTTCGAAGTCGCTCGCCCGAGCTCGAAGCGGGAACCAGCCTTCTTAGTCGATACCGAGCAAGGCTTTGGAAAACCCGTCGTCTTCGTTCCCGGCCTTAGCGGTTCGCACTCAGTTACCTCGCGCTCGCTTAATTCGAACCATTCAGCGAGCTTCTCGGCTTCCTCCTTCACGCGATGGACGAGCGTCACCGAACAGAGGTTCGCAATCGTCCGCGCCTCCGGCGTCAACGCGAACTCACCGCCAGTCTGGGTGATGAACTGGATAGAGAGGTCGTAGTGGCGACTGTGCCTCACCGCCGTCTCTAGAAACTCTAGCGATGTCGCGTCGTTCATCAAGTAGTGCGCTTCGTCGATGACGAACACGACTCGCTTGTCTGTCTGTTTGGCCCGCTCGCAGACTGCATGACTGTACGGTCACTTCCCAACGTCCAGACCCGAAGCCTCAAGCAAATCCCGCTCAACCTACCCGGTAATGAACGTCAGTATCGTCGGAAGCGGCTACGTCGGTACCACCGTCGCCGCCTGCTTCGCCGATTACGGCCACGAGGTGACGAACGTCGATATCGACGAACAGCTGGTCGACTCTATCAACGCGGGCGACGTCCTGATCCACGAACTCGGCCTTGATGATCTCGTGGCCGACTACGGTGGCGACCGCCTGTGAGCGACGACCGACTACGCCACGGTTCGGGAGACCGACGTGACCTTCCTCGCGCTCCCGACCCCGTCGTGCGAGGACGGTAGCATCGACCTCTCGGCGATGGAGGCTGGCGCGCGCTCGCTCGGCGAAGCGCTGGCGTCGAAAGACGACCCCCACGTGGTCGTTGTCAAGTCCACCGTCGTTCCGGGCACGACCGAGAAGACTATCGTGCCCGCACTTGCCGACGCCGCCGGGAAGGAACTGGGCGAGGACATCCACGTGGCGATGAACCCCGAGTTCCTCCGGGAGGGGAGTGCGGTCTCCGACTTCCAGAACCCCGATAAGGTCGTGTTCGGGGCGCGCACCGACTTCGCCCGCGACCGCCTTCGGGAGGTGTTCGAACCTCTACTGACGGACGCTGACAGCGACAAATCCTCAACGCCCGCAGTAGTCGAGACCGGCATCCGAGAGGCAGAGATGATAAAGTACGCGAACAACGCCTTTCTCGCGACCAAGGTGAGTCTGGTCAACGAACTCGGGAATATCTGCAAGGAGTACGGCGTGGACGCCTACGAGGTGGCCGATGCTATCGGCTTGGACGACCGCATCGGCGAGCGGTTCCTCCGGTCCGGGGTCGGGTGGGGCGGAAGCTGTTTCCCTAAGGACGTGGCCGCGCTCGTCGCCGCGGCCCGCGACGTCGAGTACGAGCCCACCTTACTCGGAGCCGCGGTCGAAGTCAACGACAAGCAACCCGAGCGCATGCTCGACCTGCTCGAAGCGTATCTTGACCCCGCCGGAAAGCGAATCGCGGCCCTCGGACTCGCATTCAAGCCCGGTACCGACGACATACGTAACTCTCGCGCAGTCCCTATTATCGAGGGGCTTCGTGACAGAGACGTAGAAGTCGTCGCCTACGACCCCGTGGCGACGGAGAACCTGCGCGATCGCTTCCCCGACGTGGAGTACACCGCTTTGGCCGCCGAGGCGCTTGACGGTGCGCACGGTGCGCTGGTCGTCACCGACTGGGACGAGTTCGCCGCCTTGGACGAGGAGTTCGACACGATGGCGGAACCGGTCGTTGTGGACGGTCGCAGAATCGTGGAGCGTCGGGACGGCATCACCTACGAAGGACTCACGTGGTGACCGTCAGTTTCGTTTCTGCCCTGGTGCTCGTCTAGTACCGGCGTCTTGGTGAGTCGGTATCTAGCCGAAGAGTCGCACTTCGTCTACTACGCTATCGTAGTCGTGGTCATATCCGCCGATCTCCATCCAATTCGGAACGGGCCACCCCTATTCGACGATACCCGTCTTTCGAGTACTGACCGGATTATCTGGTCGGTTGATACATTGGACTACCAATTCTATTATCGAACTCTTCAGGCACACCCGATAACGAGTGTACTACCAGACAACGGGAAAGGGATTCTACTAGTACACCGTCTACCGAGTGAACTGTCCCGAGGCACACCTCGGAACGAGTGTAATAGCGCTCGGGCAGACACACCCGATACCGAGTGAACGTTACTTATTCTTCGGTTAGGGCTTGGGTGACGACTTGCGGATCACCGAGTAGTCGATGTTCCAGATAGCTTCCCTCGCCTAACCCGCCACCAGTATGGTTGCTCTCGATGATTCCGAGGAAGGACTGTTCTTTGAGCAACCGATAGATTCGGTCTTCAGAGAGGACATCCCCGCCTTCTTGCTGAACTACTCGCTTATATGTCTCGTAGATTTTATGCGTCCGAAACGTATCCTGCGTCGTATTTTCTGTAAGTAACGCTAATGCTCGAAGTGCGTGTTTCACGTGAGGAGTCGTCCCGCTAATGAGTTCTCGAAAACGGTTGACTTCGGCCTTCGTCTGCGCGTCATCGACGTGTTCGACTGTGACCGTCTCATCGCCAGCTTTCTCTGCGAGTCGTCCTGCTTCGTAGAGGATGTCAACTGCCTTCCGGGCGTCACCGTGTTCCTGTGCGGCGAGAGCGGCAGCCTTCGGTATCACATCGCTTTCGAGGACGCCTTCCGTAAATGCATCTCGTCGGTTTTCGAGGATGTTGCGGAGTTGGTTCGCGTCGTACGGATGGAAGAAGAGTTCGTTATCTTGGAGACTTGAGTCGATACGTTCGTTCAATCGGTCCCGGTATCCGATCTTGTTACTGATGCAAATCACACCGACGTGGGCATCGGATTTCCCGCTCTCGCGTGCACGTGAGAGACTACGGAGAATCTCGTCGTTTTCGAGCTTATCGATTTCGTCGAGGATGACCACGTAGGACTCGATTCCGTGTTCGTCGAGCAACTCCCAGACGATATCCCGATAATCTGAGGACGCTATTCCGACACGAGGAATATTGACATCTGCACCGAGATTTTCACACAACTCCCTTGCCATCTCTCGACTGGCTTTGGCTTCAGTCTGATAGTCCGAACAGTCGATGTAGGAGTACTGGAATGAACTATCGTTTTCGAGAGCTTTTCGATGGGCTTCCCGGGTCGTACACCTCGTCACGAGGGACTTTCCGGTTCCGGTTTTTCCGTAGATAATTATGGTTTCAGGTGGCCCTCCTTGGGTCGCCGGGCCGAGTGCACTACCGACTTCTCGTACCTCTTCATCACGGCCGACAACTCGGTTTAGCTTCGGAACATGGCCGACACGAAGTAGTTCGCGATCCGCAAAGATATTTCCTGTTTCAAATATACCATCAAAATTCGACTTAGACGAGTCTTTCATTACAGGTAGTACCTACTTCCATGTATTAAAGATAGCGATACCGCCTAACGAGTGAATTACTTTAAAACTCCACAAACGAGACTGAGGCGCGGAGAAATATCCGTTTATAAGTATGGCAAACGAAATAGACACACCTTGGAACGAGTGAAACCACAGAGGTAGCAATAAATGATTGCTTCTCCACGAAGGATGTCTCTCATTCCAAGTGTTTCTCTAGATACTCTTTATCCGTTGTAGACGCTGTGAACTAGTATTCGAACCTAACTATGAGGGATTCACTCGTTGTGGGGTGTGTCTCACTCGCTTGACTACACCGTCGTCGGTCAACCAAAGAGCGTCCTTTGTTGGGGGAACTCTGAACACCTTCAATACGAAGACAGGTAAGGAAACACAGGTTGAGAAACCACGATTGGCTCTCAAATCCCGTTACTCTGGTCCGATAGCGAGCTCAACTCCCCAACAGTAAGAGCAATCAGTCAAGAGTTCTGGACAAACGGTTCGTACCACTCCCGATTCTCTCGGTACCATTCAGTGAATGTTTCGACGCCTTCAGGGATGATCGTCGTCGGCTCGTAGCCGATTAACTCGTTCGCCTTCGAGATATCCGCGTGCGTATACTCTGCGTCGGCGTCGTTGCGCTCGCCGAACTCCAGTTCGAGGTCGGGCGCGAGTTGGTCGCGTATCTCCTCGGCCAGTACGCGAATCTCGATGTTGTCGGTGCTCCCGATATTCAGCGCTTCACCGTCCGCGGCGTCGGTGTCCAACAGCGTCCGGTTGGCTTCCACCACGTCGCCGACGAAGGTGAAGTCCCGCGTCTGGGTGCCGTCGCCGTAGATGACGGGCGGTTCGTCGTTCATGCACCGAGAGACGAAGTTGCTGATGGCCATGTTCGGCCGCATCCGGGGACCGTACACCGTGAAGTACCGCAGGGAGACCGTCGGCAGGCCGTACACCTCGTTGTAGACTCTGGCGTACTGCTCTTGGGCGACCTTGGAGGCACCGTAAGGGCTGACCGGCGTGTTGGGATGCTCCTCGTCGTAGGGCAGGTACTCGGGCTTGCCGTACACCGACGACGACGACGCGACGACGACGCGCTCGGTGTCGGAGTCCCGCGCGGCCTCCAACACGTTGAGCGTCCCCGAGACGTTGATGTCGTTGACCTTCTGGGGCTCCTCGACGCTGGTCCGCACCCCGGCTTGGGCGGCTTGATGGAAGACGTAGTCGGCGTCAGAGACCTGCTCGCCAACGACTTCCTCGTCGCGCACGTCGCCTTCGACCAGTTCGTACGAGCCGTCACCCTCCGTGGCCGCCTTGCGGGCCTCCTCGACGTTGTGCTCCTTGATGCCCGTGTCGTAGAACGGTTCGAAGTTGTCGAGCGCGACTACGTCGTGGCCGTCGCGGGCGAACTCCTCAGCGAGGTGGCCGCCGATGAATCCCGCTCCCCCAGTAACGAGAATTTGCATCAGAGATACCGGCCAACACCGATTTGC
>SDGW01000075.1_pt1 | contig 37772 bp, 35 predicted proteins | sample 2873831 | NCBI WGS metagenome assembly SDGW01 (sample SAMN08132700, study PRJNA421101) | hypersaline lake metagenome | isolation source: celular fraction 0.22 microns magnesium sulfate-rich crust from ephemeral... | place: Spain: Penahueca Lagoon, Toledo | collected 2011-07 | reverse complement strand
GGTTTCGATCGGGACGCGCTGTACTGGATTCGATGCGGCTTCGACTTCTTCTCGCGCTCGTCGCCGCTCGAGCGACGGCGCCATCCTGGCCGGGACGCACACGTTCGGCCGCCCGCGGCCGGGTCGGCGACGGACCTCGGTACTACTTTGCCGTGCGAACCCCAAGCCCCGCGCATGACCGAGGACAACTCACGCGAGCTGTACGATCGGGCGCTGTCGGTGATGCCCGGCGGCGTCAACTCCGCGGTTCGCGCGGCGATCGAACCCTATCCGTTCTTCGTCCAGAAAGGTGAGGGCGGCCACGTCATCGACGCCGACGGCAACCGGTACGTCGACTGGGTGATGGGACTGGGTCCGCTGCTTCTGGGCCACGACCTGCCCGAACCCGTGCAGGCGGGCATTCAGCGGAAGGCCAGTGAGGGACCGATGTACGGCACGCCCACCGAAGTCGAGGTCGACCTCGCGGAGTTCGTCGTTCGCCACGTCCCGAGCGTCGAGAAGATCCGCTTCGTCAATTCGGGGACCGAGGCGACCACCTCCGCGGTGCGGCTCGCGCGGGGCTACACCGGCCGGAACAAGATCGTCGTCATGCAGGGCGGCTACCACGGCGCCCAGGAGTCGACGCTGGTCGAGGGCGACGCCGAGAATCCCCGGCCGTCGTCGGCCGGTATCCCGCAGTCGTTCGCCGAACACACCCTCCCGGTGCCGTTCAACGACGAGGACGCGGTGCGAGAAGTCTTCGACGAACACGGCGACGACATCGCGGCCGTCCTCACGGAACCCATCCTGGGCAACTACGGCATCGTCTACCCCGAGGAGGGGTACCACGAGTTCCTCCGGGAGATCACCGACGACCACGGCGCGCTCCTGATCTTCGACGAGGTGATCACCGGCTTCCGCGTCGGCGGGCTGGGCTGTGCCCAGAGCGAGTTTGGCGTTACCCCCGACCTGACCACGTTCGGCAAGATCGTCGGCGGCGGCTTCCCCGTCGGCGCCATCGGCGGCCGCGCCGAGATCGTCGAGCACTTCACGCCCTCCGGCGACGTCTTCCAGGCCGGCACCTTCTCCGGCCACCCCGTCACGATGGCCGCCGGCCTCGAGACCCTGCAGTTCGCCGCGGCAAACGACGTCTACGACCACGTCAACGGCCTCGGCGACGAACTCCGCAGCGGCCTGACGGACATCGTCGCCGACCAGGCCCCCAGCTACACCGTCACCGGCACCGACAGCATGTTCAAGGTCATCTTCACGCGGGAGGGGCCGGGACCGGACTCGCTCGAGGAGCAGTGTTCGGCCGGCTGCCGGCAGAACCCGACCTGTCCGCGCTACGACTACTGCCCGAAAAACGCCGCCGACGTGAAAAACGCCGAGACCGAGCGCTGGCGGCGCATCTTCTGGGGCCAGATGAAAGACGAGGGCGTCTTCCTCTCGCAGAACCAGTTCGAGTGCCAGTTCATCAGCTACGGCCACACCGAGGAAGACGTCGAGCGGACGCTCGAGGCGTACAAGGACGCGCTATAGCCGTCCGCCCGCCGCGGATTCGATCGCCGACTCCGCCGCCGCCGACGCGGCGTCCTCGACCGCACCGGCGGCCCGGGCGCTCGAGGCCGTCGGCAGTTCGACGGCGAAGCGACTCCCGTCGGGGCCGGTATCGACGAGTTCGACGGTTCCGCCGTAGCGATCGACCAGTTGGCCGACCAGATAGAGTCCCAACCCGTGTGTACTCCCGCGGCGTTCGACCCGCTCGAAGAGGAAGTCGAGCTCGGCGTCGGGGAGACCGGGACCGTCGTCGGCGATTTCGACGCGGACGGTGTCGGGACCCGGTTCGACCGCGACCGAGACGCGGGGCCGCGACGCGTCGTTGTGTTCGACCGCGTTCGAGAGGAGGTTGCCGAAGACCCGGCCGAGCAGGTCGTCGGCCCGGACGAAGACGCCGTCCGGGATCGACGTCTCCACCGTGACCGACTCGGTCCTGTCGGACAGTTTTCGGACTTCGTCGGCCAGCACCTGAGAGAGATCGATCGGCTCGGGGCGGTAGCTTCCGTCGGCCGTCCGCAACAGCACGCGGACGTCGTCGATCACCGTCGACATCTCCTCGGATTCGTCGACGACGATCTCGAGCCAGCGGCGACTGCGCTCGCCCAGGTCCGACTCCCGCTCGAGGACGCGCGACGCGTAGCCGTCGATGATCGTCGCAGTGTTCAACACCTCGTGGCGGAGGATGCCGTTGAGGTAATCGAGGTAGTCGCGCTGCTCCGCGACGTGTTTCGTCCGAAGGGCCGCCCGCTCGGCGGTCAGCGCGCGCTCGATCGCGCGGCCTTCGAGACAGCCGATGAGCAGTCCGGTCCCGGCGCCGAACGCCGCGGCCCACCGTGTCCACGAGACGATCATCGCCCACGAGTCGGTGGGGATGACCGCCATCAGCGTGACGTTGACGGCCAGGAACGTCGCGAGCCCGCCAAAGGCCCACCACGCGATGCGCGGATACCGCGCCGGCGAGAGCCCGGACGAGCGGAGCCAGTAGCCGGCGTACGTGATGCCGACGAGAAAGGGGACGGTCGTGACCACCCCGACCAGAAAACCGCCGTCCGTGACGTGGGACGACCCGACGGCAGAGAGGAGAGCGACTTCGCCAAGCATCCCGAGTGCCAGCCCGACGCCGAGTCCGATCAGAGACGCCGGGAGCCGATCGGCAGGCAGGATACCGACGATCCGGGACCGTTGCATACCCTGTTAGTCCCAGTCGGTTCGGTTAGCTGTTCCGGCCGTCGCCCCTCGAGCGCGCCGAGAACGGACGGTACGGCCGCCAAGGGGGCGCGGACGCGTTCGGGGGAAGGCGTATCGGAATCGTTCGGAAACTCGCGACACGACGACGGGCGCTGCTTTCGTCCGCAGTAGTCGCGAGTATCGGCGTCGCCGACCGTCTCGGTCGCGCTCGAAAAAAGCCGTCGAAACGGATTCGCGTCAGTCGTCGTCGCTGACGGGGTCGACGGCGTCGCGGTTGCCGAAGATCCGGTCGGCGATGACGTGACTGCGCGACTCGTCGGCGGTCGCCTTGCGCTGGAACAGCAGCTTCGCGGTGACGTCCCACGCGAAGAGGACCGCGCCGGCGATCAGCATCGTGTCGCCGGGCATGCGCAGCCAGAACAGCGTCTGGATCAGGTCGCCGTTGTAGAACTCGAGGCTGCGCGAGGCGGCGTACCCCTGCGTGAACCCGACCTCGAGCTGGAGGAAGCCGACGGGCAGCAGCGAGAGGAAGATCATCAGCGCCAGCCCGACGTTACACAGCCAGAACGACCAGCGCAGCCGGCGGGTGGTCCAGCTCTCGGCGCGGGTGGTCACCCGGAGGATGTAGACGGACATCCCCATCGCGAGCAGGCCGAAGGCGCCGAACATCGCGCCGTGGGCGTGGGCGACCGTGAGGTAGGTGCCGGTCTCGTAGTAGCTGATGATCGGGAGGTTGATGAAGAAGCCGATCACGCCGGCCCCGAAGAAGTTCCAGACGCTCGAGGCGACGATGAAGTAGAAGGCCATCCGGTAGGGGAAGCCCTCCCCGGCGGTGTCCATGGCGCGGTACTGGCCCAGCGCCTCGTAGAGGATGAACAGGAGGGGAATGAACTCGACGGTCGAGAAGACGCTCCCGATCGGGAGCCAGACCTCGGGGAGGCCGGCCCACCAGTAGTGGTGGGAGACGCCGATGATCCCGCTGCCCATGACGAGGGCGGCCTGGAAGATGACCGCCTTCTCGGCGGACTTCTTCGAGAGGAGGTTCATCGAGACCAGGGTCAGCGCGATGACGACGAGGATGAAGAACTCGAAGACGCCCTCGACCCACATGTGGACGACCCACCAGCGCCAGAACTCCGTCACGACGATGTTGGTCTTGGGCGTGTAGAGGAAGCCGGCCATGAACAGCAGGCCGATCGAGCCGCCCGCGTAGACGATCATGTGGGCGAGCCCGTAGCGGGGCTCGCGGTCGAGCAGCGGCTTGAACCCGCGGGCAACGAGGACGGTCCAGCCGACGAAGCCAACGAGTAGACCGACCTGCCAGACGCGGCCGATCTCGAGGTACTCGAGGCCCTCGTTACCGAGCAGCCACCAGAGCTGGTCGCCGAAGACGTTGTTGATGCCTAGCCAGATGCCGGCCAGGCCGCCGACGGCGACGACCAGCAGGGCGCCGATCAGCCCCTTGACGTACAGCGCCTGTCTCGGCGGTTCGCGGCCGGTCAAAAGCGGCGCGAGGAACAGGCCCGCGCCGAGCCACATCGTGGCGATCCAGAGGATACCCAGATCGATGTGCCAGGTCCTGGCGATCGACCAGGGGAGCCACTGGAGGATGTCGACGCCGATCAGGTGCCGCATGCCGAAGAAGCCGTCGCGCTCGATGTAGTAGTGGGCGAGCAGCCCCCCGAGGAACGTCTGGGCGACGAACAGCAGGGCCCCGATGAGGACGAACCGGGTACTCAACAGCTGACTGGGCGTGAGCTCGATCTCGCTCGGGTGCGGGATCGACGCGCCCTCGGCCTCGGGCTCGGGGAGGTCGACGGACTGGTAGAGCCAGATGGCGGCGCCGGCACCGCCGACCAGCAGCACCATCGCGATGACGCTCCAGGTCATGACGGGGCCGCCGGCGTCGTTGCCCGCCGCGGGCGAGTACGGCCAGTCGTTAGTGAAGGAGGCCGACGAGTCGGGGCGGTCGGTGTGGGAGATCCAGGCGGTCCAGAGCGCGAAGTCGGCGAAGTCCTCCGCCGCCTCGGCGCTTTCTATCTGTCCGGCGGGGATGCCCCGCTCGCGCTCGCCCTCGTGGTAGCGCTCGACGTAGTCCTCGCGCACCTGCTGGTGGGCGTAGACCTCCGCCGCGGAGTACCGGACCTCCGAGCCGTACTCGCTCGACTGGAGTTCCTGTCGGACCTGCTGGTCGATGCCGGCCTGGACCGAGGCGTTCAGCGACGAGTAGTTCGCGTCGTGGCGCTCCTGCGCGTAGTAGTCGCGCATGTACTCGGCCTTGGCATCGAGCGTGTCGGCGGTGTAGTCGGTGTCGTAGTAACTACCGCGCCCGAGGATCGACCCCTGGTTCATCAGGCCGTTCTCCTGGAAGGCCGCTTTGCCGTCCCGGACGTCCTCGCTCGTGGCGACTGTCTCGCCGTCGGGCCCGACGATAGTGTCGGGGATGTCGGGCGAGTTCTCGTAGGAGAGCCACGCCCCACCGCCCATGACGATGAGGTTGACGACGAAGATCGTCGCGAGGAACGTCGCCAGTTGTTTTCGCGTTACGTGCATGACGATCGGGACTCGGTCCGTGATCCCCGTCAAACGGCCCGGGAGTTCCTACGGGCTGGAAAAACCTGCGAACATATTCGCGCCAGAGGTTAGGGTGACGGAACGGCTATCCGTTCGGTCGGGGCCACAAATCACGTGACTGCGACGAGTCAGCGCCGCCGCTTCGGGAACTCGATCGCTCGAGCCGCGAAAACGGTACCGTGCCCATCATACGACGGGTCGATCGGTCGGCGACTCAGTCGGCGGCCGTGACGATCGCGTCCTGATAGCTCGCGATCTCCTCGAGGACGGCCTCGCGGTCGTCCTCGTCGACGTCGAACGCGGCGAGCGCGTCGTCGAGGTGGGTCGCGATGGCCTGGAAGTCCGACGGCGTGATGCCCATGTCCGCGTGGACGGTTTCCATCTCCCCGCCGGAGTACTCGACCGGACCGCCGGAGACCGAACTGATGAACTGCGCCTGGTGGGCGCGCTGTTTCTGCATGTCGACGTCGTCGAAGTAGCCGGCGACCTGTTCGTCCGCCATGACGCGGTCGTAGAATTCGTCGACGACGGCCGCGATCGCGTCTTCGCCGCCGAGTCGCTCGTAGAGCGAGTCTGTCATCGGGTCATACGTACCCACTTGAAGTGCATAAACTCCGGCCCGAACACGTTGTGGAAAAAACTTGTGTATGTGTGTCAAACGCACGCGAGTAGCGAGGCTGGATTCGGGGCCGAGTCGCGCGTCGGACAAGCGTGCGCTTTTCACACCCGAGGCTCGGACTGACGCCCACGAGAACGCGCGGGACGTTACGACTGGTGACGAGAGGGTCCGCCCTCGCCCGGCGACAGGCCTCGCTGGTGACGGAGGCCTTAGAAGAGCGCCGGTACGAGGTGGAACTCGTCACGGTCGAGACGACGGGGGACCAGATCCGGGACGAACTGCTTCACCGGCTCGGCAAGACGAGGGCGTTCGTCCGCGAACTCGACGAACGGGTCCTCGAGGAGGATCGCGATCACGTCGAAGTCCAAGGGAGCGATACCGAGGCGTACGTGTGCGGCTGCATATCATTTCCCGAAGTACTCGATCGGGCCGCCCGCAACGGAACTGAGGAACCGGGTCTGGTGGGTGCGCTGTGACCGCACGTCGACGTCCTCAAAGAAGTGCGCGACGCGGTCGTCTTCGAGTAGTCGCTCGTAGAACCGATCGACGGCGGTAGCGATCGCGTCATCTCTTCCGAATCGTTCGTAAAGGGTGGAGAGTCCGGAGGTGAGGGGTAGAGTTCGATCCGGACGGTGCTAAAGGAGTTGGTTGACGATGTGATTCGTGTAGTACACGGACGGATACGAAGCCGCGAAGGAGAGTAAAAACCCGTTCAAACCCATGAAAACGGCGTTACAGAAGTGGAATACGAGGCCGCCGGCCAGGATCAACAGCGCAATCTGAGCGTCAACGAAGAGGACCGCGACGAACGACGACTCGAACGCGATCACCGCCCAGGACCGCATCGCCGGATTGCCAATCGGCGGAAATCGCTTTCGTTATTCCGGCGATAAGGTACGCCAGCATAGCCTGCGCTGCGATAAACAGAATCCCGGCTTGCTCCAACATACTGTCCGCGGGTGCGGCGGCCGCTACTACCGTCCCGGTCAGAACGATTACGGCCATATCTAAATCGCCCGTCAGCCCGACCGGTTGACGGAAGAATATGCCCACGTAGGTCAACAAGAGGACCACATGCAGCGGCCAGAGTACGTAGCCCGCGATCGCCGTCGAGGCGACCAGTATCCCCACGAGACCCTGGATCGCGAGAACTACTTTGAATCGAGATCCCTGTAGTATCGGGACCACTACCGGTGCCAGGACGCTAGAATTGATAAAGAGTTTCGAGACATCCCAGCTCAGTATTCCGGACTCCTCGAACTTTCGCCACGAGGAGAACTGTTGTAACGAAATGAGGACTGCGTGAGCGCCGATCAACGCCGATGTCAGCCGTAGTATTGCCGTTAGTTCGATCATGTTTCCGTCGTTTGTGCTATCGAATGGTATCCGGACACGAATACGGGCTCGTGCTGTTCGATTTCCCGCGAGTGTTTCATGATGGTGAATTGCGTGGTTTCACTCAGTTCGGAGTGTCTCTGGTGTGTTACGTAGTTCAACAGCGCGATGTACGACAGCGACATTTGGATTTCGTCGAGCGGCATGGGTTCAAGCGTCGGAGCCTCCTGATCGGTACCGTCACGAGACTGCTTCTCTTGGACGGCGATCTGTAGTTCCTGAACGACATCGAAAAGCGCCTTGTAGCGGTAGATGTCAGGGTTCCAGACCCATCCGAGCACCCCGGAGTTTCGAGAAAAGTCGGAGACCCGTTGCCATTCCGTTACCGTATCGCTAGCCGTCCGATCACGGTAGAGAACGTGGTAATCGTACCGGCCGGGGTGCGGCGAGAAGAAGTTCCACTTCGGAACCAGTTGGGCCAGCAGTCCGCAGTGCTGGACGAGAAATTCGCTACCCGGTTTGAACGAGTTCACGACAGTAGCTACGAGCCACAGCATCAGTACCCCAACCACGAACCCTGAAAGTATTATATCAATGTTCATGTGTTTTGATGCGATATTATCGATCGGACAGTTCGTCGCCGGGAGATCGGTTTCTGATAGAATCGTCCTCGGACGTTCGCCCCGACTGATCGTCGGGTTCGACCCCGTCGGGGGGAGAATCTTCGAGGGGACTCGACCCACCTGCCGCTGCCCCGACGGCCACTCCCGACGCGAACGCAAGCGATGTCGATTCCGCATTGCCAACCGAACTCGCGGCCCCGTCCACGTCGGCCCCGGGTAGTTCCAGGACGGTCGGAAACACGATCCGTTCGTGACGGGACTGCCACTCAGAACCGTCGGATCGATTTCCCATAGGTCGAATACTAAGCAGAGTTTTATAAATTGTATGATTTGGAATTTTTAATAAGTATGTGTAGAATTAATTGTTGGTCGTCTCGCTCATCACCGGGAGAGCACGGCGTTCGAACGACACCCCAACGGGTGGATCGTCGGGTTTTATCCGACAGCATTTCAGATTCAACTATCCAATTCATATCTTCGAATTTTCAGCGTCGAGTATCGGAGCGAGAGCCAGCTCGCTCCGACGAGAAGGACGATAGTCGTGATGATACCGCCGAGAGCGACGTTCACCGGTTCTGCAAAAAACGCCGACGAACCGTAGACCGAAACCCCGACGACGGCGGGCATTCCCACGAGGACGACGAAAATCGAGAAGTACAGTGCGACGATCAATCGCGGCGGGTACATCGTGTCGTTGCGCGCGAGCGGGGTCCCACCGCTGTTCGGAAACGTCACGCCGAACGCGAGCGAGACGATCGGAGCGCAAGCGCCGAACGCCGCGCCGAGAATCACGAACGCGAGTTCGGTCCCGAAAGGGAGCGAGCTCACGGTCGTCGACGCAGCGGTCACGAGCGCGACAGAAATGCACCCCGGAATCGCAGCGGAAAGGGCGTACCCCCTGAGCAGGTACGTCCCGCCACGAGGGGACGTAAGCGAGACTGCGAGCATCCGACCTTCGTTTCCGAGCGGGTTCAACGACGCCCCGACACCGACGGTCGCACCACCGTAAATCGCGACCAAGAGCGGAAGGGCGTTCGGAAATCGGTTCCACACTCCAATCACGGCGCTCACCGAAACGACCAGCAACAGCCCCACGAACAGCAATACCCGGGGATTACGTCGAATTCGAACCCACGTCACGCGCGCTGCCGCGACATCAGGTCTGGGTTCGAACCCCTCGAACATCGTGTCGGTACCGAAGATTCCGGAAGTCGAATCGGTCGATCTACCTTCCGGCCGATCGGCGAACCACAATCGCTCGCAGACGTTTTCAGAGACGGCGATGCTGAGTGCGACTACGAGCGGCGTTCCGAGAACGACGGCAACGGCGCGACTCGAGGCGGCACTCTCGGACGTCACGAAAGCGAGATCGGCGTACCAGCCGACCGGCAGCGCGCCGAGCAGTTCCATCGCGTCGCGTATCCACAAGAACAGCGCGAACATTCCGATCGAGAGCGCACCCCCGACGAGATTTCTGTGTGCTCGCAACGGTTCGACGGCAACGAACGATAATTTCACGGCCATCGCGATCGGATACGCCAGGGCGACGGCGGTCACGAAAACGAGGGCCGTGGCGAAGAGTATCGAGATCACCAACGCAACCGATCCGCTCCCGATTCCGAACGCAACAGCCCCGGCGATCACGAGCACACCGACCAGTCGAGCGCTGAAAAGGGCGTACTGCAACAACGCTGCGACGACGATCGTGCGCGGAGTCACGACCAATAGCAGTTCTTCTATCTCGTCGCCGAGCAGTCCGTTTCGACTCACTTCCGGAAGGACGACGAAGTACGCGACGACGGCGAACAGGAGGCCCGAAAGCCCCCGTCCGAGTTCGAGAATTCGTTCCCGTTCGCCGGTCGAAAATCTCGTTCCGTACTCGTACGCGCCCGGCGAATTCCAGATCGCCTCATATCCGGAAAGCGGAACGCGACCGACGACCGCCGGAACGAGAACGAGGAGGGGAACGAGATAGAGCGCGAGTAGGTGCGGTTGCGTTCGCAGTTTCCGGTACGAGCGGGTACCGTTGACGCGGAAAATTCGAACCGCGTTGCGCACCGACGAGATCATGAGCGATCGGTGTATTGCGCCGAACGGTCTCCGGTAATCTCGAGGAAGACGTCCTCTAGCGTCTCGTTCCCCGCCCCCGTTCGCACGCCGTCTTTCAACTCGTCCGGATCACCTTCGGCGATGAGTCGACCGTCTTTCAGCACGCCGACCGTGTCGGCGAGTTCGTCGACGACCGACAAGACGTGCGTCGACAGAAAGACCGTCGTATCGCCGTCAGCTAACGTCGCGATCGTCTCCCGAACCGTTCGAGCGGCGTGCGGATCGAGGCCGGCGGTCGGTTCGTCGAGGAAGACGACGGGTGGATCGTGAAGGATCGCATTGATAATGCCGATCTTCTGTCGCATCCCTTTAGAGTAAGTCCGAATACGCTGGTCGGCGTCTCCTTCGAGTCCAAACCTCGCGATGAAACGATCAGTTCTCCGCTTCGCGACGTCTTCAGGGAGTTCGCGGAGCCGTGCGAAGAACTCCAACTGTTCGCGGCCGGTGAGTTCTTCGTAAACGGGTGGCCCGTGAGAGAGGTAGCCAATCAAGGAAGTGACCACTTCTCTATCGGATATCGGGACGCCAGCGATACTCGCGGTACCCGACGTCGGTTTGACCAGCGCTGTCAGCATCCGCATCGTCGTCGTCTTCCCCGCGCCGTTCGGCCCCAAAAACCCGTAAATCGTACCGGGCTCGATACGAAGCGAGAGTTCGTCGACGGCCGTGGTGTCACCGTATCGCTTAGTGAGTGAAGATGTTTTAATAGCCCAATCAAAATCCATTGTAAAATTATACGGCTCATCTAGACAAAGTATCTTGTGGTTACCTCCGGTCGTCCGGGACCGCGACGACGGACGGCGAGGAAACCGATCCGTGGCCTCCGCGTTCGGCCGCAGTTGCGGTCGTTCTCCTGCGATCCATGAACGTAGAGCAGCCTTCGAATCGTGGTCGGTCAGTTGGGCCCGGATGCGTCGTCGAAATCCGTGATTCGACGCTCCGTGATTTCGGAGTTGGATATCTGTACGATGTGGACGCCACCGCCTGACGCTGTATCCCTGCTGATAGCGGCTCGGACGGCCTCCGTCGCGATTCGTGCTCCGCGTTCAGCGGAGAGTCCGCGTTCGTAGTGCTGTTCGAGGTAGCCGTACGCGAGTTGTATTCCAGAGCCAGTAGCCACGTATTCGTCGGAGAGAACGCCGCCGTTCGGATCGATCGACGCAACTCGAGGACCGTCGTCGTCGATCCCGCCGATGATCGGGTTGATATCCCGATACGGCCCGCGACGAGAGAGAGTGGCGGCGAGTTCCTGCAATGCAGCAATACTCATCGGCGAGTCCCGTCGCGTTTCGTACAGCGCCGCTTCGGATCGGAGGGCCCGAGCGAACTGCTGGTTGCTCCCGATGAGTCCGACGAGCGTTACGACCGCCCTGTCGTGAATTCGTTTGATTTTCTCGGACTGTTTCTGGAGGACGAATCGTCCGTCAAGCGAGACGCGCATATCCGACGCTACGATCACGCCCTCCGCCGTCGTGAGTCCGATCGACGTGGTGCCGGACGTCGCACCTCCCTTCGGGAGTCGGTCCCGATTCGATCGTGTTTTTCCAGCGTTAGTGTCCATAGATAAGTGTAGTACGTTCTCACTAAAAATGTACTTCTTAAAGTGAGAAATGAGCGTCACGTGATTCGCCTCTCGGCATCGAACGTGGTGTCTCGGTCGAGTTACGCGGTCACCGATTCCCGGCGATCGATGAGGTCACTGGCGGACGGCTGGCTCGACCCGGAGGTGTCACGCGGCCCCGGCGGCTCGGCAGCGCCCAGGTCAGACGACCCACTACCGGCAGCTGCCGCCCCGACGACGACGCCGGCCGCCAAGGCGAGGGCGACGGCGCTCGCTTCCGGGTTCGCCGCGGCCGCAGCCTCGTCCATCTCGACCGGGATTTTCTCACTCACGCACTGTTCAACGGCATCAGACTCGACGTATTCTATCGCTATTGTCGGGTTATTAATTAACCTAACGAAGTATAAATGTTTAGGTTTTATAAGTGGCAATTGTAATTATGGCGAGTGATTTGCGCTATATGTTCGCTGACCGGCACGACCGTCGCGAAGCCGGCGAGGATGAGAACCGACGTCGTCGAGACCGTGGACGAGCGACGACGAGAGCCCGACGCAAATCCATCGCCGCACAAGCGTGCGCTTTTCATACCCGAGGACCCGACTGATGGCTATGAGAACGCGCGGGACGTTACGACTGGCGACGAGGGGGTCCGCCCTCGCCCGGCGACAGGCCTCGCTGGTGACGGAGGCCTTGGAAGAGCGCCGGTACGAGGTGGAACTCGTCACGGTCGAGACGACGGGGGACCAGATCCGGGACGAACTGATTCATCGGCTCGGCAAGACGGGTGCGTTCGTCCGCGAACTCGACGAACGGGTCCTCGAGGGCGACCTCGACGGCGCGATCCACTCGATGAAGGACATGCCCACCGAACAGCCCGCGGAACTCGTGACCGCCGGGATTCCCGAGCGCGGCCGGCCGGGGGACGTCCTCGTCACGCCCGACGGCTCGACGCTCGAGGAACTACCGGCGGGCGCGACCGTCGGCACCTCGAGTCTGCGCCGGCGCGCGCAACTGCTTTCCGAACGGGACGATCTCACCGTCGAGCCGCTGCGCGGAAACGTCGACACGCGCCTCGAGAAGTTGCTGGCCCCGTCGCTGCAGGCGGAGCATCAGCGACGGTCGGAGGCGGACAAGGAGCGCAAGGGGAACACCGGGAACGAGGACTTCGAGGCCGAGTACGACCGCACCACCGACGAGTGGTTCGACGACCTCTCGGAGCTCGAGCGCCAGGCGCTGGGCCGGGAGGTCGAGACGGAGTACGACGCCATCGTGCTGGCGCAGGCGGGCCTCGAACGCAGCGGGCTCGCTCACTACGTCGACTACCAGGAACTGCCGACCGGCACGTTCGTCCCCGCGCCGGGCCAGGGGGCGCTCGCGGTGACCGCACGGGACGGCGAGACCGCACGCGACATCCAGAGCGCCATCGATCACCCGCGAAGCCGCGTCGAGACGACCGTCGAGCGGACGATCCTGGCGGAACTCGGCGGCGGCTGTATCGCCCCGGTCGGCATCTACGCGATTCTGCAGGGGGAACACGTCCACGCGACCGTCACCGTCTTCGACCAGGACGGCGAGGAGTCGGTGACCGGCAGCCGCGACCTGCCCGTCGAGAGCCACGCCGAGGCCGCCCGTGAGTTCGCCCGGGACCTCGCCGACCGCGGGGCCGCGGAACTGATCGAAGCGGCGCGGGAGGACGCCGAGGGGGACGGCGACGAGGGCGTCTCCGAGGAAGATAAGCCCGAGGGGAAATAGCTAGGGAGTACCGAATGTCCGACACCCGAATCGAGGCCGACCCCGGCACCGTCTACCTCGTCGGCAGCGGCCCCGGCGACCCCGACCTGTTGACCGTGAAGGCAAAGCGCCTGCTCGAGGAGTGCGACGTCGTCCTCCACGACAAACTGCCCGGGCCGGAGATCATCGAGACCCTTCCCGAGGACCGCCGCGAGGACGTGGGTAAGCGGGCCGGCGGCGAGCGCACGCCCCAGTCCGAGATCAACGAGCGGCTGGTCGAACTCGCCCGCGAGGGCAAGTCCGTGGTCCGACTGAAGGGCGGCGACTCCTTCGTCTTCGGCCGCGGCGGCGAGGAAGCCGAGTATCTGGCGGCCCGCGAGGTCCCCTTCGAGGTCGTTCCTGCGGTCACCTCGGCGATCGCCGCGCCCGCGGTGGCGGGGATTCCGGTCACCCACCGCGACCACGCCTCCTCGGTCTCGTTCGTCACCGGCCACGAGGACCCGACCAAGGCGGAGTCCGCGGTCGACTGGGACGCACTGGCCGCCACCGGCGGCACCATCGTCGTCCTGATGGGCGTCGGCCGCCTGCCGGACTACACCGCGGCCCTGCTCGAGGCCGGGATGGCCCCCGAGACGCCGGTCGCGCTCGTCGAACGGGGCACCTGGCCCGGCCAGCGGGTCGCGACGGGCACCCTCGAGACGATCGTCGACGCCCGCGACGAGGCCGGCATCGAACCGCCCGCCGTGACGGTGATCGGCGACGTGGCGGGCACCCGGGAGTCGGTGGTCGACTTTCTGCAAAACGACTACGGCCCGGCCGACGACAACGACGGCGGCGAGGCGTAACGATGAGGGAGACGCCCACCGTGGCCGTCTTTCGGCCCGACGACGACCGACTCGAGCGAGCGACCGAACTGCTCGAAGACTTAGACGCCGAGCCGGTTCCGGACCCGATGCTCGCGGTCGAACCGACCGACGCCGTCCCGCGGACCGATTCGGACTACGTCGTCTTCACCAGCAAGACCGGCGCGGAACTGGTCTCCGAAGCGGGCTGGGTACCCGGCGACGAGACCGTCTGTGCTATCGGTCCCGCGACGGCCGACGCGCTCCGCGCCGAGGGGTACGACGTCGACCTCGTCCCCGAGGAGTTCACCTCGAGCGGGCTCGTCGACGCGCTGGCGGGCGAGGTCGACGGCGCGCGGGTCGAGGTCGCCCGTAGCGACCACGGCAGCCCCGTGTTGCTCGAGGGCCTCGACGACGCTGGCGCGTACGTCCACGAGACGATCCTCTACCGGCTGGTTCGGCCCGAGGGAAGCGGCGAATCGGCCGCGATGGCCGCCGCGGGCGACCTCGACGCCGCCTGCTTCACCTCGTCGCTGACCGTCGAGCACTTCCTCGAGGCCGCCGCCGAACGGGGCGTCCGCGAGGCGGCGCTCGCGGGGCTCGCGGACGCGGTCGTCGGCGTCATCGGCGAGCCGACGGCCGAGACGGCCGCCGAGCGCGGCGTCGACGTCGATCTGGTGGCGAGCGAGGCCACCTTCGAGCGGCTGGCCGCGGAGACCGTCGACGCGGCGACCGACGGCGAATGACGGGCCGACGCGCGTTCCTCGCGACCGCGGGGGCCGCGGCGCTGGGCGGCTGTGCCGCGCCCGCGGTCGAGCCGACCGCGTTCGAGGACCACGAGCGCCACGAGACGACGATCGGGTTCGCCGGCGACGCCATGCTCGGGCGCAACGTCGACGACCGCTACGGCCGGTCCGGCGTCGATCCCGCCACCGTCTGGGGCGATCTCCGCCCCCGACTGGCGTCGCTGGACGGCGTCTGCTGTAACCTCGAGTGTTGCCTGTCGAGGCGGGGCGAGCGGTTCCCCGACCGGACCTACTACTTCCGGGCCGATCCCGCGTGGGCCGTCCCCGCCCTCGAGGCGGGCAACGTCCGGTTCGCGTCGCTGGCGAACAACCACGCCCTCGATTTCGGCCCGAGGGCGCTTCTGGACACCGTCGACGCCCTCGGGGACGCGGGGATCGGATTCGCGGGCGCCGGCGAGACGCCGGCGGCGGCCCGCGCGCCCGCGACGGTTTCGATCGGCGACATCGACGTCGCGATCGTTTCCGTCGCCGACCACTACGCCGAGTACGGCGCGACCGCCGACCGGCCCGGGACGGCGTACGTCGAGTTCGACCCCGAGTCGGCGGAGAGCAAGCGCGTCGTCGGCGAGGCCCTCGAGCGCGCGAAAGCGACCGAGCCGGACCTGCTGGTCGCGTCGGTCCACTGGGGACCGAACTGGGTGGAGTTCCCCGACGACGACCTGCGGGCGTTCGGTCACTGGCTCGTCGACCGGGGGGTCGACGTCGTCCACGGCCACAGCGCCCACGTCGTCCAGGGGGTCGAACGCTACGGCGACGGCCTCGTCCTCCACGACGCCGGCGACGTCGTCGACGACTACGTCATCAAGGAGGACCTGCGCAACGACCGGACGTTCCTCTTCGAACTCGGCCTCGAGGACGGGGTTCCGACCGAACTGCGCCTCGTTCCCGCCGTCATCGACGACGAGACGGTCTCGCCGGCCGACGGGGACGAGGCGGCGTGGCTCCGCGAGACGATGCGGGACCGCTCCGCGCCGTTCGGAACCGAGTACGACCGCGACGGCCGGGATCTCGTTCTCCCGCTGTAGCGCCGCATCGGGGCTCGCCCACCGATCCGCGGGTTTATGGGCGAAGCCGCCCCACAGTGTCCCGATGGCAGGGCCCGTTCCCGAACTCGAGGATCGTGCGGTAGCGTGCGCCGAGCGGCTGTGTGCGGCCGGCCGCGTGTTGCTCGCCTCGCACATCGACGCCGACGGGCTCACCAGCGCCGCGATCGCCGCGCGGGCCCTCGAGCGGGCGGAGATCCCCTTCGAGACGGTCTTCGAGAAACAGCTCGACGACGAGGCGATCGCCGCGATCGCGGCGACCGACTACGAAACGGTTCTCTTTACGGACTTCGGGAGCGGCCAACTCGACAGCATCGGCGATCACGAGGACGCCGGCGAGTTCACGCCCGTGATCGCCGACCACCACCAGCCCGCCGACCGGGAGATCGACTATCACCTCAACCCGCTCCTGTTCGGGATCGACGGCGCGTCGGAGCTGTCGGGAGCCGGCGCGAGCTACGTCCTCGCGCGGGCGCTCGCGGACGTGGCGGACGACGGGCCCGATTCGGCGGTCGCGACAGATGGTGGAACGGTCACCGCCTCGGGGGCGGCCGACGCCCGCGCTGACAACCGCGATCTCGCCGCCCTCGCCGTGGTCGGCGCGGTCGGGGACATGCAGGCCACCAGCGGGGACCTCCACGGCGCGAACGCGGCCATCGTCGAGGAGGGCGTCGACGCCGGCGTCCTCGAGACGGGCAAGGACCTCGCGCTCTACGGCAAACAGACCCGGCCGCTCCCCAAGCTGCTCGAGTACGCGACCGACGTCCACATCCCCGGGATCTCGAACGACGAGAACGGGGCGCTGCGCTTTCTCGACGGCCTCGACCTCGAGCTGAAACGCGACGGCGAGTGGCGAACGTGGGCCGACCTCTCGAACGACGAGAAGCAGACGGTTGCCAGCGCGCTCGTCCGACGGGCCGTCTCGAGCGGCGTCCCCGCGAAAAAGATCGACGAACTCGTCAGCACGGCCTACGTCCTGAGCGAGGAGCCGGTCGGCACCGAACTCCGGGACGCCAGCGAGTTCTCGACGCTACTCAATGCGACCGCCCGCTACGAACGGGCCGACGTGGGGCTCGGGGTCTGCCTGGGAGATCGGGACGGCGCGCTCGAGCGCGCTCGCCAGCTCCTGCGCGAGCACCGGCGGAACCTCTCGAACGGGATCGAACTGGTCACCCGCGAGGGGGCGACCCAGGAAGAGCACCTCCAGTGGTTCCACGCGGGCGACGAGATCCGCGAGACCATCGTCGGCATCGTCGCCGGGATGGCGATGGGCAACGAGGGGATCAGCCGCTCGAAGCCGATCATCGCCTTCGCCGAAAAGAACGACGAGGAGGTGAAGGTCTCTTCGCGCGGTACTCATTCGCTGGTCCGGCAGGGGCTGGACCTCTCGGTCGTGATGGGCGAGGCCTCCCGCGCCGTCGGCGGCGACGGCGGCGGCCACGACGTGGCCGCGGGCGCGACGGTTCCGAAAGGGAAGGAAGAGGCGTTCGTCGAGCGGGCCGACGAGATCGTTGGCGAGCAGCTTTCTTAGACAGCGGCGAACGGATCAGCTCCCATCGTTGCAGGATTGACCAACCGACGTGCAGTGGCGCGCGCTGAGTCGCGGTTCGCCGCTCGGCGAACCGCAGCTCGAAGGTCGTGCGAGGGATGAGCGAATAGTGCGGGACCGAAGGTCCCGCATACCATGCAAACGGGCGCGAAGCGCCCGTGAGCAGACGTAGTGAGCGAATCGGTTGGGGAGGGCGTGGTGCTCGTGATCGCCAGTACGAGCAAAACGCTACCAGCACAAAAGCGAGTGGCCGTAGTGCAGTATTCCACAGGATCGATTTTCGATTTCAGGCCGATCGATCCATCGAGGCCGGAACCGTCGGCAGCAGCGGTGCGCGCGACGTGAACATGTAGGCCGTCTTCCGCACGGCCCCCTTGCCGTACTGGACGGCGCTTTTCCGGATCGGCGTGCGCTTGCCGCGGATCTGGGTCCGGCCCTCGAGGATCGCCTCGACGAGGTCGTCGCCGTCGATGTCGGCCTTGGTCGGGGTCGCGGCCGCGGGCGTGACCAGCACCTCGGTGTAGGCCTTGCCGACGTTCGGCAGGTAGTGGGCGTCGCTGGCACCGATCTGGGGGTAGTCCCGTCGGCTGGCGAAGGTGCGCGCCCGGCGGTTGCGATAGCCGGTAAAGACCATCGAGTTGTAGGTCTCGATCGCGTCGGCGTCGTCGATGTAGCGCTTGCGGACGCCGTGACGGCTGCGCTGGAACGGATGGGGAACGATCGCGACCCCGCCCAGCTCACGGACGGTCTCGACGGTCTCCATGAACGGCTGGCCCGGATCGGGCCGGTTCTCGACGCCGATCGCCAGCAGGTGGCCGCGTCGCGTCGACACCTCGACGCCGGGGATGCCGACCAGCCCGTACTCGGGTGCGAGGTCGGCGGCCCGCCGCGACTCCGAGATCTCGTCGTGGTCGGTGATCACCACGCCGTCGAGCCCGATGTCGGCGGCGTGCTCGAGGATGAGCTCGATCGGTTCGTGACCGTCGTAGGAGTCGTCCGAATGGACGTGAAAGTCAATCGCGAACGGGATCTGGGAAGTCATGGAGTGGGCTGGTCGTCGATACCATCAATAGCTTGTTGCCCAGCATAAGCGCTGTGTGTCGCGTCCCCTCGACTCTCGATCGAACCGAGGACCAACATTCAATATATCATTATAGGGTTTAATAAGTCGTGGCCGACACGTTGCGAGGTGATACGCACGGGCCGCCAGTCTCGAGCGGTCCGGATTCGGACCGGATGAGCGTCCACCGCCGACCGCACGGTAACTGAGATTTTGGCTCGACGAGGCGACCAGCGACTCGGACGCGACCCTCGAACGCGAGGTCAAGCGGGGCATCGAAGAGATGGATCGCGAGTACACCACTGTCACCGTCGCTCACCGGCTGTCGACCGCCGAGAACGCCGATCGCGTCGACACCCTGGAAGACGGCCGGGTATCCGAGATCGGCACCCACGACGAACTGCTCGAGCAGGATGGGGAGCACGCCGACCCCTATGCGATGCAGCGGCGATGAGCGGCTCGTCGAGTGGATCGCGCTGCGGTCAGGGGTCGAAGATGCGCCCGGTGATCGGGCTCTCCAGCACGGTCACGAGGCGGTAGAGCTGTTCGGCGGCGTTGATCTCGCCGGCGCGGTGGCGCCGGTAGGTCTCCTCGACGCGGGCCCAGTCCACGCCGGGCAGCGCGCGGCCCCGCTGTTCGTTGTGTTCCAGCGCGCGGCCGAGGAAGTCGCTCTCGCGGATCACCGCGTTCGCGTCCTGGAGCGGTCCTTCCATCCGAAACGAGTCGGGGTCGAGCAGTTTGTCGACCTGATTCATGACCCGGTCGCCGACGAGGTGGGTGGCCTTGTGGGCCCCGACCGAGACGCCCGAGGAGGCGTGGCGGATGTCCGCCAGCGACGGGTCCAGCCGTTTCAGCGCGCGCTGGACCGGGTCCGCACGGACCCGGTATTTCAGCGGCATCGACAGGTGCAGGTCGATCAACCGCCGGTCCAGCAGCGGCGTCCGCGTCGGAGCGATCTGTGCCGACGCGAACATGTCGAAGCCGATGCCGTTCGTGACCGGGTAGAGGAACGTGCTGAGCGAGAGCGCCTCCGCCGACTCGTAGGGGACGCCGTGGTCCTCGACGTACCCGCCTCGCTCGGCGACGTTCGCCGCCAGGATCTCCTCGTAGGGCGCCGCCTCGAGGAACGGGGGGTCCTGCACCGTCCCGCGGGCGGCCATCCGGGTGGCGTGGCCGTCGGCCGTCGAGGGCACGTCCGGGACGGGAGGCCACAGCGTGACATCAAAGGGGAGCGACACCTCCATCTGGGGGACGCTCCAGGACCCGAACAGCACGTCGGCGTACAGTCCCGTGAACAGCGCGTCGTACTCGGCGAGCGTCTCGGCGTGGCCGAGCATGTGGCCGGACGCGAACGGGCCGAGGAACTCCTGGATCGGGGCGGCCCGCTCCAGCAGCGTCTCGTGGTAGTCGACGCCGCGCTCGAGGAGTTCGAACGGTGCGCCCGCGGCCTCGGCCGCCTCTCTCGCGTAGCGGGCCTCGCGGTTCCACCCGTCGCCCATCTGGTAGCAGTCGGGCGGCTCGTCGGCGGCGGCCAGCACCGTCCGGGAGTCGCTGCCGCCGCTCAACAGCAGGCCGTAGTCGCCGTCCGAGCGGGGCATCCGGTCGGCGACCGCCGCCTCGAAGCGCTCGGCCAACTCGCGCACGAAGTACGACAGCGGCTCGTCGACCGGGTCGTACTGCGGCGTCCAGTACTGGCGGTCGTCCAGCCGGTCGCGGTCGGGATCGTACGAGAGCAGCGTTGCGGGGGAGATCTGCTCGATCCCGTCGACGGGCGTCTTCGTGCCCTGGGTCCGTCGGGCGTAGAGGTACTCCGCGAGGTACTCGGCGGAAAAGGAGAGGCGTTGGCCCGGTACCGCCGGCACCGTCTGGATGTTCGTCGAGAAGGCGAGGGTCCCGTCGCCGCGCGCGTAGTACAGCGGCCGCGCGCCGACGCGGTCGACGAAAAACGTCGCGGTCCCCTCGTCGGGGTCGTAGATCAGGCCGACGAACTCCCCGTCGAGTCGGTCGGCGAACTCCGTTCCGTGCGCGGCGTACTGCTCGGCGCACACCCGCGCGGACTCGGTCGGGTCGACCCGCCGGCGTTCGCCGTCGGTGACGCTGTACACCTCGCCCCACGTCCAGACGAGCGCGCCGTCGGGGGTCTCGACCGGCTGGTCGACCGCCGCGTCCTCGTGGAACGCCGACCGGACGGCAATCCCCCGGTCGCGGTAGGTGCTCGCTCGCTCGTCGTCGACGGTCGGGGGGACCGTCTCGACGGCGACGTCCGCGTGCTCGCCGACGACGCCAGACAATCCGACCATCTACGACCGCCCCGCGTGACCCGCGCTCGGATCCCCGCTCGCTCGGAACGTCCGATGTCCGTCTCTCATACCCGACCAGTTCGTTTAGGTGAGCCTAAAACTTACGCAACGGATCGTTCGAGAGGGCGACGGGTGCTTCTTCCGGAGTCGAACTGGAACGTACGAGTCGGAAGCAATGGTGGGGAAGCGACTCGAGCGTGGCCGACCGACCCACGATCGTGCTGCCGGTCGACGCGCCGCAAGCCAAGGGCGACTTTACAATCGATCTTCACACGCGACTACGTCGCGTGCATAGCAGTACTACCCGATCTATCCGCCGAGGTTGTGGGGTCGGTATCGGGTACCACTCGTTGCTCCCCAAACAGTACGCCGGCGTCACTCGAGCGTACGACCGTTCGTGCGACCATTGGATTAGGCTGGCCTAAATTCCGATGGACTTATCATGCTTTAGGTTGGCCTAAATAATAACGACGCCGTCGCTGACGGGCATCCGAGCCGTCCCTGCGACTATCGGTTCGGTCCGTTCGGCGGACGGAGACAGGAGGAACCCATGGTTGGAACCACGCTCCGAGAGATCCGCGATCACATCGAACGGCTGGCCAGCGACGACGGCGAGTATTACGTCGTCTGTGCCCGTTCCGGGGAACGGCCCGTCCCGGTCGCCGGACAGCGCTTCCCGACACGGACGGCCGCCGCCGACGCCGCAGAAGCGACCGAACAGTACCGCGCCGCGCTCAGGCGCTACGATCCGCAGCTCCCGTTCTACGATCCGATCGTCGGTCAGGAACGATCCGGCGAGGAGCCGACTCCGGCTGCCTCGAGGCGGCCGACCGACGATTCGGATTCGCCACCGACGGACGAACGGGCGCCGTCCGAGCGCGTCCCCGCGGGCGACGATCCCCTGATCAGCTTCTGTCACGACGTCTCCGGCTCCGTCTTCGAGGCGCTGTCGGCCCGCGATCACGAGGCCGCCGAGCGGGCGATCATGGAGACGTATCTGGCCGCGGCCGAGGCGACGACCGACCCGAACACGCTCTGTCTGGTGTTGCTCGAGACGATGGCAGCGGAGTTAGAGACCCACCTCGAAGCGGCCGAGCGGACCCGCGTGCTGGAGGCGGCGGCCGCGAACCTGCCGCCGGTGGAGCCGGCGTCGGATCCGGTCGCCGCGAGCCTCGAGTTTCTGGACTCGCTGTCGCTGCTCCGGGAGTACGGGCTGAACCGCGAGTCGATCACGACCGGGGACCGGGACGTGTGGACCGTCTCGCTGCGCGGCTACGCAATCGAGTGTGGCGACCGGCGGTTCCCGACGCTGCCGATCGGGATCGACGTGTTGCGACGGTCGGGGTCGGCTGACGCGCCGGCCGTCACCGACGTGCGGGCGCTCGGCGACGGCGACTGGGAGTTCGTCCTCACCAGCGACGCGGGGACGACGGGCGGACTCGTCTGTACTCGGGGGGAGCGGCCGTGACGGGGTCGACCGCGCTCCACGCCGCTCCCGGCTGCGTCGACCGGGAACTGGCGGCGGCGGCCGCCCGGGACGAGGCGTTCGAAGCGTTCGCCCGGCGCGTCCGCGATCTCCCCGCGACGAACCCGGTGACGGACGGCGGGCGGGCGACCGCGGCGACGCCGACGGCGGTGACGACGGCGGGCGAAGCGAGCGGCGCGAACGCGGCGACTGACGGAACGAGATGCGTCGCCGTTCGCGAGGCGTTCGCGGAAACGGTCGCGCCCCACAGCACCGCCGATCTCGCGGACGACGAACCGCTCGTCGAGACGATCGCCGCGGAACTGAACGAGGACGTCGCCGTCGCGCTCGCCGCCGAGACGGGCTGGACGCCGACGCTCAAACGCGCCGTCCTCGAGGAGGTCGCCACCAGACGCCGCGAGGCCGACGTCGTTCGGGACACCCTCGAGACGGAACGGGAGACCGTGGCGGCGGCGATCGACGAGGTCGACGAGATCCTCGCGTGGCTGCAGTCGACGGCCGAGGAGTCGCTGCTGCAGTGTGATTTCGATACCTTGCGGGCGAAACACGACCGCCTCGAGCGCTATCGGGAGCGACTCGACGAGCTGACCGCCCGGCGGCAGTCGCAGTTCACCGAGACGACGAACCGGTACGGGCCGGGCGGAACGCGGTACCGGACGCTGGTCGCGTCGGTGTACTCCGCCGAGTCGGCCCGATACCCCCTCCTCTCGACGGCTGCGCGGCTCTACGGGGTCTGCGGGGAGTGCCAGCGGACGGTTCGAGCGCATCTGACCCGACGAGTGTGATCCACCGAGTCGGCGGCCGCGGCGGGGCCGCGCTACGGCGGTGACTCGGAGAGCCCGTCGGGGACGAGGGCGGCCAGCGAGACGTCCTCGAGAACGGTCCCGACCGCGAGCGGGTCGTCGGCCGCCGAGACGGTGTCGTGGATCCGGTGCATGCACTCGAGCAGGCCATCGAGGGCGGCCCGTTGCGTCGAGACGCGACCGATCGATTCGGTGATGGCTTGCTCGGCGAGGTAGTATCGATACCGGAGTTCCCAGCAGCGACAGATTCCGAGTCCCGGATGCGATCGGTCGGCGGCGGTCGTCTCCGCGATCAGTTCCATCGGCGGGCGTCCGCGGCGGTAACTGAACCGCCCGTCGCAGCGTTCGGCGAGCCCCCATCCCGGCGGGAGCGCCGCCGGCGGGATGGGGTCCTGGTCAGCGGCCATGTGCGCTGATATCGCCGGGTGGAGGAGTGTTCGTTCCGCTTGCGAGCGCGGGCACCTCTGTAGGCATCCCCTACCGCGAGCCGGCGTCGGTCACGGGTCCTCGCCGGCCCCGCGACGAACGCCGCGACGAGCGGGTCGATCGTCCGACTTTTGTCTCCGCTCGTCCTCGAGTCGGGTATGGCCGACTTCGATCCCGAGCGGTTCGAGGACAAGTACGCCAACTACTTCCCCGAACTCCAGCAGGCGTACAAGAACGCGTTCAACCGGATGAACGACAGCTACGACTCCGAACTGGTCCACGCGATCGACCAGCAGGTGCTGAACGAGAGCGAACCCTTCTACGAGGGCGACGGCGAGTTCCGGGTCGAGCTCCCGGACGACCCCTACGACCGGCTATCGGGCGTGGTCGTCGAGGAAGAGCGGTTCGAGCAACTCCTCGAGAAACACGTCGAGGAGATCGAGAGGGAGCTCCGACGCGTCTTCGATTTCGAATAGAACCGTCGGCGACGTCGGCAGCCGAACGTGGCGGACGGAAGGTTTAGGGGGGCCGACACCCAAGGGATTTCCATGAGCACCGAGACCCAGAACGACGGGGACGACCTCGAGGACCGCGTGACGAACTTCCTGCGCCGAAACTTCCCGCAGATCCAGATGCACGGCGGCAGCGCGGCGATTCAGGACATCGATCGCGAGAGCGGCGAAGTCAGCATCGCCCTCGGTGGCGCCTGCAGCGGCTGTGGCATCTCGCCGATGACGATCCAGGCGATCAAGAGCCGGATGGTCAAGGAGATCCCCGAGATCGAGAAAGTCAACGCCTCCACCGGCATGGACGGCGGCGAAGAGGAGATGGGCGGCATGAGCCCCTCCTTCCCCGGTGAAACCGTCGAAGACGACGACGGCGAGGTCGACGAAGGCCCCGAAGCACCGTTCTAACTCCCCCCGGCGCAGTTCCGACTCGAGTTTTCCGCTATTTCGACGCCGATAGCCAGCGGACCGGGTAGCGACTCCGTACGTGGGAAACCACAACGAAACGCGCTATCGAAGCTCTCGAGCGCGTTCCCACGTCCGCACCAGCGCCGAAAGCGTCCGGTTCGTCGGGACCGCGGGGTCGCGGTCGGCCGCCCGGTCGACCACGTAGCCGTTGATCGCGTCGATCTCGGTTCGCCGGCCGTCCCGGACGTCCTGGGCCATCGAGGAGGTGTTCGCGGCCGTCGCCTCGGCGACGGCCTCCATCGCCGCCACCGCCTCGTCGCTCTCGAGGGACACGCCGCAGGCGCGTGCGACGCGGGCGGTCTCGCGGCTCGCTTCGCGCGCGAGATCCGCCGCGGGCGCTTCGAGGACGGCCCCGTTCTCGGTCGCGGTCAGGGCCGTGACGGCGTTGATCCCCGCGTTGACCGCGAGTTTCTCCCACAGGCGGCGGGGCATGTCCGCGGCGACGCGGGTCTCGATACCCGCCGAGCGGAAGGCCTCGCCGACGCGGTCGGCGAGCGACGAGGGACCGCCCTCGCGAGCGCCGAGGACCACCTCGCCGACGCCGGTACACTCGACGACGCCCGGCTCCCGCAGGACGGCCCCGTAGGTCGCCGTCCCCGCCAGCACCGGGGCCTCGAGCCGGTCGGCGAGGACCGACTCGTTGCCCATCCCGTTCTGGAGCGAGAGAACCGCGTCGACGGCGCCCGTCGCGAGCCGGTCGGCCGCCGTCGCCGTGTCGAAGGCCTTGACGGTCACCACCGCGAGGTCCGCCTCGAGTCCGGTGCCGTCGGTCGTCGCCGTCGGGAAGACGCGGGCAGGCCCGTCGACCGCCCCCTCGAGACGCAGTCCCGACTCGCGGACGGCGCGGGCGTGGTCCTCGCGCGCGAGCAGCGTCACGTCGTGGTCGCGCGCGAGCAGTCCGCCGACGAGGCTGCCGAGGCTGCCGGCTCCGAACACGACGATCTCCATGGCTCGAGGTGAGACGGTGCGGTATAAACGGATTTCGTCCGACCGACGACTCGGGTCGCTCCGATCGACCGGACGACGTTCCGTCGACGCCCGAAACCGGGGACGTCGATCCTAATAAATCTCATACTGCTATACCAAATCCGATGCCAGCCGACGGAGAAGGCCCGATCGGGGCGGTTCGAATCAGTCCTCGGTCCAGTACATCAGTTGCTCGCGCTCCGAGTCGCAGTTCGGGCACCGCTCGGGGAGTCCGTCGTCGATCTCGCCCATCTCGCCACACTCCATGCAGCGCCACATCAGTTCGGCCTCGCCGAACTCGTGGCCCGAGCGGGCGTGTTCGACGCTCATCGCCTCGGCGCCCTCGCGAGTCGTAACGAAGAAGCCGCTCTGCTCGAACCCACGGATCCGCCCGATCTCGTTCCCGTCCTCGTCGTAGACCCGCTGTCCGAAGTTGAGCTTCTCGACCGCCTCGATGGCCTCTCGCTCGCCTTCCTCCGCGGGCTTCTCACCGGTTTCGACCATGACCGGAGCCACGCCGCCGACCGGAATAAAGACAGGGCGCGCATTGTGCGAGCGGCCGCTTGCGGCCGCGAGACGGCGCGTATCGGCCTCGGTCGGTGCGACGATTACGGTGAACGCGTCGAACGTCGCGACCGGATACAGTGGTAAGCAACATCGTGGTAATAGAAACCAATATACATCCCCGGGACCGAGCACGTGTCATGACAGTTCGTCTCACTCGAAGATTACTCGCCGTTCTCCCGTCGAAGACGGCCGCCGACGGCGCGCGTGTTCGGCGGCCGACCGCGGCCGGCACGGGCAACCCGGCCGCTGAGGTGGCCGCGGCCCCTCACGACGGGCGCGTGATTCGATCATGAGCGGGACCGGCGTCGCCACGATCGACGGCTGTCGGATCGCCTACCGGCGCGCGGGGACGGACGGCCCGCCGGTCGTCCTCTGTCACGGCGCGGGGATCGACGACGCGACCGTCTCCTGGCGACACGCGATCGACGCGCTGGCCGACGACTACCGCGTCTACGGCATCGACTGGCCGGAGTACGGCGACAGCACCGGCGACGTCACCCACACCGTCGACGGCTACGTCGACGTCCTCGAGGGCTTTCTCGAGACGCTGCCGTTCGACCGAGTGACGCTCGCGGGCATCTCGATGGGCGGCGGCGTCGCCCTGGGGTATACGCTCGCGAACCCCGACCGCGTCGAGGGGTTGGCGCTGATCGACAGCTACGGACTCGGCGACCGGCTCCCCAGCGCCCTCCAGTGGAAGGTCCTCTCGCGGTTCCCCGGCGCGACCGAGTTCGGGAAGATCGCGGCCAGCGCCTCGCCGAGGAGCGTCCGGATGGTCCTCGACAGTCTCGTCGCGGACGCCGACGCCCTCCCCGCCCCCTTCGTCGCGGACGTCAGGGAAAAGTTGCAGGAGCCGGGCTCGATACAGGCGTTCAAGCAGTTCCAGGACAACGAACTCTCCTTCAGCGGGCGGGTCGCGACCAACTACGCCGACGAACTCGAGACACTCGACGTACCGACGCTGCTCGTCCACGGCCGACAGGACCCGCTGGTCCCCCTCGAGTGGTCCGAGCGGGCCGCCGACCGGCTCCCCGACGCCGAACTCGAAGTGATCGAGGACTGTGGCCACTGGACGCCTCGAGAGCGACCCGATCGGTTCAACGAGGTCCTCGCGGACTGGCTGCCGGACCCCCGGAACGCGCCGGAACCGCAGTACACCAAGGAGGGGATGCCCGGCGTCACGCGGGCCAGCGGCGATTGATTTCGTCTCAGGCGGATGGCCGGGAGTGCGTCTCGAGCAGACGCGAGAGACGCACGACCCGGGGGAGGGCAGGCCGCTACCCGATTCCAACCGCGAGCGACCGAAGGGAGCGAGCGGGCCGACGATCGATGTGAGCGAACGACCATCGGGAGTGAGAGAACGGAGAGAGGAGGCTTTTCATCAAAGTTTTGCCGAGTGCGGTCGCGAAGCGACCGCACGCAGAGCAAAAGTTTGTTTCACATGAAGTCTTCAATCCCGCTCTGCTTGTTCTTGTCATTTTCGAAGATGCTCTCGAGCGAGCGTTCGAGCACCTCCAACCGCTGTTTCGTGTAGGGCCGGCAGTCGTACTCGTCGGCGACCTGGATCGCGGTCTGCATGTACTTGTTCACCGAGCCCTTGTGGACGGTGAGATTGACCCGGCCGCCGCACTCGCGGCAGTCGCCGGTCAGGGGCATCCGCCGGAACTTCTCGCCGCAGTCGAGACAGCGGGTCTCCTGCCGGGAGAACGCCCGGAGGTTCCCGATCAGGTCCGGCAGGAAGTGGTACTCGATGACCCGCTCGGCGACGTCGGTCTCGTCGACCGCCTCGAGTTTCCGCGAGAGTTCGAGCTGGGCGTCCATCTTGTCCATCATCGAGCCCAGGGTCTTGTACGCCGAGAGGTCGGGGCCCATCGCGATGTCCGTGGTGTCGTGGGTGTGTTCGAAGCCGGTGTACTCGAGGTCGGTGCCGAGGTTCTCCTCGGCGATCTCGACGTCGACGTCCTCGGGGTCGGCCTGCTCGCGGGTCGCGAGGTAGAACTCGCGGGGGTACTGCGAGACGACGTCCATGTTGTGGGCCTCGTCGTCGATCTCGGAGGGGTCGATGCGCGAGGACATGACGAGGGGGGCGTCCATCTTCCCGCCACGCTGGTCGGGCAAGAAGGTCTTGCTAAAGTTAAGAAGTCCGTCAAGTAGCAGCATTACGCAGTCCTCGTCACCGTCGCAATTCCGGCGTTTCGCGGCGTGGAAGTACGGATGAGCGTACCCCACCGCTGCGGTCGTGAAACCAATAACTCGCCCGACAGTAGCCGCGCTCGTGTGGGGCGCCATCCCGAAGACGAGTTCGCCGACCAGATCCTGGCGGTCCTCGAACTCGTAGAAGGACTCGAGCCCGTAGTACTGCGCTAACAGGTCGTCGATGAAGTCGGCCGTCTGGAGCATGTGCTCGGCCGCACCGTCCGAGAGGACGATGTCCTGCACTTTCAGCTCCACGAGCTGGTCCTCGTGGGTCAGGGGTTCGCCGTGGATGTCCTCCTCGTAGCCCAGCGCCTGGAGCTGGCCGACGTCGACGTCGAGTTCGCTGGCCCGGACCGAGGTCACGGGGAGGTCGGTCATGTCGTAGCGGACGGTGCCGTCCTTGAACGAGGAGACGTCGTGTTTCGCGCGCAAGATCCCCTTCTCGATCGGCTCGGGGACTTTGTTCTGCGAGGACAGCCCCTTGACGCCTTTGAGGATCTCGAAGGCGTTCTCGCGTTCGCCGACCGACTCGAGGGCGCTGCGGAACTCGTCGTTGACGTCGATCGCGCGGGTCTCGACGCAGGTGCCCTCGCGCTCGCAGTGGTCGCACTCGACGCGGCCGGCCTCGTCGGGCTCGAGGCGCTGATCGCAGTCGGGACAGCGGTAGTCCGGCGTGGTCCGGGCATCGCAGTCCGGACAGCGGTTCTTGAACGTCTCGGTGCCGCAAGCGTCACAGCGCTGGCGGCCGACCTCGAGTTCGACGACGCCGGGGGTGTCGGACATCGTCTCGGCGTGTTTGGCGGCGTCGGCGACGTTGCGCTGCGTGCCGCCGGCCTCGCCGATGGGGAACAGCGTGTGGACCGCCGGGCTCAGATCGCGGCTCTCGGACTTCTCGGGCCGACCCATTCGGTTGCCGATCCGCGTTGGCGCGCGCTCGCGGACCCGGAACGGCGCGACCTCGGTGACGGCCTCGACGGCGTTGTCGCCCTCGGCTTCGTGGCCCCACGTGCGGGCGCGCTCGGAGAGGTCGCCGTCGGCCCAGGTGCGCTCGAGTTCGATCTCGGGCCGCTGGTCGGGCTCGAGCGCCGCGCCGTCGGCGACGGCCCGCCGGGGCTCGCAGCCGACCGAGCGGACGAACGGCCGCCAGTCGTCGATCTCGATGCGGTCCGCGTCGGGGCGCTGTCGGTGTTCGATGACGATCGTCTCGAGGGCGTCGGCGACGGCGTCGTCGTGTGCGAGGACGAGGATGCTGTCGTCCCCGTTCCCGTTCACGCTGCCGTCGCCGTCGCGCTCGATGCGACCGTCGGCGACCGCCGCCGCGAGGTCGCGAAAGGCGTCGACGGAGAGGTCGTGCCAGAGGTAGGTGTACTCGGGATGGAGGGGGGCGTCGTACTCGACGGCCCACTCGACGGCCTCCTCGGGGTCGGGGAACTCGAGGTCGATCCGGGGGTCGTCCTCTAGGGCCTGGACGTCCGCGCCGGCGGCCGCTAAGTCCTGTACCCACCACTCGTAGGTGTAGGAGGCGGGCGCGAGCGGGTGGTTGTTCTCGACGAACTCGCCGTAGTTGACGAGGTACTCGCCGAGATCGAGGATCTTCTCGACGCCGTTTCTGATCTCGAGGGCGTCCTCGGGGTCGTCGATCCGGCGGACGTCGCCGTTTGCGAGTTTGACCGTCGGCCCCTCGATGGAATCGACGGGGACGACGCCGGCCGCTTTCCCGGGGCGTTCGGTCTTGATCTGGGTGCCGGTCGCGAGGAAGTCGTCGACCAGGTGCATCGCGGCGGGGTGGACGCCGGCGGTCGCGAAGCCGTGGTTGCGCGCGCGACCGTAGCGCAGGCGGAAGCCGCCCTCGGCACAGGGGTGAGAGAAGACGGGGCGGCCGGCGATCAGGTCCCGGAGGAACTTCTCGGAGGTGTCGACGCGGGGCGGTCCCTCGGGGTCGTCGGCGGCGTCGCCGTCTTCGCTCGGGTCAGCGTCCCCGTCGTCCTCGGCCGCCGATTCGCCGTCGTCCTCGTCGGCGTCGGCACCGTCGTCCGCCGTCTCCCCTTCGTCGTCGTAGTAGTTGCCGTCGATGAGGTCCTGCAGCCACGGCCAGTCGACCTCGTCCAGATTGCGGGTGTAGCGCTGGATCTTCGGGGCCTTCAGCGCGATCCCCTCCCCGAGGACGAGACACATCCCGCCGCGGGCGCTGTTGGTGTCGACCCGCTCTAAGTCCCGGAAGCCCGAGACCTCCTCGTCGCCGGTGGCCTCCCCGTCCAGCATGATCGGGAGGTGCTTCGCGATGAACTTGGCCTCCTTCGCCTTCGGGCAGTACTGGAGCCCGGTCTCCTTGTCGTAGAGGGCGATCTCCTCGGCGTAGCGTTCGACCTCCTCCTCGCGGGCGTCGTACTGCTCGATGCCGACGAGCGCGCGGGTGTAGTCGGCCACGAGCACCGAGAGCGCCTGTGCGGTCCCGCCCGCCGAGCGGATGGGACCGGCGTAGTAGACGTTGACGAACTCCGTCCCGTCGTCGTTTTCGAGGATCTCGACCCGGTCGATCCCCTCGATCGGCGCGGCGACGACCCCCTCGGTCAGCAGCGCGACCGCGGTCCGGACCGCGCCCTCGACCTTGCCCGCCTTCGTCTCGTAGTCGCCGACCCGTCCCTCGGCGAAGTCCTCGGCGAGTTCGAGCGCCGCCTCCTCGCGGCTCATCTCCCCCTCGAGTTCGCGGACTCGTTCGGCGACGCCGTCGATCCCCAAGATGTTCTCGACGCGGTCGGCCATGTCCTGGGCGACCGGGATCTCGACCTCGGGTTTCGGGTCGCCGCCCCGCTCTTTGGCCCGCTCGGCCACGTCGAAGGCCTCGTCGAGCTGGTCCTCGAGCCGCTCGAAGTACCGTTCGTCTTCGGCGCGCATGTCAGAGCCAGAGGTCGAGTTCGGTGGTCTCGTCGTACTCGCGCTCGAGGGGCTCCGCGAAGACGCGCAGGTGGACCTCGCCCGCCCAGACCGTCGCTTCGTTCAGGTGACCCGCGTAGGTCCGGCCCTCGTCGTCCGAGAGCACGGCGTGGGTGTGGGCGAAGCGCTCGTCGTCGAGCCACGAGACGTTGCCGACGCAGGCGGCGACCTCGAGCGGTTCGTCGAACTCGATCGGATAGTACTCGCAGGCGTCCTGATCGTAGAACCACAGTTCGGCGTCCTGCACCGCGCCGAGGGCGGTGAACCAGCCGGCGTCGGCTTCGACCGCGTCCGCCAGCGACTCGATCTCGGCCCGCCAGTCGGCGCCCGTCTCGAGTCGGGCGACGTACTCGTCGGTGGTCTCGACGGCGCGATAGTTCATACCCATGGTCAGTGCGGGCTGGAAGAAAAATACCACGGGTCCTCGGCGTCGGCCGCGCCGACCGTCGGTCGCGACCGTTTCGATCCGCGAGCGCGATCCCCGAGCACACTCGAGCGGCGGCCGCCCCGCGCCGGCGAGGGGGGTTCGCGAACCGACATCGATGCACAGGAGGATCCATCGCTGAACGGATCGTCTCACTTGCGGAACCGGTAGTAGAAGGCTTCTCAGGCAGTAAGAGGCGATTGCACGCCGTACTCGGCTGATACCAAAATAGATGCATGATAACACCCAGCACTATGGTGCTGGACCAGCCAACGCGACGCCGGGTACTCGGTTCGGGCGCCGCCGTCTCCGCGGCGGCGCTCGCGGGCTGCATCGGTGGGGGCGGCTCCGGAGACGGCGATCGGTTCCACTTCACCCAGGAGCAGTCGCGCGAGGAGCAGTTCGATCCCGTCGTCTCGAACGACGCGTACAGTTTTCAGGTCATTCAGCTCGTCTTCGACGGGCTCTACGAGTACGATGAGGGCCTCGAGCTACAGCCGAAGCTCGCGGCCGGCGAGCCGACGGTCGAGCGCGAGGGGACGCGCTACATCTTCGAACTGGTCGAGGGGGCCACGTTCCACAACGGCGACGAGGTGACCGCCGGCGACGTCGCCCACTCCTTCACGGCGCCGGTCGAGGAGGAGACGGAGAACGCCTCCGAGTACGACATGATCGAGAGTACGGAGGTCATCGACGACTACCAGCTCCAGGTCGACCTCGGCGACGAGCCCTACGGCCCGTTCGAGCTCGCGACGATGGGCGTGACGGTGGTCTCCGAGAGCGTCCGCACGGAGGACCGCGAGGCGTACAACACGGACCCGGTCGGCTCCGGCCCGTTCGAGTTCGCCGACCTGCAGGAAAACGAGTACGTCGATCTCGAGCGCAACGACGACTACTGGGACGACCTCGAGCCGAACCTCGAACGGGTGCGGTTCGTCGCTCACGGGGATCCCGCGGGTCGCGTCTCCGACATCCGGGCGGGCAACACCGACGTCATCGCGGGCATTCCCAACGACGACTGGGACGTCCTCGAGAACGAGTCGGGCGTGACCCTCCACTCGGCGGAGAGTCCGACGTTCATGTACATGGCTTTCAACTGTAACGAGGGACCGACGACGAACCCCGAGGTCCGGCGGGGGATCGCCCACTCGTTCTCGATGTCGGACTTCGTCGAGTCGAACGCGAACAACGTGAGTTCGCCGATGTACAGCCCGATCCCGCCGGTCGTCAACGAGATCTGGGAGTTCCCCGACGGGGAGTATCAGGAGCTGCTGCCGGCGTACGATCCGGAGCAGGCCCAGTCGCTGCTCGACGAACACGCGCCCGACGGCTTCGCGCCGACGATCATCACACCGGAGGGTATCCGCGCGCAGTTGGCCGAGCGGATCGCGACCCGACTGGACGAGATCGGCTACGGCGCGGACGTGCAGGTGCTGGACTTCGCGACGCTGGTCGACACCTACACCAGCGGGAGCGCCGACGACTACCAGATGTACCTGCTGGGCTGGACCGGCGGCCCTGACCCCGATTACTACCTCTACCCGCTGTTCCACGAGAGCCAGGCGGGGACCAATCAGGGCCACTACTACGAGGGTAGCGACGGCTTCCACGAGGCGATCGCCGAGGGGCGCAACTCGGCGGGCCGGGAGGAACGATACGACATCTACGAGCCCGTCGTCCGAGAGATCGTCGAGCAACTGCCCGTCTTACCGGCGTTCACGCAGGACAACACGATGGCCTCCCGCGACTACGTGCAGGACCTGCAGGCCCACCCGGAGGTGACGCGGAACCCGACGCTGGTCGCGGAGTACACGAACGTCTCGATGGAGTGAACCGACGGACGGCGATCCCGGCGCGGTCGGCGGGCCGTCGGCCCCGATCGCGTCGCGGCGTCCGACGACCGAACCGACGACTCCCGGATCGATGAAGCTACTCAAGTACACGATATACAGGCTGGCACAGGCGGTCCCGGTCCTGATCGGGATCTCCGTCATCACGTTCCTGCTGGCGAACCTGGGGCCGGGCGATCCGGTCAGCCTCATGCTCCAGGGCCAGGAGCACAGCGAGGAACTGATCAGAACGATCGAGCGACGGTACGGACTCGACAGGCCGTTACACGAGCGGTACCTGACGTACATGGCCGGTCTGCTGCAGGGCGACCTCGGGCAGAGCATCTACTACGAGCGACCGGTGGCCGACCTGATCGCGGACCGATTCGGCCCGACGCTGTTGTTGGTCGTCTCGGCGTACGCGTTCGCGCTCGCGACCGCGGTCCCGCTCGGCGTCGTGGCCGCGAACCGGCGGAACGAGCCGGCCGACCACGCCTCTCGGATCGCCGCGCTCGTCGGCGTCAGTACCCCGTCGTTCTGGATCGGGATCGTCCTGATCCTGGTCTTCGCCGTGAAGCTCGGCTGGCTCCCCTCGAGCGGACTCTACTACCCGTGGCGTCCCCCCAGCGCCTATCCGGGGATCGACGGCCACCTCGAGCTGTACTACCAGTCGGCCAGACACCTGCTGTTGCCGATGATCGCGCTCGGGACGTTACAGATGGCGACGATCATGCGCGTCGAGCGCACGCAGATGATCGAGTCGCTCCAGGGTGAGTACGTCAGGCTGGCCCGCGCCTACGGCGTGCCCGAGCGGACGATCCTGCGAAAGCACGCGTTCCAGGTGGCGCAGTTACCGATCATCACGATCGTCGGACTCAACCTGTCGACGGCGATCGGCGGTGCGGTGCTGGTCGAGACGGTGTTCAACATCAACGGGATGGGGCAGCTGTTCGTCGGGGCGATCCAGCGAAACGACTACCAGCTCGTGATGGGCGTCACGATGATGCTCGGCGTCCTGTTCGTGGTCGGCGTCATCATCACCGACATCTCGTACGCGTACGTCGATCCGCGAGTCACCTACGGAGAGCGAGAGTAACCATGGCAGTCGGCGACTCACACTACGACGGCGATCGCGACTCGGCGACCGGGAGCGACGTCGAAGCCCGCGTCGGCTGGCGCCACACCGTCGCGCAGATCCGGCGGGATACGACGGCCCGCTGGGGGCTGTACATCGTCGCGACCGTCCTGTTCGTCGCGGTCTACGCATTCGTCGACAGCAACCTTTCGACGCTCACGTTCGGACAGCTGTCGGACTACACGTTCGCGAAGGCCCTCCCGATCTTCGACCACCCGACGCACATCCCGCCGCCGGGCGAGGGAACGCAGCACCTGCCGCCGTACTTCCCGCTGGCCGAGCAGCCGTGGAACCCGTTACCGGCCGGCGGCACGCTCGAGCATCCCCTCGGGACCGACAGCACCGGCCGGGACTACTTCACCAGGATCGTTTACGGGACGCAGGTGTCGGTGTTCGTCGGGCTGATCTCGACGTTCATCGGGCTCTCCGGCGGGACGATCATCGGTGCGGTCGCCGGCTACTACGGTGGCCGAGTCGACGACGTCCTCATGCGGATCGTCGAGACGGTGTACGCGATCCCGCCGCTGATCCTCATCATCGTCTTCACCGTCTTCGTCGGCGGGGCGAACATCTGGTACGCGGTGCTCGGCGTCGGCATCGCGTTCGTCCCCGTCTTCGCCCGCATCATCCGCAGTCGCGTGCTGAGCATCCGCGAGATGGACTACATCGAGGCGGCGCGGGCGGCCGGCGTGAAGGACCGACACATCATCATGCGCCACGTCGTCCCGAACAGCTTCGCACCGGTGCTGGTGTACGCGACGCTGCAGATCGGCGTGACGATCCTCATCGTGGCCGGGCTCTCCTTCCTCGGCTACGGCGCACAGCCGCCGACCCCGGACTGGGGCCAGATGCTCAGAACCGCCCACGGCTACATGCACTCGAACATCTGGCTCTCGATCTGGCCGGGGCTGGCGATCATGCTCACCATCATGGGCTTCAACCTGTTCGGCGACGGCCTGCAGGACGCCCTCGACCCGCGAATCGAAGACTGACAATGAGTTCGGAACCACTACTCCGCGTCGAAAACCTCGAGACGCAGTTCGAGACGGAAGCAGGAACGGTACGCGCCGTCGACGGCATCTCCTTCGAGGTCCGCGAGGGCGAGATCGTCGGCCTCGTCGGCGAGAGCGGCGCCGGCAAATCGGTCGCCTCGATGAGCCTGCTGCGGCTCGTCGAGAGCCCCGGCGAGATCGTCGCCGGGGAGATCACCTACAAGGGCGAGACGATCGTCGCCGTCGAGGACGGGCCGGACGGCGAGCCCCGACGGCGGGACGACGCCCTCTCGAGCGAGGAGATACGGACCCGCATCCGGGGCAACGAGATCGCGGTGATCTTTCAGGACCCGATGGAGTCGCTCAATCCCGTCTTCACGGTCGGCGGCCAGCTGCGGGAGTTCATCGAGCTCAACCGCGGACTGCCGGAAGACGAGGCGAAAGCCGAGGCGATCGACATGCTCCGGGAGGTCGGCATCCCCGATCCCGAGCAGCGCTACGAGGAGTACCCTCACCAGTTCTCCGGCGGAATGCGCCAGCGCGTGCTCATCGCGATGGCGCTGGCCTGCGAGCCCAGCCTGATCATCGCCGACGAGCCGACGACGGCGCTGGACGTGACCGTCGAGGGCCAGATCCTCGACCTCGTCGACGAACTCCAGGCCAAGTACGGAACGAGCTTCATCTGGGTCACCCACGACCTGGGCGTCGTCGCCGAGATCTGCGATCGGGTCAACGTGATGTACCTCGGGGAGATCGTCGAGCAGGCCCCGGTAGACGAACTGTTCTACGACACGAAACACCCCTACACCGACGCCCTGCTGGACTCGATCCCTCGACCCGACCGCACCGTCGCGGCACTCGAGGCGATCGAGGGGGTGATGCCCGAGGCGATCGAGCCGCCGTCGGGCTGTCGGTTCCACCCGCGCTGTCCGGACGCGCGCGAGGTGTGCAAGCGCGTCCATCCCGGGACGAAGGTCGTCGCGGACGCCGACGGCGAGCCCCACCGCGCGGCCTGCGTGAAACACGACGCCTTCGACGTCGATTACGCGGGCAGTCCGCCGCTCGAGGGCGCGGCGGGAGAGAGCGGAGATGCGGCGGTCGAGTCGGAACTCGCGCCGAACCCGGCCGGCGACGACGGGGGTGAGGGCCGTGAGTAGCGGCCTCCGGCTGGACGAGGACAGCGAGTACGACCGCGAGGGGCCGCTGCTCGAACTCGAGGGCGTCTCGAAGCACTTCGCTCAGGAGTCGGGGCTGCTGGCCGGACTCGAGTTCGACCCGGGCGAGTTCCCGCCGTTCAGCGTCGAACGAGAGCGGGTGCGAGCCGTCGACGACGTCTCGCTGTCGATCCGACCCGGCGAGACGCTGGGGCTGGTCGGGGAGTCCGGCTGCGGCAAGAGCACGCTCGGGCGGACGATCTTGCGCCTGCTCGAGCCGACCGAGGGGGACATCTACTTCAAAGGGGAGAACCTGGCCGATCTCGGGGGCGAGGAGCTACGGCGGACCCGCTCGGACATGCAGATGATCTTTCAGGACCCCCAGTCCTCGCTCGATCCGCGGATGAAGGTCGGACGGATCATCGAGGAGCCGATGCGGGCCCACGACATGTTAGACGACGAGAAGCGGGAGGCCCGCGCGAAGGAACTGCTGGCGAAGGTGGGGCTGGATCCGCGCCACTACAACCGCTACCCTCACGCCTTCTCCGGCGGCCAGCGCCAGCGGATCAACCTCGCGCGGGCGCTGTCGGTCGACCCCGACTTCGTGGTCTGTGACGAGCCGGTCTCCGCGCTGGACGTCTCCATCCAGGCGCAGGTGCTGAACACGATGGAGCGACTGCAGCGGGAGTTCGGCCTCACCTACCTCTTCATCGCCCACGACCTCTCGGTCATCCGCCACATCTCCGACCGCGTGGCGGTGATGTACCTGGGTCACATCGTCGAACTGGCGGGGAAGGAGGAACTGTTCGAGAACCCACAGCACCCCTACACCCGCGCGCTGCTCGAGTCGATCCCCGTCCCCGATCCCCGCGAGAGCGGCTCGCGGGGCGTCCTCGAGGGCGAGGTACCGAGCCCGGTCGATCCGCCCTCGGGGTGTCGGTTCCGGACGCGGTGTCCGCGCCTGATCGCGCCCGCGTCCTACGACTGGACCGGCGAGGAGTGGCCGC
>SDGW01000096.1_pt1 | contig 37917 bp, 42 predicted proteins | sample 2873831 | NCBI WGS metagenome assembly SDGW01 (sample SAMN08132700, study PRJNA421101) | hypersaline lake metagenome | isolation source: celular fraction 0.22 microns magnesium sulfate-rich crust from ephemeral... | place: Spain: Penahueca Lagoon, Toledo | collected 2011-07 | reverse complement strand
CCATGTAGATCTTCTTACTAGAACTGCATGATCTGTCCCGTTTGGTGACGCGAGACGATGGAACCAATCACTCTTGTCCAGTGAAGGGTCAGATCGCCTTTCCGACGGACGATCAGCAGCCGGTACCGGACCGGGCGCGTCGGAACCCGTGCTCCGCGACGGTCGGTCGGCCACTGGGCAGTCCGTCTCGAAAGCGGAGTCGCTCGAGGCGGACGACCCGCGCTTCGTCACAGACGCAGTTCCGGTTCTGCCGAGCGAGCGGATCGAACCGGCGAGCGTGAGTGCCGACGCATGCGACGGTTCGCCACGGATCGGTCGAGGCGACCGGCTCGAGCGGGTCACGGTAGCACGGCGTCACACGACGGCTGCGTATCGGCGGACGAAGAACGGGAACCGAAAAAACAGACCACGGCGTTCCATGGCGGGAACAGCAGTCCTCCAGTGTCAGAGGGTGCAGGGACAAGCGGTCACAATGGCCACAGTGTGGGTCGTCGATCGCGTGTGTGTCTCGGTCTTCGTCGTCATCACCTCGACCTACTATAACGTACGTCCAATAATAAAGGTTTTTACTGGAGCAATAGCTGCAGGGTTCGATTCAATAGAACACATATGACCACACAACTCCCGTATGGGGAGACTATATTCTAACTCCGGTGAAGCAAAGACGGAGTTTGTGAACAGATGCCAAACAGAGGTCGGCGAGCAGCGACTGCCTTCCCGAGACGATAGGCAGGGGTCACGGGACGGGCCGACGGCTCGAGGGAGTGACGGAGGCGTTCGAAAAGCGGCTCGGCTCGAGGCGGCCGTGAACGACGACCCGCCGAGTTAGTGTGCCGTCGCGGGCTGCTCGAGCTGGACGAACCGTCCGTCGCCGCAGACGCAGTCCTCGCTCGTCCCGAGCGGACGAATCGCGCCGTCGTCGGTGACCTCGGCGACGAGGATAGCGCCACAGGACTCACAGCGGACTGCGGCTCGCGTCGGCTCGGATTGTATTGACATAGAGTACAACACAACCTGCACTGGTATCATTGCCGCTCCAAAACACGAAGGCCGCCCGAAGTGACAGGTTCCGCCGGACCGGGCGAACGACGGCTTTCACGCCCGATATCTCCGGACCGGCCGCGAGGGGTCCGACTCCGCTCCCGCGGACGCGCCCCGGTGACGTACTCGAGCAATGAACGATCGCTGTGCGGATCGCCGGCAAGCCCAACGGTTTCGGCGTCGCCACGACTGACAGGACACGTGGCCGCTCCCGCCTCGAGCGTCAAGCGACTGTTCGTCAACGGGGTCGTCATCACGATCCCACTGATCGCGACGCTGCTGGTCGCGTTGGTCGTCCTCGATTTCATCCTCGGCGTTCTCTCGCCGGTGATCACCGGAATCACCTACGTCTGGCCCGACGGGCCGTCGGTACCGGTGATCGAGTTCGCGACGCTCGCGTCGGTGATCGGGGTCTTCCTGCTAGTCGGGCTGGTCGCCGAATACACCCCCGGAACCTACCTCTCGAAACGGGTCCACGCGACGATGGAGACGATCCCCGGCGTCAGCACGGTCTACGAGAGCGTCCGCCGAGCTAGCACGCTGCTCGTCGAGGACGACTCGGAGAAGGTCCACGAAGTGGACCTGATGGTCGACGAAACGTTCCGGTCGATCGCGACGCTCGGCGCGGCCGCCGACAGCCTCGGCGAAGCCGAACCCGGCGACTGAGACGCGACGGGCGACGTGACCGCCCGGATCAGTTTCGCCCCGGTATACGACCATTTATACCCGATGGCGGCCGTACCAGTGTGCAATGGCGCAAGCGGGAAACTCCGAACTCGTCGACTCCTTCGAGCAGTTCTTCCGGAACTACTACGACAGCGAGATCAAGCAGCTTGCCCAGCAGTACCCCAACGAGCAACGGTCGCTGCACGTCGACTGGCAGGACCTCTACCGGTTCGATCCCGACCTCGCGGACGACTTCATCAACCAGCCCGAACAGCTCCAGCGCTACGCCGAGGAGGCGCTCCGACTGTACGACCTCCCGATCGACGTGAGCCTCGGTCAGGCCCACGTTCGGATGCGGAACCTCCCGGAGACGGAGACGCCCGAGATCCGCGAGATCCGCGCCCGGGACATGAACTCCCTCGTGCAGGTCCACGGCATCGTCCGCAAGGCCACCGACGTCCGCCCGAAGATCGAGGAGGCCGCCTTCGAGTGCCAGCTCTGTGGCACTCTCACGCGGGTCCCCCAGTCCAGCGGCGACTTCCAGGAACCCCACGAGTGCCAGGGCTGTGAGCGGCAGGGTCCCTTCCGCGTCAACTTCGACCAGTCCGAGTTCGTCGACTCCCAGAAGCTGCGCATCCAGGAGAGCCCCGAGGGACTGCGCGGCGGCGAAACGCCCCAGTCGCTGGACGTCAACGTCGAGGACGACATCACCGGCGAGGTCACCCCTGGCGACCACGTCTCCGCGACCGGCGTCCTCCGCCTCGAGCAACAGGGCGACCAGCAGGAGAAATCGCCCGTCTTCGACTTCTACATGGAGGGAATGTCCGTCGAAATCGACGAAGAGCAATTCGAGGACATGGACATCACCGAGGAGGACAAGAAGGAGATCTACGAGATCTCGAACCGGGAGGACGTCTACGAACGGATGGTCGCCTCCATCGCGCCCTCGATCTACGGCTACGATCAGGAGAAGCTCTCGATGATCCTCCAGCTGTTCTCCGGCGTGACGAAGCAGTTGCCCGACGGCTCGCGGATCCGGGGCGACCTGCACATGCTTCTCATCGGGGATCCGGGTACCGGGAAGAGCCAGATGCTCGCATACATCGAGAACATCGCACCGCGGGCCGTCTACACCTCCGGGAAGGGGTCGTCCTCGGCCGGTCTCACGGCCGCGGCCGTTCGCGACGACTTCGGCGACGGCCAGCAGTGGAGCCTCGAGGCCGGCGCGCTCGTCCTCGCCGATCAGGGGATCGCGGCCATCGACGAACTCGATAAAATGCGCAGCGAGGATCGGAGCGCCATGCACGAGGCCCTCGAGCAACAGAAGATCTCCGTCTCGAAGGCCGGCATCAACGCCACACTGAAGTCCCGCTGTTCGCTGCTGGGCGCCGCCAATCCCAAGTACGGCCGCTTCGACCAGTACGAGCCGATCAGCGAGCAGATCGACCTCGAGCCGGCGCTGATCTCGCGGTTCGACCTGATCTTTACCGTGACGGACACGCCCGACGAGGAGAAAGACCGGAACCTCGCGGAACACATCATCACGACCAACTACGCCGGCGAGTTGACGACCCAGCGCGAGGAGATGAACCAGCTCGAGGTCAGCAGCGACGAGATCGACGAGATGACCGACCAGGTCGATCCGGAGATCGACGCCGACCTCCTGCGCAAGTACATCGCCTACGCAAAGCAGAACTGCCACCCGCGGATGACCGAGGACGCCCGCAACGCGATCCGCGATTTCTACGTCGATCTGCGCTCGAAGGGGACCGACGAGGACGCCGCGGTGCCGGTCACGGCCCGCAAGCTCGAGGCGCTGGTGCGGCTCTCGGAGGCCAGCGCCCGGGTTCGGCTCTCGGACACGGTCGAGCAAGACGACGCCGAGCGGGTCATCGAGATCGTCCGCTCGTGTCTGCAGGACGTGGGGGTCGACCCCGAGACCGGCGAGTTCGACGCGGACATCGTCGAGGCCGGGACCTCGAAGTCCCAGCGCGATCGGATCAAGAACCTCAAACAGCTCATCGGCGACATCGAGGAGGAGTACGACGACGGCGCGCCGGTCGACATCGTCATGGAGCGGGCCGAGGAGATCGGGATGGACCAGTCCAAGGCCGAACACGAGATCGACAAGCTCAAACAGAAAGGCGAGGTCTACGAGCCGAGTACGGACACGCTTCGGACGACGTGATCGAAGTGGGTCGAACGGTTCACCGTGTCGTCCCAGCGGACGGCCGCGTTGCGGGTTCGCTCGAATAGTTCTACTACGCGATCGGTCTCCAGAGTCGTGGGGTTCGGTGCGGCGCGAACGAACGGATCCGACTCGAGCGGCGGACCGGTCCCCGACTCCATCGGCCGAGGAAATCGCTTGGACGGCGCGAGCCGGCGTCGACGCCCGTCAGTCCAGCGATCCGGCCACCAGCTCGGTCTCGGCGAGTTCCCTGAGATCGACGACGGTCGACCGGATCGTCACCGGTGCGACGTCGGCGACCTCGGCCGCCGTGGCCTGGGTAAGCGTGGGCCAGTCCTCGCGTTCCCCGGCGGCCTTGTAGAGACAGGCCGCGGCGACGCCGCTTGGGTTTCGCCCGCCGATCTGCCCCGCCTCGAGCAGGGTTTCGACGTGGTCGCGGGCGCGTTGCTCGACGGCCGTGCCGACCTCGAGTTTCGAAGCGTATCGCGGTAGGTACTCGGCGGGATCGATCGGTCCGGTCGGAAGCCCGAGTTCGCGGTTCAACGCGTCGTAGGCGACGGAGAGTTCGTCGCCGTCGGCGCGGGCCGTGTCGGCGATCTCGTCGGTCGTCCGGGCGATCGACCGGGTCCGGCAGGTCGCGTAGATGGCGGCGGCGGCAAAGCCCTCGAGCGAACGGCCCTGAAAGAGCCCCTCGGACTGTGCGGACTCGAAGAGGGCACAGGCTTGCTCCCTGGCCGATTCCGGCAGCGAGAGCGAGGCGGTGATCCGTCTGATTTCGGCGAAGCCGTAGACCTGGTTTCGCTCGACTTTCGAGGAGATGCGGGCGCGGTTGTGTTCCCTGCGGAGGCGGGCGATCTGTCGGCGTTTCCGGCCGGTCAGCCGGGAGCTGTACCCCGAATCGGAGCCAGAGCCGTAGCCGATCTCCGTGGACAGTCCGCGATCGTGTCTCGAGCGGGTAAGCGGCGCGCCGGTCCGTCGTCGATCGGTGTCGTCGTCCTCGAAGGATCGCCATTCCGGGCCGCGATCGATCGAGTCCTCACCGGAGACGAGTCCGCAGTCTTCACACACGATTTCGGTACCTCTCCGCCGTAATCTGCCGTCGCATTCGGGACAGACTGCAGCCGTATCTGCCATCGGTTATTTGCGCTCCCTACAACTGATTGCTCCGCCCTGGTATTTAAAATGTTGGAGATCGTGAATGAAAACAAGGCGGTGTCAGGAACGGAGTAATCGGGCCAACAGCGATGACGACGCCGGAGTAGGCGCGTCTCGAGTCGATTCGTCTCGATCCGCCAGCAGCCGTTCGTAGCGGTCGATGACGGCCTGTCGGCGGGTTTCGCTCGTCGCGACCAGCCGTTCGAGCGCGGCGATCCGAAGCCGGAGCCGGGTTCGTTCGATCCGGGCGGAGAGGGGTACCTCGTGGGGGTCGGAACGGGCCGCGGACCCGTTCGGGGGACCGGACTGTCGGAGGTGGTGTCGGGCGGTCGGGGTGGAGTCGGTGAGACGAGTCCGTTCGTCGGCGGGAGCGGCCGGAGTGGGGCCTCGTTGTTCGGCGGACATGGCTCGCCTACGGGTTCGGCGGCGGACGGGAAAAAGATCAGTCAGTCGGGTGTCAGACGCGTCCGACGCCGGTCGTGCGTCCGGCCGACGCTAGTTTTGGAGGTGCTCGAGCACGCCCTGCGTGTCGGCCGGGACGGGTTCGGACTCGCTCCCCGCCGCGGCGGCGGCGTCGGGGTCCTTGAGCAGGTGGCCGGTGGTGAGACAGGCGACCCGTTCGTCGTCGTCGACGATCCCCTCGGCCCGGAGCTTTCGTAGGCCGGCGACGGAGGCCGCGGAGGCCGGTTCGACGCCGATCCCCTCGGCGGCGATGTCGCGCTGGGCCTCGGTGATCTCCTCGTCGGAGACCGCGACCGCGGTGCCGCCGGTCTCCCGAATGCCGGGCAGGGCCTTCGGCGCGTTGACCGGGTTCCCGATCCGGATCGCCGTCGCGCGGGTCTCGACGTCCTCCCAGCGGCGGACCTCGTCGGCCCCGTTCTCGATCGCCTCGACCATCGGTGCGGCCCCCTCGGCCTGGACGCCAGTCAGTTTCGGGACGTCGTCCTCGTCGAGCGCGCCGGCTTGGACGAGTTCGCGGAAGGCCTTGTACAGCGCCGACGTGTTGCCCGCGTTGCCGACCGGGAGCACGATCCGGTCCGGGACGGCGTCGTAGTCCGCGAGGAAGCCCTCGAGGATCTCGAGACCGATCGTCTTCTGGCCCTCGAGCCGGAAGGGGTTCAGCGAGTTCAGCAGGTAGGCCTCGCCCTGCCCCGCGAGTTCCTGGACGATGTCGAGGCAGGCGTCGAAGTTGCCGTCGACCTCGAGAATGCGCGCGCCGTGGAGGCTCGCCTGGGCGATCTTGCCCGCGGCGACCTTCCCCGCCGGAAGGAGAACGAGTGTCTGCATCCCACCGCGGGAGCCGTAGGCCGCCAGCGCGGCGCTGGTGTTTCCGGTGGAGGCACAGGCCAGTCGGCCGACGCCGAGTTCCTTCGCGACCTTGACGCCGACGGTCATCCCGCGGTCCTTGAACGAGCCGGTCGGGTTCATCCCCTCGTGTTTGATCCGCAGGGCTTCGACGCCGACTTTCTCCTCGAGGCGGGGCACCTCGTACAGCGGCGTCGCCCCCTCCTGGATCGAGACGCCGGCCTCGAAGGGGAGGGCGTCGGCGTAGCGCCAGACCCCCTCGCCCTCGAAGTCGTCGAACGTCGGCAGGTCGGCGTAGCGGACCTCGAGGAGGCCGTCGCAGTCGTCGCAAGTGTAACGGACGTCGTCGAACGGGGCGAAGGTCTCGCCGCACTCGATACACTCGAGCCAGACGCCCTCGTCGGCGTCGGCGGGCTGGTCGGGCTGCTCGGCCGAGAGACTGAGACTCATTGTCGGAGGGGAGGGCCGCAGGGGCAAAAAGTGGGTGGATTCCGCGGTGGGCGACTCAGTCGGCCCCGTCGAACTCGTCGATCACGTCGTGAACCGTCGCGGTCCAGGCGTCCAGGGCCTCGTGGAGCATCCCCTTGGCTTCGGGCAGCGACGCGGCCGTATACTGGTAAACGTGGCCCCCGCCGTCGAGCAGTCGCCGATTCCGGCGGACGAGCCCGCGGTCCCGGAGCGTCGACAGCGACCGATTGACCGTGCTCCGGTCGCGTTCGAGGGACGCAGCCAGTTCCTCGATCGTACTCCCGGGTTGTTCACACAGGACGAGATACGCCCGCGTCTCGTGGTCTTCGATCCCGAATACGCAACTCATCACCTCCTCGAACGGCGGGTTCGATTCCTCCATCAGTTCCCCGAGGCGGTGCCGGGGAGTCTCGGCCATACCACGCCTATGGCGGGCGGATCAAAATACCCGTCGCCGTCGACCGACACGGACGGCCCGGTCGTGGTTTCGTCGCTACAGCAGGTAGACGACGAGCAACGCCGTCGGCCCCAGGAGCATGATCAGCGCGGCGAGGACGAATCTGAACCACATGATAGATCCAGCGACCGGAAGCGTCGGGATAAGACCTCAGGTCCTTTCAACAGGTTTGGGATCCGTTATATCGCGGAAACAACTGATTAATCGGTCGCGGAGACGGCTCGGCGGTCGACGCCTCCCGAGCGAGAAGTCGCGAACCGGGACGCATCGGCCGACGGTCGCGCGATCGGCGACGGGACGTTCACTCGGGATGACATCGATACCATTCGGCGGACCGGAGAACGGTTTCTGAGCGCTCTTTCCCAGTATCTGGAAACGTCACTGGGCGCATATTATCGCGGCAATCCAAACGCCGCCTATGGCGACTGACCACGCTCGACAGACCGACCGATCGCTCGTCGTCCACTCGTACTGGCCGTACGCGGTCCTCCTTGGGGGACTGGTCGGCGCGATCCGGCCGGCCCTGGCGATGGTCGGCGATATCGGCCCGACCGTGGGAGTCCTCACGACGCTGCCCGAGTTGCAGTTGTGGTGGGTGCTTCACATCGGGTACAGCGCCGTCTTCGCGACCGGATACGGACTGATCGTCTACCACCGTCGGCTGCGTCGGTTTTCGGAATCGGTTCCCGCGGGTGCCGTCCTCGGCCTCGGCTACGGGGTCGCCCTGTGGCTCGGCAACATCGTCGTCGGCTGGAACGTCGTCCTCGCGCCACACCTGCTCTCGTCGTCGGAGCCGATCGATCCGCTTGCAGTCGGCCCGATCGCCGATCACCTCGTCTACGGGATCGCCCTCGGTGTCGCCTACGCGGTCGTCGTCCCGCGGCTGGACGCGTACCGCCGCTGAGAGGGGATAGCGGGCCGACGAAGCCGACCGTCACGCAAAAATCTGGACGAAAAACCGATCACTCAGTTCGTGATCGGACGCCTACTCGAGCAGCCAGCTCAACAGCGCCTTCTGGGCGTGCAGCCGGTTCTCGGCCTGGTCGAAGACGACCGAGCGATCGCCCTCGATGACGTCGTCGGTGATCTCCTCGCCGCGGTGGGCGGGGAGACAGTGCATGACCGAGGCGTCGGGAGCGTTCTCGAGCAGGTCGGCGTTGACCTGAAAGCCGTCGAAGTCGTTCATCCGGACGTCGCGTTCGTCCTCCTGGCCCATCGAGATCCAGACGTCCGTGTAGATGACGTCGGCGTCCGTCGCGGCCTCGACGGGGTCGCTCGTGACCGTCGGCTCGCCGCCCAGTTCGCGGGCCCGCTCGAGGACTTCGCCGTCGACCTCGTACCCGTCGGGCGTCGCGATCGTCAGGTCGACGTCGGTCAGCGCACAGCCGAGCGCGAACGACTGGGCGACGTTGTTCCCGTCGCCGACCCAGGCCGCCGAGACGTCCTCGAAGCCGTCCTCGTGTTCGCGGATCGTCAGCAGGTCCGCCAGCGTCTGGCACGGATGGGCGTCGTCGGTGAGCCCGTTGACGATCGGCACCGAGGAGTACTCCGCGAGCACCTCGACGTTCTCGTGTTTGAAGACCCGAGCCATGACCGCGTCGACGTACCGCGAGAGCGCACGCGAGGTGTCTTTCAGCGGTTCGCCCCGGCCGAGCTGGATGTCGTCTTCCCCGAGGAAGATCGCGTGGCCGCCGAGCTGGGTCATCCCCGTCTCGAAGGAGACGCGGGTCCGGGTACTCGCCTTCTGGAAGAGCATTCCCAGGGTCTGTCCGGACAGATCGGCGTGGTCCTCGCCGGCTTCGACGGCGCGTTTGTACTCGTCGGCCCTATCGAGAACTGCGAGCAGTTCCTCCGCAGAGAGGTCGTCGACGTCGAGGAAATGTCTCGGCGTCGTCTCGTTCGTTGCTGTTGTCATGATCTGGTATTGAAAACGGCTATTGCTCACTGAGCGTCCGCGCGACGCGCTCGAGGACCGCCACCGACTGGTCGAACTCCGACAGCGACAGTCGTTCGTCGGGCGCGTGATCGAGGTCCGAGTTGCCCGGCCCGTAGGTGATCATCGGACAGTCCCAGGCCCCGGCGTAGATGTTCATGTCGCTCGTGCCGGTCTTGCGCACCAGGCGCGGATCGCCGCCCTCGTTGCGGATGGCGACGCGAAACGCCCGTGCGACCTCCGTCCGCGGGCTCATCATCACCGGCGGGACCTTGTCCTTCCAGGTCACGGTCCCGACCTCGAGTTCGGCCTCCGCGGCCTCGCGGACGGTCCCGACGTCGAGCGTCGGCGGGACGCGCAACTGAACGTCCATCGTCGCCTCGACGGAGAGGCCGTCGTCGCTGGTCCCGCCGTCGATGTCGACCGGTTTGGTCGTCACCTGCTCGAAGACCGGTTCGTACTCGTCGCCCTCGAAGTACTCCTCGACGGCCGACCACCAGCGGACGGCGTGTTGGATGGCGTTCGGGTCCGGCCGGGAGGTGTGGCCGGACTCGCTGGTCGCGACGTAGGTGCCGGCGATCAAGCCGCGGTAGCCCAGCGTGATCCCGTCGGCGCCTGAGGGCTCGCCGTTGACGACGGCATCCGGCGACTCCTCGCGGTCGTCGACCAGGTAGCGCGACCCCTTCGAGTCGATCTCCTCGCCGACGACGCCGACGAAGGAGACGCCGGTGCGGACGGCGGCGGCCGCCATCGCAGCGAGCGGCCCCGTCGCGTCGACGCTGCCGCGACCCCAGAGGATCTCGTCGTCGCCGGTCTCTTCGACCTCGACGGGGATGTCCCCCGGAACGGTGTCGATATGTGAGGTCAACAACACGGAATCGTCCGCCGGCGCGCGAACGTTACCGACCGCGTCGATCCAGACCTCCCGGTCGTGGGCCTCGAAGAAGTCCACGAGACGTTTGGCCGCCTCGCGTTCCTCGCGGGTCGGCGAGGGGATCGAGACGAGATCGACGAGCAACTCGCGGGCTTCCGCGACTGACACGTCGCTCGAGGGGTCGGCGTTCGCGCTCATGATTCGGTGTCGGATGCGACGACCGCGGTCAACGCGTCTACGAGTCGGTCCGCCTCCGCCTCGCCGATCACGAGCGGCGGCAGCAGGCGGAGCACGGTCCGGCCGGCGGGCAGCGCCAGCACCTGCTGATTCATCGCCAGATCGCGGGCGACGCGGTTCGCGCCGCGTTTCAACTCGACGCCGACGAGCAGTCCGTCGCCGCGGACCTCGCGGACCTCGTCGCCCAGCGCCGCCTCGAGTTCGGTGACGAGATAGTCGCCGATCTCGGCGGCGTGAGCGGGCCACTCCTCTTCGACCAGCGTCGAGACGGTCGCGTGGACCGCCGCGGCGACGACGGGGCCGCCGCTGAACGTGGCGTTGTGCGAGGCCGCGCCGTCGGCGATCCAGTCGCGGACCGCGACCGCGCCGACGGGCAGGCCGTTGCCCAGCCCTTTCGCCGTCGTCAGCACGTCCGGCGTGACGCCCGCGTTCTGGCAGGCCCACATCTGTCCGGTGCGGCCCATCCCGGTCTGGACCTCGTCGAAGACGAGCGCCGCACCGGCCTCGTCAGTCAGTTCGCGGGCGGTCTCGAGGTAGCCCGCTGGCGGGACGTTGATCCCGCCCTCGCCCTGAATCGGCTCGAGGATCACGGCCGCGGTCTCGTCGTCTACGGCGTCGGCGAGTTCCTCGCCGTCGCCGTAGGGAACGAACTCCACGTCGCCGGCCAGCGGCTCGTAGGGCTTCTTGTACTTGTCCTTCCAGGTAGCTGCGAGCGCCCCCATCGTCCGTCCGTGGAACGAGCGGGTCGCGGCGACGATCTTCGACTCGCCGGTCGCCGACCGGGCGAACTTCAGGGCGGCCTCGTTGGCCTCGGTCCCGGAGTTACAGAACCAGGCTCCCTCGAGGCCGTCGGGCGCGGCCGCGACGAGCGCGGCGTAGGCGTCCTCGCGCGACTGGACGGGGTAGGAGGAGTCGACGAACGTCAGGTTTCCGACCTGCTCCTGAACGGCCTCGACGACCGCCGGATGGGAGTGTCCCAGCGGCGTACAGGCGTAGCTCGCGCCGGCGTCTATATACTCCGTGCCGTCGGCGGTGTAGAGGTACGGTCCCTCGCCGCGCTCGAGGCCGATCGGCTTGCTGCCGGAGACGAAATCGAGGTCGCTCATTCCGCAGCCTCCTGTGCTGTCTCGTCCGTTTCGCTGTCCTCGAGCACGCCGGGCTCGAGGGTCGTCCCTTCGCCCGCTAACGCGGCCGTGATCGGTTCGTCGGCGTTGGCCGTCGCGACGATGACCGAGGACGCGCCGCCCTCGAGTGCCTCCTCGGCGGCCATGACCTTCTTCGTCATGAAGCCTTCCGCAGCGTTCTTGACGGCCGCGAACTCGTCGGGGGTCGACGCCGACTCGATCTTCGTCGCCTCGTCGTCGGGGTCATCGTAGATCCCCGAGACGTCGGTTAGGACGACGAGATCGGCCTCGAGTGCGCCCGCGATCGCCGCCGCGGCGCGGTCGGCATCGGCGTTGACCGCGGTGTAGCCCCCGTCTTTCTCCTTGCCCAACATGGGGACGGAGACGACGGGCGTGTAGCCGCCCGCGAGGACGGTCTCGAGCAGGTTCGCGTTGACCGACTCGATCTTGCCGGAGTGGTCGCCGCGCTTGATCTTCTTCTTGCCGTCCTCTTTGACGCGAACGGCCGATTTGCGCTTGCCCTCGAGCAACTTACCGTCCGTGCCCGAGAGGCCGACCGCGTCGACGCCCTCGTTGTGCAGGCTCTCGACCAGATCGGTGTTGAGCTTGCCCGGCATCACCATCTTGAAAACGTCCATCGTCTCCTCGTCGGTGAAGCGCCCGACGACGCCGCCGGGGGTCTCGACGTAGGTGGGCTCTTTCCCGAGGTCCTCGAGGGTCTCGTCGACCGCCGTGGAACCGCCGTGGGTGAGGACGACCTCCTCGCCGTCCTCGACCAGCGACGCAACGTCGGAGAGCGCACCTTCGGGGTCGACGGCGCGTGCGCCGCCGATTTTGACGACCACCGTCATCTACGGGGCCCCCACGGGGTGCAGCCCCGTAAACTCGAGTCCGGCCGTCTCTTCCAGACCGAGCGCGATGTTCGCGGCGTGGACCGCCTGTCCCGCGGAGCCTTTCATCATGTTGTCGATCGCCGAGAAGACGACGACGCGCTTGTTCGACGGGTCGAGTTCGAAGCCGACCTCGGCGAGGTTCGTACCGGCGACCGCCTTCGGTTCGGGGTAGCGGTAGACGCCGGAGCCGCCGGCGGCCATGCGGACGAACGGTTCGTCCTCGTAGCAGGCGCGGTAGGCCTGCCAGAGGTCGCCCTTCGAGACGGGACTCGAGGGGAAGACGTGGTTCGTCGCGCTCGCGCCGCGGATCATGTCCACGGCGTGGCAGGTGAAGGCGACCGAGGTGCCGAGGAACTGCTCGATCTCGGCCTCGTGACGGTGGCCCGTCGGGGCGTACGGACGGACGACGCCCGAGCGCTCGGGGTGGCTCGAGGCCTCGCCGCCGCCGGCGCCGCCCTCCGACGATCCCACTTTCACGTCGACGACGATCTGCTCGCCGCCCTCGAGGACGTCGTGTTCGAACAGCGGATACAGGCCCAGAATGGTCGCGGTGGCGTTACAGCCGCCGCCGGCGATCAGTTCGGCGCCCGCGAGGTTCTCGCGGTTGATCTCGGGTAGCGCGTACTCGGCCTGCTCGAGGTACTCGGGGGCCTCGTGGCCGTCGTACCACTCGTCGTACTGGGCCTCGCTCTCGAGACGGAAGTCGGCCGAGAGGTCGACGACGGTATCGGCAATCTCGAAAAAGTCGTCGATCTGGCCCATCGAGACGCCGTGAGGCGTCGCCGCGAACAGCACGTCGACGCTCTCTAAGTCGTCGGGCTCTGTAAAACGCAGATCCGACCCGCGAAGCGGCGGGTGGACGGAGCCGACGCTCTTGCCGGCCTTCGAGCGGCTGGTGACCTCCGTGATCTCGAAATTGGGGTGGCCCGCGAGCAGGCGAAGCAGTTCGCCGCCCGTGAAGCCGCTGCCGCCGATGACGCTCGCGGTGACCGTCTCGGCGTTCTCGTCGGCGCCGGTCTCGGTGCCGACCGCCATCACGCGGTCACCTCGAGTTCCGGATCGGCGGCCGCTGCTTTTTGTTCGAGCCAGTCGACGACGGTGCCGGCGACGTCGGTCTCGACGGCCCCGTCGAGCGCTTTGAACTCGACGGTGTGGTTGACCTCGTGGACGGTATATCCATCTGCGGTCTCCATGAGGTCGATGCCGAGCAGGCCACCGCCGACGGCGTCGCTGGCCTTCTGTACCAGCGCTTTCGCTTCCTCGTCCGGTTCGAAGACGTTCGTCTCCGCGCCCTTGGCGGCGTTGGTGATCCAGTGGTCCGAGGACCGGACCATCCCGGCGATCGGCTCGCCGTCGGTCGCGAGTACGCGGATGTCCCGGCCGGGTTTGTCGACGAACTCCTGGACGTAGAACACCTTGTGCTCGTAGTGGCCCAGCGTCGCCTTGTGCTCTAGGATCGCCTCCGCGGCATCGCGGGAGTCGATCTTGGCCATCAGGCGACCCCACGACCCCACGACGGGCTTGAGGACGCACGGGTAGCCGAACTCCTCGATGGCCTCCATCGCGGTCTCCTTGGTGAAGGCGACCTTCGTCGCGGGCGTGGGCACGCCGGCCTTCTCGAGCGCGAGGCTGTTCTTCACCTTGTCCGCGCAGATGTCGGCGGTCTCGTGACTGTTGACCACGGGGATGCCGTACGCCTCGAGGAACTGGGTGGCGTACAGGCTCCGGCTCGTGGCGAGACAGCGGTCGACGACGATGTCGAGGTCGTCGAACCCGTCGGGAGCGTTCGAAATATCGAACGTCTGCTTGCGGACGTCGATCTTCGTCACCTCGTGATCGCGCTCGCGAAGCTCGTTCAGGAGGAGCTTCTCGTCTTTGCGAATCCGTGAATAGAGTATGCCTACGTTCACGCGAGCCACCTCTGGCTGATCGTGAGGGACTCGCTACGAGCCCCTCGAGTCGTGTGTGCAGCGCGGGCCGGTGTCGCGCCCGTCTGCAAGGTCACTCACCCCAGTCCTCTTCGAGCTCGGGGGCTCGCTCGAGGACTGGCGGCTCGGTGTCGACGACTTCCAGTTCGGCGCCACAGGTCGTACAGTCAACGATCTCTCCGACTTCCAGATCGTCGTGCAGGGACACCTCGGCCCCACACTCGACGCATTCGGTCATTGTACCTGCACGTGGGAGCCCGGCTCCCTTAAAGCCTTCGAACTTAACAGCAAAGTTATACTATCTGCACTCCCCTCTAACGGCCCGTGGACGCTATCTCACCGCAGGTTTACTTTGACATATCATGAAATCGGTATGTGATCCCCCCGCGGGGATCGTCGGCGATCCGGCCGGGAGACCGACGGCGACTGTGGCGGTCTCCAGGTCACCGCCCCGGACGTGTCGAACTCAGACATAGCCGTTCACCTCCGACCGGAGCGCTTCGTGTGCCGCCTCGAGTGCCCCCGTCAGCTCGGCGTGGGTCTCCTCGTCCGCGGCCAGCGCCTCGCGAGCTCCCGTGATCTGGGCGTCGACCGCCTCGGGTGCGGGACCGCCCTGCGAGTCGCGGCTCGCGACGCTCTGTGCCGGATCGAGCGCGTCCTCGAGGTCCGCAGGGTCGACGTGTGTCTCGAGTGACTCGCCGAGGACCTCCCGAGCCGCGGACTCGAGAGCGTCGTAGTCCGCCCCGCTCTCCGCCGCGATGGCCACGAGTTCGTGTGCGGTGCGGAACGGCAAGCCGTTCGCCGCGAGCAGGTCGGCGACGCCGGTGGCCGTCGAGAAGCCCTCGCCGGCCTCTGCTGTGAGTGTCTCCTCGTTCCAGTCGGCAGTGGCGACCGCGCCGGCGGCGACCTCACTGGCCTCGGTCACCGCGTCGACGGTCTCCCAGGCGTGGGTCGTCGCCCGCTGGAGGTCACGGTTGTACGCGCGGGGAAGCCCCTTCAGCGTCGTCGTCAGCCCCTGAACGCCACCGGCCGCGTCGCCCGCGACCGCACGGACGAGCTCCAGCGTGTCCGGATTCTTCTTTTGGGGCATGATCGACGACGTCGAGGAGTAGTCGTCCGAGAGGTCGACGAAGCCGCGGTTCGCGAAGATAATCACGTCCTCGGCCAGCCCTGACAACGTCGTCGCGTGAGTCGACAACGCCTGCACCGTCTCGAGCAGGAAGTCCCGGCTCGAGGCGGCGTCCATCGAGTTCTCGACGGCCCCCTCGAAACCCAGCAGGTCGGCGGTACGCTCGCGGTCGATATCGAACGTCGTGCCAGCGAACGCGGCCCCACCCAGCGGCGATTCGTTGATCCGCTCGTAGGCCTCGAGCAGGCGTTCGGTGTCGCGGCGAACCGCACCCTCGTAGGCCAGCGCCCAGTGGGCCACGGTGGTCGGCTGGGCGGGCTGGAGGTGGGTGTAGCCGGGCATGATCGTCTCGGTGTGCTCCGCCGCGACCTCGACCAGCGATTCGCGCAGCGCGAGCGTCGTCTCGATCGCCTCGAGGACGTCCTCGCGCAGGCGATACCGGATGCAGGCCGCGACCTCGTCGTTGCGCGAGCGCGCGGTGTGCATCTTGCCGCCGTCCGCGCCGATGCGCTCGATGACGGCCGTCTCGATGGCTTCGTGGACGTCCTCGCCGTCGGGCAGGGAGCCGTGGCCGTCGACCTCGATCGCATCGAGCGCCGTGAGGATCTCGCCGGCCACGTCGTCGCCGATGATGTCCTGCTCGGCGAGCATGACCGTGTGCGCGCGGTCGACCTCGAGGTCCGCCTCGAAGATCCGCTCGTCGGCCGCGAGCGAGGAGAGGAAACTCCGGGCGGGGCCGCCGCTGAAGCGGTCCCGGCGGACGACGCCTTCGTCGTCCCCACCGTCAGTCCGCAGCCCATCGGACTGCGTACCGCCGTCGTGAGCGCTCTCCTCGGTCATCGTTACTCGTCCTTACCGCTACCGTCGGTCGCGAGTTCGACTTCCTCGTCCGCGGCGTTGGCCGCGATCGCCTCGTTGGCGAGGCGACGCTGGAAGCCGTGGTACTTCGCGACGCCGGTGGCGTCCTCCTGCTTGATTTTGCCGACCGTCTCCGTGTCGAAGGAGGCGTGCTCGGCCGAGTAAGCCGCGAACTTGCTGTCGCGAGCGACCGGGCGAGCCTGGCCGCCCTCGAAGCGGATGGTGACCGTGCCAGTCACGCGTTTCTGGGTCTCCGCGATGAAGCCCTCGAGCGCGCCCACGAGCGGCGCGTCGATCAGGCCCTCGTAGCCCTTCTGAGACCACTGCTGGTCGATCTGCTGTTTGAACTGGCGTTCCTCCTGCGTGAGGACGAGTCCCTCGAGCGCCTCGTGGGCGTTCAGCAGCGTCGTCGCGCCGGGGTGCTCGTAGTTCTCGCGCACCTTCAGCCCGAGCATGCGGTCTTCCATCATGTCGGTGCGGCCGACGCCGTAACTGCCGGCGAGCTCGTTGAGGTGCTCGATGAGTTCGACGGGCTCGTACTCCTCGCCGTCGACGGCGACGGGGTAGCCGTTCTCGAACGTGATTTCGATCTCCTCGGTCTCGCTGCCGGGCTCGTCGGTCCACTCGTAGATGTCACGCGGGGGGACGTAGTTGGGGTCCTCGAGATCGTCGCCCTCGACCGAACGGCTCCAGATGTTGGTGTCGATCGACCAGTCGCCGCCGCTGCCGCCCTCGACGGGGAGGTCCTTCTCGGCGGCGTACTCCTGTTCCCACTCGCGGGTGAGCCCGAGTTCGCGCACGGGGGCGATGACCTCGAGGTCCGAGTCGCGCCAGACGGCCTCGAACCGCAGCTGGTCGTTGCCCTTGCCCGTACAGCCGTGGGCGATGCCGGTACAGTCCTGTTCCTCCGCGACCTCGAGGATCGCCTTCGCGATCACCGGGCGGGCCAGCGCCGTTCCCAGCGGGTAGCCCTGATAGGTCGCGTTCGCGCGAACGCTGTCGAAACAGAGGTTCGCGAACTCGTCTTTCGCGTCGACGATGTAGTGCTCCAGGTCGAGCGCTTCGGCAGTCTCCTCGGCTTCCTCGAACTCCGAGGCAGGCTGGCCGACGTCGACGGTCACGCCGATCACGTCGTCGTATCCGTATTCTTCCTCGAGCAACGGGACACAGACAGTCGTGTCCAGGCCGCCCGAAAACGCAAGTGCCACGCGGGTCATGTCGTACTCGAATCCACTCCCAGGAAGGCCTTAAGCCCGTTGGTTTCGTTTTCGAAAATAAAGGACAGAGCGTCTGCTAACCGAGAATTCTGCATATTCGGAGTCGTCGGAACGAACCGGAGACGTGAGGTGAAGTAGAGTACGGGCTCACGGAGCCCGTCGCCGTCGTCGCCCTCGAGCGACGGTCCCGTCGGTGTGGAAAACTGCGAACGCGATGCCGACGGAATGGCTCATTGCGCAGACGGAGTAGATCCACGGTCTTAAATCCTGCTACATGGCGCTCTCGGTGGGCGACAGCGGGCCTACGGTCGATCCCGAAAGACACCGGCGGGCTCGCGAACCGACCGTGCGTCGAACTACTCGTCCTCCGGCAGCGTCAGGACGTTCTCCCGGCCGATCCGGAACACCTCGATCTCGTCGTCCTCGCGCAGGTCACCGACGACCTGGCTCGTCTTGGCCTCGGTCCAGTCCAGTTCCGAGACGACCTCCTGCTGTTTGATCCGGCCGCCGCTGTTCTCGAGCAGGCGCAACACCCGTTCTTCGTTGCTCAGCAGTTCCGGCGGCGGACCGTCGGCCGCGGTCGAGTCGGCGTCGCTCGAGCCGTCGGTCCGTCGGACGGCGTCCGTGCCGGTATCGGTCGGCGGGGCGTCGTGCCGACGGCGGCCGAGTAACCAGCCGACGACACCGACGGTCGCGAGCAGGGCGAGGGCCAGCGCGACGATCGCCCACGGCATCGACGGCCCCTGTTCGGGCGGGGCCGATTCGTTCGTCGAACCGGTGTCCTTGATCAGTTCGACTCGCGGCTGGTTATCGGTGAACGACGTTTCCTCGCCGTGCCACGTGACCGAGCTGTCGGGCGTATCGCTCGGCGCGGGGTCGATCTGCGGTTCGCCTTCGTGCTGATAGACTGCGTACGTTTCCGGCCAGCGGAACTGCAGGGTCGTCCCGTCGTCGAGCGTGAACCCCGAAAGCGCAGCCCCCGCCTCGATGCGGGCGAGTTCGACGAACGCGAACTGAGACCACTGGAAGGTGACCGTGGCGTGGCCGATCGTCCGCGGTGCGCTATCCTCCTCGGTGGTGATCGAGACGTTGGAGATATTCATCTCCCGTTCGGTCACGTTTTCACCCTCGGCGAGCGTTTCGTTCCACTTCGCTCGCTCGTCGGAGACGTACTCGGACGTGTTCGACTGGATATCGCTCCGCAGTCGCTCCCACTGGGTCGTCGAGTTGTTCCCTTGATCGAGGTGGAACTGATAGTCGACCGTCACCAGCGCCGAACCGTTCTCGGTGATGAAGAAGTCGACGTGGATCTTGTCGGCGTCCTCGAGCGCCACGCTCTCGTTGCCGCTGTCGTCGGCCTGTAGCGCCGCACGGTGGACACTGGCGTCCGCCACAGCAGCGTTCGAAGCCGGGACAGACGCGAACGAACACACCACCACGAGCACCCAGATCAGGGCCCGAAGCCCCTTCCCGTCCATTACCCGGACATGCCGTGGCCGGCTAAATAGGTCTTTCCGACGATAAAGGCAGTTTGTTTTTCACATAGTCGTCCGAAGGTGAACGTATGGGAGATAGACGCGGCGAACTCGACGTCGAAACGCTGTTGAAAGTCGTGCTCGGACTGATCGCCGTCCTGCTCGTTATCGAAGTTCTCGAGGCGATCGTCGGAACCATCATCGGTCTGCTGGGGCCGCTCATCGCGTTGGCGATCGCCGTCCTGATCGTGCTCTGGCTGCTCGACCGGCTCTGAGCCGGCCGTACGAATCCGGATCATCAGACTGATAGCTGCCGCAACCATATCTCGGGTGAAGTGTACAGCGTCAACGTTCCGGTCCCCGGCCGCGTCCGCCGGCTCGCGGACCGACTGTATCCCGACCTGGTCGGGTTCGACACCGTTCGCGAGGACCACTCGTGTCTGCTCAAACGGCTGGGCGAGGCCGACCACGTCGCACAGCTCCAGCATCGCGCCCACCGCGCGCTCGAGGGAGCCCCCGCCGTCGAGGCCGAGATTACGGACATCGACTATTTTGCGGATCCGCCGCTCGGATCCGCACCGGTCGTCTATCTGGCCGTCGAGAGCCCCGGCCTCGAGCGGATCCACGCCGACCTCACCGAGGCCTTCGAGGTCGTCGACGGACTCGAAGGCAGCGACTACGTCCCCCACGTGACGCTGGCCCGGGGCGGCGACCTCGAGACGGCGAAACGGCTGGCTGACCGCGAGATCGAGCCCGTTCGGTGGACCGTCAGCGAACTCGAATTCTGGGACGGGACCTACAAGCTACCGGTGAGCCGGGTTTCGCTGCCGTCGTAGCCGGCGCGCGCCGACAGCGACGGGCGACCGACCAGTCCGCGGAGCCGGTTGTCGGTATCCACAAATACCGCAGCTATCTACGCCGACGAGTCAGTTCGATCCCGTCCGCATAGCGAGCCAGTCGAGGCCCGTACCGCCCGCATTCCGCCGTTGAACGCGTCAAGGGTCGGGGTAGCGTCGTCCGGCTGGCCGCAGGTTAAGGCGTCCACTCCCCTGGTTCCGGTGTGGTCTCAACGCTACTCGTCGCAGCGGCCGTCGGAATCGCCATCGGAGCCTTCCTCCAGAAGGGGCGATTCTGCTTCGTCAACGCCTTTCGGGACTTCTTCGCGTACAAGGACTCTCGAGTCACGAAGGGCGTGCTCGCTGCGACGCTTCTGACGATGGTCTTCTGGGGCATCGCCTATCAACTCGGATACTATCAGGGGTTCTGGACGCCCGACTGGGGGCTGACCGGTCTCCTCGGCGGTTTCATCTTCGGCGTGGGGATGACCTACGCCGGCGGCTGCGCCAGCGGCACGCTCTACCGCGCCGGCGAGGGCTACCTCCAGTTCTGGCTCACCCTGCTGTTCATGGGCGTCGGCTACGCTGGCTTTACCGTCGCCTTCCCGACGCTCCAGCGCACGTACTTCGAAGCGCTGACGTTCGGGACGGGGGCGACCCTGTTCGAACTCACGTCGATTCCGGGCGGACTGCTGGCGCTCTCGGTCGCGGTCGGCTCCGTCCTCGTCTACGCGACGCTGATCGGGCGGTCGTCGACCGCCGCTGCGTTCGGTGAGCGTGCCGACGTGGCGCAGTTCAACCCGACCGTGTTCCTGGCACCGGTCGTGGGCCTCCGCGGATTCGCCCGCGGAACGGCGGCGTACGTCCGCGGCCTGGTGCGCGCGTGGCGACATCCGATCGCGGCGAGCAAGCAGCCGTGGGATCCCCGCACCGCCGCGCTGGGGATCACCGCGGCGGCCGTGCTCTGGTTCAGCCAGGTTTCGATCGTCGGTATCACCGGCCCGGAAGCCCGCTGGACGGGCTATCTCCTCTCGCAGGTCGGCGTCGACGCGGGCTCGTTCGACTACTGGGGCTCGGTCCTCTTCCGGGGCCAGGGCGTCGGCGTGACCGTCGACATGGTGATGATCGCGTTCGTCATCGTCGGCGCGTTCCTCGCCGCCCTCTGGAGCGGTGATTTCTCCGTGCGGGTCCCGAAGCGCCGACGGCTCCCGAACGCCGTCGTCGGCGGTCTCATGATGGGCGCGGGCTCGCGGCTCGCACCGGGCTGTAACATTGGGAACATCTACTCCGGCATCGCGGAGCTGTCGATCCACTCGTTCATCGCGGCCGTCGGCATCGTCGCCGGCGTCTACGTGATGACCCACTGGATCTACCGCGACGTCGGCTGTGCGATCTGAGACCGATACCGACACCGACGACCCGTTCGCCAGCTACAAACCGCTACAACAATCGACACACGATACGACAATGCCATCCATCGACGACGTAACCGACGCACCGGACGAACTGAGCGACGAACGAGCCGACGAACTCCTCGAGGAGGCCGACCTCGTCCAGGACATGATGGGCGAAGTCTGCCCCTATCCGCAGGTCGAGGCCAAGAAGGGGCTCCAGCGGATCGACTCGGGCGAGCTCCTCGTTCAGGAGACCGATCACGTCCCCTGTACCGAGAACGTCCCGCGGGCCGTCGGCGACGACGCCGACGCGCAGGTGTGGCGTAGCGGCGACGCAGTCTACCGCATCTACCTCCGGAAGCGATAATGGTCGCGGAACTCCCCCCCGAAACGGTCCGCGAGCGTCTCGACGCCGACGACGAGTTCGACCTGCTGGACGTCCGCGACGAGGAGGCCTACGACGACGGCCACCTCCCCGAGGCCGAACACGTCACCATCGACGAACTCGAGGAAACTGTCGTCGACCGGGACTGGGCCGACGACGTGGTCGTCTACTGTTACATCGGGCAGACGTCGGTCCAGGCCGCGCGCCTCATCGAGGAGTACGGCGACGCCGAGCGGGTCGCCAGCATGGCCGGCGGCTACGACGCGTGGGAGCCGGTCGAGGCCTCGAGCGCCGACGATTAGTACCGCGCCGAACGGACCAGCTCACGGTGCCGGCGGCTCGCCGTCGTACGCGCCGTGATCGCCGTAGAAGTTGCGCATCGCGAACTTGAGCTTTTCCGGGTCGATGTCGATCAGTTCCTCCCGTTCTTCGTGCGGGAAGATGCCGTTGACGCTGTACTTGCCCAGGTCTGGCTTCGCCCGTCGCGAGTAGCGCCGGTCGAGGAGGGCGCGGACCCCGACCTCCTCCGGCGAGCGGAGGACGCGGCCGAGCGCCTGTCTGGTCTTGCGGATCGTCGGGAACTCGACGGCGTAGCGCCAGCCCGTGTCGGTGCCCTCGAAGGCCGCGTCGTAGGCCTCCTGAACCGCCTCGGCCCGGTCGTCGAGGTGGGGATAGGGGACGCCGACGACCAGCACCGTGTGGGCGTCGTCGCCGTCGAAACTCACTCCCTCCGAGAGGGTGCCCCACAGCGAGGTACACAGCACTGCACCGTCGTCCGCGACGAACTGCTGGCGAAGTTCTTCGGCGGACTGGCCCGGCTCGTCCACGTATACCGTCCGGTCGCTCCGAGCCGCGATCCGGTCGGCGTACCGACTCGCCTCGCCGTAATTCGGGAAGAAGGCGAGCGTGTTGCCGGGCGTCATGCGGACGGCGTCGTGGATCGTCCCTGCGACTTCCTCCTGAACCGCGGGGTCGTCACGATCCGAAGAGAACAGCGGCGGGGTTTCGACGGCGTATGTGCGACGGTTCGCCTCGGGGAACTGCAGCCCGTAGGCCATCGTCACCGCGTCCTCGAGCCCCAGCACGTTCTCGGTGACGTCGAACGGCTGGATCGTCGCGCTCATGAGGACGGTCGCGTAGATCTCGTCGAACAGCTGCCCGGTCACCTGCTGCGGCAGACAGGAGTACAGTTCCGCGCGGCCGTAGACCTCGTCGGTGCCGGCGTCCCGCGTGACGGAGACGACCGGATAGAGCCCCTCCGCGGAGCCCTCGTTCATCCACGCGCTGACGAACGCCGCAGCCTGAAGGGTTTGACACTCCGTTCGCGTGGCCGTCTCGCCCTCGCGGTAGGCCTCCTCGTACTCCTCGTCTAACTCCTGACCGAGTTTCATCGCGGCCTCGAGGTCGTCCTCGATGCCGCGGCCGGAGTAGCGCTGGAGGAACTCGAGGGTGAGATCGTCCTTGCGGTCCTCGTTCGCGATCGGTACGTCGGACCAGTTCTCGCCGATCGACTCCCGGTCGCCGAAGCCGAACGAGTCCTCGTAGGTCTCGACGAGCGCGCGGTGAAACGCCGAGAGGACGTTCGCGGCGTCTTCCGAGCGCGGGTCGTCGGTGTCGGCCAACTCGTCCAGTGCGGAATCGAACGTGCGCTCGGAACAGGATCGGGTGGCGTGCTCGCGGGCGGCGTCCTCGACGTTGTGGGCCTCGTCGAAGACGGCGATCACGTCCTCGGGATCGCGTCCCAGCCACCGGAAGAACTGCTCTCGAATGGTCGAATCCAGCAGATGGTGGTAGTTACAGACGACGAGATCGACCCCCTCGATCCCCTCCTTCAGGAGTTCGTAGCCGCAGAACTCCTGGCGCTCGGCGTACTCGTAGATCTCGTCGGGCGTGCGCACGTCCTCGAAGAGCCAGCCGAAGAAGTCGTCCGTATCCCGCGTGAGGTTGTTCCGGTAGTAGTCACAGACGTTCTGCTCCTCGAGATCCTCGAGCCGCTCTTCGATGGACTCGAGTTCCTCCATCACCGCCGAACGGGCGTCGGCCGCCGATCCGTCGCCGTCCTGGCTCTCGGCGAGGAGTTCGCGCTGGCGGCGCTCGAGCTGTTCACGGTCGCGCTCGGCGTCGACGACGGCACGGGTGTTGTCCCGCAGGGCCTGACACTCCTCGTAGCCGACGTCGATGTGGCACATCGAGGACTTTCCTTTGAACACGATCGCGCGGATGTCTTCTTCGCGCGTGATCGCGCGGGCTTCGGCGACAAACTGGCGCATCTGCTGGTGGACGTTCGTCGTGATGACGACCGTCTTGTCCTGTTCTCGGGCCACGTCGAGGGCCGGCACCAGCGACGAGAGGGTTTTGCCGGTCCCGCAGGCTCCCTCGAAGAGGACGTCCTGACCGCGGTGGAGGGAGTTGTGGATGCGGTCCATCGCCTCGCGCTGGTTCTCGTACGGCTGGTCGTACGGGAAAAAGCGCATGTACCCGGCAGTCTCGGACACAGTACGTGATAGGTTCGCGCTGCGATAAAAGGATTCGTCTCGATTCGGTCGTTCCCTTTAAACGGCCGCGGGGGACGACTATCACCGGCCGGCGAGCGCGCGGTACAGGGCCATATAGCTCGAGTCCTTGCCCCCGATATGGCTATTCCCGGATACGATTCGAACAACGTCGCCGAATACACACTCGAGAGTGCAGGGGCTCGCGTCGACCTCGTCGCCGGCGTCGTCCCCGACGCGTTCGGCCTCGAGAAGAGCGTCAGCGAGCCGCCGAGGGATAGCCTGGCGGATCCGGTCGACCTCGTCGCCTGCGAGGACCTGAAGGCGGTCGAAGCCGTTCGGATCGCGCTCGTTTACGATCCCTCGAAGCTGCCGCCGGGAGCGAGCCCGACAGACGTGACGGTCGCCGTCGAGACGGACGAAGGCTGGGAGCCGATCCACTCGACGGTGGATCTCGAGGAGACGACGGTGACGGCGGTGCTGAACGATCGGCCGCCCGGTTCGACGGTCGTCGCAGCCCACGACGACGGGGACGACGATCCCGACGGCGCGAGCGAGTAACGCGGATCGCTATCCGTTCGTCTGGGGTTCGATATAGATCCGATTGACCTGGTCGTCGTGGTCTTTCAGGGCCCGCTCGAGTCCGGTGATGCGTTCGTCGATCGTGTCGGCGTCGAGATCCGATTCGAACGCGACGTCGGCCGTGACGAGCAGGTCCTCGGCCCCGAAGTAGACGGTCCGGAAATCGATGAGTTCGGTGACGCCGTCCCAGCCGGCGACGATGTTCCGGAGTTCGTCCTCGTCTGCTTTCGGGAGGCTCTCGCCGACGATGAGTCGCTTGTTCTCCCAGGCGAGCGCGACGGCGAAGCCCATGAGCATGATGCCGATGATGAGCGCCGCGGCGGCGTCGTACATCGGATTTCCGGTGGCTCGCGTGAGGTAGATCCCGAACAGGGCGATCCCCGCACCCGAGAGCGCGATCGTGTCCTCGGTGAGCGCGGTCAGGGTCGTCACGTCGCTCGTTTTCCTGAAGGCCTCGCGAAAGCTCGACCAGCCGTACTCGTCCATCTGGCGGCTCATCCCCTGATAGGCCTTCCAGAGCGCGTAGGACTCGAAGACGATCGCGCCGATCAGCACCGCGTAGTTGACGTAGACCGGATCGAACGTCTGCCCGAGCAGCGTGACGTCCTCGCTGGCGCGGTGGACGCCGCCGTGGGTCAGGGCGTCGTAGCCGTGGCGGGCGCTCTCCCAGCCGGCGATGCCGAACAGCATGACGCTCACGAGGAGGCTGTAGAAGAACTGTGCCTTCCCGTGGCCGAACGGGTGGGTCCGATTGGCCTCCTGTGCGCCGTACTTGATCCCAATCAGCAGGAAGATCTGGTTGCCCGTGTCCGAAACCGAATGATACGTCTCCGATAACATCGCGGGACTGCCCGTCAACAGAAACCCGCCGAACTTCAGCACCGCGATCGCGCCGTTCGCGAACAGTGCGGCGAGCACGACGGAGGTACTACTGGCCATCGGCGACGACTACGAAGGGATTCCCTAAAAGTGTAAGCGGTTCTAGAGCCGTGTGCCGCCGGAGGACGGACGGACTCGGTCTCTGCCGGGCGGCCGACGAGAGTCGGCGACCGCATCCGAAAGGAATCTGACAGCGGCGACCGAAACGTCCCCATGATCGCGATCTTTTCCGACACCCACAGCGGCGACAGCCACGAGCTCGAGGAGGAAGCCCTGACCGCGGCCCGCGACGCCAACACCGTCATCCACGCGGGCGATTTCACGAGCACGACCGCGCTCGAGGCCTTCCAGAGCGAGTGCGACCGGCTGCACGCGGTCCACGGTAATGCCGACAGTGCGGCGGTCCGGGACCGGCTCCCGATGGCCCGCGTCGTCGAGGCGGGCGGCGTCCGGCTCGCCGTCACGCACCGCCGAGAGGGCGGGAAAACGGGGCTCGCGATGTTCGGCCGCTCGCGCGGGGCCGACGTGGTCGTCTTCGGGCACAGCCATCGGCCGACGATCGTCGAAACCGACGACGTGACACTGCTGAATCCCGGCAGCCACGCGGATCCGCGCGGAAATCGGCCCGGGTTCGCCGTCCTCGAGCCGACGGACGGCGGGCTGGCGGGCGAGATTCGGGAGCCGGACGGAACGGTGATCGAGACGCTCGAGATCTCGACGGCGTGACGGTCGACGCGCGACCGCATCACTCGACGCGGACGTGGCGGGAGGAATGCACGATCGGACGGGACGGGCACAGCGCCAGCGGGGACGACTGACGGACGCGATGTCAGAGGTGTCCGCCGCCCCGGGGGATTCGGGCTGTCAGACGGGTAGGGGCGACGGACGGACCGGCCGCGGTCGACGGGGAGGGCGACAGGCCTCGATCCCGAGGACGAGTCCTCGGACGATAGGTGGTGACTGGAGGGGCGACGATCGAGGCCTACCAGAACCTGTGGGCCGACCCACGTTATACACAGCGCTAGCTGAAACGCCGATTTCAGTTAGGTTTCGGGACTCGGTTTCACCGACTCGAGGTCGAAACGATTAACCGCACTGATAGAGTACCCGACGCGTATGCTGGACCTCATCACCGGCCTCCTCCCCGACGATCCCGTCATCATCGCGGTCGTCCTGATCCTGCTGGCGCTGGTCTTCTTCTTCTATCTCCTCTTGCGACGGACGGTCCTCGAGTTCCGCGACGGGATGCGCGGCAATCAGTAGCCGCGGACCGCGCGGGTCGCCGTCTCAGGCGAACTCGTCTTCGATCCGCTCGAGCGCCCGGCGGATAGCCTCGCGAGTGACATCGCGATGCGTACAGAGCCGGATCGTCGTCGGGCCGAAGGGAGTCACCAGCACGTCCCTGGCGCGGAGTCGTTCAGCAACGGCCGCCGGCTCGGTCCCGGTTTCGGCGACATCGGCGAGGACGATGTTCGTCTCCACCTCCTGGGCGTCGAACCCGTCGACGCCGTCGAGTCCCGCAGCGAGCAGACGTGCGTTCTCGTGATCCGCTTCGAGGTCGGCGACGTTTTCGAGGGCCCTGAGTGCGGGACCAGCGACGATCCCGATCTGACGCATCCCGCCCCCGAACAGCTTTCGGGTGCGACGCGCACGCTCGATGAAGTCCTCGCTGCCCGCGAGCATCGAACCGACGGGCGCACCCAGCCCCTTCGAGAGCGAGACCATGACCGAGTCGACTGGTGCCGTAAAGTCAGTGGCCGGGACGTCCAGCGCCGTCGCGGCGTTGAACAGCCGTGCGCCGTCGAGATGCACCGCGACATCGCGTTCGCGGGCCGCGGTCGCTGCCGCGGCGATCGCTCCGGGGTCGATCGCGAGTCCACCGCGGGCGTTGTGCGTGTTCTCGAGACAGAGTAGTCCCGTTCCGGGCCGGTGCAGGTCTTCCGCGACGGTCGCGGCAGCGACCCGCTCCGGTGTCGGTACCCCGCGGTCGGCGTCGAACATCCGCACCTGCAGTCCCGAGTGCTGTGCCAGCCCGCCGAGTTCGTACTTCACGACGTGGCTCTGGCGGTCGGCGAGCACCTCCTGTCCGTGCTCGGTATGGACGCGTGCGGCGGTCTGGTTCGCCATCGTCCCCGTCGGGAAGTAAAGCGCCGCCGCCGTTCCCAGCCGGTCGGCGACGCGGGCCTCGAGTTCGTTCACGGTCGGGTCTTCGCCGTAGACATCGTCCCCGACGTCGGCGGTGGCCGCTGCCTCGCGCATCGCCTCGTCGGGCGTCGTGACGGTGTCGCTTCGGAGGTCGATCATGGGGCGACGTTCCTCGTTGTGGGTGAAATAGCCGGCGGCAACACGTCGTCTCCGTTCGTCGAGCAGATACTGGAACTCACGTTCCCGTCCGTGGGCTTCCCCATCACGAACCGTTTTTTCCTCCCCCGGTCAATAGCGGGGCATGGACCCACGCATTCGCGAGCACGCGGAGATCATCGCGAACCACTCCGTCGACCTCGAGGCAGGTGACAACGTCATCGTCGACGCCCATCCCGTCGCCGAGGATCTGGTCGTCGCGCTCCACGAAGTGATCGGCGACTACGGCGCGAACCCCGTCACGACGAGCCAGCGAACCGGCAAGCGAAGCCAGCGGGCCTATCTGCGGGCATCCGACGGCGAGTTCGAGACGCCGGAGCACGAACTCGCGCTCATCCAGAACGCGGACGTCTACATCGCGATCCGGGCCAGCGACAACGTCACCCAGACCAGCGACGTCGACCCCGAGATCAGCGCGGCTCACCAGCAGGCCCACCGCCCCATCCTCGAGGAGCGGCTCTCGAAGCGGTGGTGTCTCACGCAGTTCCCCGCGCCGGCGAACGCCCAGCTCGCCGAGATGAGCACGGAGGGCTACGAGAACTTCGTCTGGGACGCCGTCAACAAGGACTGGAAGGAACAGCGCGAACACCAGGAGCACATGGTCGAGATCATGGACCCCGCCGAGGAGGTCCGTATCGTCAGCGGCGACACGACCGACGTGACGATGTCCGTCGCGGGCAATCCGACGATCAACGACCACGGCGAGCACAACCTGCCCGGCGGCGAAGTCTTCACCGCGCCCCAGCCCGACAGCGTGGAGGGCGAAGTGTTGTTCGACATGCCGCTCTATCACCAGGGTCGGGAGATCACGGACGTGTATCTCGAGTTCGAGGGTGGCGAAGTCGTCCAGCACTCGGCCGCGAAGAACGAGGACGTGCTCACGGAGGTCCTCAACACGGACGACGGGGCGCGCCGGCTCGGGGAACTGGGCATCGGGATGAACCGCGACATCGACCAGTTCACCTACAACATGCTGTTCGACGAGAAGATGGGCGATACGGTCCACATGGCCGTCGGCCGGGCCTACGACGAGACCGTCGGCGAGGGCAACGAGGCCAACGATTCGGCCGTCCACGTGGACATGATCGTCGACATGAGCGAGGACTCGTTCATCGAAGTGAACGGCGAGGTCGTGCAGCGGAACGGGACGTTCCGGTTCGAAGAGGGCTTCGAAGAGTAGCGAACGGCTTTTTCATCGAAGTTTTTGCGCGAGCGGTCGCGGAGCGACCCGAGCGGAAAAAGTTCGGAGTGATTCGTTCATCGAAGTGGACGGCGAAGTGATACAGCGCAACGGGATGTTCCGGTTCGAGGAGGGCGAGGTCTGAGTCTGCGAAGACCTCGACTCGGAACGGCGAGCACTGCGAGCCGTGGAGACGGGTTCGAGGAGTAGCGAGCGGCTTTTTCATCGAACTTTTTGCGCCAGCGCGGGACTGAGAGTCCCGCGGGCCGTGCGAACGGGCGCTTCGCGCCCGTGAGCAGACGAGTGGTCGCGGAGCGACCCGAGCGGAAAACGTTCGGACTGGGACGTTTCGATTCGAGGACGGCTGCGAAGAATACCCATTCCCGCGTTCGAGCCCCGTTTTCGGGCCGGGCGCCCGCCGACGGCGGTGGTTTCGATGTGGCAGCCGACGGTGAGCAGCCGGCTGACCGCCGGGGCGCGAGCGAACAGCTAACCTACGCACCCAGCGAACATATCACTCGCGCTCGAGCAGGCCCTGCGCCACGAAACAGCCACGGGGGCGATAGCAGGTGTGGGAAGCGAGCGCGACCGAAATCGACACGGATCCGATTTCGCCCGGATTTTGCTCCGGCGCGACATCGGAAGGCCGCGAGCCGTGCGAACGGACGCGAAGCGGTCGTCAGCAGAGCGTTGTCAGCCGTAGACTATCCGGAGGAAAAGAGGTGCTGTCAGTCTTCGGTCGTCGTCTTGTCTACGTCGAGTTCGCCCCGATAGATCTCCGCCCCGTCCTGTGCGACCTTTTCGGCGAGGACGGCGCATTTGACCCGCATCGGCGAGATGTCGACGCCGAGCATGTCGATCACGTCGTCGCGGTCCATCTCCTGAAGTTCCTCGAGGGTCTTGCCGGCGAGTTTCCCCGAGAGCATGCTAGCGGAGGCCTGACTGATCGCACAGCCGTCGCCCTGGAAGGCGACCCGTTCGATGGTCTCTTCGTCGTCGGCGAGTTCGACGTCCATGCGAATCTCGTCGCCGCACATCGGGTTCTCGCCGATGTGGGTGAACGTGGGATCCTCGAGCTCCCCGTAGTTGCGGGGGTTCTTGTAGTGGTCGAGGATCTGCTGTCGGTACATATCCGAGCCCAGTCCCATTGTTGTGTGCGGATAGGCCAGTGAGTTGTAAAAGGGTTCCGGGGCCGAAACGACGCTCGAGTCCGTCTGCGACGGTTCCGAGCGCGGATCGAGATCCGCTCGTCACTCGTTCGGTCAGCGGCGAGCCCGCCGCTGCGTCGCGGGCTCACTGTGGCGTTTTCTGGACGATCGCGAACCAGAACTCCTCGACCGAGCGGACGAACTCGACGAAATCTTCTGGTTCGACCGGTTTCTGCAAGTAGGTGTCCGCCTCGAGGCCGTGTGATTTCACAATCTTCTCGCCGGCGTCCGAACTCGTGAGTACGACGACCGGAATCCCCTCGAGTTCCGGTTCGTTTTTCAGTTCCGAGAGGATCTCGATCCCGCTTTTGCCGGGCAGCTGCGGCTCGAGAAGGATGATATCGGGCTGTGGCTCGTCTGCGTATTCGCCGCGCTGGGCGAGGAACTCGAGCGCGGCCTCTCCGTCGGAGACGGTGTGGATGGTATTCACCAGTTTCGCGTCTCGAAAGTTCTCTTCGAAGAGACGGCTATCGCCGGGATTGGGCTCGACGAGTAGGATTTCGATCGGGTCGGTCTGCCGTCCGTCCTCTGACGCCATTTGCATTAGATATCATGCGGGCCATTAAAAGCCCGCGGTCAGCGTAATCGAATACTCCATCTTTCGGACAGCTTGTGCCGGTCAATCAGGTGGTCGGGATTTCGTCTGCCCGCTGGCGGGTTGGTATCTATCGACTCGTCGGTGGTGATTTCGTTCGGCGTCACTCGAGCCGCCTTCTGATATTTATCTCCTCTATCAACAGTAGGTATAAGTAAACGGTCGTCGACAATCAGACTGGAAGCCGGTCTCCGAACGCGCGAGCGATGGGGGCGTGAACCGAAACGCCCCGGGTGCAGGGACACCCGAGGCCTGGCTTCCAATCCCCATGAGGGATTCAAAGCCATGATTGCGTACATTCTATCGGGATATAAACGTCCCGCACGACGGTGGAATCAACTCGAACGACCAGCGACGGTACCCGTTCGTCGACACGGATTGCGTCGCCCACGTCGTCCGGGGTGGGAGCGATGACCGACGACGTTGTGCCGATCGATCCGAGCACCGTGACGACGGCGACGGCCGACGAGGCCGCTGACGCAACCGACTGGTCGCTCCCCGCCTGTCCCGAGTGCGGTCGCCCCGTCTGGCTCGTGACCGTCGCCGGCCCCGGCGTGGGTACCGCGTCGCCGTGTGGCTGTCCCGTCGTTCCCGGCAGTCTCGAGCACGAGTAGTCGGACCAGGCTCGGGTCGGTGCGACCGGCTCGCGTCTTTCCTGATGGGTGAAGACGGCACGAGGAATTACGTCGGAACTCGATTCGCGGTTTTTGAAGGCTGTCTCGGTGGCTTTCGGATGAAACGGATGTAGCTAGACGGGTATGCGAGCGGGGCGGCACTTCACTCACGCCAGCTCATCTGTTCTGGCGGTTCCCGCTTTTCGCCCTTTGCGAGTCGGTCTGTCGGCCAGACGGTCACACCGAACATCGTGAGGTAAAATAAACTCACGGCGGCGACCACGAATGTCCCGAGAACGGGATCTATCGCCGCGGCTTCCCACACGCCGTCGGGCGAAAAGATGGCGATGCGGAATCCCCACGAGGCAACGATAATCGTCATTAGCGGGAAATAGACGCGCCTGAGCCGTCGTGAGAGCGCTTCGAGGAACGGGACCTTGAGAGTCGGTCGTCGAAGGTCGTCGGCGAGGAACTCACGCCACTGCTCGTGGACGGCCCCCTCTAGGTCGGCCGCGTTAGCGAAGATGTTCTCCTCGACGAGCCGGGCTCGAGACCGCCAGATATCGTAGATCCGGTACCGCCGCGTCTCGATGTAGAGAAATATCGTTATGGCGGCGAGACTGCCGAGGATGATGTAGTGAGGGCGGTCGGTCGCCGAGAATGCCCACGTGATCAGCGTCGCCACGAGCCCGACCGCCCAGTTGGTCGTTCGGTCGATCCGTGTCCGCCAGTGGGTCGTCCGGCCGAGTTCACCGCGGTAGAAGTGTTGCATGAGGCCGACGAACTCGGGCCGCTGATCAGCAAGTTCGGCGGCCACCTCTCGCTCGTTTCGCCCTCCGGGTCGAAGTCGTCGTCCTCTTTGTGTGCCATACTGTCACGTAGTTGGCGAGAGCCAAAAGTGTCCGTGACGCCGTCTTGGGGACGATTTCGCTGAGATCGCCGAATCACACCAAGTTAGACCGTATTCTCGGTCATCAGACAGCTCAGCGCTTATCAGATGAAGTGAACGAGGAGCCGGTGCTGCGTGCAAGCTCTATAGACGAACGGTCTCCTGTCAGAATGGGGCGTCTATACATGCCATTTACGTCCTCTATTCAGCACGGTCGGGACGATCTATCCGACTACTGTTAGAAACTGTCTGCTGGATATAGAGGATGAGTGCAGCACGACACCCTCGTTTGTTTCACGACTAATCTACCGAATCAACTATTCCGTAGATATGCTTATTGATCGCTGGAATTCCTCCCAATCAGCGTATCGCTTCAAAGAGTCGTGCTGAATACAGGGCGCGAATGTCACATGAGATCAAGCCCGATTTGCGAAGGTAGTGTTCGCTCAGTACAGGTGATTGACTTGCCACTCTATCCGGATAGCTTAGGTGTTCCGACTGCTGACTTATTATGCGTGCCCACCAATTGACGGTATGAGCATTATCGCCGAATTTTCCGTCAAATCGGATGATCTCGCGCTGAACCACGCACTCACAGCGGCCCCAGAGATGGTCGTCGAGATTGAGCAAGTAGTGGCGACGATGGAAGATCGGATCATGCCGTATTTCTGGGTGAGTGGTGGTAATCACGCGGAATTCGAAGAGGCGTTTCAGGACGACGAATCCGTGAAAAACGTGACTGGTATTGACGAAGTCGAAGGAGCGAAATTGTACCGTGGTGAGTGGACGGAAAACGTCGAGACCATCATCTATGCATATGTCGAACTCGGGGCGACGCTCGTACAAGCAATCGGAAAAGCCGAAGACTGGGAACTACGGATGCGATTCGACAGTCAGGACTCCCTCTCGGAATTTCAAGAGTCCTGTGAGAAGAACGATATTTCGTATGAACTCAAATCGATCCAAGAACAGGAACAGCCGATGGCGAGTGCCCAATACGATCTCACACCGAAGCAACGCGAGACGCTGGTCACTGCGCTCGAAGCAGGCTACTACGAGGCCCCTCGAGCGGTGACAATGCGTGAACTGGCGGATCAAATGGGGATCGCCCAACAGACACTCTCGAACCGATTTCGCGCTGCACACAACAATCTCATTACGAGTACGTTGACGATCAGCCATCCAGATGAGGACGAGGATGAGGAATAATTCCCCAGTTACGGACTGTCTATATTTCAACACCCAAATTAGTACTATACAGCACTTCTCCTCTTATGTAGAGAGGCGTTTTCTTCTTTCATGGTTGGGCCAATTACTGAGTTCGACACGGTTCTCGAACTGTGTCAAGAGCAACACCGTCGCATCATCCTCGCAACACTTGCACAGAGGAAGCAGTCCGCAACGGTAGATGATCTCATGAAGGCGATCTTCAAACACAATCATCACACGCCGCTTGCAGAGGTTCCCGAAGAAGAATCAAAACAGATTCGGCTGGCGCTGCACCACGTGCATCTCCCAAAGTTAGCGGACCAATCGCTCATCGACTATGATCAGGATCAGCAACTGGTGGAGCCGACTCCCCAGTTCGATCAATTACAGCCCCAGCTTTCAGCCATCATTGGTGTTGATCCCGGTCTTGAAGCACCAGATGCGCTGTGAGATCGCTCAGAATCGTCATTTGAACAACGTTGAGATTTGATCACTTTTAGCGGTGTGTGAAACGTAGACAACGTCAGTATGCATATCTACGGAACGACTGGTTCAGTAGACCGGACGTGAAACAAACGAGGGTGTCGTGCTGAACTCATCTTCTGTAGTCAGCACGCGGCTTCTAACAGAAACTGGGTAGGTTTCTGCGAGCGTGCTGCATACAAGGCGCGGGCCGTGTTTAGACGCTAGTAATATTGCCTCTATGTCGGTATTTCTAGGAAACGAAGCGAGCACAGTCGGATGTGCACTCAAACTGGCCCGCTTCACCGAACGATGCGTCGAATTATCTCAAAAAGCTGTTGGAAGTGATCCGAAAGAACCTCTCAGCAAAGGAAAAGGAGGCTACGCTGATTGGGTAATTGTGGCGATTCACGGCCTTCGAGAATACCTCGATCACCCCTACCGACAGTTGCTAGACGTGCTTCGAGAAATGCCAGCTACTGTCGCCAAACTCGGCCTTTCACCGGATGAACTGCCGGACTTCACTACCGTTTGTACTCGAAAACAAGATCTCAAGATGCCCGTCTGGCGGATGCTGTTGCAGCTGTCGGCTGAACTATTCGATACCGGAGAGGTACAAGCAATCGACTCGACCAGTATCGCTCATCGCTCGTCGAGTCATAACTACGCAAAACGCGTCAAAGGGACGTTTGAGTCGGTCAAAACCACTATTCTTGTAGACTGTTCGACGCGAGCTATTCTTGATGTACACTGCTCGATGAACCTACCACATGACACATAGATTGCGTGGCAAGTCCTGAAAAGAAACCTCAGGAACGTGGAAACCGTCGTCGCTGACAAAGGGTTTGATTGGGATGAACTCCGCCAGATGCTGTATCGGTCACAGGACCTCGGTGTTCATCCAACCTGCCAACCAGCAACCACACCTTCCCACCCTCGACAAGCTGCGTGACGCCGGTATTTCGACCGACTCCGACGAGGAGTTCGCCGACGCACTCGACGACCTCGAGGAGCGCCGTCGGAAACTCCGGAAAGCGGTCGAAAACGACGCCCGGGAGTGGGCACCGTTGCAAAACGATGAATGACTGATTCACTGGTGGGCTAAAACACAGCCGGAAAGTACCCGCAAAAGTACTATGCCGGTCCCTTCCGTGGAGGAGTCACCGATGGCTCAACAATACCAGCAAGCGCAGTCGATGAGCCGAGAACCGCGCACGAACATTTACTCCACGGCGGTTGACCTCCCCGAGGAGAGCCGCATGCAGGTTATTCAGACGCTGAATCTGGCGCTCGCGGACACGACGGACCTCCAGTCGCAGGCGAAATTCGCGCACTGGAACGTCAAGGGACTCGACTTCTACCAGCTTCACCTGCTCTTCGACGAGATCGCAGAGACGCTCTCCGAACACATTGACATGCTCGCGGAGCGCGTCACCGCGCTTGGCGGTCAGGCGATGGGGACGATGCGCATCGCGGCCCAGACGAGTACGATCCCGGAGCCGCCCGTGAACGCGGTGGACGAGCGCGAGTACCTCCAGTGGCTCACGGATCACGTCGCCCAGCATGCGAACGGGTTACGCGCCGACATCGAACGTGCTGCAGAACTCGGCGACGAAGACACCGCCGACCTGTTCACCGAACTCTCCCGCGAAGTGGACAAGCAACTCTACTTCCTCGAATCCCACCTCCAGTCCGAGGTGCGCCAGCAGATACCGGCGACGCGCTCGGTGACCAGCGGCCCCGGTACGCGGACAGGACAACAGCAGGGGACGGGCAGACAGTCACAACAGACGGGCGGCCAGATGACCAGTGGGCAGCACCAGATGGCGGGAGACCAGCAGACCGGTGTTCACGGCGGCGCACCCGCTCACGAGGCCGCCATGGGGCTATTCCAAGCCTCACAGACAGACCGCGGCCAGTCAGGGTCTCGGGGACCGCAGCGATAGTCATTCATACTACAGGAATCCTGTTTCCTCTGGGGAGATCTGATCCCACTCTACAGACGAATAGCGTGCGAGCAAAGAGATCGGTTTGATGAATTCATCCTCCGAGTCTGTCACGCCATTACTGACAAAAGTTGAGCAGTTCTGGTTCTCCTTGCTGAACTCAGAGCGCGTCTCGGCCACAGTTGATTACTACTCGCCGCTCGACACGGTCGCTTGGCGGTCGTCTGCTGATGGTTCCGGGAGCAGTACCGCCGGCACAGCCCGCGTGAGTACCACCATCCCACTCAACTCAACCAGCGTTTGCGTCACGACAATCGCCGGCACCAGTTCGTAGCCCGCCGGTAGCGCCAGCGCCAGCGGCAAGACGACCAGCGAGTTCCGCGTCACGGACGTGAACACCAGTGCCCGTCGCTCACCAACGTCCATCTCGAGCCGCCCGCCCACTAGTCGCCCGAGCAGCGGCATCACGATGAGAAACGCGACGTAGACCGGCACGACAACCGCGATCTGGTCGAGCGAGTCCTGTACGCGGGGGAGTTGCGAGGCGATGACGACGAACAGTGTCACGCCCATCATCGGCACAGGGAGCCACCTCAGAGTCTCGTGCCACGCTGCGACCTGGGGCGATCGCTCCGCTCCGGCCTCAGTGAGCCACGCCAGCGTCAACGGAAGCGCAATGATGAGCAGGAACGCCTCAAGAAACGGCCCGGCCTCGATGACCGCCGCGATGTCCGGGCCAACAAACAGCCATAGATACACCGGTAACAGGAGGAGTTGTACCAGCATCAGCGCCGGTGTCGTCGCGGTGAGTTGTTCGGCGTCGCCGTCTGCGAGGTCGGTAAACGTGATGACGTAGTCGATACACGGCGTCAGCAGCACCAACAGGACGCCGACGAGGACGACCCGGTCGGGTGGGAGAAGTCGGGTCAGTCCCCAGACGACGACTGGGACGACGAGAAAGTTCAGCCCGAGTGCTGCCCCGATGAACTGCCCGTTCGTGAACGCTCGGCGAAGCCGCACGAACGGGATTTCGAGGAACGTCACGTACAGCAGGACGGCCAAGACGGGATTAATGAGCCACTCGATCGACGCGGCCCACGTGGGACGGCCCGCTCCAGCGGCGACTGCTAGTGCGACGGCAACAGCGTACACGAGGACTTGATGTCGCTGGAGCCACTCCTTGCCGTCCATTTGTACACGGTACTCGTGGTGCGCGGCCTAACGCTCTTTGCCATCTATCGTCGGCGATATACGAAGGAACCACGGAGTGACGACGAACGCCCACCGGTTGGCTAAAATCGAACCCAATCGGTTCGAGTAACGGTCTCGACTGCAGGCCGACTCGATGGCGAACCTTCGAGAGAGGCGTGCTGAATCCATCCTCTGGGCCTTGTTTGAACGCGTGATTTCACGGGTGTGAGTCCTCGATGGCGCGTTCGATGTTGCGGACCGCGGATTTCATGACAAGTTCACGGAATTGCCCGAACCAGGTTCTCGACCAGAGCGTATTGCCGTATCTGCTTCGGAGTCCAAAAAAACTGATTTAGCGTTCGAACGCTGGTGATACGCCCGATCCTTGATGAGCAAGTTTCTCGCCCACCCCCGCATCCCGGGATCTCACTGCGGAATCAGCGGCGTGATACTTTCCGCACGCAACCTCGTGCGAAGTTCCTCCCAGTCGTAGCCCTTACCGGCAGCGACAGTCGCCAAATTGTCGAGATTCCGCACTAACACCTGCCAGCCGACTTGCGTATCGTGCGGTTGTTTCATCGAACAGTGTATATCGAGAACCGCATTGGTTTCACAATCGATGAGCAGCGTCGTCTTCACCGCCTCGAACGTGTAGTCCGTCCGTTTTGCGTAGTGCTGGCTAGCTTGGACGCGATCGACACCGGTTGCGTCGATCGCCTGCACATTACCGAGATCATACAGCTCGA
>SDGW01000074.1_pt1 | contig 38178 bp, 42 predicted proteins | sample 2873831 | NCBI WGS metagenome assembly SDGW01 (sample SAMN08132700, study PRJNA421101) | hypersaline lake metagenome | isolation source: celular fraction 0.22 microns magnesium sulfate-rich crust from ephemeral... | place: Spain: Penahueca Lagoon, Toledo | collected 2011-07 | reverse complement strand
TAGGTGTCGTGGAGGATGAGGTCGACGGGGATGGCGGCGAGGAAGATGCCGGTGACGCCGCCGATGATGAAGTTCTGGACGAAGCCGATGCAGAACAGCATCGGCGCGGTGAGCCGGAGCTTGCCGTTCCACATGGTGGTGATCCAGTTGAACACTTTCACCGCCGACGGTATCGCGATGGCGAGTGACACCGCCATGAAGCTAGCGCGGAGGCGCGGGTCGATGCCAGTGGTGAACATGTGGTGGGCCCAGACGCCGAACGAGAGGACGCCGATTGCGAGCGTGGAGTAGACGACGAACTTGAACCCGAACAGCTTCCGCCCCGAGAACTTCGGGAGGATGAGGCTGACGAGCCCCATCGGCGGGAGCACGAGGATGTACACCTCGGGGTGGCCGAAGAACCAGAACAAGTGCTGCCAGAGGATGGGGTCACCGCCCGACACGGTGAAGAACGTCGTCCCGAAGTTCCGGTCGAGCAGCAGCATGATGAGCGCACTGCCGAGCAGCGGGAACGCGAACAGGATGATCCCGGACTGGGTGAGCATCGTCCACGAGAAGATGTCCAGGCTCGGCCAGCCGACGTCGTCGCCGCGCTCGGTGAAGATGGTCGCGATGAAGTTGATCGCGCCCATCGTCGCCGAGACCCCCGTGAGGTGGAGGCCGAGCAGCATCATGTCGACCGCGGGGCTGGCCATCTCGATGGACAGCGGCGTGTACATCGTCCACGCGGTCTGGGCGGTCGCGACGCTCGGCAGCAGGAAGCCCGACCAGATGAGGATGGCGCCCGGCGGCAGCAGCCAGAACGCGATGGCGTTGATGCGCGGGAACGCCATGTCGTCGGCGCCGATGAGCAGCGGGATGAAGTAGTTCCCGAACGCCGCGATCATCGGCGTGCCGAACAGGAACAGCATCGTGATGCCGTGGCTGGTCAGCAGGCCGTTGTAGAACGCGGCGCTGATGATGTCGCTGCCGGGCGCGGCGAGCTCGATGCGCATCAGGAGCACGGCGAGGCCGCCCCAGACGAACGCGAGGGCGCCGTACGTGCCGTACAGGATGCCGATGTCCTTGTGGTCGACTGTCGTGAGCCACCGGACGATGCCGCCCGGCTTCTCTTCGTGGCCGTGTTCGGTGCGCTCCCCGAGCGCACCGCCCACGTCGCTGAGAGGCGTGTACGACCGCCAGTCCTCGAGACGAGCGAGGGACGCGGCGACCGCGACGAGAAGCACGCCCATCAGCACGGTTAGCACCAGTGATGACGAGGCCATGGACGATAGTCAGTTCCGGACCGTAAAGAAAGCTTAGGATTGGGCGCGCGAACGCGCGCCCCGAGAACCAGTGAGCTGAAGGCGGAGTTACGGGCGGAACGTCGACAGGAATCGGTGGGCGGTCAGTGCTGCTCGTCAGCGTCGTGCTCGGCGTCCTCGTCGCCGGCCTCGATACGTTTGGCGGAGACGTACGTGAGGTGGGCGAGGGCGATGAACGTCACGCCGACAATGGCGAACTGGAGCACGCGCTCCAGCGAGATGGTGCCCTCGCCCCACGGGTTCACGAGGATGAAACCGGCGAAGAAGAACCCGAGGATGGCCAGCGGGACGATGTTGACCGTCAGGTCGAGGAGGGTGTCCTTGTCGAAGATGGTGGAGCTCATTGCCCCACAGTCGGAGCGGCGGACAAATATAGCTTGAGGATTCAGCGCGGCCCCGTCAGAGGCGACCGGTCTCGTAGAGGAACAGGGCGACTGCGCCCGCGGCGACGACGACGCCGGTGCCGGAGAGCGCGGCGGCGCGAGCGGTCGCAGTCGTGCCGGCGTAGAGGCCGGCGCCGAGACCGGCGAAGACGGCGGCGACCGCGAACGCGGGCCGGTGCAGCGTCGCGGCGAACCCGGACTCCCGGACGATGCCGACGATGCTGCCCGCGAGCAGCACCAGCCCGCCGACGGCGACGGGGAGGAAGCCGTCGAAGAGGATACCGAGTTCGGAGATGACGAGGCCCAACACGAGCGGGATCGGCCACGGGCTGGCGCGGGGGTACTGGTCGCTCAGTCCCTGCTCCGTTTGCTCGACCATACCCGGAGTTGGGGACGACGGGTAAGAAAGCCATCGCTTCCGCTCAGACGGCGACCACGGCGTACGTCATCAGGAAGCCGAAGTACAGCGCGACGAGGACGACGAGCGCGCGCAGGCGGAACGAGCGGATGTCCTCGGTCTCGCTGTGGTAGGCGTCCTCGTAGGCCGCTCGCTCGTCGTCGTCGAGGCTGTCGTAGTGTTCGAGGCCGCGGTGGAGCGCGCGCAGGCGTTCGCTGGGGAACGGCTCGCCGCAGTACGAACACCGGGGCGCGTCCGCGGGGGCGTCAGTCTTCCCGGTCATAGGAACGGTGGTTCGGCGGCGGGCTGGCCGATTATCCAGAGGCTGGTCATCGTGTAGAACACCATCACGAGCGTGAGCGCGTACTGGCTGCGGATCGCCTGCAGGCGGCCCGGGAGCTCGTCGTAGGCGGTGGCGTGGGCGACCCAGATGGCGAACAGGTGTCCGAGCAGCACCGTCGCGACGCCGACGCCGGAGAGCCACGACGGGAGCACGAGTGTGCGCGCGACTGGCGGGTCCAACGGCGCGAGCAGCGCGCCGAACAGCGACGGGGACAGCGACAGCGCGTACACGAGGTAGTGCGCGAGGTGGTAGCCGGCGGCGATGGCGAGCAGCGACGGCGCGAACCGACGCGCGAGCACCGCTGCCTCGGTGTACGTCGGCGCGAAGTCGCGGGCCTTCCGCGCGGCCCACCAGTACAGCCGGTGGAACGCGAGGAAGCCGACGAGCAGCGCGGCCGGGTAGAGGAGCTGTGGGGGAACGCCGGCGTCGACGGCCGCGCGAGCGAACGACGCCCACGTGGGCGTGCCGACGAACCCGTCGTACGTCGTCCCCCAGACGAGCGCGACGACGAACGCGACCCCGCCGTCCGTGGTGACGACGCCGTCGGTCAGGCGCATCGCGGGCAGCCGGAGTTCGAGGCCGCCGTCCGCGCGCTGGATCGGCGCGACCGAGCCGTACATCGAGAACAGCCGCGAGAGCGGGGCGACTTCCGCGAACCACTGGTCGTGGCCGACCGCGAGGACGCCGGCAGTGGAGAGCGCGGGGTAGCGGACGGCGGCCGCCGCGAGCAGCCGCGGCTCGTCGGCGAGCGGGCTGACCACCTCGAACCAGACGAGCGCGAGCAGGAACGCCGTCGACGCCCACGCGGCGCGGCCCGGCGCCAGCGACACGCGCCGGTCACCGAGCACGCGCGCGAGCGGCGCGGTCAGCGTGCGGAACGGGTTTATTGCGGGCCACGAGTTCCCGACGAGGTACGTGGACATCGCGAACGCCGCCCACCAGCCCACCCAGACGAGGACGATGGCGCCGTTCCGCAGCGGCTCCATCGGCCCGACGAACCCGGTGAGCAGGATGAATCCGAACCCGGCGAGGCCGACGGCGTGGCCGACCCACGCGAGCGCGCGCCGCGGTGCCGGGAGGCGGCGGCGCCACTCGTGGACGGCGGCGACGAACCGGCGGTCGGTGACGAAGTTCGCGAGCAGGAACGACGCGCCGACGACGGCGCCGCCCGTCGAGAGGAACAGCCACGTCGGCACCGCGAGCTCCTGGCCGCTGGCGTCCCGGAGGCTGCCGCCGTGCGCGACGGCGACCCCGCAGACCGCGAGCAGGCCGACGACGGCACCGACGGCGCGCGCGCCGCGACGAGACATGTCCGGCCGTTCGCAGCGCCCCCTCCTGAGGATTGCGGTACGGCGCCGGCGCGGACGGAGTTGGATGGGTTTTTAGTATTCGCCCCGCAACTCGCTGGTATGACCGTCACGGACGACTCGACCGAGGACCACGGCCACCACCTGCCGGCCGTGGAGGACTGGCCGAAGGGGTTCGGCGAGGCTAGCTGGTGGCCGTTCGTCACCGCTATCGGCGCCGCGGGCTTCTACATCGGCGCCGCCCTGTACGTCCTGGGACAGAACGACACGCTTGGATTCGTCGGCCCGATGGTCGGGCCGGCCGTCTTCGTGGGGAGCGTCTTCGTCTTCCTCGCGGGCCTGTACGGCTGGGTCTACCACGCCTTCGTCAAGCACTTCTGGAGCCGGGAGACTTCGGGCGGGAAGGCGCTGCGCTGGGGGATGCTACTGTTCCTCGGCACCGAGATAGCGACGTTCGGCGCCGGGTTCGTCTACTACTTCTTCGTCCGCGCTGGCGCCCAGTGGTCGGAGGCCGTCGGCGCCGTCCCCGACGGGTTCCTCGGAGTGCTCGTTCTCGCGAACACCGCCATCCTGGTGGTGTCGAGTATCACGATGCACTTCGCGCACGTCGCGCTGCGGAAGGGGAACCGCTCGCGGTTCCTCGGTCTGCTCGTCACGACGCTCGTGCTCGGCGTCGTGTTCATCGGCGGCCAGATCTACGAGTACTACGAGTTCATCGTCCACGAGGGGCTGACGCTTTCGGGCGGCGTCTTCGAGAGCGCGTTCTTCGGGCTGACCGGCCTCCACGGCCTCCACGTCTCGCTGGGCGCGGTGCTCCTGGCCATCGTCACCGTGCGCGCGTTCAAGGGCCAGTACTCCCACGAGCGGGACACGTCGGTCACCACCGTCTCGATGTACTGGCACTTCGTCGACGCGGTCTGGATCTTCCTCGTCGTCGTGCTGTACGCGGGCGCCGTCGTCAGCTTCTAACCGCCCGCTGCTGACCGCAGTCCTTTTTCGCCGTCCGCCGCGAACGCCGAGTCGTGACCGTCGACGCCGACAGACTGCGCTCGCTCGTGGACGCGCCCGTCGTCCACCGCGAGTCGGTCCCGAGCACGAACGACATCGCACGCGCGGAGGGGAGAGACGGCGCGGCCCACGGCACGTTCGTCGTCGCCGACGAGCAGACGGCGGGCCGCGGCCGCACCGGGAACGCGTGGGCGTCCCCGCCAGGCGGCGTCTGGTCGAGCACGCTCGTCCGCCCGAGTTTCGACGCGAGCCACGTCGGCCGCCTCACGTTCGCTGGCGGGCTCGCGGCCGCCGAGACGGTCGAGGAATCCGGCGTAGACGTCGACCTGAAGTGGCCGAACGACGTGGTCGTCGGCGGCGACGCGCGGAAGCTCTGCGGCGTGCTCACCGAAGCCGTCGTCGACGAAGTGCCGGTCGCCGGGAAGCCGGTCGACGAGGTGCTGCCGGGCACGGACCCCGCGGACGCCGAGCTGTCGTTCGCGGTGCTCGGTATCGGCGTGAACGCGGACCTCGACCCGAGCGACCTCGACGTGGACCGCGACGTGACGACACTCCGGGCAGAGACCGGCGACGTGGACGCGACCGACGTGGCGGCGACGCTGCACGAGCGGCTGCTCGCGTGGGTCGAGACGGTGGCGACCGACGACGGGTTCGCGGACGCGCTGGACGCGTGGCGGGAGCGCTCCGCGACGCTCGGCGAGCGCGTGCGCGTCGAGACCCGCGGCGGCGGGACTGTCGTCGGCGAGGCGACGGGCGTCACCTCCCGCGGCGCGCTCGTCGTCGAGACGGCTGATGGACGCGTAGACGTGACCGAGGGCGAGTGCAGCCGGCTGCGGCGCGCGTAGCTACTGGGCGGCGAGACGGCGACGAGAACGAGTGGACGGCGAGAAACTGCGAGCGGTCAGTTGTCGCCGGAGCCGACGCTCGTGTTCTCCGGGTCCTCGACCCACTCCTGGTACTTGTCCTCCTCCACGACGATGATCTCACCGAGCATCTCCGAGTGGCCCTGTCCGCAGAACTCCGCGCAGTAGAGCTGGTAGGTGCCCTTCTCGTTGACCTCCGTGATGAGGTAGTTGGTCTGACCCGGAACCGCGTCGGCCTTCAGGCCGATTCCGGGCGCGTGGAACGAGTGAATCACGTCCGCGGACTCCGTGCGTATCACGAGCTTCGTGTCCTCCGGGACCACCATCGGTTGGTTGCCGTAGTCGACGTCACCGGTGGCCGTGCCGGAGCTCACCGTGAGGTTCTCCTCGGGGTACTCGTAGTTCCAGAACCACTGGACGCCGACGGCGTCGACGACGACCGTGTCGTCCTCGGCCATCGCTTCCTGTGCGTCGGCCTGCGTGGCGGTGACGGTCGGCTGAGCCATCACGCCGTACGCCGCGACGCCGACGAACAGGAGGACGACGGCGGTGGCGACTGTCCACGTGATCTCGAGCCGGCGGTTCTCCTTGGTCGGCTTCGCTTCGTCGTTGTTCCGGAACTTCCACACCGTGTAGACGAGGATGCCCTCGACGAGCAGAGTGATGGGGAGCGCAGCCGCGAGCATCGTCCGGTTCAGGCTCCGGATGAGACTCTCGGTCACCGACTGGTACTGCTGGGCAGCGACCGGGTCCGCGAACGCGGCGAGGAAGCCGACGGCGGCGACGAGAACGGTTGCGAGCCGCTTGCCTCTCATGTTGTCGTGTGGTTCGGAGTGGTTCCATAAATAGGTGCTGAATCGGGGCGTCGACGAGTCGGACAGGCTAAGTGGGAGCCGTTGTAACCTCCCGAAGAGAGACGTTCGTGACTCGAAACATCCCCGACCGGTTCACGGCGGTGCTCGCGGCGGCCGCAATGGGCGTCTACACGCTGCTCGTCGTCGGCGCGACGTCCGCACTGACGGACGCGGCCGCGGCGTGCCAGTCGTGGCCGGCCTGCGATGGACGCTGGTACGCCCTCGACTCAGTCTCGCTGGCCGTCGTCTGGGGCCACCGCACGGCCGCCGTAATCACCGGCGTGCTCGTGCTCGCAGCCGCGGTGCTGGCGTGGCGCCAGGAGACGTCCAGCCGCGTTCGCGCTGCGGTCACCATCGCACTCGCCGCCTACCCCGTCCAGGTGGCGGTCGGCGCGCTCACGGCGACGTCGCCGGGGTCGGCCGCGCTCGGCGGCGCGCACCTCGCGCTCGGCGTGCTCATCTTCGCCGGCCTGGTCGCCGCGCTCGCGTGGACGCTGGAAGCCCAGACCGGCCACCTGCCCTCCGCGGAGTGGGAGGGCGAGCCGAAAGGCGACGACGGCGACGACAGCGTCCCCGCGTCCGGCCCGCTGGCGACCGCGTACGCGTACTTCCGGCTGACGAAGCCGCGGCTGATGTGGCTGCTCTGTCTGGTCGCCGCGGCCGGCATGGCGCTGGCGGCGGGTCCGAGCCTCCGCGTCGAGACGATTGCGCTGACGCTCGGCGGCGGCGTGCTCGCCATCGGCGCGTCCGGGACGTTCAACCACGTGCTCGAACGCGAGAAGGACCGGAAGATGTCCCGCACGGACGACCGCCCGCTCGCGAACGACCGCATCCCGAAGCGCAACGCGATCGCGTTCGGCGTGACGCTGGCAGCGGCGTCGCTGGCCGCGTTCTACAGCGTGAACCCGCTGACCGCGGCGCTCGGGTTCACCGCCATCGTGTTCTACTCCGTCGTCTACACGCTCGTGCTGAAGCCGAACACCCGTCAGAGCACGGTCATCGGCGGCGCCGCGGGCGCGCTCCCCGCGCTCATCGGCTGGGCCGCGGTCACCGGCGACGTGGGCGTCGCGGGGCTGGCGCTCGCGGCGGTCATCTTCCTGTGGACGCCCGCGCACTTCTACAACCTCGCGCTGGCGTACAAGGACGACTACGAGCGCGGCGGCTTCCCGCTGATGCCGGTCGTCAGCGGCGAAGCCACCACCCGCAAGCACATCGTCTACTACCTCGGCGCGACGCTCGTCTCCGCGGTGGCGCTCTCGGAGTTCGCCGGCCTCGGCGTGCTGTACGCGGCGACGACGGTCGTCTTCGGCGCCGTGTTCCTGTACGCCGCAGTTCGGCTGCACCGCGAACGCGACCGGAGCGCAGCGATGCGCGCGTTCCACGCGTCGAACGCCTACCTCGGCTGCCTGCTCGTGGCGGTCGTCGTGGACGCGATGGTGGTCTGAGTGGGGGCGTCAGTGTCGCTCTCGCCGGGCCGGTTCGTGCCGACGCGGAAGGCGCTGCTGTACGCCGCACTGATACTCAACGGCGAGCTCGCCGTCGTGCTGTTGTACTTCACGGTGGCGTCGTCGGTCGCTACCGACCCCGTGGTGCTAGCGTACCCATTCGTCTGGATCAACGCCTCCATCTGGGCGGTCTGGCGGGTGGATTTGCCCGACGCGCCGCCACGGCAGCGCCTGCTCGCGCTCGGCGTCGCGCTCGCGTACTTCCTCGTGCTCGGCGGCGTCGGCGGGCTGTACATGTTCCACGGCGCCGACCTCGGCGCGCGCATCTCGTGGCTCTCCCCCGGCTGGGGCCCCGCGCTCCTCTACAGCGGCACCGGATTCACCGTCAGCCTGCTGCCGTTCAAGGTGATCGGGTACGCGACGCTGGCGTACCTCGTCGCGGCGACCGTCCTCGACGCCGCGAAGACCGGCGCCGCGGGCTTCCTCGGGCTGTTCGCGTGCGTGAGCTGTACGTGGCCGGTCGCCGCGACGGTGTTCACGGGCGCGTTCGGTAGCGCGTCAGCGGTCGCGTCCGCGGCGCAGAACGACCCGTACGGCCTCTCCACCGTAGTGTTCGTCTCCTCCGTGCTGTTGCTCGTCTGGCGGCCGACCCGGTAGCCGGCCGCGTTCCGCAGTGCTTTACGTCCGCGCCCGCCGACTCCCAGGTATGACTCCCGCAGTCGTCGCCGAGGACGTACACAAGGCCTACGGCGACACCGCCGCGGTCGACGGCGTCTCGCTGTCCGTCGACGAGGGCGAGGTGTTCGCGCTCGTCGGACCGAACGGCGCGGGCAAGACGACGCTCGTGCGCTGCCTCACGGGCACGACGGGCCCGGACAGCGGCAGCGTGGAACTGCTCGGCGACGAGCCGGGCGAGGCCAACGACCAGCGCGTCGGCCTGCTCCCGCAGGACTTCTCCCCGCCGGACCGCCTCACCGCGGGCGAACTGGTCGGCTACTACGCCGGCCTCTACGACGACGCCCGCGACCCCGAAGCGGTGCTCGCGGAGGTCGGCCTCGACCCCGACACGGAGACGTGGTACGGCGACCTCTCGGGCGGCGAGCAGCGCCGCGCGTGCGTCGCCGCGGCGCTCGTGAACGCCCCGGACGTGCTGTTCCTCGACGAGCCGACGACAGCCGTCGACCCCGCGGGGCGGCGCGCGCTCTGGCGTGTGTTCGAGGGCCTCGCGGACTCGGGAACGACCATCTTCCTCACCACGCACGACATGGCCGAGGCCGAGCGCCTCGCCGACCGCGTCGCGCTGCTCGCCGACGGGAAGGTTGCCGCGACCGGGACGCCGCGAGAGCTGGTCGCCGAGCACGGCGGCCGACCGCGACTCGTCGTCGAACTCCCGGAGGAATCCGCGGAGTCCCCCGACGTGCCGGGCTTCGACCCCGAGAGTACACGAGAGGGGCTCGTCTTCTCCGGCGTCGCGCCAGAGGCCATCGGCGAGGTCGTCGCGGCGCTCGACGACGCCGGCGTCGACTTCGAGGCGCTGTCGTGGCGCGAGCCGACGCTCGAGGACGCGTACCTCGCGCTCGCCGGCGACGTCGAGGACGTGGAGGTGCGGCGATGAGTCGACTCGCCCGCATCCGTGCGGAAGCGACGGCGACCTACCGGACGTTCCTGCGGCGGCGGACGGCGGTGTTCTTCACGTTCTTCTTCCCGGTGTTGCTCATCGTCATCTTCGCCGGCCTCGTCCGCACGACCTCGGGCAGCGGCGGCCTGTTCACGGAGCCGACCGCGTACTACGTGCCGGCGTACCTCGCGACCGTCGTGCTGTTCACGCCGCTGTCGCGGGTCGGCAGCACGGTCGCGCGCCACCGCGAGGGGAACCGCTTCGAGAAGCTGTCGACGACGCCGTTGACGCGCGCGGAGTGGCTGGCCGCGCACACGCTCGTGAACGTCGCGCTCATCGCGGCGGCGTCGGCCGTACTGCTGGTCGCGCTGCTCGCGACTGGCGCGTCGTTCGCGCTGTCCCCGTGGCTCGCGGTGCTCGTGCCCGCCACGTCCGTGGTGTTCTGCGGCGTCGGCGCGGTCATCGGGAGCTACGCGGACGGCCAGGACGGCGCCATCGCCGCGAGCAACGGCATCGCCTTGCCCGTGCTCTTCCTCTCGGAGACGTTCGTCCAGCCGGAGCTGTTCCCTGCGTGGTTCCGGCCCGTCGTCGACCTCTCGCCGCTCGCGTACTTCGCGCGGGGCGTCCGCGCGGCGACGTACTCGGGCGGGGACGTGACGACGAACGCGGCCGTCGTCGTCGTGCTCGCGGTGGTCGCGTTCGCCGTCGGCACGCTCGCGATTCCGTGGACGGAGTGAGCGCTACTCCGCGAACCCGGTGCTGTCGGCGACTTTGGCGACGGCAGCGACGAGGAAGAGCGCGACGGCGACGGCGCTGACGCCGACCCACAGCGTGAACGCGAGGCCGGCGAGCGCGCCCGACAGGGCCCACTGGAGGACGCCGAGCGGCACCGCGAGCACCGCGGCGGCGGCGCCAGTGCGCGAGGCGACTGACTGCGCTTGCGCGACGCGGAGCGCGGTCGCGTCCGGTGACGGCTCAGCGGTCGGCCGGACGACGCCGTCCGCGCCCTCCCCGGAGACGAACGTCGTGTTCCAGCAGCGCTCGCACGGTGGCTCCGGGTCGGGCTGCCGGGTGCCACAGGCCTTGCACCGCCACACCTGTTCGTCGTCCGCGTCGCCGTCCATGCTGGCGTCCTCTCGCAATTCGCCGCGCAAGTAGCTGTCGATGCCCCCGCGTTCAAACTGCTACTGCAGATTGGAAGTCGGTAGACGGGCGCGGGGATGAAAGGGGCGGTGGGCTCGCTAGCCGAGGCGGCGCAAGCACTGGACCGAGCGAGCGAAGCGAGTGAGGGAAGCGCGTGGTTCGAGGGACGCGTAGCGTCCCTCGTCATCTCGAAAGACGGCGGAGCCGTCTTTCGGCGACAGCGAGCCGCAGGCAGCGAGCGCGCCGGGCTTTCGAGGACGCGTCGACGTCGGAGAAATCGACAACGTCGAGAAACGAGTCTAGCGCGGGACCCAGGAGTAGACGTGGTTGAGCATCCAGTAGGTGACGACCCCGAGGAACAGCGACAGCGACCACGCGGCGACCGCGATCCGGCCGTACTTTGCGTGACTGGTCTCCCGGAGCTCTGCCGGCGTGTGCGTCAGCCCGAGCGTAATCGCGTAGAGGACGACGGGGACGGCGACGACGGAGAGGAAGATGTGGACGGCGAGCATGAGGAGGTAGAGAATCTCGACGGTGCCGGCGTACGCGGCGAGGAACTGGCCTTCCTCGATGACGATGGACTTCTCGAAGCCGCCGCCGACTTTCCAGAGGTAGAGCACGAGGAACACGCAGATGAGCGCGAACGCGGTGAGCATCGCGGCCCGGTGCTTGTCGACGTCCCCGCGGCGGATGAACACCGCGCCGGCAAGCAGGGCGGTGAGCGCGAGCGTGTTCACGACGGCGATGGCGTCCGAGAACAGGAGCACGGTCTCGTCCGACAGCGGCGGGAACAGCGGGACGACGCCGGAGAAGGCGGCGGCGACGAGCGCGTACCCGACGACCGAGAGGACGACGGTGACGCGTCGCGGGTGGGCTCGCGCGTACTCGGAGACGGAGGTCATGCGCGGTGGTTCGGACGCGCCCGCTAACCCGTTTTCGTTTCCTGTGGCGCGGGCCGGTTCCAGCGAACCGCCGACGCCGTGGTGCAACCGGAGTTTGGATAGCGCAAGCAGAACTGTAATAGAAGTCCGTTAGAGTAAAACGCGTATGTGGCAACTTCTCGAACATGAGCCACGAATCCCAGCGGAACATCCGGTGCCTGGTGGCCAAAGTCGGACTCGACGGCCACGACCGGGGCGCCCACGTCATCACGCGGGCGTTCCGCGACGCCGGGTTCGAGGTCATCTACTCCGGGCTCCACAAGGCCCCCGAGGAGATCGTGCAGGCGACGGTCCAGGAGGACGTCGACGTGCTCGGGATCTCCATCCTCTCGGGCGCGCACAACACGCTCGTCCCGAAGATCGTCGAGGGCCTGCAGGAGTACGACGCTTTCGAGGACACGCTCATCATCGTCGGCGGCATCATCCCCGACGAGGACCGCGACGGCCTGCGGGAGGCCGGCGTGGACGCCATCTTCGGGCCGGGGACGCCGATGGAGGAGACCATCGAGTTCATCCGGGGGAACGTCAAGCGGCGTGACTGAGATGGCCGCCCAGGACGCCCCCGAGCTCGTCGCCGAGCTGCTCGCCGGGAAGCACCGGGCGCTCGCGCGCACCATCACGCGAATCGAGAACCGGTCGCCGGGCTACCGCGACCTCGTCGCCGCGCTCTACCCGCACACGGGGAACGCGGACGTGATCGGTATCACGGGCAGCCCGGGCTCCGGGAAGTCGACGCTCGTGGACAAGATGGCGGCGGCGTACCGCGACCAGGGACTCACCGTCGGCGTCATCGCCGTCGACCCGTCGTCGCCGTTCACGGGCGGTGCGGTGCTCGGCGACCGCATCCGGATGGCCTCGACGGCGACGGACATGGACGTGTTCTTCCGGTCGATGTCCGCTCGGGGGAGCCTCGGCGGACTGTCGACCGCGACCGCGGACGCCGTGAAGGCCCTCGACGCGTTCGGGAAGGACAAGGTAATCATCGAGACGGTCGGCGCCGGCCAGAACGAGGTCGACGTCGTGAAGACCGCGGACACGGTCGCGGTGCTCGTGCCGCCGTCCTCCGGCGACGACGTCCAGATGCTGAAGGCGGGCATCCTCGAAATCGGGGACGTGTTCGTCGTGAACAAGGCCGACCTCGCGGGCGCGGACAAGACCGTCACCGAGCTCAAGAACATGCTCGACATGCGCGACGCCGAGCCCGGCGACTGGACGCCGCGGGTCGTCGAGACGGTCGCGAACAGCGGCGAAGGAGTGAGTGACTTCCTCGACGTGCTCGGCGAGCACGCGGGCTGGCTCGACGAGTCGGGCCGCCGCGAGGACAAGCGCTACCAGCGCCACGCCGAGGAGCTCCGGAACCTCCTGCGGGAGGACGCGAGCGAGCTCATCGAGGACGAGCTCGACGCGCGCGGCGGCGTGGACGAACTCGTCGAGCGCATCGACGCGGGCGAGACGACGCCGTACGACGTCGCTGACGACGTCGTCGGGCCGCTCGCGGACTGTCTAGACGAGCGCCGGGACTGATTCTGTCACAACGGCTAAGCGACTGGCTGTCGAACCCGCTGGTATGCGACTTCGCAGCTTACTCGCTGGCGCTGCCGGCACCGTCGCGGCCGCGGGCCTCCTCGACCGCGGCCTCCGCGCGAAGGCGGGCGACCTCCCGCCCGCGCTCCCGGGCACCCACGACACCTATCGCTGGCGCGGGTTCGATGTGGCGTACACCGAAGCCGGCGACCGCGACCGCCCCGACGTGGTCTGCCTGCACGGCGTCCACGCGGCCGCGTCCTCCCGCGAGTTCTCCGGCGTCTTCGACGAGCTCGCCGACGACTACCACGTGATCGCGCCCGACCTCCCCGGGTTCGGGCGGACCGACCGGCCGCCCGTCGCGTACACGTCCTCGCTGTACGAGGAGTTCGTCGCGGACTTCGTCGGCGACGTCGCCGACGACCCCGTGGTCCTCGGGTCGTCACTGACGGGCGCGTGGGCGTCGATAGCGGCCGACGAAGCAGACATCTCCGGCTTGCTGCTCGTCTGCCCGACCGCGGACACCGGTCCGCGGCGCCCGTGGGTACGGGGCTTCCTCCGGTCGCCCGTCGCCGGCGCCGCGGCGTTCGACGCGCTCACCTCGAAGCCGTCGCTGAAGTACTTCGACGAGCGCGACGGCTTCTACTACCCCGACCGCGTCCCCGTCGACCTCCTCGACTACCAGTGGCGGACCGCCCATCAGGCGGGCGCGCGGTTCGCGCCCGCGTCGTTCGCCGGCGGCTTCCTCGACCCCGACGTCGACCTCGGCGCCGAACTCGCCGCCCGCGAGTGCCCCGTCACGATCGTCTGGGGCCGGGAGGCCACGATCACGACGCTCGCGGAGGGCCGGGACATCGCCGACAGCGCGGACGCGCGACTGGTCGTCGTCGACGAGACCCGCCTCCTCCCGCACGCAGAACAGCCCGAGGTGTTCCTCGACGCGGTCCGCGAGGACCTACCGAAGCTCGAAACGCACTAGGCGTTCGCCGTTCGTCTCCGTCTCACCGACGGTCGGCGCGACTTCTGTGCCGATTTCCACGTCCTCGTAGTCCGCGAGCACCTGGCCCGTGAGCCGCACGGGTCCGAAGTCCACGACCGCGGTGACGTACGGCGCGTCGTCGGCGAACGACGGGGCCGGCACGTGGACCTGCGTGTACGTCGCCACCTCGCCGGTCTCCGGCAGCGGCTCCTCGTCGAGGTCCGTGCTCCCGCACTCCGGGCAGACCCGCCGCGGCGGCAGGCTGCCGTGGCCGTTCCCACATTCGAGGTAGTAGCCGTCGCCCTCGGCGAGCGCGTCCAGCAGGTCGTCGAAGCCCGCGTCGCGCACGCGCCCCTCACTCGAGTCGGTCATTCTCCCACCTCTTCGAGGACGTGGACCACGGCACTCGCCACGGTCCCACCGGCGTTGTGCGCGACGCCGACGCGGGCGTCGGGGACGTGCTCGCTGTTGACGTGGTCGCCGCGCAGCAGCTTCGTGAGCTCCGCGACCTGGCTCGTGCCCGTCGCGCCGACCGGGTGACCCTTCGCCTTGAGGCCGCCCGAGAGGTTCACTGGGAGGTCGCCGTCCCGGGTCGTCACCCCCTCGCGAGCGGCGGTGACGCCCTCGCCGGTCTCGAAGAACCCCAGCGACTCCAGCGCGAGCACCTCCGCGATGGTGAAGCAGTCGTGGACCTCTGCGACGTCCACGTCGTCGCTGGTGACGCCGGCGTCCCCGTAGGCTTCCTCGGCGGCCGCCGTCGCAGCGGGCGACGTCGCGGCGTTCTCGCGGTCCTGGAGCGCCATCCGGTCGCCGCCCTGTCCGGTGCCAGTGATGGCAACACCCGCGTCAAGGCTGTTGTCCTCTGCGTAGTCCTCGCTGACGAGCACGACCGCGCTCGCGCCGTCCGTGATCGGGCAGGCGTCGTAGAGATGTAGCGGGTCCGCGACCGCCGGCGAGTCCAGCACCTCCTCGACGGTGATCTCGCGCTGGTACTGCGCGTGGTGGTTTCCAACGGCGTTCGCGTGGTTCTTCACCGCGACGTGCGCGAGATCCTCGCGCGAACCGCCGAACTCCTCGAAGTACGCCGCTGCCATCATCGCGTACGCCCCGGGGAACGTGACGCCCGCGCGCACCTCGTACAGTTCGTCGGCGGCGATGGCGAGCGCCTCCGTGGACTCGGCGGTCGCGAGGTTCGTCATGCGCTCGGCGCCGCCGACCACGAGCACGTCCGCCTCGCCGTTCCGGACGTCGCGGACGGCCTGCCGGAGCGCGACGCCGCTGGACGCGCACGCGCTCTCGTAGCGCGTTGCGGGCGCCTGCACGCCCAGGGCCTCCGCCGCGAGCGGTCCCTGGTGGCCCTGGTGCTCGCTCAGCGCGCCCATGAAGTTGCCGTAGTGGACCGCCTCGACGTCACCGCGGTCGACGCCGGCGTCGTCGAGCGCCCTCGTGCCGGCCTCCGCGAACAGGTCGCGGGTCGTGCGCTCGGGGTGACTGCCGAACGGCGTCATCCCGGCGCCCGCGACTCGAACCTTCGTCATACCCGGTGGTTCGCCGAGTAGCGTGAAAAGGTGTGGGGGACCGCGAACCTACATCCCCATGTCCGCCGCGGCGTCCGGCACCGGGAGGTCGTTCGGCCGCACGCCCAGCAGCTCCGCGGCGTGGTCGAGGGCCATGTCGAAGCCGTAGTACCGTTCCAGTTCGTCGCCGTCGGCGCTCGGGCGGACTTTCAGCATCGCGTACCCCTCGACGTTCTGCGCGACCGCGGCGGTCTGCCCGTCGCGCTCGAACGCCAGGACGCGCTCGGTGTCGGTCTCGTAGTAGCGGGCGGTGACGCCGTCGGCCTCGGCGGTCTCCTCGGTCATCGTCGGCGATTCGGCCGGGCAGGGGAAAAACACGACGGGTCCGCCGTCGGCGGGAGTCCACAACGTCTATTGGCTGCGCGGCGAGTGCGTCGCGTACAGCGATGGGGCTCGCAGGATTGTACTCGACGGTGTTCGCGCCGGAGCTGTTCGTCCTCGGAGCGACCGCGCTGCTCGTCGCCTACGAGTGGCGCGCCTGGGACTGGAGCGAGCGCGCGCTCGCGGTCCGACTGGCCGCCGTCCTCGCGGGGTGGACGCTCGCGTTCGCCGTGTACGCTGGCGGCCCGAGCCTCGTGGCGGGCGGCGTGCCGGGCGGCGACGACTTCTACGCGAGCGTCGGACTGATTGTCGGATTCGGCCTCATCTGGCTGGCGTGGACGCGCCAGAACCTCGACTCCGTCGGGCCGGAGTACTGCCTGCTGCTGGTCGCGACGTCGGTCGTCCACGCCGTCGTCGTCCCGCTGTGGGACGTGTCGAGCCACGTGCTGTACGCCGCGGTTCCGGTCGTCTACCTCGCGACCGTCGACCGGCGGTTCGCGGCGCTGCTCGTCGTCCCCGGCGCGATGGTGTGGAGCCGCGTCGCGACCGGCGCGCACACCTCGCTGGAATCCGTCGCGGGGCTCGCGCTCGGCGTCGTCCTCGTCGCGGGCGCGCTCGCCGTCTCCCGGAACCGTGGGACGGCCCGCCGACGGACCGGCCAGTCGCAGTGAGCGCAGCCGTTCCCGGAGTCGTTTTCACGCCGGGCGCCCTGGTTCCCGACGATGCGAGTTGTCACGCGGAGGGGTAGCGTTGGCTGAAGCCGAACCGGCCGCCGAGCGCCGCGAACGGGACGCAGACGGCGACGTCCAGTCCGTGGATTTCACCGCCGCGGGGTTCCGCGAGGGGTTCGTCACGGGGTTCCCGGTCGCCGTCGGCGTCGCGGGCTATGGCGTCGTCTTCGGCGTGGTCGCGCGCCGCGCGGGCCTGAGCGTCGCGGAGGCCGCGGTGATGAGCGCGACCGTCGTCGCAGGCGCCGCCCAGCTCGTCGCGGTCGAACTGTGGGCGGACCCGATCCCGGTGGTCGCAGTCGTCTCGACGACGCTGCTCGTGAACCTCCGGTACGTGCTGATGGGCGCGGCGCTGCGGCCGTGGCTCGGCCAGCTCGACCCGCTGGAGGCGTACGGGAGCGTGTTCTTCTTCGCGGACGAGAACTGGGCGCTGTCCATCGGCGCGCTGCGGTCGGGGAGCCGCAACGGCGCGTTCCTGTTCGGCAGCGGCGTCGTCCTCTGGCTGCTGTGGATCGCCTCCACGGCCGTCGGTGCGACCGCAGGGGACCTCGTCGGCGACCCCGCGACGTACGGGCTCGACTTCGTCGCGACCGCGCTGTTCCTCACGCTCGCCGCGGGCTTCTGGGAGGGCAAAGAGTCGCTGCGCCCGTGGGTCGCCGCGGCCGCCGCTGCGCTCGCGACGAACGCCGTCGTGCCCGGCGAGTGGTACATCCTCGTCGGCGCGCTCGCCGGCGCCGCGGCGGAGGTGGTGACCTATGACGATTGAAGCGCTCCGGCTCGACCCCGCCGTCGTCGGTGTGATTCTCGCGATGGCCGCGGTGACGTACGCGGCGAAGGCGGGCGGCTTCTGGCTGCTCGGCCACGTCGACCTCTCCGAGCGCGCGGAAGCCGGCATCGACGTGCTCCCGGGCGCGGTCGTCGTCGCGTTCGTCACGCCCGCGCTCGCCGACGGCGGACTCCCCGAGTGGGTCGCCGCCGCCGCGACGCTCGCCGTCGCGCGCAAGACCGGGAACCTCCTCGTGTCGCTGGCGGTCGGCGTCGGCGTCGTCGCCGCGGCGCGGAGCGTCCTGTAGCGCGCATTCGCACACTTTTTGTGTCGACTCCGAGACTGGAGAGACGACAGATGAGCTGCCGGGAGCAGAACGGACGCAGCGGGGGAACACGGAGGGAGGGCGAGCGGTGAGCTCCGAGAGCGGGCCGACGCCGCCGTCCGAGCGCATCGTCGGCCTCGACGCCCTCCGCGGGTTCGCCCTGCTCGGCATCCTGGTGATCAACATCCGGCTGTTCTCGATGCCCGAAATCGTGCTGCTGAACCCGACGGCGTACGGCGACTTCTCGGGCGCGAACTACTGGGCGTGGTTCGCCGGCCACGTCCTCGTCGAGCAGAAGTTCATCACGCTGTTCACGATGCTGTTCGGCGCCGGCGTCGCCCTCTTCACCCGCACCCGCGACCGCGACGAGCTCGGGACGCTCAGCCTGCACTTCCGGCGCGCGGGCTGGCTCGTCGTCTTCGGGCTCGCGCACGCCTACCTGCTGTGGTACGGCGACATCCTGTTCGCGTACGGTGTCACCGCGTTCTGGGTCGTGTTCGCGCGCGAGGAGTCCCCGCGCTGGCTCGTCGGCGTCGGTCTCGGCCTGCTCGCGGTCCCCTCGGCCACGGAGGTGTGGGCCGCGCTGTTCGCGGACCTCTCGTCGTTCGCACAGACGTGGCAGCCCGCGGAGGCCGCGCTCCGCGCGGAGGTAGCGACCTACCGCGGCGGCTGGCTCGAACAGATGGACCACCGCGTCTCGTCGTCGTTCCGCCGCCAGACTTCCGGCTACCTCGGAGCCACGGGCTGGCGCGTCGGCGGGTCGATGCTCATTGGGATGGCGCTGTACGACTGGGGCGTGCTGACGAACGACCGCTCCCCGCGGTTCTACCGCCGGCTCGTCGTCGCCGGCGGCGTGCTCGGGCTCGCACCGACGCTCGCCGGCGTCTGGTACATCCAGGCGAACGACTGGGCGCCGGCCGCGGGCCTGCTCTGGCAGCAGTTCTTCTACTGGGGGGCCATCCCGCTCGCGCTCGCGTACGTCGGCCTCGTGATGCTGTACGCCCAGTGGCGCCCCGGTGGCGTCCTGACTCGCACGCTGGCGGCCGTCGGCCGCACCGCGTTCAGCAACTACATCCTCCAGAGCGTGCTCGCCACCACCGTCTTCTACGGCCACGGACTCGGCCTGTTCGGGCGCGTGAGCCGCGCGGAGGCGCTCGGCGTCGTCGCCGCCATCTGGGTCGTGCAGGTCGTGCTCTCCGTGCTCTGGCTGCGGCGCTACCGCTACGGCCCGATGGAGTGGCTCTGGCGCACGCTCACGTACGGCGAGCGCCAGCCGCTCAAACTGCGAAGCGGGGACCAGCAGTAACGCTCGGCGCAGTTTCGTCGTTCAGCCGGAGGTCCGAGAGCGAAAAGCCGGACTGCGGGGTGGCTGTGCAGACCGGTTCTTCAGCCGCGGCCGAAGGCGTTACGCGGCTTCCCGCCAATAATCGATGGTGCGGTACAGGAGATACAGAACGGCGTTGAGGACGCCAGTCACGGCGAATAGCTGACCGAGCTGGAGCCAGACTCGCTCGAACGGCAGCCCCAGATCGCTCACTCCGTACGTGAACACGGCGGAGATGACGCCCCAGATAATCAGGATGGTGGCGATACGTGCGCCGTCCGCTATGTACGACGATACCGCTCGTGCCTGCGGGATGGAGGGCCGATCAGACATACGGGCGTCCTTTCACCGTCTCCCGGAAATATTCTATGTATCTGATACTCGCGGGCGCCGGTCTGTCAGTGACTGATTCGTCTGTGCAGTGGCTCACCCTCGACGCCGAATAAAGGAACACAGACGACGACTGACGCTACTTCAGGAGGCGCTGCGCGATGGTATTACGAAGTACTTCGCTGGTGCCCTCGTAGATCTCGTTGAGCTTCGCGTCCCGGTAGTAGCGCTCGACGGCGAAGTCCTTCGTGTAGCCGTAGCCGCCGTGAATCTGGATGCCCTCGTTGGTGACCTCCCGGCTGATCTCGGAGGCGTAGAGTTTGGCCTGCGCGGCGTCCTTGATGAAGTCCTCGCCGCGCATCTTCTTGTCCGCAGCGCGGTGCATCAGCAGCTCCGCGGACTGAATCTTCGTGTCCATGTCCGCGAGCTTGTGCTGGATGGCCTGGAAGTCGCTGATGGGCTGGTCGAACTGCTCGCGGGCCTGCGCGTACTCCAGGCTGTCGTCGAGGGCGGCGCGCGCGAGGCCGATGGAGCGCGCGGCGATGGTGATGCGGCCGCCATTCAGCGTCTCCAAGGCGTGCCGGAAGCCGTCGCCCTCCTCACCGAGCCGGCGCTCGGCGGGGATGCGCATGTCGTCGAAGCGCAGCTCCGCGGTCGGACAGCCCTTGTCGCCGAGCTTGTCCTCCGTGCCCTCGACGTGGAAGCCGTCGTCCTCGTTCGGGCGGACGACGAACGAGGAGATGCCCTGGTGGCCGGCGTCGGGGTCGGTCTTCGCGAACAGCGTCACCGTGTCCGCGACGCTGCCGTTCGAAATCCAGAGCTTCCCGCCGTTTACGACGTACTCGTCGCCGTCCCGTTCGGCAGTAGTCTCCATCGACGGGACGTCCGAGCCGGCGCCGGCCTCCGAGAGCGCGAACGCGCCGACGTCGTCGCCGCGGTTCATCGCTGCGAGGTACTCGGACTTCTGGTCGTCGTCGCCGTACTGGTAGAGCATGTTCCCCGCGAGGCTCGTGTGCGCCGCGACGATCGTCCCGAGCCCGCCGCTCCCGCGCGAGATCTCTTCGAGCGCGATGGCGTACGAGTGATAGTCCAGTCCCGCGCCGTCGTACTCCTCGGGGAACGGCATCCCCATCAGGCCGAGGTCGCTCATCTCGTCGACGAGGTCCCGCGGGAACTCGTCGTCGCGGTCGATCTCGGACGCGCGCGGAATCACTTCCTCGTCGACGAACTCCGCGACCATCTCCTCGATCTGGCGCTGCTCGTCGCTGAGGCTGAAGTCCATGCGGGAATCTTGCCGCGTCGTTCCTTTACTTTTCTCATACTTGTGGCGGAGGAAGCCCACCCGACGGACGGTGTTTACGTCGTCCGGAGGCCGACGAAAACGGCGGTTGGAGCGGCGGTCCGGGCCCCGGCCCTTTTTGCGCGTGCTCCCTTAATGGGGGGTATAGCGATGGTCGGAGGCCACACCGAGCACCCCCAGCCCGCGGCCGACGAGCGCGCGTGGTGTCACGACGCCGTGCAGGACGTCTCCCGCACGTTCGCGTTGACAGTCGACGCGCTCGAGGAGCCGATGGCGACCCGCATCTGCGTCGGCTACCTGCTGTGCCGGGTGGCCGACACGGTCGAGGACGCCACGTCGATACCGCCGGACGAGCAGGCCGCGCTCCTGCGGACGTACGACCGCGTGCTGGACCCGGACGGTGAGACGACCGCCGAGGAGTTCCGCGCTGCCGTCGACCCCCATCTGCCCGAGGATCCGAACGCAGACTGGACGGTCGTCGCGGAGGCGGCGCGCGTGCTGCGGGCGTTCGAGAGCCTCGACGCGGACGCGCAGGACGCGATTCGCCCGACCGTCCGCGAGATGACGACGGGGATGGCGTCGTTCGTGGAGCGGTACGCCGACGACGGCGGGCTCCGCATCCAGTCCGTCGAGGAGCTGGAAGAGTACTGCTGGTACGTCGCGGGGACGGTCGGCGAACTCGTCACGGAGCTGTTGGCGGCGGACGCCGGTCGCGAGGACGCGGCGACGATGCGCGAGCACGCGCGGTCGTTCGCGCTGCTCCTCCAGCTCGTGAACGTCGCGAAGGACGTGCGCCCGGACTACCACGAGGAGAACAACGTCTACCTGCCGGCGTCGTGGTTAGACGAGGCGGGCGTCGACCCCGAGTCAGTCGCGGACCCGTCGAACGCGGAGGGCGTGGGGAACGTCGTCGAGCGCGTCGTCGACCGCGCGCGGGGGTACGCCGACGGCGCGCAGCGGTGGCTGGAGGCGATGCCGACGACCCGCGGGAACACGGTGGCGGCGTGGACGGTCCCGTACCTGCTGGCGGTCGGGACGATGCGGGAGCTCCGCGACCGGCCGGAGGACGTCGTCGCGGACGGCGACGTGAAGGTCTCGCGGGCGGAGGTCCACGCGGTGTTGACCCGCGTCACGGGGGACTTCGACCGGTCGGCGCTCGGGCGGCTGCGCGAACGCATCTCGACCCGGCCGCTGGCCTGAACCCGGAACGCGTTAGTCCCTGCCGGCGCGACCTCCCCGCATGGAGACTGTCGCCGACGTCGTCGCGAGTCTCGACGACCCGGACCGGCCGGTCCTTCGCGCCGAGCGCGTCCACGACGCCCGCGAGTTCCGGTCGCGGGCGTACAAGACGGGGAACGCGCTGCGCCACCGCGGCGTCCGCGAGGGCGCCGGGGTCGCGATTCTCGACGTGCCCGCGCCGGCAGCGCTGCACACGTTCTTCGGCGCGGCGCTGCTCGGCGCGACCGTGGAGTTCGGGCCGGACCGCGTCGTCGAGGCGCGAGTGCTCGCGGGGCCGACCGCGGAGCTCGGCGAGTACGACCTGCCGCCGGGCGGCCAGCGCGTCGGCTGGGGGGAGCCCCCGACGGACCCGTCGTGGATGTACTTCGAGCGCGACGTCTGGAGCGAGAATCCGACGTTCCCGGAGCCGACGGTGGCCGCCGAGACGGAGCTGCTCGCGGGAGTGGCGCACGGCGACGCGGTCGCAGCGGCAGAGCAGGTCGCCGAGACGTACGACGAGAACGACCGGGTCGCCCTGCGTGCGCCGCTCGCCGACCCGGGCACCGTCGTCGCGGGCGTGCTCGCGCCGCTGCTCGCCGGCGCGTCGATTCTGCTCCCGTCCGCCGGCGGGGCGGGAACGGTCGCGGTCGCGGCGGACGAGGCGCCCGAGGACCGGGTCGTATCGCCCGGCGGCGTCGACCTGTAGCCGGCGAGTGCGAGTGGGTACCACTCTCTCGGAATCGCTTTAATCCGGGGGCGAAATGGGGGAGACATGCCCCGTTTCGTGATTTACGGCGGCGACGACACTCGCCGCTTCGCCGACGCCGAGTCGAGCAGCGACGACGACGCGGAGGGGGTGAGCGAGTGATGCCCGGCCCCGTCCTGGAAGTCGGCGACGACCTCGTGCTGCGGACCGTCGAGCGCGACGACGCGGCGTTCCTCCAGCGGCTGTTCACGGACCCCTACGCGCGGACGAGCCTCCACGAGCAGACGCCGAAGAGCGAGGCGGAAGTCGAAGAGTTCGTCGAGGAAGAACTCGAGGACGACTCGAACGCCGCCTACCTCGCGTGCGTCGGCGACGAGGACGCGCCCTACGGCCACCCCGAGGACGACGAGACGACGCCGGTGGCGTTCGTGTACGCCCACCACGTCGACCGCGACCGCCCGCGGCTCCTGCTGTGGACTCCCGAGGAGCACCGCGGCGACGGCCACGGGGCGCCCGCGCTCGAACTCGCGCTGAAGGGACTGTTCCGGACGTACGACGCCCACACGGTCGGCGCCGAGGTGCTGGAGGGCAACGACTACGTCCGCGAGGCGTTCGAGGCGGCCGGGTTCACGAACGAGGGCCGCGACCGCGAGCGCCGGTTCGTGAACGGCGAGTACCGCGACGGAATCCAGTACGGCTTGCTCCGCGAGGAGTGGGAGGAATAATGCCCGGGCCAGTCGTCACGGAGGGCGACCGCGTCGTCTTCCGCACGGTCGAGCGCGACGACGCCGAGTTCCTCCAGCGGGCCTCGACGGACCCCCGGATCCGGTACTCGCTGGGCTCGATCCACCACCGCTCGGGCGCCCAGCAGGAGGAGGGCATCGAGGAGTGGATCGAGAGCGACCGCACCGCGACGTTCGTCGCGTGCGTTGAAGGCGCGGCGGGGACCGCCGCGGAACAGTCGAGCAGCGAGGGACGGAGTCCCTCGGACCGTTCGAGCGGGCCGAGCCCGCGAGAAGACGGCGACGAGCCGCGAGACGAGGAGGACGCCCCGCGGAGCAGTCCCGACGACGGGGAGACGACGCCCATCGGGAGCTTCAACGCGCGGAACGTCGGCAGCGACCGCGTGTGGCTGTCGTACTGGCTGCTCCCCGCGTACCACGGGGAGGGGTACGGCCGCGACATGGCGGAGACGGGCATCGACTACGTCTTCGAGAGCTTCGACGTCCACGGCATCACCGCGGGCGCCTACGAGTTCAACGACGCCTCCCGCGGGCTGCTGGAGGCGATGGGGTTCACGCAGGTGGCTCGGCGCCGCGAGTCGCGGTACATCGACGGCGACTACTACGACGAGGTGCGTTACGACCTGCTGCGCCGCGAGTGGGAGTGAGGGGCGGCCCTACCGGGCGTCCCCGAGCGCCTCGATGGCCTCGGGGTTCTCGATGCTGGAGCGGTCGCCGACGTCCTCGCCCGTGTACGCGCCCTCGATGGCGCGGCGGACGATCTTCCCGGACTGGGTCTTCGGGAACTCGTCGACGAACAACACCTCGCGCGGGCGGAACGGCTTCCCGAGTTCGGCGCCGACCTGCTCGCGGAGGCCGGCGCGGAGGTCCTCGCTCGGGCTGACGCCGTCCTCCAGAATCACGTACGCGACGACGGCCTCCCCGGTGGTGTCGTCGGGGACGCCGACCGCGGCGGCCTGATTGACGGCGTCGTGGTCGATGAGCGCGCCCTCCACCTCGGCGGGGCCGACCTTCCGCCCGGCGACGTTGATGGCGTCGTCCGCGCGGCCGTGCAGGAACCAGAAGCCGTCCTCGTCGACCTGCGCCCAGTCGCCGTGGTTCCAGACGTCCTCGAAGCGCGACCAGTACTCCGCGAGGTAGCGCTCGTCGCCGCTCCAGAGGCTCTTGGTCATCGCGGGGTTCGAGGAGCGCGCGACGAGGTAGCCGCGCTCGTGTTCGTCCCTGACGGAGTTGCCGTCCTCGTCGACAACGTCGATGTCCATGCCGAGGCCGGGACCGCCCAGGGTACAGGGCTTCAGCGACTGGATGGGCATCGGCATCAGGAAGCAGCCGAACACCTCGGTGCCCCCGGAGATGTTGATGATCGGCGTGTCCCCGCCGCCAACGTGCTCGTAGAACCACAGCCAGCTCTCGGGGTCCCACGGCTCGCCGGTGGAGCCGAGCAGGCGCAGGCTGGAGAGGTCGTGGCCCTCCAGCCACTCGTCGCCGTACTTGCGGAGCGCGCGAATCGCGGTGGGGGAGATGCCGAACTGGGTGACGCCGTGGCGGTCGATCATCCCCCAGAAGCGATCGGGTTCGGGGTGGTCGGGCGCGCCCTCGTACATCACGATGGTGCCGCCGAACGCGTGGTTGCCGACGAGCGTCCACGGCCCCATCATCCAGCCGATGTCGCTCACCCAGAAGAAGCGGTCGCCGGGCTTCCGGTCGAACCCGAAGTGGATCTCTTTGGCCGGCTGGACGAGCGTGCCGGCGTGCGTGTGCACGATTCCCTTCGGCTTCCCCGTCGTCCCCGACGAATAGAGGAGCATGCAGGGGTCGCTGGCGTCCATCGCGCGCGTCTCGAAGTCGTCGTCCTGCGTCGCGACGGCGTCGTCCCACCACTCGTCGCGGTCCTCGCTCCATGGGATATCCGCCCCTAGTCTATCGTAGACGATGGTGTGTTCGACGTGGCCGGCCTGCTCGACGGCCTCGTCGGCGGTCCGCTTGAGCGTGACCTCGTCGCCGCGGCGGTAGAAGCCGTCGCCCGTGAACAGCACCGAGCACTCCGAGTCCGCGATGCGGGTGGCGGTGGCGTCGACACCGAACCCGGAGAAGATGGGGACCGCGATGGCGCCGACCTTGAAGACGCCGTAGAGGATGCTCTGGACCTCGGGCACCATCGGCATGTAGAGCCCGACCGTGTCGCCCTCGCCGACGCCGCGCTCGGTCAGCGCGTTCGCGACCCTGTTGGCCTGCCGGTGGAGGTCGTGGTAGGTCTGCTGCCGGACCTCGCCGTCCTCGCCCTCCCAGATGCAGGCGACGTGGTTCCGCGTCCCGGAGTCGACGCGCGCGTGACGGTCGACGGTGTTGTGCGCGACGTTGAGCGCCGCGCCCGGGTACCACTCCGTGAACTGCGGGCCGTCGCGGCTCGCGGCTGCGCCGCTCGCTCCTTCCGGGGCGCGTCGCGCCCCGCGCTCGTCCCGAACCTCGTCGAAGTCCTCGTAGAACTCCAGGCCGAGGTAGTCGGGGAGCTCGCCCCAGAACCAGTCGAGGTCCGAGGTGGTGCGCTCGACGAGCTCGTCGTAGTCGTCGATGTCGTACGCCTGCATGAACTGCCAGACGTTCGTGGACTCGACGAACTCCTCGGAGGGCCTGTGGACGACTTCGTCGACTTCGTCGAGGGTGTCCATGTGTTGGACCTCTGGCGGTCCCGGCAAAGGTGTTTCGCAGTTTTTGCCTGTGTCGGCTGCAACACCGGAAGGGTTATAGAAACGCCAGTTCTGGTTTCCGTCAATACATGCCGCCGAGCGGTCGTTCTGCGGACCGCGCGGGCGTGACGACTGTCGTGGTGGTGGCCGTCGTCGCGGCCGTTCTGGTCGCCGGCGCGCTCTGGCTCGTGGCCGCGCCGGAGGCGACCAGCCGGCCCATCGGCACGGACGCCGCCGACAGGCACGCCGACGTCGACGGCGTGACCGCGACCGAGACGCGCGTCGTCCGGCGCGGCGGAGAGACTACGCGGACCGTCGCCGACGTCGCCTTCCGCCCCGGAACCGAGCAGCGCCGCGAGCACGTCGTCACCGGCGAGACCGGATACGACCTGACGGTGTCGAACGGGTCCGTGATGTGGATGTACGACAGCGGCGACGACGTCGCGAAGCGCGTGCCCCTCTCGGAGACGCCCGGGGACGGGGTCGCCCGCGGCGAGCGAGTCGAGCGGCTGTTCACCGCGTTGAACGTCACGCAGCGGTCGGCGGCCGAGCGGGCGTCCAGTCCGGAAATCGAGCCGCTGCCCGTCGTCCCCGGGGTTGGCGGCGGACCGAACGCCTCCGCGGACGCGACGGTCGGCGCGGAGTACGACGGCACCGAGCGCGTCGACGGCCGCGAGGCGTACGTCCTCCGCGTGACCTCGCGGGACGACAGCGCGAACTACGAGCAGACGCTGTGGGTGGACACCGAGCACTTCGTCGTGCTGAAACAGCAAACCGAGTGGGTCGACGACGGCGTACCGGTCTCCGTGACGAGAACGTACTCGAACGTCTCCGTGAACCCCGGCCTCGACGAGGGCGCCTTCGAGCTCGCCCCGTCCGGGAACACCACCGTCGAGCGCGTGGAGACGCCCGAGACGACCGCCTACGAGAGCGTCGGCGCGCTCCGCGAGGTGACGGACGTCTCCGTACCGTCGCCCGACGTGCCGCCGTCGTTCCGGCTAACGTACGCCTCCGAGACGACCGGCGACGTCCACGGCGTCGGGCTGCGGTACGTCAACGAGACGGCGCGGGTCACGCTCGCGAAGTACGACCGGACGTTCCCGGCGAGCGGCGACGAGACGGTCGCTATCGGCGACCACGAGGGCGCGGTGACGTACGGCCCGACGACGTCGGTGTCGTGGAACTGCGGCGAGTACCGGTACACGGTCCGCGGGCAGGGCGTCCCGGCGTCGCTCCTCGTGGAGTTCGCGCGGTCGGTCGGCTGCGAGTAGCCCCACGTCGTGTGCGAACTCGTGCCAAACATTTACTGTGAGTGACGCGAACGGGCTGCCATGCGAGCAGCAGTCCTCGACGCATACGGCGAACCGCTCTCGATTCGCGACGTCGACAGGCCCGAGCCCGACCCGACCGGTGTCGTCGTGGAGACGGAGGCCTGCGGCATCTGCCGGAGCGACTGGCACGCCTGGCAGGGCGACTGGGACTGGCTCGGCGCGCAGTCCCCGACCGGCCAGATTCTCGGCCACGAGCCCGCCGGCACCGTCGTCGAGGTCGGTGAGGACGTGAGTTCGGTCAGCGAAGGCGACCGGGTCGCGGTGCCGTTCACGCTCGGCGACGGCACGTGCCCCCACTGCCGCCAGGGTCGCGGGAACGTCTGCGAGAACGGCGTCCCGCTGGGGTTCACGCCCATCGCGCAGGGCGCGTTCGCCGAGGCGTTCGCGGTACCGTACGCCGACCACAACGCCATCGCGCTCCCCGACGGCGTCGACGCCACGGAGATGGCGGGACTGGGCTGCCGGTTCACCACCGCGTTCCACGGCGTCGCCCACCGCGCGGACCTCGCGCCCGGCGACTGGGTCGCCGTCCACGGCTGCGGCGGCGTCGGGCTCTCCGCGGTCCACGTCGCGGACGCGCTCGGCGGCCGCGTCGTCGCCGTCGACCTCGACGAGGACGCGCTCGACCACGCCCGCGACCTCGGCGCGGAGACCACGGTGAACGCCAGCGACGTCGAGGACGTGCCCGGGGAAGTCGTCGACATCACGGACGGCGGCGCGGACGTCTCCGTGGACGCGCTCGGCGTCGCGGAGACCTGCCGGAACGCGATTCGGAGCCTCGGCACGCGCGGCCAGCACGTCCAGATCGGGCTGACGACCAGCGAGGAGCGCGGCGAGATATCGCTGCCGACGGACGCGATGGTCCTCGAGGAAATCGAGTTCTACGGGTCGTACGGAATGGCGCCCTCCGACTACGGCGAGCTGTTCAGCATGGTCGAAGCCGGGAAGCTCGACCCCGGTCGCGTGGTCTCCGAGACCGTCGACCTCGCCGGCGTCTCGGAACAGCTCGAACGCATGAGCGACTTCGAGACCTCGGGCATCCCCGTCGTGGACAGCTTCTGAGAGCGACGCCCCCTCGCGGTTCGAACCGGACAGTCCGCAAACGCTTTTCCGGCCCCCGTGCAACGGTACGGGTATGTACGCCCGCGACGCGAAGAAACACGAGGAGGTGTGGTTGCTCGACCGCCTCGACGAGTTCGGGTTCGAGGACCCGGCGTTCCGGTCGCGGGACTACGTGCTGGCCATCGACGGCGAGACCAACGAGCGCGCGGGGTTCGCGCGCCTCCGCGTCCACTCGGGCGACGACGACAGCGTCTGCGAGTTCACGAACATCGGCGTGCGGGAGGACTGGCGCGGCCGCGGCGTGGGCGCGCACCTCCTCGAATACTTGGTGGAGGACGCCCGCGACCAGGGGTTCGAGGCGGCGTACGCGCTCACCGACGAGCCGGAGTACCTCGCGCAGTTCGGCTTCGAGCGCGTGGACGCCGACGAGCTCCCCGAGCCGCTCCCGGACCGCCTCGACGCCACCCGGGAGTACCAGCCCGACGCCGTCCCCGTCTTCCTCGACTTCGCCGACTTCGACATTCCCGAGCGCCTCGTGGAGCGCTTCACCGCCGACGAGAGCGACGACGAGGACACCGAGCCCGAGGAGTCCGCGGAGGACTTCGGCATCGACCCGGACTCGGCGACGTACAAGTACGACCCCGGCGGGTGACGAGTCGAGGCAGTCGCCGCCGGCCGAGTTCCGCCACGGGAACGTACAAACGTTAAGGCGCAGTCCCGCGTCCGTCCAGTCATGTTCGACGACGAGGACCTCGCGGAGATTCGCGAGGCCCGCGAGGACTGGGACGAGGACTCCCTCTCGCCGACCCTCGACCGCTTCGGTGAGCGAAAGGAGGCGTTCGAGACGGACACCGGCGGGCAGTCCGTCGACCCCCTCTACACCCCGGAGGACGTCGCGGACCTCGACTACACCGAGGACCTCGGGTTCCCCGGCGAGGAACCGTACACGCGCGGCGTCTACCCGACGATGTACCGCGGGCGCCTGTGGACGATGCGCCAGTACGCGGGCTTCGGCACACCCGAGGAGACCAACGAGCGCTTCCACTACCTCCTCGACGAGGGCCAGACCGGGCTGTCGATGGCGTTCGACCTGCCGACCCAGATGGGCTACGACTCCGACGCCGCGATGGCACAGGGCGAAGTGGGGAAGTCCGGGGTCGCCATCGACACGCTCCGTGACTTCGAGAAGGTCTTCGACGGCATCCCGCTGGACGAAGTGTCCACGTCGATGACCATCAACGCGCCCGCCGCGGTCCTGCTCGCGATGTACATCGCGGTCGGCGACCAGCAGGGCGTCCCCCGCGAGGAGCTCCGGGGGACCATCCAGAACGACATCCTCAAGGAGTACATCGCGCGGAACACGTACATCTTCCCGCCGGAGCCGTCGATGCGCGTCATCACGGACATCTTCGAGTTCTGCGCGGCGGAGACGCCGAAGTTCAACACCATCTCGATCTCGGGCTACCACATCCGCGAGGCGGGCGCGACGGCTGCCCAGGAGGTGGCATTCACACTCGGCGACGGCATCGAGTACGTCGAGACCGCTCTCGACGCGGGGCTGGACGTCGACGAGTTCGCGCCCCAGCTCTCCTTTTTCTTCAACGCCCACAACAACGTCTTCGAGGAGGTCGCGAAGTTCCGCGCCGCCCGCCGGATGTGGGCGACGATCATGGAGGAGCGCTTCGGCGCGGAGAACCCCAAGAGCAAGCAGCTGAAGTTCCACACGCAGACCGCGGGGTCGACGCTGACCGCCCAGCAGATCGACAACAACATCGTGCGCGTCGCGTACCAGGCGATGGCCGCAGTCCTGGGCGGCACGCAGAGCCTCCACACGAACGGCAAGGACGAGGCGCTCTCGATCCCGACCGAGGAGTCCGTCCGGACCGCGCTGCGAACCCAGCAGATCCTCGCCCACGAGTCCGGCGCGGCGGACACCATCGACCCGCTCGCGGGCAGCTACTACGTCGAGAGCCTCACCGACGACGTCGAGGAAGAGGCCCGCGGGATTCTCGACGAGGTCGAGTCCCGCGGCGGGATGCGGCAGGCCGTCGAGGACCAGTGGGTGCAGCGCCAGATTCAGGACGTGGCGTTCGAGCGCCAGCAGGAGATCGAGGAGGGCGAGCGCGTCATCGTCGGCGTCAACGAGTTCCAGGTCGAGGACGACGAGCCCGAGGTCGACATCGAGGAGGTCACGGAGGAGGACGAGCGCCGGAAAGTCGAACAGGTCGAGTCCGTGAAGGACGACCGCGACGAAGAAGCCGTCGAGGAAGCGCTCGCAGACCTCAAAGACGCCGCCGAGGGCGACGAGAACCTGATGCCGTACATCGTGACGGCGGTGAAGGCGTACGCGAGCGTCGGCGAGATCTGTAACGCGCTCCGGGACGTGTTCGGCGAACACCAGCCCGGCGCCGCGCTCTGAGGCGGTCGGCCTCGCCGCGACACGCCGTATTATACGGCTCGCGCGTCGTGTCGAACACATGTTCGACGACAGCGGCTGGACTGACGACAAGATGGACTCGCAGGCCGGCCGGAACGTCGTCGTGACGGGCGCGAACAGTGGCATCGGCCTCGAAGCGACGAGAGCGCTCGCGGCCCACGGCGCGCACGTCGTGATGGCGTGCCGGAGCGTCGAGCGCGGCCGGGACGCGAAGCGCGAGATCGAAGCCGAGTACCCGGGCGCGTCCCTGACCGTCCGCGAACTCGACCTCGCGGACCTCGACTCGGTGGCGGCGTTCGCGGACTGGTACGAGACCACGTACGACTCCCTGGACGTGCTCGCGAACAACGCGGGCGTGATGGCGATTCCGCGCTCGGAGACCGCGGACGGCTTCGAGACGCAGTTCGGCGTCAACCACCTCGGGCACTTCGCGCTCACCGGCCGGCTGCTGGACGCCCTGCGGCGGACCAGCGGGCGGACTCGCGTCGTCACGCAGTCCAGCATGGCCCACGAGAGCGGCGACATCGACTTCGACGACCTCCAGCACGAGTCAGAGTACGACAAGTGGGCGGCCTACGGGCAGTCGAAGCTCGCGAACGTGCTGTTCGCGTACGAACTCGACCGGCGGCTGCGCGCCGCGGACGCGAGCGTCACCAGCGTCGCCTGCCACCCCGGGTTCGCCGCCACGAACCTCCAGCTCCGCGGCCCCCAGCAGACCGGGTCGCGGCTGCGCCTGCTCGCGATGAAGGCCGTCAACGCCGTGCTCGCGCAGAGCGCGGAAGCGGGCGCGTGGCCGCTGCTGTACGCCGCCACGCACCCGTCGGTCGACGGCGGCGAGTACGTCGGGCCGGGCGGCCTGCTGAACGCTCGCGGCCACCCCGAGGAGCAGGCGTCCAGCGAGCGCTCGCGGGACGAGGCGACCGCGCGCCGCCTCTGGTCGGTCTCCGAGGAGCTCACCGGCGTCGCCTTCGACCTGCCCGCGCCCGACAGGAGCTGACGAGCGCGCCGGTGGCTTGATAGTCGGCCGAGGGCGACGTTCCCGCATGCACGTCGACCACATCGGCGTCGTGACCGACGACGCGGACGGCCTCGCGGAACTGTACGGGACGCTGTTCGACGCGCCGGCCGTCCACGAGGAGTCCTTCGACGGCCTCCGGTTCGTGTTCCTCGAACTCGCCGGGGGCAGCTACTTCGAGCTCGTCGAACCAGTGCAGGAGGACACCGACATCGGCGGGTACCTCGACCGCGAGGGCCCGGGTATCCACCACGTCGCGCTCGCGACAGAGGACATCGAAGCAGCACTCGACACCGCCCGAGAGGCGGGCGTCGAGCTAATCGACGAGGAGCCCCGCGAGGGCGCGTGGGGCCACGACATCGCGTTCCTCCACCCGCGCGACACGGGCGGCGCGCTCGTGGAGTTCGTCCAGCACTAGCCGAGAATCGCGCGAGTGTGTGGCCCGATAGCCTCGGGCGGGTCCGCCGCGTCGAACCACCGCGCCTCCAGCACGTCCTCGGACAGCGAAACCGCCTCGCCGTCGGCCTCCGCCTCGAAGAACACCCAGAGGCCAGTGACGCCGTCCCCGCCCTCGACGAGCGCGAACGACTGCTCGATTGCGCGCTCGACGCCCGTCAGCGTGCACGCCAGCCCGACGTCGTCGTGTACGCGGAACGCCGCAGTGTCGGCGTGGGTCTCGCCGCGCTCGGTCGATCCGCCCGGAAAGTCCCACGCCTCGGGCTGGTCGCGGTAGCGAACGAGCAACACCTCGTCGTCGCGCCGGACGACGACGCGCGCGCCCCCCAGCGACCCCGCCTCGGCCGCCTGCAGACAGTCCGTGTAGACGGGACGCGGAACCACCGTCTCCTCCTCGACGACATCGAATTCCCCGTAGTCCCGTTCGAGACCGGCGAGCCGCTGCCGGACTCGGTCCCGACCGCTAGGCGACGACACGGGACGACTCTAGAAATCCTCCCGTTTAGTTCGTTTGGCTTCCAGGGAGCGCTGGGGCCCGCTCGCGGGGCCGTAGCCGGTCGCGCGGCGCTCGAAATCGACCGGGCTACGGCGCCGGCCCGAAGCTCTCGACTTTCGCGGCGTCCGTGTCGAAGCCGGCGGCTTCGAGCGCGGCGACGGCGTCCTCGCAGAACTCCGAGAAGCCGTAGACGAACGGCACGCCGTCGGTCGGGCCGGTCAGCGACCGGACCGCGCCGCCGACGTCCTCGGCGACGACGACGACGACGCGCGCGCCGGCCTTCGACAGCGCCGCGAGGCGGTCCTCGTGGACGGGCTGGTCGTCCTGGTAGACGACCGTGACGTCCGCGCCGCCCGCGAGCGCGCGCTCGCCGACCGCGACGGCCGGACCGACGCCGGGGCCGCCGGCGAGCACGACGACGGCGTCCTCGCCCTCGTAGAAGTCGTCGCCGAACGGCCCCGAGACGACGACCTCGTCGCCTTCCTCGCGAGCCGCGAGCCACGGCCCGAGCGTGCCGTCGGGGTCGACCGCGACCGTCACCTCGAACGTCTCCGCGACGTCCGGCGAGGAGAGCGTGTAGAACCGGCCCTCGCGCTCGCCCTCGAACTCGCCGAACACCTGCACGAACTGGCCGGGTTCGGCCGCGAACCCGGACGGGCTGTCGAAGGTCACCGCGACCGTGTCCGCGCCGACGTCGCGGACCGCCCGCACCGTGACTGCTGTCTCGTCCATACCCGGGATTCGAGACCGGCACCCAAATGGATTCGCTTCCGCGCCCGAGTGATACTGAATCACACACGTGCGCTCGCAAAAATCGCGGTAGACACGCGGGCGTAACGCGCGCGTGGAACCATCGTCCGTCACGGGACAGGATACTGTCATGGACGTATGCACAGTTCTGCCGCTCTCAGGGCGAGAATCCGCCGTTTCGGCCGGCCCAACGCCTTCAGAAGGCTTTTTGCGGGCGGCACGGCTACCCACAGTCACATGCACGACGACCTGAACTGGGCCATCGGCGGCGAAGCCGGCGATGGAATCGCGTCCACCGGGAAAATCTTCGCGCAGGCGCTGTCCCGCGCGGGTCGCCACGTCTTCACGTCGAAGGACTTCGCGTCCCGTATCCGTGGCGGCTACACCGCCTACAAGGTGCGAACGTCCGTCGACGAGGTGCAGAGCGTCGTCGACCGACTCGACGTTCTCATCGCGCTCACCGAACGAACCGTCGACGAGAACATCGACGAGCTCCACGACGAGTCCGTCATCATCTACGACGGCGACCGCACCGAATTCTCGGACTTCGAGGCGCCCGACGACACCGTCGGCCTCGACGTCCCGCTGAAGTCGCTGGCCGAGGACGCCGGTGGCGCCATCATGCGCAACATCGTCGCGCTCGGCGCCGTCTGCGCGGTCACCGAGTTCCCCATCGAGAACCTCGACGAGTCCCTGGAGAAGCGCTTCGGCGACAAGGGCGAGAGCATCGTCGAGAACAACAAGGAGGCCGCCCGGCTCGGCTTCGAGTACGTCGAAGACGAGTACGACGACGTCTCCACGCCCTACGAGCTGGAGACCACGGACAGCGACTACGTCCTGCTGAACGGCGACGAGGCCATCGGCATGGGCGCCATCGCCGGCGGCTGCCGGTTCTACTCCGGCTACCCCATCACGCCCGCGACCGACGTGATGGAGTACCTCACCGGCCGCATCGAGCAGTTCGGCGGCCACGTCGTCCAGGCCGAAGACGAGCTCGCGGCCATCAACATGGCGCTCGGCGCCGCCCGCGCCGGCGCTCGCGCGATGACCGCGACCTCCGGCCCCGGCATCGACCTGATGAGCGAGACGTTCGGCCTCGTCGCCACCAGCGAGACGCCGCTGGTCATCACGAACGTCATGCGCTCGGGCCCCTCCACGGGGATGCCCACCAAGCAGGAGCAGGGCGACCTCAACATGATGCTGTACGGCGGCCACGGCGAAGTGCCGCGGTTCGTCCTCGCTCCCACGTCCGTCGCGGAGTGCTTCCACAAGACCGTCGAGGCGTTCAACCTCGCCGAGAAGTACCAGGTCCCGGTGTACCTCACGGCCGACCTCTCCCTGGCGGTTACCGAGCGCACCTACGAGCCCGAGGAGTTCGACATGGACGAGGTCGAAATCGACCGCGGGAAGCTCGTCGACGAGGACGACATCTCCACGTGGCAGAACGAGAAAGACCAGTTCAAGCCCCACGCTGCCACCGCCGACGGCATCAGCCCGCGCGCGGTCCCCGGCACCGAGGGCGGCGTCCACATGTCCACCGGCCTCGAGCACGACGAACTCGGGCGTCGCACCGAGGACACCGAGGTCCGTGTCGAACAGGTCGACAAGCGCAACCGGAAAGTCGAGACCGCCGAGGAACGCGAGGACTTCGACTACCGCGAGTTCGGCGACGGCGACGCCGACAACCTCGTCATCTCCTGGGGGTCGAACGAAGGGACCATCGTCGAAGCGCTCGGCTACCTCGACGACGTGGACGTCCGCGTCCTCTCCGTCCCCTACATCTTCCCGCGGCCCGACCTCACTGAGGACGTCCAGTCCGCCGAGAACGTGGTCGTCGTCGAAGCGAACGCCACCGGCCAGTTCGCCGACGTCGTCGAACACGACACGCTCGAACGCGTCGAGCGCATCAACAAGTACGACGGCGTCGACTTCAAGGCCGACGAACTCGCCGACGAAATCAAACAGACCCTGGAGGCCTAACCAATGAGCTCAGAGAACGTCCGATTCACCGACTTCAAGTCCGACAAACAGCCGACGTGGTGTCCGGGATGCGGCGACTTCGGCACCATGAACGGCATGATGAAAGCCCTCGCCGAGACCGGCAACAGCCCCGACGAGACGTTCGTCGTCGCCGGCATCGGCTGCTCCGGCAAGATCGGGACGTACATGCGGTCGTACGCCCTCCACGGCGTCCACGGTCGCGCGCTCCCGGTCGGCACCGGCGCGAAGCTCGCCAACCCCGACCTCGAAGTGATGGTCGCGGGCGGCGACGGCGACGGCTACTCCATCGGCGTGGGCCACTTCATCCACGCCGTCCGCCGGAACGTCGACATCACGTACGTCGTCATGGACAACCGCATCTACGGCCTCACCAAGGGCCAGGCCTCGCCGACCAGCCGGCCCGACTTCGAGACCTCCACCACTCCGGAGGGCCCGAAGCAGCCGCCGGTCAACCCGCTCGCGCTCGCGATGTCCGCCGGCGGGTCGTTCATCGCCCAGAGCTTCTCCTCTGACGCGATGCGCCACACCGAGATCGTCCAGGAAGCCATCGAACACGACGGCTTCAGCCTCGTCAACACGTTCAGCCCGTGTGTCACGTTCAACGACGTCGACACCTACGACTACTTCCGCGACAGCCTCGTCGACCTCTCGGAGGAAGACGACTACGACCGCCACGACTACGACCAGGCCAAGGACGCCATCCTCGACGCCGACAAGGAGTACATGGGCGTCCTCTACCAGGACGAGAACTCCACGCCGTACCACGAGGCCCACGGCGTCACCGAGAACATGGCCGAGATTCCCGACGGCGCCCCCGACGGCGCGACGGACCTCGTTCGAGAGTTCTACTAGTCCCTTTTTGCTGCGCTCACTCGGGCGTTAACGCGCCCTCGCTCTCTGTTCACGGCGCTTCGCGCCGTTCGCACGGCCAGCGGGACCGTTGGGCCCGCTCGGCTGGCAAAAAGCTACGCCAACAAGCGCCGTCGGACCACCGTCAGAGCTTCGCTCTGACGAGCTCTCGTTCGGTGCACTCACGAGAACCCACGCCCGGGGGGGAATCGGTGTGCGCGAGAGCGATTCTTCGGTCGTCGTCAGTACGGCGGGCGCTGTGCGCGGACGATGTCCGCGACGTGCTGTTGTTCGTCGCCGAGCAGTTCGGTGATGTCGTCGAACGTGATGATGCCGGCGAGGTCGCCGTCCTCGACGACCGGGACGCGGCGCACGCCGTGCTCGCTCATCAGGTCGGCGACCTCGTAGAAGCCGGCGTCCGTATCGACAGTCGCGAGATCACCGGACATGACGTCTTCGGCGACGAGGTCGTCTGGGTCGTCGCCGCTGGCGAGCACGCGCACAGTGAGGTCGCGGTCTGTGACGATACCGACGGGTTCGTCGCCGTCCGTGACGACGATGCTACCGACGCCTTCGTCGGCCATTGTCGAGGCTAACTCCGCAACTGGGGTGTCCGTCTCCGCAGTGACGACGTCACTGCGGGCGAGGTCGTCTACTGGCATGGTGCGATTCAACCTACAGTACGCTAACAGTTAGTTCGTTATCACGATTCCCGGCCGACGAGAAGAAACGGCGACGGTAGGCGCCTCGGGGGTGTAGTTTGTCCACGCGCGGCCGCGGCGACGTCGCATCCCGTTCCACGCCGCGCACTGCAGTCGCCGGCGCCACCCGTCCGCCGAGTATTCCGCCCTTTCGCGGGCGTCAGGAACGTTCCCGCGTGTTTTTTACCTGCGACGCGAATTACGTCGAGTAACAGTGAGCACGGACGCCGACGCGGCCGTTCGAGACGGTCGGCCGACGACGGGCAGCCGACGCCCGCAGCGGCGCGTCCGCGCGACCACCGCGGCCCGACGGCCGCACCCCGACACCGACCCTCTACGCCATGTCTGAGCACTACGACGTCGTCGTCGCCGGCGCCGGCCCGGCAGGAGCACAGTGCGCGCGAGACCTCGCCCAGCGGGACTACGACGTTCTCGTCCTGGAGGCCGAGCCCGAGGACGGGTTCCCGCGCCAGTCGAACAAGTCAACGGCGGGCACGTTCGCGTCGATGACCGGCGCGTTCGGGATTCCCGACGACGTCGTCATGCAGTACACCGACGAGGTCGTCCTCGAATCCCCGAACGAACACTTCGTCCAGACCCAGCCGGGGGCCGTCCTGGAGTTCGCGGACTTCAAGCAGTGGCTCGTCGCGGAGGGCCGCGAGCACGGCGTCGAGTACCGCTTCGGGTCGCGCGTGAACAACCCCGTGATGGAGGACGGCGAGATCGTCGGCGTGCAGTACGCCGGCGACGAGGAGGTCTACGGCGACATCGTCGTGGACGCGACGGGGCCGGCGGCGCCGCTCGCGAAGAAACTCGACGTCTGCGGCCTCGAGCGCAAGCACCAGGCGGTCGGCATCGAGTGGGAGATGGAGGGCGTCGACGTCGACCACCCGGACTTCGCGGACCTGCGGAACGCGATGATGCTGCGCCTCGACCACGACCTCGC
>SDGW01000320.1_pt1 | contig 38283 bp, 46 predicted proteins | sample 2873831 | NCBI WGS metagenome assembly SDGW01 (sample SAMN08132700, study PRJNA421101) | hypersaline lake metagenome | isolation source: celular fraction 0.22 microns magnesium sulfate-rich crust from ephemeral... | place: Spain: Penahueca Lagoon, Toledo | collected 2011-07 | reverse complement strand
TGGTTCAGCGCCGATCGTCCCTGCCGTATCCCCAGTTATTCCCCGATCACGGATACCGTTGATCCCAAACAGATTTGGTCGAGCGGCGCCGAGCGGCTCAGGTCACGTACAGCGAGCGCGCGATTACCACGAATCCCACCAACACGAGCAGGCTCTCGAGGAGGATGCCGGTCATCAGCGGGACGCCGAGGAGCTCGTACAGCATGCCGGCGAGAACCAGCCCGAGAGTGACGAGGCCGAAGCCGAGGGAGAGATACCACAGCGCGGGCTGACGGGTGCGCCGGTAGGCCTTGTAGGCGAAGAACGTGATGATGCCGCCGACGATGAGAACCAGCGTCTTGACGACCGCGAGGGCGATCGCGGTCGGCATTGCCGCGGCGGAGATCCACATGACTGTTCCTACCCTGATTTTCAACAGCCGAACCAAGAACCTTGCCGTTCCCGCATCGGGTGAACCGTGCCACCATTCCCCGCGGCCGGTCACCGGAACCGACAGTCGACGTCGACGATCGGTCCCGGGGATCGCCGGCTCGTGACTGCCGGTCGTCGCGGGACGGCGCGCCGCGGGATCGCATCACGACGCGAAAGCGAGCGAAGCGTTTTGACGACGGCGACGCGAGAGACACGACATGACGCGACTGGTCGAACTCGAGGCTACCGGCCCCCGGAAGCTCGAGCCCGAGGACATCGACGACGAGAAAGGCGACGTGGCGGTCTGTCAGTGCGGGCTCTCGGACGACTTTCCCTTCTGTGACGGGAGCCACCGGCGGACCCGCGACGAGGAGGAGGGAACGACCTACGTCTACGAGGACGGCGAGCGGAGAGAGGTCGAACGAGTCGTGACGGCCGACGAGGAGGACGAGTAGGGGCGCTCGAGCGCCCGTCCTCGCCCCCGGCCCCGTCACGCAGCCCGCCGCTCACAGCGACCGCGCGGAGTTACAGACGACGAGGAAGCTGCTGGCGGCCATCGCGACGGCGGCGAACAGCGGGTTCAACAGGCCGGCGACGGCCAGCGGGATCGCGACCGCGTTGTAGGCGAATGCCCAGCCGAGGTTCTGTCGGATCCGGCGGTGGGTCGCGCTCGCGATATCGAACGTCTCGCCGACGGCCGCGAGGTCGTCGCCGACGATCACCGCGTCGGCCGCGTCGGTCGCGAGCTGGGTCCCCCCTCCCATCGCGATTCCGACGTCGGCCGCGGCCAGCGCGGGCGCGTCGTTGCTGCCGTCCCCGACCATCGCGACCGTCCCGCGGGCCCGAAGTCGGTCGACGGTCTCCGCTTTCGCCGCCGGCGGCACCCCCGCGAAGACCTCGTCGACGCCCTCGAGGTCGCGAAAGCGCTCGGCCGCCGCCCCCTCGTCGCCGGTGAGGACGACGACCTCCCGGTCCGCCGAGAGGTCGGCCAGGGTCGCCTCGAGGTCTTCGCGGGGCGAGTCCCCGACGACGACGACGCCGCGAGCCCGGTCGTCCCAGCCGACGACGACGGGGACGCGGCCCGCCGCTCGCGCGTCCTCGATCCGGGGCTCGAGGGCGTCGGGGATCGCCAGCCCGCGCTCGCGACAGAAGTCGGGGTGGCCGACGACGACCCGGTCGCCGTCGACGCGCCCGCTGACGCCGCGGCTCGCCCGCTCGAAGTCCGCGACGGCGCTGGCTGCCGTCGCGTCCGCGGTCGCGTCGTCGGGTGCCGCGTCGGCGACGGCGGCCGCGACGGGGTGTTCGGAGAGGGACTCGACCGCCCCGGCCCGCCGGAGCAGTTCCTCGCGGTCGGGGTCGTCGGCACCGTCGTCGCCGTCGACGGCGGCCGTGTAGACCCCCTCGACGGCCATCGATCCCGTCGTGAGCGTCCCCGTCTTGTCGAGGACGACGGTGTCGACGCCGGGTGCCTCCTCGAAGATCGTCTCGGCGGCGACGACGATCCCCCGCTCGGCCGCGGACTGGACCCCGGCGGCGATCGCGAGCGGGGTCGCCAGCCCCAGCGCGCAGGGACAGGAGACGATGACGACCGTGAGCCCGCGCAACAGCGCCGTCGCCGGACTCGAGCCGATCGCGAGCGAGCCGACGATCGTCGCGGCGGCGAGGGCGACCACCAGCGGCACGAAGACCGTCGCGAGCTTGTCCGCGAGCCGCTGGACGCCCGGCCGGGAGCTCTGGATCGACCAGAGCAGGGAGACGAGTCGGTCGAGGGTACTCTCGGCCTCGTCGCCGACCGCGACGACGATCGGGGCGTCGGTGACGACGGTCCCCCCGCGGACCGGATCGCCGGGTTCCTTCTCGGCCGGCAGCGACTCGCCGGTGACCAGCGACTCGTCGACCGCGGCCGAACCCTCGACGACCTCGCCGTCGAGGGGAACCCGCTCGCCCGGACGAACGAGCAGGCGATCGCCGGGCTCGACAGCCTCGAGCGGCACCGTCTCGCCGCTCTCGCGGCGGGCCTCGTCGACCTGCCGTTCCGTGAGGTCGGAGAGGAGCCCGGTCGCGCGGCGCTTGACCGCCCGCTCGTAGCGCCCGCCCGCGGTGACGACGAGGACGACGGCGACGGTGACGTCGAAGTAGAGGTGGGTACTGCCGAGCAGGATGGCGACGGCGCTGTAGCCGTAGGAGCCGAGCGCCGCGGTCGCCACCAGCAGATCCATGTTCGGGCTGCCGGCCCGGAGGCTGACGTACGCACCCCGGAGGATCGGATAGCCGGTGTAGAAGAGGATAAACGAGGTGAACGCCCAGATGTTCGCCGACAGGAAGGTGCGCTCGTAGCCGCCGAAGGCGACGACCGGCTCGAGGCCGAAGTAGGTCGGGTAGAGAAAGAGGGCGTACCAGACCATCACCATCATGCCGAAGAAGCCGCCCAGCAGGAGGCGGGCGAGGCCGTCGTCGGACCCCGAATCGTCGGCAGCGGCCGATCGATCGGACGCGGTGTAGCCGTAGCCGGAGACGATCTCCGGAAGGTCGTCGGCCGCGAGCCGGTCGGGATCGTAGACCAGCCGGATCGTGTCGGTCGCGTAGCTGGCCGTCGCACCGCGGATCCCGTCCTCGCGCTCGGCGGTCGTCTCGAGGAAGGCCTCGCACGTCGAACAGTGCATGCCGTCGACCGCGAGGTACGCGTCTTCGCCCTCGAGACCGTCGAGGTCGGGTTCCGCCCCCCGACGGTCGAGCCGCGACTGGACCGTCGACTCGTCCGGGCCGTCGTCGCCCTCGAGCGCTCGGGAAACCTCGAGACAGCCCCGACAGCAGAAGGCCCCGTCGACGTCCGGCGCGGTGATCGGGTCCGGAGGTGTCGGCAGTTCGCAGAGGTCGCAGGCGTCGCTGCCGGTTGTGGAGCCGTCTCGGGCCGCGGCGCGGGCGTTCGACGTCGCGTTCGGCGCGGCCGCTTTCGACGGCGGTGCGTGCGGTCGGGCGGTCGGACGTGAGTCGTCTCCCATCGTTAGAACAGTGGTTGGAAGGGTAGTGGGAAGTGCGGTAGGTGAATTCCGTACAGCATCAGGCCGTGCGAGAGGGGGATGTAGCCGAGGACGATGAACGCCGCGCCCAGCCCGCGGTGGAGCCTGACTCGCGTCTCGGGTTCGATCGTGTTCAAGACGGTGCCGTAGGCGAACAGCGTCGGGATCGTCCCGAGCCCGAGGACGGCCAGCGAGAGCGCACCCCGCGCCGGCGACCCCAGCGCGAACGCGTAGAGGTAGGCCGGGTAGATGATCGGACACGGCATGAACCCGTGGACCGCGCCGAGCGCGACGATCCCCGGCGACGTGGCGAGCCGATCGATGCGACTCGAGAGCAGCCCCGTGAGCCGGCGAAACAGCGCGCCGACGACGGGCAGATCGTGGCCGGGGACTGCGGTCCGTCCGCGGACGTAGTAGAGCCCGCTCGCGACGATCGCGATTCCGACGAGGATCCCCGTCGCGCCGCGGACGCCGTTGCCGATCTCGGCGACCGCCTCGCTCGAGGCGACGGTGACCGCGCCGAGTAAGCCGAACAGGCCGCCGATGGCCGCGTAGCTGGCCGTTCGACCGAGGTTGAACAGCGCGTGCTGGCGCACTTCGTAGCCGGTGAGCGTGTCGTCGCGGCGCTTCTCGCTCGCCGCGCCGATCCGGTCCGCGTAGGTCGTCACCAGCGGGCCGCACATCCCCAGACAGTGCGCCCCGGCCAGTAGCCCGACGACGAAGAGGACGAGCAGGTTCACGTGCTCGGGGATCGCGCCCGGACCCATCGCCATCAGCGGCGCGCCGACCGAGCGCCGGCCGAGCTCGAGTACCGGGGCGGCCGAGAGCGGGGCTGGTGCGGGCAACACGTGAATTAACTGGCGGTTCCGTTTCCGTGGTGGTCGTCGTTCGATTCGTCGATCGGAGCCATCGCGATGTACAGCGAGCCGATGATAATCGCGACGTTGACCGCGCTGACGATACCGGCGACGACCGAATCGGACACCCCGTAGACGAGGACGGGGAGGATCGCGAGCAGTCCCGCGCCCGCCGCAAACCGCGGTCCGACTGTCTCGAAGTTCATACCGGACCCTAGAGACGACGCGGGCTTAATACCCCAACCTCTTCCCATCGAGCGAGAACCAAGGTTGATGGTAAGTCGTCCCTATTCCCAACTCAACCGTATGAGTCCCAAGACAGAACAACGAGAGCCCGATCATGTTCGAGAGCTCGGGCACGACGAGTACGATCCCGTCGGAACGGCGATCCTGATCGGGATCTACTTCCTGATACTGGTGTTGCTGTGGATATTCATGTACTTCGTCGAGTTCCTCGGCAACGGGCCGACCGTCGTCGACGTGCTCCTGCCGGTGGTGGGACTAGCATGAACATCCACACCTACGAGAAGGCGTGGTTGGTCGCGTCGATGGTGCTGATCGTCGGTTTCATCGCGACGATCACGTACGGCGCCGTCGGGCCCGGTATCGCGATGATCGACGACGACGGCGGATCGATCGATCCCGACGAGATCAACGACCACGAGCGGTTCGGCGAGCCCGGCGTCGAACACCTCGGCGGCAACGAGTACGCGGTTTCCGTCGTCGCGCAGGCGTGGGCGTACACTCCGAGCGAGATCGAGGTGCCGGCAAATAGCGAGGTGACGTTCTACGTCACCAGTCGTGACGTGACACACAGCTTCTCCGTGGTCGGAACGAACGTCAACACGATGGTCATCCCCGGAGAGGTCTCGGAGATGACCGTGCAGTTCGACGAACCGGACGAGTACGGCATCCTCTGTAACGAGTACTGCGGAGAGGGCCACCACACGATGGAAGGCAAACTGAACGTCGTCCCGGAGGACGAGTTCGACCTGACCGAACTCTCCGTCGAGGCCGACGACGAGGTCGAAGCGGGCAACGAAACGACGATCAACGCCACCGTGGAAAACGGCATGCAGGACGATCTCGAGACGACCGCAACCCTCGAGATCGGCGGGCAGACGTACGAGGAGGACGTCACGGTCCCCGGCGACGGCAGCGAGAACGTCGAGTTCGCGGTCGACACCGCAGACCTCGAAACGGGCGATCACGACTGGACGGTGACCGTCGACGACCACGAGGAGAGCGGGACGCTTACGGTCGGTAACTCGTCCGACGGAGGTGATGGCGATGCGTAACGCCTACATCGACCAGTTCCCCGACGAAGCGGCCGTGATCAAGGCGGCGTTCTGGAGTTCCTTTATCGCGCTGGCGATCGGCGGGACGCTCGGACTCGTCCAGGCGCTCCACCGGACGGACGTCTTCCGCTTCATCGAGTCGGCGGACTACTACACCATTCTCACCGCACACGGCGTGTTGCTGGCGATCACGTTCACGATCTTCTTCCTCGTGGGCATCTTCACCTGGGCGGTGACGACGGGGCTCGATCGCGGCGTCGTAGACATCCGCTTCACCTGGGCCTGGTACGGGCTGATGGCGATCGGCGCGGCGATGGCCACCGTCACCATCTTCGCCGGCCTCATGGAGGAAGCGCCGACGATACTCGGATCGGAGCTGTACGCGGACGTGCTCTTCACGTTCTACGCGCCACTGCAGGCCCACCCCCTCTTCTATCTGGGACTGGTGCTGTTCATCGTCGGTTCCTGGCTCGCCGGCGTCGACTGGTTCCGGACGTGGTGGGCCTGGCGGAAGGAGAACCCCGACGAGCGAATCCCGCTGCCGGCCTTTATGGTCCTGACGACGACGCTGTTCTGGTACATCTGTACGCTCGGCGTCGCGGTGGCGATCCTCGTCTTCCTGTTGCCGTGGTCGCTGGGGATCGTCGACTCGGTCAATCCGCTGCTGACCCGGACGCTGTTCTGGTACTTCGGCCACGCCGTCGTCTACTTCTGGCTGATGCCGGCGTACCTGCTGTGGTATCTCATGCTGCCGAAGTTCTCCGGCGGAAAGCTGTTCAGCGACCCGCTCGCCCGCGTCGTCTTCGTGCTGTTCCTGCTGCTCTCGACGCCGCTCGGGATCCACCACCAGTACTTAGACCCCGGCATCGCGGAAGGGTTCAAGTTCATCGCGATGACGAACACGATGTTCCTCCTGCTGCCGAGCCTGCTGACGGCCTTCACCGTCGTCGCGAGCATGGAACACGGCGCGCGCCAGCGCGGCGGTGAGGGATACCTCGGCTGGCTCAAGGCGCTGCCGTGGCGCGATCCGGTCTTTACCGGCATGGCGCTGGCGGGACTGATGTTCGCCGCAGCCGGCTTCTCCGGCATGATCAACGCGGGGATGAACATCAACTACCTCGTCCACAACACCTGGTGGGTCGTCGGTCACTTCCACCTCACCGTCGGCACCGCCGTCGCGCTGACGTTCATGGCGGCGTCGTACTGGTTCATCCCGCAACTGACCGGAAAACCGCTCTGGAGCCGCTCGCTCGCACTGGGTCAGGTCCTGCTCTGGTTCATCGGCATGACGTTCATGTCGAACGCGATGCACCGCTCCGGCCTGTTCGGGATGCCCCGTCGGACCGCCGAACCGCAGTACCAGGGCTTCGACTTCGATCCCGCCGTCGGCACCGTCGGCGAGATCAACGCGCAGGTCGCCCTGGGCGCGGCGTTGCTGACCCTCTCGCTGGCCGTGTTCCTCCTCGTCATGGTCATGACGTCGATCAACGGTACCAGCGACGACATTCCGGACAACACCTACGCCGGCACGCTCTCCGGGCCCGAGGACTCGCCGGCCATCCTCGACAACCTCAAGATCTGGACCGCGATCGCGATCGTCCTCGTGATCTTCGCGTACACGCTCCCGCTCGCGAGCATCATCGACTCCGGCGGCCTGTTCGGCCTGACCGAAGAGGGCTTCCAGCTCAGCCTCGGGACCGACCCCGCGCTCGCCCTCGAGTCCATCCGAGAGGTGGTTCGATAGATGCGCCTCTCCGGAGGGGTGCTCCTCGTCGTCCTGGCCATGCTCGTCCCCGTCGTCGTCGAACTCCGAACGGCGCTCTCGTGGTTCGGCGTCGAACTGACGATCCTCGAGACGGTCGCGCTCGGGCTGGCGGCCGCGCTGGCGATCATCGGCTGGGCGGTCTGGCCGCAAAACGGCGATGCCAACGGCGGATCGTCTCGGCTCGGCTAGATCGGGCCCGTCTTTCCTTCTCAGAACGCGTCGCGCTCGCGAAGCCGGTCGACGACCTCGCGAATCCGCTGTGAGGCGTCCCGCGGTGCGACGAGGATCCGATCGTCGTAGGCGGCGACGATCAGATCGTCGACCTCGAGCAGGGAGACGTGACGGTCGGGCGCGGCGACGACGGTGTTCGCCGCGTCGACCGACAGGATCTCGCCCGCGACGCGGTCGTTCGGGCGCGTCTCGTCCTCGTCGCTCGCCTCGAGCGTCCGGCCGACTGCGTCCCACGTCCCGAGGTCGTCCCAGTCGACGGCGAGCGGCGTCACGAAGACGTCGCTCGCGCGCTCCATGATCGCGTAGTCGACGCTGACGGGATCGATCGCAGCGAACCCCCGGTCGGGCTCGCCGGCCTCGAGGGCGTCGACCAGCGGAGCGAGCGGCGAGTTCCGCGCTTCCCGCAGGAGTGCGCCGGGCGTCCAGGCGAAGATCCCGGCGTTCCAGTACGCGCCCGCCTCGCGGAGCGCCGTCGCCTCCTCGCGGTCGGGCTTCTCGGTGAAGCGCTCGACGGGAGCGTAGTCCGCGCTCGCCCGCTCGCGGTCGTCGCCGTCGGGGACGATGTAGCCGTAGCCCGTCGCCGGCCGCGTCGGCTCGACGCCCAGCGTCACGAGGCCGTCCGTCTCGGCGGCGATCTCGGCTGCGCGCTCGAGGCGGGCGGCGAACGCCGCGTCGTCGCCGACGTGGTGATCGCTGGGGAGACAGACCAGCACCGGCTCGCTGTCGAACCGCTCGCGGAGCCGCCAGGCGGCGTAGACCAGCGCCGGGCCGGTGTCCCTACCGGCGGGTTCGACCAGCAGGCCCGCCTCCGGCGCGTGGTCGTGAATCCCGTCGGCGAACGACTCGCGGGTCAGGACGTGGCGCTCGTCGGCGAAGGCCGTCCGGTCCATCGTCCGCGAGAGCAGCGAGCGGTCGCCGCCGAACTCGAGGAACTGTTTCGGCCGATCCCCGCGGCTCGCGGGGTAGAGTCGGCTGCCGATACCGCCGGCGAGGACGCAGGCGACGACTGGCCGGTCCATCTCACCAGGTCTCGATCCGCCCGTTTCGGACGTCCTCGACACAGCCCTCGCAGTCGGGGTGGTCCGCCTCGTAACAGGCCGGTCGGTACTCCTCGTCTAACTTCGCCGCCCGCTGTTGGGCGTAGCGCCGACAGACGATCTTCGCCCGACCCGCCTCGTCGGTGGGGAGCTCGCGGGCGTTTCGCGCCACCTCGTAGGCCTCGCGGGCCTCCCCGAGCTGGTCGTCGGTCGATCTGCGAAGCTCCTCGAACTGCTCGCCGGCTCCCTGCAGCGTCGAGCGCAGGAACCGCTCGAGACGACGCCGATCCGCCATTACCCCGTGGTTCGACCGCCGGACACATAGGCCCGCCGGTGGTCCGAGGGGAGATCGACGAGCGGACCCGACGCGGGAGACCGATGATAACGACTTTCACCGTCCCGACAGAGGCCACGACCATGGCTATCCGCGATGCACTCCGGGGAATCACCGCGCCGACGGTGACTCCCTTCGACGACGGATCGATCGACGAATCGCCCCTGGTCGACCTGCTGGATCACCTCGAGGCCGGCGGCATCGACGCGGTCTTCCCCTGCGGGACGACCGGCGAGTTCCCGAGCCTGACCGCCGACGAGCAGCGCCGGGTCGTCGAGGCGACCGTCGATCACGCGGACGTACCGGTCGTCGCGGGGGCGGCCGCCACGAGCGTCGCCGACACCGTCGCGGCCATCGACCGCGCGGCCGAGGCGGGGGCCGACGCCGCCGCGATCGTCGCGCCGTATTTCACGACCGCGAACGCGCCAGCGGGCAACAGAGCGTTCTTCGAGGCCGTCCTTGACGAGGCCGCGCTCCCCGTCCTGCTGTACAACATTCCGCAGTGTACGGGCCAGCGCATCGAGCCCGAGACGGTGGCCGCCGTCGCCGACCGCGACGACGTCGTCGGCATCAAGGACTCGAGCGGCGATCTGGCGTACTTCCTCTCGGTGCTGCGGGAGACGCCCGACGAGTTCCTGTGTCTCCAGGGGTACGACGCCCTGCTGGTCCCGGCCCTGCGGATGGGGGCCGACGGCGGGGTCAACGCCCTCTCGAACGCCGTCCCCGAGGTGCTGGGCGAGGCGTTCGACCGGGCCGACGAGGAGCGCGGTCGGGAGCTACAGTCCGACGCGATCTCGCCGCTGTTCGAGGCCTGTACGAGCCACGGCTTCGCGCCCGCGACGAAGACCGCCCTCGCCGAGCGCGGCGTCATCGACGCCGCCGAGGTCCGCCCGCCGCTGGTCGCCGTCGACGACGCGGGGACCGACGCGATCGGCGACGCGCTCGAGCGGGCGCTCGAGGTCGGCCAACAGTAGCACCGGCGAGGACGCCGCAGAAGTCTTCTCCGGCGAGTCGGAGATATCCGTACAGCAATGTGCTATGCAGAGGCGGGACTGACTATTCCGTTCTCGCGTCGATATTGCTGAATTCGATCCAGATGCCGATCACGATGGCGACAAAGAGTGCGATCAAGGCTCCCATCAGGACGGTTTCTATCTGGCCACCGGTCGACGGGATCACGAATCCGCCGAGCCAGCCCACGAGTAAGCTTCCGAACGCGCCAGCCGCGACCAGGAGTATCAGCAGACGATCGGTGAGCTCGGTCATGCGCGTACGTTCGATTCTCGCGAGAATAAGCACGCACCCTGAACTAGCCACGACGGTCCGTTCGAGGACTCCGAACGCCCCGAGGGGATCACGATGGACGAGAACCGTTCAGGAGGTCCGGATACTGAACACCAGATTCAGCCAGATCTGGGGCGAATGAACGACGGCAACCGCAGTACCCGTGTCACCCGTACGTAGCGATTGATCGTTTCCGGAGCGGTGGTGTGCGACGAATTCCGTGATACCGGTAGAACCGACCGACCGATTCATCCCCGATCGTACGACTGTGATACGATCGAGTACCCACCGACTTCCAGCGAGTGCGACGAAGTCGACCGTACCATCGATCGATAGACCGAAGGTGCCACGTCGACGCCCGCTGGCGGTTCCTTTCGCTGTCGTTCACTTCCGCTCCGGTGCCGGCAGTTTAAATACGATGGGGCGCGAATCGGCGTATGCCTCCCAGTGAAACCAAAGAGGAGGCGTGAAGACAATGAGCGACGTACGACAACACGCGGACGACATCCACGAGCAGTTTTCGGACCACCTCGACGTCAGCGTCGAGGACGTCGAGGAGCGCCTGACGACGCTCGTCGACGAGTACAAAGTACCGATGGACGAGGCGCGCCGGAGCGTCACCAACCACTACCTCGAGGAGGCCGGCTTAGAGCGCGAGGACATCGCGGGCGGCGACAGCGAGGCGGCCAACGTCGAGGACGTCGACGAGCCCGAGGAGTGGATCGACCTCACCGCGAAGGTCATCGAACTCTGGGACCCCCGCAGCGACTCGGTCGCACAGGTCGGCCTGCTGGGCGACCCGACGGGGACGATCAAGTTCACCAAGTGGGCGAAATCCGACCTCCCCGCGCTCGAGGAGGGCGGCGTCTACGAACTTCGCAACGTCGTCACCGACGAGTACCAGGGCCGGTACTCGGTCAAACTCAACTCGACGACGGTGATCGAGGAACTCGACGAGGACTTAGAGGTCGGCAACGACACGAGCGTGGTTGAGGGCGCGCTGGTCGACATGCAAAGCGGCAGCGGGCTGATCAAGCGCTGTCCCGAAGAGGGCTGTACCCGCGTCCTCCAGAACGGCCGCTGTAACGAACACGGCGAGGGCGAAGGCGAGTTCGACCTCCGGATCAAGGCCGTCGTCGACGACGGCATCGACGCCCACGAGGTCATCTTCGACAAGGACGCCACCGAGAATCTGACGGGGCTGAGCCTCGAAGAGGCCAAGGAGATGGCGATGGACGCGCTGGACACGACCATCGTCGCCGACGAGATCCGCGAGGACATCGTCGGCACCTACTACCGCATCGAGGGGCCGACCTTCGGCCGGTACGTGCTGGCCGACGACGTCGAGGAACTCGACGGGCCGATCGATGGCGAGGAACTGCTGATCAAAGCGAGGTCGATGTGATATGAGCCAGGCAGAACTCACCCGCGAAGTCGCCCGCCGCGTCTTCGCATCGGAATTCAACGACTCGACGTACACCTTCAAGGAGAGCGACGACGAGCGCGCGCCCAACTACGCGCTGCTCCCGACGGGCGACCGCGCGAACCGCGTGTTCGTCGTGGGCACCCTGACCGAGACAGAGGACGTCGGCGACGACAGCGAGTACTGGCGCGGCCGGGTCGTCGATCCGACCGGGACGTTCTTCGTCTACGCCGGCCAGTACCAGCCCGAGGCCGCCTCGGTCCTGCGCGACACGGAACCGCCGGAGTACGTCTCCATCGTCGGCAAACCGCGCACCTACGAGACCGACGACGGCACCGTCAACGTCTCCCTGCGGCCCGAGTCCATCGCGGTCGTCGACGACGCCACCCGCGACCGCTGGGTCGTCGAAACCGCCGACCGGACCCTCGATCGCATCGAGGCCTTCGAGGCGTGGGAGGCCGAGCAGGAGGCGCCGGAGAGCGGCTCGACCGCACCGACGAACGAGTACGCCGAGATGGCCCGCGAGCGCTACGACTCGCCGGTCGTCAACTACCGCAACGACGTGATTCAGGCGCTCGAGCAACTCGAGGACGTCGAGGAGAACGACGACGCGGAAGCGACGGCCTGAACCGCCGACCGTCGTTCGGTTTTCGGTGCCCTTTCGCGTCTACTAAAGAACGTATTTTTCGAAAGGACAGACGTCTCCCGAGGAAACGGGAGAAACGATCGGATAGCGTATCACTCGTAAACGCGATTACCGCGGGCAGACGGGAGACGGACAGCGTTCGACTGGTATCACTCGGCGAGCCCACTCTGTGGTCTACCCTACCGAATTCGGGTCGCATACCGCAACAACGTCAGTATCCGGACCGCCGTTCTCGGCGCGAGCGCAAATGTTTTTCTTACTAGCTGACTAATTCGCGGTCGTGAACCTCAGTAAAGGGTTTCTCCTGGCTCTCATCGCCGTCCTTCTCGTACTGTCGGTCGTACTGATTCAACCGTTTCTCCAGTACGTCCTCGGTGCCGTACTCCTCGCGTACGTGCTCTATCCGCTGCAAGTCCGCTTCGAAGAGTACACGTCGCCGATGGTGGCTGCACTCTCCCTCGTCGTCCTGGCAGTCGCCGGAGTCGTCGCACCGTTCGCGGTCGTCCTCGCGACCATCGCGGATAGCACCGAACGGATCCTCCAGGACTACGACGCCGACGCGATGCAGGTCGAGGTACTCGAATCCCGAATCGAGGACGTGACCGGACAGGAGGTCGATATCGTTTCTGAACTCGCCAGCTACGGACAGGAAATCGGAACGACCGTGTTAGCGCGGTCGACCCAGACGATCAGCACGGTCACGTTCCACCTCATCGGGATCGCGCTGGCGCTCTTTCTCGTCTACTATCTCCTCAAAGACGGCACCGATCTCGTCGACTGGCTCCACCGAACGGTTCCACTCCCCAGGGACATCCAGCGCGACCTTTACGCCGAAATCGACGACGTGATGTGGGGCGTTCTCTTCGGGCACGTCTTCGTCGCCTTCGTCCAGGGAGTCGTCGCCGGGATCGGGCTCGCCGCGACCGGGGTTCCCAACGCGGCGTTCTGGACGGCAGTCATGATCGTTCTCGCGATGGTTCCGCTCGTCGGTGCGATCCCGGTCTGGGGCGGGGCGGTGGTCTATCTGTATTTCGCCGACGAACCGTTACTCGCCGTCGGACTGTTCGTCTACAGCGTTATCGTCGTCGGGCTTACCGACGACTATCTCCGTCCGTTCGCCGTCGATAGATACGCGGACCTCAACCCCGCCGTCATCCTCCTCGGTATCCTCGGCGGTGCGTACGCCTTCGGGGTCATGGGGCTGTTCTTCGGTCCCGTCGTCCTCGGCGCGCTCAAAGCCACCCTCCGCGTCGGCCTGGATAACTGGACCCAACTCGACGGGAACACGACGGTCGATTGACCGCTCGTGGGTATCCTCGAGGCGACGGTAGCGCGATTCCTCGACATCCGTCGACTCGGCCGACTCGTCTCGCTCGTTCCGAGCGTCGTGGTGAGCGGACGGGTTCTGCTCCTCGTTTCGGCTCCTGGAGTACCGGAGTCTGAGGGTAACAAACACATTTGGAGACGTCCCTCGTAGGACCTCGAAAGGATGTACCAGAACATTCTGCTCCCGTTCGACGGGAGCGACGAAGCTGCAGCGGCGTTGCATCACGCTGCCGAGATCGCACACTGGGCCGACGCCACCATCCGCGTCCTCTTCGTCGCGGATACGACGCGTGATAGCGTCACCGTCGTTGAAACGCAGGTCGTCGACGCACTCGTCGAGGAGGGTGAGGACGTCGTCGAGGAAGCGGAGAAGACGCTGCACACGCTCGGGGCGGACTACGATTCAGACGTCGTACAAGGGAATCCGGCGCCGGCGATCGTCGAGTACGCCGACCGACACGGCCACGACCTGATCGTGATGCCGACGCACGCCCGAACGGGAGTGTCACGGTTCCTTTTCGGAAGCGTCACCGAGACGGTCGTCCGTCGTTCTTCCGTCCCCGTTCTAACGGCGCGGATGCAGCCCGACGAACAACTGGTGTTCCCCTACGAGAACGTCCTCGTACCGACGGATGGGAGCCCCGGTGCAGTGCTCGCTGCCGAGCACGGACTCTCCCTTGCAACGGCCCTCGAGGCGACCGTTCACGTGCTGTCCGTCGTCGACGACGCCTCACTCGGTCCGGACGTCCGCTCGACCCGATCCGGCCAGGAGAGCGAACGGGCTGCCACCGATGCCGTCGAGGACGTCGTCGCCGAGGCGGAGTCCCACGGCGTTACGAACGTCGTCCGGCACGTCGAACACGGCACGCCTTCCGAGCAAATACTCGACGCCATCGAATCGAACGACGTCGACGCTGTCGTGATGGGGACGACCGGGAAACGCGGGACCGATCGTCTCCTGCTCGGGAGCGTCGCCGAACAGACCGTCCGTTCCGCGCCGGTTCCCGTCATCACGGTCGGAAACGGCGAATAACGACCCAGTGAGGGACATCGAGCTTGGCGGAACGAGCGGCGAACACTCGCGGCGGATGCGCCGGAGATTCCGTCGAACTGGAGCTGCCGTTCGCTCGAGCGAATTTTTCGGGTGAGGGAGACTCGAGTCCGACTCATCCGTCCAGACGTGCCTCGAGCAGCGCGCCGATCGCCGCGAACTCGTCGTCGGTGACCTCGTGACCCGTGTCGGGGTAGCGCCGTTCGTCGACCGCGGCGTCCGCTCGCGCGAAAAACTGGACCGTCTCGGTGACGGCCTCGGCGTCGAGGTGCGGGTCGTCCGCACCGGAGCCGACGAGTACCGGCGTTCCCTCGAGCGAGCCGTCGACCGACGCCGATCGGCGTTCGTCGCTCGAGCCGGGAAGCGTCCCGGAGAGGAGGAAGACGCCGCCGTACCGCGTCGGATTCCGGCGGACGAACTCTGCGGCGACGGTGGCACCCTGCGAGAAGCCGCCGATCAGCGTTCGTTCCCGCGGGACGCCGACGTCGGCCGCCGCCTCGAGCGCCGCGGCGACCGCGTCGACGCTGGAGGAGAGCCACGGCTCGTTGTCGGCTCGCGGCGCGGTCGTCGGGTTGGGATACCAGCGGCTGCGCTCGGCCTGCGGCGCGAAGAAGGCGACGCCGTGGCGATAGGTCGGCTCGAGCAGGTTAACGACCCCCTGGGCGGTCGCGCCGCGGCCGTGACAGGCGACGACGGCGGCCTCTGCGGCCAGGGCGGGCGCGCCGGCGGTGAGCAACGGCTGGCCGGCGTGGGGACCCGAAATCGCGTCCATCGCGCGTTCTGCGTCGGTCATCGGTCCTCGATCTCGCCGCGCTCGTCGTCTTCGCTCGCTCCCGAAACCGTCAGCGTCGGCAGTTGGCTCTCGATCAGGTCGCGGTCCCGCTCGAACCACTCCGGGAGGTGGAGCGACTCGCCGGGGCCGCCCGCGGGCCCGCTCGCGGCGACGCCGTCGGTCTCGGTCGCCAGTTCGAAGCGGATCCCGCCCGGTTCGCGGACGTACAGCGAGTGGAAGAAGTGCCGGTCCTTGACCCGGGAGACGTCGTACTCGCGCTCGTCGAACAGCTCCCGCCACTCGCGGAGGTCGTCTTCGCTCTCGACCCGAACCGCGACGTGGTGGAGCGTTCCCTGCCCCTCGCGGCCGAACGGGGCCTCCCGATCGAGTACGTCCACGATCGTCGCTCGCGTGCCCGCCGCGCGATACCGGATCCGGTCGCCGTCCGCTCCGGCGCACTCGAAACCCAGCGTCTCGAGCATCCCCGCGGTCGCGTAGGGGTTGACGGACAGCGTCGACACGCCGTAGAGCCCGCGGATCGCGCGGTCGGTCGGCACCGGTCCCCTGGTCCGGAGTTCGACGCCGCTGGGAACCGGCGGCCCGGCGACGAGTTCGAGACGCGTTCCCGCGGGGTCCTCGAATCGCAGGACGCGTTCGTCGAACCGCTCGAGGGGGCCCTCGACCGCGACGCCGCGGTCCGCGAGTCGGTCCCGCCAGTACTCGAGCGCCCCGTCCGGGACGGCGAACGCGACCGATTCGGGCTGGGGCGCACCGATCCGGCCAGGGTCCCGTGGGGGTCCGGGAAGTGCGTCAGGACCGTTCCCGTGGTGCCGACGGCGTCGCCGAAGTAGAGGTGATGCTGCAGTATGTCCTCGAAGTTGACCGTCTGCGTGACGAGTCGGAGGCCGAGCACGCCGCTGTAGAAGTCGATCGCCGTCCGGGCGTTCCCGACGATTCCCGTCACGTGGTGGAGTCCCGGCGTGTCCGACAGCATACCCCGCGTTAGGTCTCGGTCGGCATAGCCTGTCGGGTCCCGGGCGGTCGCGCTCGGCTCCGGCCGCTCGAGTGCCCGGCCGTCTGACAAATAGTTAAGTTCCGTGAACGACGACTAGGCGTATCGATGGGGAACAAGAACAAGACGATCTCGTTCCGGGTCAACGAGGACGCCTTCGAGGCGCTCCAGGCGATCGCAGAGGAGCGCGACATCTCGCTGTCCGCGGTCTTCCGGGACTACGTCGACCAACTGGTCGAACACGACGGTCAGGTCGAGGTCGTCCCCGAGACGGACCTCGAGGCCCGTACGGACGACGGGGAGGAGGTCTCGTTCCCGCCGACCGTCGAGGTGCCAAAGCGGTTCGTCCGCGAACACGAGCGGCTCGAACTCGAGGCCGAACACCTCCGGGAGCAACTCGACGAGTACAAGGCCTACGTCAACGACCTGCAGGACCGCCTCGAGAACGAAGAAGAGGAGATCCTGTTGCTCGACGAACTCGACGACGAAGATGAGTCCTACCAGTTGCGCTGACGGCACCTCCTATTGGTCATCGCCCGCCAGATAGCCGAGCCGTCGCAAGTTCTCGCGGGTCGATTCGTCGAGGGCGGCGTCTTCGAGCGCGTCCCGTCCGACATCGTGTTGCTCCTCGACGACCAGCAGTAGCTGCCGCGCGGTGCGGATCTTGAATCGCAACTCCGAATCCTCGAGGGTCGCCTGTACGCTCTCGAGCATCGCGTCGATCGTCGCTATCGTCGTGTCCGGCATCGATCCCCAGTACGGGAAACCGACTGATGTCCGGTTCGCCGGTTTCGAGTTATCAATAATAGTCGAAACACGCACGGAGGTCGATACTACCGGATACCGGACCCGTACCGGGGCGTGAGGAAGGAGTCGGTGAAAAGAATGAGGGGTGCTTACCGCTCGAGGTTCCGCTTCGCTTGCCGGATCTCGTCGTGTTTCTCGTCGGCGCCGTCGACTCGCGCCAATCCCTCGGCGGCCTCGAGAGTTCGGACGGCGTTGTCGAGGAAGGAGAGGATGTCGCCGGAGTAGGCGTAGACCATGTAGTCGTCGGTCATCACGTCGACGATCGCGTCCGGGCCGAGCCCCTCGGCGCGCAACTCGAGCAGGTACGTCATGAACTTCCGCTCGGGGCAGCCGCAGTAGGGGTTGTTGTCGCAGCTACAGTCCAGGAAGTCCTGCGTGAAATCCAGCACTCGATCGCGGGTCGCGTCGTCGAGTTTCTCGAGCCCCTCCCCCTGAAAGAGCACGTCCAGCGTCGCGCCCTTGAACGCCCCTTTGGGGATGTTCGTCTCGAGTTGGGAGCTGAGCTGGCGGTGGTTCTTGACGTAGTAACGTATTTTAGTCCAACCGGCTGTAGGTTCGGGTGTGAGCGCGTCCGGGTTGGGGTAGTGGTTATCCTTCAGCCTTGTGGAGGCTGAGACGCGGGTTCGATTCTCGCACCCGGACTTTCTGTGGCGAACAAATCCGTGAGCCACAGGAATCCTCAGAGAATCGAATCAAGGAGTGGAGCGAACGCAGTGAGCGGAACGACCGTGGTTCGATTCTCACACCCAGCCTCTCGGTGACGCCGAACGACGGCTCGAGGCGGCGTACTGGCCGACGTCGGCGCGAGGATCGGCCGCGAGCGGACCGAGTCCGGGTCCCGACGCGGGACTTTTTGTCGTGCGACGCCGACAGTGAACGACATGAGCCACGGACTGGAGCCGACGGAGGAGTACGACGGCTCCATCGCCGTCCACCTGCTGGACGATCAGACGGGCCGGGAGGAGATTCGCTGTGCGTCGTACGAGGAGGCGATCGACGTCGTGAAGGCCAACCACCGCTCGGTCACGGCCGCGAAGATCGTCGACCGGGACGGCGACGTCGTCTTCACCTCCGCGGAGATGGGGATCGACGACTGGGCGACCGAGTGGGAGCGCGCAAAACGCCGCCTCTCGGTCGACGTCGAGGAGTACGACTGCCCCCACGACAGCGTCGCCTGTTTCGCCGACGATCTCTGCATCGACTGCCAGATCGACAGGGTCAAAGAGCAGTACTGACCGCGGGGTCGCACCGGCTCGAGAGACGGTTACGCCGCGCCGTCGAGAAACGTCGTCAGCCGATCGACGAAGTACGCCGGCCGTTCTTCGGGGATCCAGTGGCCGGCACGGTCGACGACCTCGCCGGAGACGTCGGTCGCGACCGCCTCCATGTCCCGGATCGGGAGCTCGCGGAAGGAGGCCGCGCCGCCGAGCGCGAGGACCGGCAGCTCGAGCGGGTCCTCGGCGTGGACGCGGTTGTGCTCGGCGTCAGTCTCGTAGGCGCGGTAGTACTCGAAGCCGCCCCGGAGACCGCCGGCCTGCGAGTAACAGCGGACGTACTCGTCGCGGGCCGCGTCGTCGATCGCGGACGGGTCGTACGCGCCCTCCTTGTAGAACCAGTCGAGGTACAGCCGCTCCCGGCCGGCGACCAGCCGTTCCGGGAGGTCGGGAACGCCGTGGAACCGGGTGTGCCAGAGGTGGCGTTTCTCGTCCTCGTTGATCCCCGGCAGGCCGGCCTCGAGGACGCAGAGCGCGCGGACCTCGTCGCGGTACTGGGCGGCGTAGGCGTAGGCCGTCGGCATCCCCCAGTCGTGGCCGACGAGCGCAATCGGGTCGTCACCGAACCCTAGTCCGTGGACGAGTTCACGGACGTCGGTCGCGACGGTGTCCTTGTCGTAGCCCGTGGATGGGGTCGCGGAATCACCCAGCCCCCGGAGATCGGGCGCGATGACGGTATAATCGTCGGCGAGAGTCGGAATCACGTCCCGCCACTCGTACCAGGTCTGGGGCCAGCCGTGACACAGCACCAGCGGCGGCCCGTCGCCGGCGGTCACGTAGTGGAGTTTCGTGTCGTTGACGCGGGCCTGCCCGTGCTCGAGGTCGTCGAATGAGACCATACGACACTATTACGAGACTGACGTATCAGCCTTCGGTCGGGACGACGCCTCGAATCGGGAAGCCCGATCGAAGACGGACGGAACGCCGCCCTCGAGTCGATCACGGCGTCGCGACGGATGCACGGAGCCGTGGCTCACTCGGCCGCGTCGGTCAGGCGCTGTACCTCGTCGTCGGACAGCGAGAGCTGCGAGGCGGCGATATTCGACTCGAGGTGGTCCGGATCCGAGGTGCCGGGGATCGGGAGGATGACCTCGGAGCGCTCGAGCAGCCACGCGAGGCCGACCTGTCGGCGCGTCGCGTCGTGGTCGTCGGCGATCCCGTCGAGGAGGTCGCCGTGTTCGGCCAGATCGTCACCGTTGATCGGGGCCCACGGGATGAAGCCGATGTCGTTCTCCGTACAGAGCTCGAGGGCGTCGGCCGCGCCGCGATCGTTCAGGTTGTACCGGTTCTGGACGGTCGCGACCTCGACCTGTTCCCGGGCCCGGTCGATGAGTTCGGGAGAGACGTTGCTGAGGCCGATCTGATCGACGAGTCCCTCGTCTTTGAGTTCCGCGAAGGCCGCCACGGAGTCCTCGAAGGGGGTGTCGTCGTCGGGCCGGTGGAACTGATAGAGATCGATGGTGTCGGTTTGCAGCCGATCCAGCGACGTGAGGACCTGATTGCGGATGTAGTCGGGGTCGCCGTGGGCGAGCCAGTCGCCCTCGCGGTTGCGCAGCAGGCCGGCCTTGGTCGCGACCAGCACGTCGTCGGGATCGCCGATCGCCTCGCCGATGAGCCGCTCGCTGACCGCCGGCCCGTAGGAGTCGGCCGTATCGATGAGGTCGACGCCGCAGTCGACGGCGTGGCGGACGACCTCGCGGGCGGTCTCCTCGTCGCCGGGCTCGCCGATGATGTCCTCGCCCGTGATCCGCATCGCCCCGAAGCCGAGCCGATGGACGGTCGTGTTGCCGATTTCGAACGTGTCGCTCTCGTTTGTGACGGAGTTACTGCTCACGGTTGCAGTACCGGGCCGTACGCGGAAAACGGTTCGCGGACGCGAGGGGCTTGCCGGAACCGCCCCCGCGTCGCCGCCCGGGAACTGACCGGTATCGGCCGGTCCGTAGAATTACTCGAGGGGGTCGGCGGGGTCGTAGCGTCTTCCGACCGACCCGATTCCGCGGGGCGATCCAATGAGGTGTTAGCACACCACAACCGATACCCGTCGGGCGACCGTAGCGTCGATATGGCGTGTCTCGGGCAGTTCTTCGGCGTCGTTATCGGCGTCCTCCTCCTCGTCGCCCTGGGGGCCAGTCTTTCGGTTCTCGGACGGATCGCACGGCAGGGGCTCGAGCGCCACCGCAAGCGACGGGCCGGTGAGCTGGAACGGTACACCGAAGACGAGGAGTTCGACCGCGATCCGGGCGCCTCGCTCGAGGCGGACGCGACGGGACGAACGCGCGCGATCTGCCGGCGCTGCGGCGCCGAAAACGACCCCGCGTTCACGTACTGTCGCCGCTGTACGACGCCGTTCTGACCGTTTCGACCGGCAGTCGGTGGCCAGTCGAGGACCACTCGTTCCCGGGTTTTCCGCAACCGATTCCGAACACCACTCCGCTTCGAGTGTCGCGCCTCTTCGATATAGTGGAAAACACTTATGACATGTTGGAAAGCGAACTTTTCATAAGATGGTAGACACGTATACCCGCAAGCTGTACGGCGGCAGCGTACTCATGATCGTCGGCGTCGTCGCATTGACCGTCGGTGCCGATCTCGCCGCAGATCCAACCAGTAGCGCCGTTCTCGCCGTCGGCGGCGGCCTCCTCGTCTCCGTCGTCGGCGTCTGGTCGTTTCGCCTCGCCGGGCGACGGAACGACTACGACGAACGATACCTCAAGATCGGTCTCAGGGGCGCGGCGGTCTCCCTCTGGGCGTTCTTCTGGGCGGTCTCCGTCTGGGCCGCTCTCGAGCGCAGCACCGATATCACGACGCCGGTGCTCGAGCCGCTGACGTGGCTCATGCTCGTGCCGTTTCTCGTGTTGCCGAGTACGATCTGGTACTACGAGCGGGTCATGTGAACCATGGAAAACGATCTCAACGTCTGGCGGGCGAAAGCCGACGTCACCCAGGCCGAACTCGCCGATCAGGTCGGCGTCTCGCGGCAGACGATCAACGCGATCGAACGCGGCCGGTACGATCCGAGCCTCGAACTCGCGTTCGAGCTGGCTCACTACTTCGACTGCCGGATCGAGGACATCTTCGACTACGAGCCGGCCGACGACTGACCGACGGTAGACTCGAGCGCGAACGGGGGAGCGAAATCAGTTCCGTCCCGGGCGGCTCAACCGCGCCGAAACGAGGGAGGCGGCCGTCGACGGGGTCGCAGTTACCCGGACGCCGGCCCGCCACGGCCACGGCGATCTCACCGAGCGGATGGGGCCCGTCTCGGGGTTCGTCCTCGAGGGAGACCGAAACCCTGTATCTCGCCGGCGACACCGTCTGGTACGAGCCGGTGGCCGAAACCATCGACCGCCACGGCCCCGACGCGGTTGTGGTCAACACCGGCGGAGCGCAGTTCGTGGACGGCGATCCCATCACGATGGACGCGGCCGACGTCGCGCCGACCGTCGACCACGCCGACTGCCCCGTCGCGGCGGTCCACATGGACGCGATCAACCACTGCCTGCTGACCCGGAACGACCTGCGGGACGCCGTCGCGGACGTCCGCGTCCCCGAGGACGGCGAATGCCTGTCCGTGTGAGCTGTCGGCGCTCGAGTAGTACCGCCGTTCGAACGGTGTAGAATCGGCTGCCGTCCCGGAGTTCGTTCCTTCGGGGAACCAATCTACCGATTCGGTCCCTGGAGTCGGTTTACCGGCCTTCAGCGGGGACGAGGGCAGGGTTTCAGTCGTGTGGCAGGAGCACGACCATCTTCCAGCCCTCCGCGGTCCGCCGGAAGACGTGGGTCGTGACGAGGCGCTCGAGCACCGTATCGTCGGCCGTGTACCGCACCCAGTGAACCCGTGCGCGGGCCCGGTCATCGGCGACTGCCTCGACCTCGATCTCCGTAGCCTCCGAGTAGGCGTACCCCCGCTCCTCCAGCGAGTCGAGGATGGCCGCAAAGAGGTCCTCGACGGCACCCCGGGTTTCGAGCAGTTGAACTGTCTCCGCCACCAAAAGCGCCGGTTCGTGGAAGTGTGCGGCGACGGCTTCGGGGTCGCCCTCGGAGAAGATTTCGCCGTAGTCGTGGACGAACTCGCGGACCGCCTGTTCGGTATCCATACTCCCACCATGCCCCTATCGATCAAGTTTCTGACGGTCAAGCGCCGGAAGTTGCTTTCTGAGGTGAAGCGCCGGAGGGCGTCAGGCCGCGAGTGAAACCGCGTTCAAATCTAATCGGATCGGATACCTCGGCAATAGTCGCAGCAAGAGCCTTATTTCTGCTGAATGAAGATTGGCAAATAAGGAATGTTGCCCCTCGGGTTTGAACCGAAGGAAGACATTCCTGCTCGCCTCGCTATGTTCGGCTGTGTGGACTGTGACTTCCAGGGTTCAAATCGGTCGGGTCCCATCTCTGTCGCGAACAACTCGTGAGCGACAGAAATGCCGCCTCCCGGATTTGAACCGGGGACAGCTCGATCTTCAGTCGAGTGCTCTCCCAGTCTGAGCTAAGGCGGCGCATCTCTTCCTCCGTCCATCGTATAAAAAAGGATTTCGAATCGCGGTCGTCGTTCAGGGCGGCTTACAACTGGCCGACCGACGAACCGATCGCTCGAGTACGGTGGCGGTTCGCGAGTAATGGTGGCGATACAGGAGAGTCCACACGACATTACCGGCGTCTGTTGGAATTTCGGATATTCAAGACACCCTTTTCCGCTCCGGTGGGTAATACTGTGTTATGGAAGCCCTTACCTCGAGTCAGGAACGCCAGGAACTCGACGCCGACACGATCCTCGAGCTACTGGCGAACCGCCGGCGGCGGTACCTCCTCTACGCCCTTCGCGGCCGGGAGGACCCCATCGAACTCTCGACGCTGGCCGAGACGGTCGCGGGCTGGGAACACGACGTTCCACCGGACGAGGTCGCCAAAAACGAGTACAAGAGCGTCTACGTCTCGTCCGTCCAGTGTCACGTCCCGAAACTGGACGACGCCGGCGTCGTCGACCACGACGAGGACAACCACACCGTCGTCCTCGCGGACAACTTCGACCAACTCGAGCCGTACCTCCGGATCGTCGTCAAGGACGAACCGGAAAACTCGACGCTGCACGCCGCTTTGCAGACCGAATCGGGCGAGAGCCTGCTCGGTCAGATCCGCGAAAACGTCGCACGGCTCAAACAGTAGGGCGGTACGGTGTCGCCGTGGGTCGTCCTGCGGCCCGACTCGAGGTCCCGTTACGACCGCGTTCGACGGCGCTCGTCGTCGCGGTTCGTGCCGACTTCTTTCGTCCCGAAGCGACGATTCCTCCGCAGTCACTCGAGCGGCCGCTGCCAGTAACTGGACCGAACGGACACGGTTCGTCGGCGTTCGCTCGAGCAAGCGCGTGAGCACGGGCGGGTTCGAACCCGCCGCTCGCATCACATTGCTGCCGCTCACGAACTGTTCGCGGCAGCAATAGTGGGCTCGGGCGGGTTCGAACCACCGACCTCGGCCTTGTAAAGGCCGCGTCATGACCAGCTAGACCACGAGCCCGCACCCGAAACGAGTGGGCCCGTCCGAATAACCTTTACTCTCTGGCCGCACAGGTATCGTGCATGGCGCTCGATCACGTATGGAAGGGGCTGTTGGTGGTCGCAGCCGTCTCCGTCGTGGGGGTCGTCCTCGTGCAGGTTGGCGTCGTCTCGGTTCCGTGGGGGCCTGACGAAGGACAGGTGCAGGTTCACGGCGAATCCGAGAATGGGAACGAAACAGAACCCAAGGCTGTCGTCGACGTCGAGGTCGCCGACGACAGGTCGGAACGCTACACCGGCCTGAGCGACCACAACTCCCTCGAGCGGGGCAACGGTATGCTGTTCGTCCACGATCGGGAACGGGAGCTGACCTACGTGATGCGCGAGATGGACTTCGACATCGACATCATCTTCATCGACGCCGACGGCGAGATCACGCGGATACACCACGCTCGAGCGCCCGGCCCAGACGAGGACGGCGAGGACCTCCAGTACTCGGGCCGCGGGAAGTGGGTCCTCGAGGTGCCCCGCGGCTACGCGAACGAAACCGGGATCGAGGTCGGAGACAGGGTCGAGATCGACCTCGAGTCGAACCAGACGTCGATCTTCGACACTACTGCAACCGACGCACTCGAGCGCGCCGCGTCGGTGGCGGGGCGCGATCCGACGCCGCCGGCGGCCGTCGTCCCCTGACGTGTTTCGATTCGTAGGTAACCCTTATTGCCGGCGATCCCGGAGCCGCGTGTAATGAGTGGCGTCGACTGGGACGAGGACGATCCCTTCGAGGAACAACGCGAGGAGATCGAGAACCCGATGAAGCGGTTGTTCCTCGAGTACGGCTCGAACTACACGGGAGCCGCGATCGTCGGGATCATCGCGAGTTTCTTCGCCAGGATCCTCGACCTGCTACCCGCGCTCATGCTCGGAGTCGCGATCGACGCCGTGATCCGGCAGGACGTCCCCTACTCAGAGGCGTTCCCGATCGGCGGCGAACTCGTCGGGCCGTACGTTCCCGACGGACAGATGGCTCAGTTCTGGCTGACGATCGGGATCATCGCGAGCGCCTTTATTCTCTCGGCGGGCTTTCACTGGACCCGCAACTGGGGGTTCAACACCTTCGCCCAGAACGTCCAGCACGACGTCCGGACCGACACCTACGACGAGATGCAGCGCCTTGACATGGGCTTTTTCGCGGACAAGCAGACCGGCGAGATGATGTCGATCCTCTCGAACGACGTCAACCGCCTCGAGAAGTTCTTGAACGACGGGATGAACTCGCTGTTCCGGCTGCTCGTGATGGTCGTCGGCATCGGCGGCCTCCTGCTCGCGATCAACTGGCAGCTCGCGCTGGTCGCGCTGCTGCCGGTGCCGCTGATCGCCGTCTTCACTTCCCTGTTCATCAAAACGATCCAGCCCAAGTACGCGGAAGTGCGCTCGACCGTCGGCAGGGTCAACTCCCGGCTCGAGAACAACCTCGGCGGCATCCAGGTCATCAAGTCCAGCACGACCGAATCCTACGAGTCCGACCGCGTCGAGGACGTCTCCCGGGAGTATTTCGACGCCAACTGGGGCGCGATCCGCACCCGGATCAAGTTCTTCCCCGGCCTGCGGGTCCTCGCGGGGATCGGCTTCGTCGTCACCTTCGTCGTCGGCGGCCTCTGGGTCACGCGGGGCCCGCCGGGGCCGTTCACCGGCGAACTCTCGACCGGGATGTTCGTCGTCTTCATCCTCTACACCCAGCGGTTCATCTGGCCGATGGCCCAGTTCGGCCAGATCATCAACATGTACCAGCGGGCCCGCGCCTCGAGCGAGCGCATCTTCGGGCTGATGGACCAGCCCAACCGGGTCGGCGAGGAGCCCGACGCCCCCGACCTCGAGGTGACCGAGGGTCGGGTCGAGTACGACCACGTCTCGTTCGGCTACGACGAGGAGCCGATCCTCGAGGACATCGACTTCACCGTCGAGGGCGGCGAGACGCTCGCGCTGGTCGGCCCCACCGGGGCCGGCAAGTCGACGGTCCTCAAACTGCTCCTGCGGATGTACGACGTCGACGAAGGCGAGATCCGCGTCGACGGCCAGCGGATCCGGGACGTGACCCTCCGGAGTCTGCGGGAGTCGCTCGGCTACGTCAGTCAGGACACGTTCCTGTTCTACGGCAGCGTCGAGGAGAACATCAAATACGGAACGTTCGACGCCGACCGGGAGGCCGTGATCGAGGCCGCGAAGATGGCCGAGGCTCACGACTTCATCACCAACCTGCCCGAGGGGTACGACACCGAGGTCGGCGAACGCGGCGTCAAGCTCTCGGGTGGCCAGCGCCAGCGGCTCTCGATCGCCCGCGCGATCCTCAAAGATCCCGACATTCTCGTCCTCGACGAGGCGACCAGCGACGTCGACACCGAGACCGAGATGCTCATCCAGCGCTCGATCGACGACCTCGCGGCGGACCGGACCACCTTCGCCATCGCCCACCGTCTCTCGACGATCAAGGACGCCGATCAGGTGCTGGTCCTCGAGGGTGGCGAGATCGTCGAACGGGGTACCCACGAGGAGCTACTGGGTAACGGCGGTCTCTACTCCCACCTCTGGGGCGTTCAGGCCGGCGAGATCGACGAGTTACCGCAGGAGTTCATCGAACGCGCCCAGCGTCGACAGGCCCGGACCGAAGCCGGCGACGACTGAAATCCCGCGGTTCCACCGGAACCGACGGACCGCCCGTTCGAACTAAAACGACTCCTGTCCGCCCTGGTCGTCCTGCTCCGGCCCGCCCTCGTCCTGTCGCTGCTCCCCCGACGCGGGCGGAGTGCGGTCGCTGTAGTTCTTCCGTCCGATTGCCTCGTCGCCGACCATGTTCACGATCGCCCCCTCGACTTCCTCGTAGTCTCGGTACTCGTCTTCCCCCAGCGGGCCGATGAGGTCCGCGAGCGTCGTCGTATTCCCGCTCATCTCGATCGTCTCGTCGCCGTGTTTCGAGAGGAGTTCGTCGTGGCCGATCGGATACTCCTCGTTCTCGAGGGTCTCCTGCAAGTCGCCGAACTCGACGCCGAGTTCGCGGCTGTCGTCGGGCATACGTCGGCGAAGGAGTCGACGACGCAAACGGGTTGGGCCTGCGTTCGCCGTGAGACGACCACCCGATCCGACGCGGGCCCGCCCCCTCGGGCGCCGCGTCACGCTCTCCGCGGGGGTAGTCGCCACCCCACTTCCACCGCGGGTTTCATGTCTCCGCGGTCGGCATACTCCGCCATGGATCTCACGACGGCGACGTGGACGGACGCCCGGGACCTCGAGACCGACCTCGCGGTCGTCCCCGTCGGGAGCACGGAACAGCACGGCCCCCACGCCCCGCTCGGGACTGACGTGGCGACCGCCGAGGCGGTCGCCGAAGCCGGGATCGACCGCTGCGAACGCGAGGTCGTCCGCGCGCCGGCGATCCCGGTCGGCGTCGCCGAGGAACACCGGCAGTTCCCGGGCACGATGTGGGTCTCCGCGGACACGTTCCGGGACTACGTCGGCGAGGCCGTCGCGAGCCTCGCACACCACGGCTTCGACAGGGTCGTCCTCGTCAACGGCCACGGCGGCAACGTCGACGCCCTCCGGGAGGTCGGCGGCCGGCTCACGCGGGACGGCGACGCCTACGTCGTCCCCTTCACCTGGTTCGAGGCCGTCGGCGAGCACAGCGCAGACATGGGTCACGGTGGGCCCCTCGAGACGGCCCTGCTGCGCCACTGCGATCCGGACTCGGTTCGGGAGGACCGCATCGACGAGGCTCGCGCCGGCGCCGCCGACGGCTGGGGCGAGTGGACGAGTTACGTCAATCTGGCCTACGACGCGGCGGAGTTCACGGAGAACGGAGTGGTCGGCGATCCGGACGACGGCGACGCTGCTCGCGGCGCGGAACTGCTCGATCTCGCCGGCGACGCGCTGGCCCGACTGCTCGAGGCGGTCGCCGAACGCGACGTCTCGCGGCCCGCGGACCGATAGGTCGGCGAGCCCGGCGGCGAACGGTTACTCCTCGTCGTCCGCTTCGTCCGCGGCGTCGGCCGACTCGTCGTCGGGACCGGCGTCCTGCAGCGTGCCCCGGAGCGCCGGGATCGTCGACGTGAGTTCGCCGACCTGCTCGCCGGCCTCGGCGATGTCCGTAATCGCGTCCTCGAGGGCCTCGATGTCGGCCTCGAGGTCGTCGGCGTCGTCGAAGGCGTCGGCGCGTTGCCCCATCGTGAACCACTTCTTCGCGTCGCGGAGGTGATCCTCGGCGTCGCCGACCTCCAGCGCGGAGTTGAGTCCGTTGAGCGCGCCCAACACGTTGTCCGCGTCGGTCTCCCAGACGTCGTCGGCGTCGGGCAGGGCCGCCCAGGCCGCCTCGAGCGAGGATTCGACGTCCTCGCGCATCTCGTTGGCGGCTTCTCCGAACAGTTCCTCGTCGTCGCCGAGCGTCGCTTGGCTCATGTCACCGTCTTTGCGGGCACCGGGGTTAAAAGATCGCCCGAAAGTGAAAGTGAAATCGGTCGAGAGCGGATCGATAGCGGTCGAACGGCGACGCAATTTCGAAAGGGAGGTCCTCGGCTCGCGGTGGCGCCGTTCGAGTCCGACCCGGTCGGGGAAACGAGACAGTGTCGCACCGAACGCGAACCGCACGCCGGGACACCGCAATCGTAGTTCCGGTCACATCGGAATCCCCTTCCCGACCGCCGGCGAGCGTTTAGCCATGCCAGCAGACGAAACGCCGACCGACGCCGAGACGGCCTGCTTCGAGGCCGGCATCAAGTTCGGCTCGCTGTACCACCAGTTCGCCGGGACGCCCGTCTCGCCCGAGAGCGCGCCCAGCCTCGCGACGGCGATAGAGGAGTCGATCGAGAACCAACCCCACTGCCGCGCGGTCACCGTCGACGTCCGAACCGACGAACTCGAGGCCGAACTCGCCGAGTCGACGGCCGACTACACCGAACTAACGGGGCGGTTCCTCGAGGTCGAGATCGTCGTCGACTACGAGGGCTGTGAAGTCGTCACTCGCATGGCGATGGAAGACGGCTATCCACTGATGCGACTCGAATCGGTTCGAGCGTGAGTCGTTCGACGGGCGTGTGACACCACCGCACGCACGCTCGGTAAATCGCATGGTACTTATCGACGCTTTCCCTTCCACCGAACGAATGGCACAGTCAGTCCTGCTCACCGGGGCTGCGGGGCGGGTCGGAGACGCCATCCTCGGCGGCCTCGCGGACGACCACGAGTGGCGATTACTGGATCGGGAGCCGCCGACCGAGGACCAGCCGGGCGAGTTCGTCGTCGCGGACATCACAGACGAGGGGGCCGTCCGGGAGGCGATGGACGGCATCGACGTCGTGATCCACCTCGCGGGCGATCCGCGACCGGAAGCGCCGTGGAACAGCGTCCTGACGAACAACATCGACGGGACGCAGACGGTCTTCGAGGCGGCCGTCGACGCCGGCGTCGAGAAGGTGGTCTTCGCCTCCTCGAATCACGCCGTCGGCAACTACGAGACCGACGAGCGCACGCCCGACATGTACCGCGAGCACGACGACTACCTGCTCGACGGAACCGAACTCCCGCGCCCGAGTAACCTCTACGGCGTCTCGAAGGCCGCCGGCGAGACGCTCGGTCGGTACTACCACGACGAACACGACCTCTCGGTCGTCTGCGTCCGCATCGGCAACCTCACGCGGGGCCACCCGCCGATCGACTACGAGCGCGGGCAGGCGATGTGGCTCTCCTATCGGGACTGTGCGCACCTCTTCGACCGCTGCGTTCGGGCGGAGTACGACTACGAGATCGTCTACGGTATCTCCGACAACGACCGCAAGTACTACAGCCTCGAGCGCGCCCGCGAGGCGCTTGGCTACGAGCCGCGGGACAACTCCGCGTACTACGACGGCGAGGAGCGGGTCGTCGAACCCGACGCCTGACCGGAGCCGGCAATCGATCCGGCCGAGCCCCGATTTTTAGTCGCCGCCCGTCGGAGCGGCCCTATGGAGTACACGACGCTCGGCTCGACCGGCATGACAGTCAGCCGCATCTGTCTCGGCTGCATGAGCTTCGGCACGGGACGGGAGTGGATGCTCGACCCCGAAGAGAGCCAGGAACTGATCGACCGCGCGATCGACCTCGGCATCAACTTCTTCGATACCGCGAACGTCTACTCCACGGGCGAGTCCGAGGAGATCCTCGGCGACGCGCTCGCGGGCTACGACCGCGACGCGCAGGTCGTCGCGACGAAGGTCTTCGCCGAGATGGACCCCGACGATCCGAACGCCAGCGGGCTCTCGCGCAAGGCGATCGAGCAGGAACTCGAAGCCAGCTTAGAGCGACTCGGGATGGACACCATCGACCTCTATCAGACCCACCGCTGGGACTACGAGACGCCGATCGACGAGACGCTTCGGGCGCTCGACGACGCCGTCCGCCGGGGTCAGGTGCGGTATATCGGCACCTCCTCGCAGTGGGCCCACCAGTTCGCCGAATCCTTGCAGACGAGCGACCGGCTCGGCCTCGAGCGGTTCGCGACGATGCAGAACCACTACAACGTCCTCTATCGCGAGGAGGAACGCGAGATGCTGCCCCTCTGTGAGAAAGAAGACATTGGCGTGATCCCGTGGTCGCCGCTGGCCCGCGGCGTCGCGGCCCGCCCTCACGAGGAGATCGAGTCGACCACGCGCGGGCGGACCGACCAGTACCTCGAGCAGATGTCCTACCTCCAGGGCGGCGGCGAGGCGATCAACGAGCGCGTCCAGGAACTGGCCGCCGACAGGGGCGTCTCGATGGCCCAGATCTCGCTGGCCTGGCTGCTCCACAAGGACTGGGTCGATGCACCCATCGTGGGTACCACGAGCGTCGAGCACCTCGAGGACGCCGTCGAGGCCCTCGAGATCGACCTCTCGGACTCCGATATGGAGTACCTCGAGGAACCCTACGAGCCGCTGCCGGTGGCGGGCCACGAGTAGGGCGAGAGCCGCCGCGGCCGACGACCCGCTACAGCAGTCCGGTCTCGTCCAGCACCTCGGCGACGCGCTCGAGGTGAGCCGTATGCTCCGCCCCCTCGAGGCCCTGATACATCGTCGTGATCGAGAGGTGGTCGGCCCCCAGCTCCCGCCAGGCCTGTGCGCGCTCGATCCACTCGTCTTCCTCGCCGGGAACCGCGTACATCCGGCCGCCGAGGCCGATGTCGTCGGGGTCCCGGCCCGCCTCCTCGGCGTACTCGTAGAGGTCCGCGAGGTGTGCTTCGGCCTCCTCGCCCGGCTGGAACTGCGGGAGCCAGCCGTCGGCGAGCCGGGCGACGCGACGCTTGACCGGCTCGGCCATCCCGCCCATCCAGAGCGGGATCGGTCGCTGGATCGGCAGCGGCCGGATGCCGGCGTCGGGAATCTCGTGGAACTCGCCGTCGAACTCGACGAGTTCGTCGGTCCAGAGGGACCGGAGGACCTCGACCTGCTCCTCGATCCGCCGCCCGCGTCGCGAGAAGTCCTCGCCGAGCGCGACGTACTCGGGCTCGTTCCAGCCGACGCCGACCCCCATCCGGAGCCTGCCGTCGGTGAAGCGATCCAGCTGGGCGGCCTGCTTCGCGACGAGCGCCGTCTGGCGCTGTGGCAGGACGAGGATTCCGGTCATGAACGTCAACTCTTCCGTCTGTCCCGCCAGATAGGAGTAGGTCGTCAGCGGCTCGTGGAACGTGCTCTCGTAGTCGTAGGGGCCGTCCCACCCCTCCCGATCCGGGTTCACGCCGAGAACGTGGTCGTAGGCCAGCACGTGTTCGTACCCCGAGGCCTCGACCCGCCCCGCGTAGTCGGCGAGCGTCTCCGGGTCGTGGCCGATCTCGAGTTGCGGTAACACGGTACCGATTTCCATACCGCGGCGTTCGGACGGGGCGGACTTGAAGCTCCGGCCGTCGGCGAACGACGGCGGCTACCGACACCCTGGATGGATGGTCAGAACAGCCCGTCGACGTCCTCCTCGCGGGCCCGCCGTCTGCCGACGTGGTCCGTCAGCCGCTGGTAAACGATTCCCCGATGCTCGTCCTCCCGGACGAAATCGAACAGCAGCGTGATGAACCGGCTGTCGTCCTGGCCGGTTGCGAGGGCCTCCTCGGCGTACGCTCGAGCCCGTGCGACCGGCTCCGGATCGTAGCCGAACTCCTCGGCGAGGACGACCGCGGCGATCGCCGTCGGCTCGAACGCGAGCCCCGAGAGCGAGGGGGGCGCGCCCTCGTGTTCGATCGGGGTCGGTGGCCCCCGCTCGATCCGTTCGGGATCGGCCGCGAGGCCGGATAGATAGGACCGGACCGGCTCGAGCCGCAGGTCGCGGTAGTCCGCGGGAAGTCCCGCGAGGTACTCGCCGCCGCTCTCGGCGAGTCCGACCGCGCCCTCCCAGTTGCGCTCGCGGGCGTGGTGGACCGCGCCGCTGTACTGGATGAGGCCGTGAAGCAGCCGCTCGTCGTCGCTGCCCGACTCGAGGGCGAGCCAGCGGTCCTCCCAGGCGTCGTGAGCGGCGTGGTAGCGGCCGGCGTTGAAGATCGCGGCACCCGCCCGAAGGTGATCGCGCATACCCGTGGTTGGGGCTCGAAGTTCGAGAACGTGACGAAAACGGTGACGCCGGATACCCCGTCGGGAAGCGCCCGGGGACGTACCGGGAGTATACGGCCCCGACCGCCGCCCGCCGGCGCGCTACCGCCTCCGGCGGGGCGGGCAGACGACTGTGGGCGGATCGTTCCGGGACGCGTGGTCCCAACCGGTTACTGGCCGCCACCGGTGCGGCGGTAACCGTCGTGAGGGGGTCCGTACGGATTAGTATGGCTCGGTTTCTGCCGTTTTCGGGCGCGTTCGAGGATCGTAAGCGCCGCCTACCGAGTCGGCTCGAGTTCGGCCGTTCAGTCGCCGAATCCCTCCTCGAACCGGAAGACGCCGTTTCGCTGGACGACCTCGCCGTCGATCTCGAGACGCGAGTCCTCGCTCACGTCGGTGATGAGATCGACGTGGACGGCCGATTCGTTGCCCGACTCGCCGTCCGGTAGGCAGGCGTCGTAGGCCCGGCCCAGCGCCAGGTGGACGGTGTCGCCCATCTTCTCGTCGAAGAGGATGTTGTCCGTGTAGCGGTCGATCCCGCGGTTCATCCCGATCCCGAGTTCGCCCAGTCGGCGCGCGCCGTCGTCCGTCTCGAGGACGTCGCCGATCACGTCCGCGCCCTGCTCGGCGTCGTAGTCGACGACCGCACCGTCTTCGAACTCGAGGCGGACGTCCCGGACTGACTCGCCCCGGATCGTCATCGGCACGTCGAAGGTCACCTCGCCCTCGGTCGCGTACGGCGCGGTGAAGACCTCGCCGCTGGGCAGGTTGTGGGAGTCGTAGGCGACGGAGGCGGCGCTGTTGACCGCCGTCCGGCCCTCGATCGACATCGTGATATCGGTGTCGCTCGAGACGAGTCGTACCTCGTCGCCGTCGTCGAGGAGGTCCTTCAACCGGGCCATCTCGTCGGCCAGCGCCTCCCAGTCCCGCAGGATCGCGTCGTAGGCGAACTCCTGGTACTCCTCGTAGGCCATGTTCGCCTGCTGGGCCAGCGAGCGCGTCGGGTGGACCGTCGACACCCAGCGGGCCCCCAGTCGCGTCTCCCGGATCTCGCTTCTGGCCTCGTCGTAGGCCCGCCGGCGCTCGCCCGGCACGTCCGCCGTCGCGCTCGTGTTTCGCCCGCCGCCAAGCGAGAGGTAGACGTCCGCGTTCTCCACGAGCGCGAGTTCGTGGGCGGGATTCTCGTCGAACTCGTCGTCGTGGGCCCGCAGATACGCCCGCGTGAGCTCGCCCGACCCGTACGTCGCGAGCAGGTTCGCGCCCCGCTCGCCGAGTTTCTCGGCGACGGCCACGGCCAGTTCGTGCGCGTCCGGCCCGACCGAGACGACCACGTCGTCGCCCGCCTCGACCCGCGCGCTCCAGTCGACCAGTACCTCGGCGTGTTCGCGGACCCGTTCGTCCATACGCCCCCCTCTCGAGCCGGCCACTAAACGTTCCCCGTTCGGAGCGACCGGCACGAATCGAGGGACGGGACGCGGTCAGGCAGCGTGTAGATCGTCCGCGCTCCGGTCCTCGCGGGACCGCACCGCCGAGACGACGGCGTAGACGATCGGCGTATCCAGCAGGGCGATCGCCAGTTTCAGCAGGTACTGCCCGACGATCAGCGAGAGCAACGCGTCCGTCGGGAGGACGACGCCCGCCCCGAGAACGGCGGGCGCGACGGCGAACGCGACGACGACGAAAATCACGGTGTCGATCGCCTGACTGGTCGCCGTCGACCCGACGTTGCGAAGCCAGAGCTTCTCGGCACCGGTGTACTCCCGGATCCGGTGGAAGACGACGACGTCCCAGTTCTGACTGACGATATAGGCCAGCAGACTTCCCAGAACCACGTTCGTCGACGCCCCCAGCGCGGTCTCGAACGCGGCGGGATCGACGCTCGAGGGGGCGGCGGGCGCGACGATCGTCGACCAGACCAGCGCGAGGACGACGACGTTCAGGAAGACGCCGACGTTGACGACCACCTGCGCGGCGCGGCGACCGTACAGTTCGGTGTAGCAGTCGCTCGCGAGAAAGGTGAGCGCGTAGGCGAGCGCGGCCCCCGGCAACGCGAGCTGTGCCCCGGTAATCGGGAGCGCGACGGGTAGTTCGAAGGCCAACACCTTCGAAGCGGTTACCTGTGCGGTGACGAGCGCCGCCACGAAGAATCCGATCAACGCGACCTGGGCGGTCGTCGGGACGCCGGCGGATCGGTCCTGACTCATGCCGCCGCGTATCCGTCGAACTCACCTAAACGACACTACTTCCGCCCGCGATCGCCGTCCGTCGACTCGAGCGACGACCGTCGTCGGCGTTCACGGCTCGACCGGCCACCGCCCGTCGCACGCACGTACTCGAGACGAAGTGATTCGAGAGCGTTCTTGACGAACGGTCATCCCACATCGAACGCGGCCGATCGATATCGACCGTTTTCCGGCCGTTCGGACCGGATCTAACGAGCGACTACAGCCGGACTGCCACGTCACAGCCGGCCCACGAGCGGTTCCGACGATCTGCGTCCGGCTCCGCGGCGCTTCCCTCGAGAAAACCAAGGCCTGTCGTTTCCCGGCCGTTCGTTCGTCACACGCCCCGAATTTGCACCCATTATTTTCCTTTCGGAGTCGGAATAATTGCACAACTGTTATACGGGTCGCGGGTCTCTCTGGAATTGCAATGGCGAAAGGAAACGTTGATTTCTTCAACGACACAGGCGGCTACGGTTTCATCGAGACTGACGACGCGGACGATGACGTTTTCTTCCACATGGAAGACGTTGGCGGTCCGGACCTCGAAGAAGGCACAGAGATCGAATTCGACATCGAACAGGCCCCCAAGGGCCCCCGCGCCACCAACGTCACCCGCCTGTAATACGGCTACTCGCGTTCGGTAACGGGTTTCACAGTTCGAACACCATTCTTCGGAACGCAACACCTCGAGCGACTGCGTTCTCCACTCGCGACGTCGGGCCTCGAAACGGGCCCGAATCGCTCACGTTCTCGGCCCGAGACCACTCCGTTCGTCGACACGGCGGGAGCCGTCGCGACTCGAGCGAACGAGCCTCCCGGTCGTATAGTCAGCCGTTACCGAACGAAATCGGAGCCATCGGTCTGCGAGGCTCAGTTAGTTGCCCGAAACGGCTGCGGAACGGTTGATACGAAATCGATAACAAATAGTCGGATTCCCGTTCGTCCACCCGAGCACACAATGGACGATCTGACTGGGTTTCAACGAGACCTTCTGTACGTGATCGCGGGGGCCGACCAGCCGTCGGGTCAAGATGTCAAGGACGAGGTCGAGACGTACTACAACAGCGAGATCAACCACGGGCGCCTGTATCCGAATCTCGATACGCTCGTCAACAAGGACCTCGTCGAGAAGGGCCAACTCGATCGCCGAACGAACTACTACGAAATCAGCGACAGCGGCCGACGAGCGATCGAACAACGCCGCGAGTGGGAACAACAGTATATCGAATAGTCTCCGCCACCGCCGCTCGAGTCGTCCGCGGCCGACGCCGGGGGAACCGCCGCGTGCGACGACCGTCGACGCCAGACGTACCGGACAGACCCTCGTCTCCGACCGCCTCGCTCGACCCCAGTCAGCGCCGGCTCGAGCATGCGTCCGTCCGCCGTCCGAGACGCGACGCGATGGCTCCGCCGTCACGTCTCCGAGTTCCGGAACACTCGACTACTGTTCGCCTCCCTCTCGACCGGTACCCGGAATCGATCGCCTCCGTGCTCGCTGAAACCCGGGGCTACTTACGTCGGGAGAGCGGTTGCTATACTATCCGAAAAAGGCGCTGTCCGTGGCGCAGTCGAGGCCGGACATCGATTCGGCCGCCCGAGACGTGATCCAAGCCGGTTCTCGCCGTGCAGCACATCCGTCCGGCGGCCGTTCTGGCCGCGTGACTGTCCACAGGACTGCTCTGATCGGTCCCACCAATGGAAATCGAAATTGCGACGATCGGCGGTTACGAGGAAGTCGGCCGACAGATGACGGCTGTCCGCGCCGGCGACGACATCGTGATCTTCGACATGGGTCTGAACCTGTCGAAGGTACTCATTCACGACAACATCCGAACCGAAGGCATGCACAGTCTCGATCTGATCGACATGGGTGCGATTCCCGACGACCGGATCATGAGCGACCTCGAGGGCGACGTGCAAGCGATCGTACCCACCCACGGCCACCTCGACCACATCGGTGCGATCAGCAAACTCGCACACCGATACGACGCCCCCATCATCGCCTCCCCGTTCACGCTCGAACTGGTCAAAGGCGAACTCGAGGAGGAAGGCAAGTTCGACGCCGACAACGAGCTGATCGCGATGGATCCCGGCGAAACGACCTCGATCGGCGACAGCGGCGTCCTCGATCTCGAGTTCGTCAACGTCACTCACTCCATCGTCGACGCGATCAATCCCGTCCTTCACACGCCCGAGGGCGCCGTCGTCTACGGGCTGGACAAACGGATGGATCACACACCGGTCATCGGCGACCCGATCGATATGGAACGGTTCCGCGAGATCGGCCGCGAAGGCGAGGGCGTCCTCTGTTACATCGAAGACTGTACCAACGCCAACAAGAAGGGCCGCACGCCCTCCGAAAACGTCGCCCGCGAACACCTCCGTGACGTCCTCTACAGCATGGAGGACTACGACGGCGGCATCGTCGCGACGACGTTCTCGAGCCACATCGCCCGCGTGAAGTCGCTCATCGAGTTCGCTCGAGATATCGGCCGGCAGCCGATCCTGCTGGGCCGCTCGATGGAGACGTACTCCGGCACCGCGAAACGGATCGGGATCGACTTCCCCTCCGACGTCGAGATGGTCGGCTACCGCCAGTCCATCGAGCAGACGTTCGAACGCATCATGAACGAGGGTAAGGAGAACTTCCTCCCCGTCGTCACCGGCCATCAGGGAGAGCCACGCGCGACCCTCACTCGTATGGGCCGCGGCGAGACGCCCTACGAACTGGAAGACGGCGATAAGGTCGTCTTTTCGGCACGAGTTATTCCGGAGCCGACCAACGAGGGCCAGCGCTACCAGGCCGAGAAGCTCCTCCGCATGCAGGGCGCGCGCATCTACGACGATATCCACGTCTCGGGCCACCTCTGTCAGGAAGGCCACTACGAGATGCTCGATGCGCTACAGCCCGAGCACGTGATTCCGGCTCACCAGAACATGAGCGGGTTCTCGGGATACGTCGATCTGGCCACTAATCAGGGCTACAAGCTCGGACGGGATCTGCACGTTACTTCGAACGGTAACGTCATCCAACTCGTCTGAGCGCCGCGGTCAGGAATTTTTGCGTCTGCTATCGAAGACGGTCAGGATCGCAGTCGTCTAAAAGTACAAAACCCACACAGCAGTTGCTGTGTGGGATAGTATGAGCGGAAGCGGCGAAACGGGGTTCCCAGAGGGTCGCCCACTCCAGTACTGACCGTAACGTAGGCGAGCTTATCTTCCGTGTTCGGGATGGGTACGGGAGGAACCTCGCCACTGTGGCCGCTGTAATGCCGACCGGCGGAATCGAACCGCCGTCAGACCACTGTCGGGAGTTCGGCCGTATCGGCCGATATGAATGGGTGGCGGCGAAACGGGGTTCCCAGAGGGTCGCCCACTCCAGTACTGGCCGTAACGCAGGCGAGCTTATCTTCCGTGTTCGGGATGGGTACGGGAGGAACCTCGCCGCTGT